>JAESGX010000479.1_pt1 | contig 14393 bp, 13 predicted proteins | sample 9269801 | NCBI WGS metagenome assembly JAESGX01 (sample SAMN16773122, study PRJNA677054) | algae metagenome | isolation source: Pleurocapsa minor GSE-CHR-MK-17-07R and co-occurring heterotrophs from wet... | place: USA: Lower Calf Creek Falls, Grand Staircase Escalante National Monument, UT ... | reverse complement strand
TTATCTCGGCGGCATCATGCCCGCGGCGGCGGCGCTGGCCGTTGTGGCCGCCATCGCCCTGCTGCTGGGGGCCGAGCCCATGCTGATGGCGCTGCTGGTGCTGCCGCTGAGCCTCGCCCTCATCCTGCCGTTGGTCCTTGCCCCCGCCGCCGCGCGGGCGGCGCAGCGCGCGGCGGAGGAACGCGGCACGCTGCGCGCCGCCGCCGTGGACCCCATCGCAGGCCTCGAGGACACGCTGGCCGCCAATGCCGAGGCGAGGGCGCTGGCCCGCCTCGAAGCCGCCGACGCCACCCTGATGGCCGCGCAGCGCGAGGTTTCGCTGCGCTCGGCCTCCGCCGGCACGGCGGGCACGCTGCTGACGCAGGTGGCGGTGCTGGGGGCCCTCGGCTGGGGGTTGCTGGCCGGCCCCTCCGGCGCGGCGATCGCCGTTCTCGCCCTCTTCCTCGCCATCGCGGCGGCGGAGGCGCTGGGCCTCATGCCACGCGCCGGCGCGCTCATGGCGGGTGCCGCCGCCAGCGCCCGGCGCCTGTTCGAGGCCGCCGACACCCGCCCGCCCGTGGCCGAACCCGCCGAGCCCGCGCCCCTGCCGGCGGGGCATGACTTGGTGCTGAGCGGCGTCACCTTCGGCTGGCGGCCGGAGGCGCCGCCGGTGCTGGAAGACCTCGACTTCACCCTTCGCGCGGGTGAGCGGGTGGCGATCCTCGGCCCCTCCGGCGCGGGCAAGTCGAGCCTCGCCGCCCTTCTGCTGAAATTCGCGGCGCCCCAGGGCGGGACCATCCGCTTGGGCGGCACCGACATCCAGGCGCTGTCCAGCGCCGGCCTCCGGCAGCGCATCGTCTGCCTCTCGCAGGATGCGCGCCTCTTCGACGTGAGCATCGCCGAGAACCTGCGTCTCGCCGCCCCCGGCGCGCCGGATGCCGCGCTCTGGCGCGCTTTGGCCAAGGCCGGCGTGGCGGAATTCGTGCGCGGCCTGCCCGAGGGGCTGGAGACACGCTGCGGCGAAGGCGGCACCCGCTTCAGCGGCGGCGAGGCGCGGCGCATCGCCCTCGCCCGCGCCCTGCTGCCGCCGGCCGCGATCCTGATCCTCGACGAGCCGACCGTGGGCCTGGATGCCGAGGCCGAACGCGCCTTCATGGCCACGCTGGCCACCGCCACCGAGGGGCGCGGCCTGCTCATCATCACGCATGAGCTGACCGGCGCCGAGCCGCTGGACCGCGTGCTGCGCCTGGCCGGCGGCCGCCTGCTGCCGGCGGCGGGCTGACCCGCGAATCACGGCCTTGACCGGATGCCGCCCATCCGCGACCACCTTCCGGCGCGGAGAATCGCCATGCAACGCCGAATCCTGACCTTTCTAGCCCTGAGCGGCCTCGCCGCCTGCGCCGGCCTGCAGACCGAGCCCGAGCCCGCGCGCGTCGTCTTCTTCCAGGGCGAGAGCGCCACGCTGGACGCCCCAGCTCGCGCCGTCGTGCAGGCGGCGGCCGGGCCGGCGCGCAGCCAGCCCGTGACCATCCTTGGCTATGGCGGCCCGCAAGGTGGTGCCTTCAACAGCACGCTCGCCATGGCGCGCGCCCAGCATGTGGCGGAGCTGCTGCGCCAGGCCGGCGTGCCAGCCGAGCGCATCACCGTGCAGACGCGCGCCCCGGTGCCCGCCGACATGGCGCCCATCGAGACCCGCCGCGTCGAGATCCGGTTCGCAGCCCCTTGAGCCGCGATCCCGCGCATGTGCTGAGGGAGGTCTTCGGCCATCCCGGCTTCCGGGGCCGCCAGGCCGAGATCGTGGAGCACGTCATGGGCGGCGGCTCCGGCCTCGTCCTCATGCCGACGGGTGGCGGCAAGTCGCTCTGCTTCCAGGTGCCGGCGCTGTGCCGCGACGGGCTCGCCATCGTCGTCTCCCCGCTCATCGCGCTGATGGAGGACCAGGTGGCGGCGCTGCGCCAGCAGGGCGTTTCCGCCGCCGCGCTGCATTCCGAGCTGGAGGAGCCGGACCGCCGCGAGGTCTGGCGCGGCATCAATGAGGGCACGCTGAAGCTGCTCTACATCAGCCCCGAGCGGCTGGGCATGGATGGCATGCTGGAGCGCCTCTCCCAGCAGCGCATCGCGCTCTTCGCGGTGGATGAGGCGCATTGCATCAGCCAATGGGGGCATCACTTCCGCCCCGAATACCGCGCGCTGAACTTCCTCCGCTCCGACTTCCCCGAGGTGCCGCGCCTGGCGCTGACGGCCACGGCCGATGCACGCACAGTGGAGGATATCCGCGCGCAATTGGGCCTGGAGGACGCGCCGGTCTTCCGCGCCTCCTTCGACCGCGCGAACATCCATCTGGCGGCCGAGCCGCGCGACCAGGAACGCGCGCAAATCCGCGCCTTCCTGCGCGAGGCCTCCGACGGCCGTGGTGCGGGCATCATCTATTGCGGCACGCGCGCCCGGGCCGAGCAGACGGCCGACTGGCTGCGCGCGGATGGCCATGACGCCGCCCCCTTCCATGCGGGCATGGCGAGCGAGGACAAGCGCGACCTGCACCGCCGCTTCGCCCGCGGCGATGCCGTGGTGATGTGCGCCACCATCGCCTTCGGCATGGGCATTGATCGCCCCGATGTGCGCTTCGTGGCCCACCTCTCGCTGCCACAGGGGCCGGAGGGCTGGTACCAGGAGATCGGGCGCGCGGGGCGTGACGGCCTGCCCGCCCGCGCTTTGCTGCTCTATGGCGCGGGCGACATTTCGCTGGCGCGGCACCGCATCCAGTCCAGCCCCGCCTCGGATGAGCAGAAGCGGATCGAGCGCATGCGGCTGGACGCCATGGTGGGCATCGCCGAGGCCGGCACCTGCCGCAGGCGGGTGCTGTTGCGATGCTTCGGCGAGGACCTGGCCGAGGATTGCGGCCATTGCGACGTCTGCGCGGCACCCCCCAAGCTGACCGATGGCACGATCGCCGCCCAGAAGCTGCTCTCGGCCGCGCTGCGCACCGGCAGCCGCTTCGGCCTCGGCCATCTGGTGGACGTGCTGCAGGGGAAACTCACCGACAAGGTCGCGCAGTTCAGCCATGACAAGCTGCCGACCTTCGGCGTGGGGCGGGACGTGCCCGAGGCCGCCTGGCGCGGCGTGGCCCGCCAACTGGTGGCGCAGGGCGCGCTCGACATCGCCGTCGAGAATCATGGCGAGCTGGTGCCGACCGAGGCGGCGCGGCCGATCCTGCGCGGCGAGACGAAGGTCATGCTGCGCGAGGATGTGATCCGCCCCCGTGCGGCGCGCGGCGGCGCCCGCAGCGCCCGCGCCGACGCGCCCCGGCCTGCCTCGGATGACCCGCTCTTCGCGGCGCTCCGGGAATGGCGCAAGGCCGAGGCCAAGGCGCAGCAGGTGCCGGCCTATGTCATCTTCCACGACGCGACGCTGGCCGAGATCGCAGCCCGTCGCCCGACCTGCCTGGAGACGCTGCGCGATGTGCCGGGCGTGGGCGAGAGCAAGCTCACCCGCTACGGCGCGGCGGTGCTGGCGGCGCTCGCCGAGGCTGATTAAGGCGCAGGACTGCATCTTTCCGTTGTATATTTCTTACGGAAAAGACATCTTTGGCGTGGCCAGCCAAGCGGGGGCGTGACCCCCGCAGCCGGCCCGACAGGGAGATGTCCATGCGTGATTCCGTGAGGCGCCGCACCCTCCTGGGTGCCGGCGCGCTGCTCGCCACCCCCGCGCTCGCCCAGCCGGCCTGGCCCAACCGGCCGCTGCGCTTCATCGTGGGCTTCGCCGCCGGCGGCCCCACCGACACGCTGGCGCGCCTCGCCGCTCCCGGCTTCCAGGAGGCGCTGGGCCAGCCCGTGGTGGTGGAGAACCGCCCGGGTGCTGCCGCCAATCTCGGCACCGAGGCGGTGGTGCGCGCGACCGATGGCCACACCTTCCTCATCGCCAATTCGGGCCAGGTGGTGATCAACCCGCACACCTATGCGAGCCTGCCCTTCGACCCGATGCGCGACCTCGCTCCCGTCGCGAAGATGATGACCAACTACTTTCTCATGACCATCGCGGCGCAGGTGCCGGCGCAGAATCATGCGGAGCTAGTGGCGCTGATGCGCCGGTCTGCCACTCCCTTCACCTATGCCAGCACGGGCGCGGGTGGCATCACCCATGTGGTGACAGAGGCCTGGCGCCGCGCCGTGGGGGTGGAGGCCGAGCCCGTGCATTTCCGCGGCACGGCCGCGGCCATCCCGGATGTGCTGGCCAACCGCGTGCCGATCTTCATGGATGGCATCCAGCTGCTCGGCCAGCATGTGGATGCGGGGCGGCTGCGCGCCCTCTTCGTCACCAAGACCGAGCGGCAGCCGCTCCAGCCCAACGTGCCGACCACGCGGGAGATCGGCATTCCACAGGTGAATTTCGAAAGCTGGTTCGCCATGTACGCGCCGCGCAATACCCCGCGCGAGGTCATCCTGCGCATGGCCGAGATCAACCGCCCCGTCATGCTGGCCGCCCCCGTGCGCGAGCGGCTGGCCCAGGGGGCGGTGGAATCGGTGCCCTCGACGCCCGAGGAACTCGCCACCATCACCGCGCGGGATTTCGATCTCTTCGGCGCCGTGGTCCGCGCCGGGAACATCCGGGCGGAGTGACGGGCCGGGCCATCAGGGCGGTGGCGGGATCACCAGGCCGCCCCGAAAGCCCTGGAGCGTCCAGTGGTAGGGGGCGGTATCCGGTCGCACCGCGCCGAAGCGCGCGCTGGCCAGATCCACCACCAGCACCATGGCCCCGGTCCAGACGCCGACGAGCAGGACCGCCAGGGTCGGCGCCCCCAGGCGTTTCAGGCCGAACTGATAGCCGATGGTGCCGATGGTGAGGATCGCCATGCCCTTGAGGAACAGGAGCAACTCGCCCGGGATCGGCGCCGCGAAGGCCCAGCGCTGGGCGGAGCTCTGGTCGAAGACGTCGTTCAGCGAGGCCTGGAGGGCAGCGCTCAGCGGATCCGCCCGCTCACGCAGGATCGCGGTGACGTGGCCCCACATCACCCCCTGCATGCGATTGGCCTCGGCGCTCAGCTCGGCCACGGCGGCCTGTTTCAGCGGCGCCTCCACGAATTCGAGGCGGAGGCGCGTATAGCCCTCCAGCAGCCGCGCGATTTCCGCGGCGCGCGGGTGGTCGAAGGCGCTGGCGCGTAGCCAGGCGGTGCCGATCGCATTGGTCTCGGCCAGGGAGGTGGCGCGGCGCGCCTCGAAGCGGCCCTGCGCCATGGCGATGGTCAGGCCCAGGGTGAAGGCCAGCAGCCCCAGCAGACCATTGGTGACGAAGCTGGTCGCCTCGATAGTCTGCTCCGTGCGGGCCTGGTGCCAGCGGCCGATCAGCACCCCCGCGCCATAGGCCAGGAGCAGACCCGCAAAGATGAGCAGGGCGAAGACCACCAATCCCTGCGCGGCCAGTGCCTCCAGCGCCATCATCCCCTTGCCACCCTTCACCTGCGCCCGATTTCACGCCATGAACACCGTGACACCTGATTGCGAGGGGCGCCAGATGCAGACCCATTTCACGGCCGAGCAGCTCCGCGATCCGGACACGGCGGAAGCGAACAAGATCCTTCGGACCTGCGTGCATTGCGGCATGTGCACCGCCACCTGCCCGACCTTCCTGCTGCTGGGGGATGAGCTGGATTCGCCGCGTGGCCGCATCTACCTCATCAAGGACATGCTGGAGAATGACCGCCCTGCCTCCGAGCTGGAGGTGCGGCATGTGGATCGCTGCCTGTCCTGCCTCTCCTGCATGACGACCTGCCCCTCCGGCGTCCACTACATGCACCTGGTGGACCATGCGCGGCGCCACATCGAGGAGACCTACACCCGCCCCTGGCCCGAGCGCGCGCTGCGCGCGGTGCTGGCCCGGGTGCTGCCAAACCCCGCGCTGTTCCGCCTCTCGCTGCGCGCGGCGGCGCTGGCGCGGCCGCTGGGCAAGCTCATCCCCGGCCAGTCCATGACGGCGCAGCGCCTGCGCGGCATGCTGGCGCTGGCGCCCGTCGCGCTGCCGCCGCCGAGCCCGGTGCAGGAGGCGCAAATCCACAAGGCGGAGGGCGTGCGCCGCGGCCGCGTCGGCCTGCTGACCGGCTGCGCCCAGAAGGTGCTGAACCCCAGCATCAACGAGGCCACCATCCGCCTGCTGACGCGCATGGGGATCGAGGTGGTGATCACCCCGGGCCAGGGCTGCTGCGGCGCGCTGACGCATCACATGGGTCAGCATGACCCGGCCATGGCCGCCGCCCGCGCGAACATCACCGCCTGGTCGGCCGAGATCGCGGGCGAGGGGCTGGACGCGATCGTGGTGAACGCGTCGGGCTGCGGCACCACGCTCAAGGATTACGGCTTCATGTTCCGCGAGGAGCCTGACGCCGAGGCGGCGGCGAAGGTCTCGGCGCTGGTGATGGACATCACCGAGGTGCTGGAGAAATTCGGCTATGCGCGGACGCGGGAGAAGCCTGGCGTGACGGTCGCCTATCACTCCGCCTGCTCGCTGCAGCACGGCCAGAAGATCACGGCCCTGCCCAAGCAATTGCTGACCCGCGCGGGTTTCACCGTGAAGGAACCGGCCGAAAGCCACATCTGCTGCGGCAGCGCCGGCACCTACAACATCCTGCAGCCGGAGATCGCGGGGCAGCTGCGCGCCCGCAAGCTGGAGAACATCAACCGCACCCGCGCCGACGTGATCGCCGCCGGCAATATCGGCTGCATGACGCAGCTCGCCGGCGATACGCTGCCGGTGGTGCACACGGTGGAGTTGCTGGACTGGATGGCCGGCGGGCCGAAGCCGAAAGGCCTGCCAGCGTGAAGCGCCGCGCCCTCCTCGCCGCGCCCGCCCTGCTGGCACTGCCCGCGCGCGCCCAGGCGAATTTCCCCGACCGGCCCATCACCTTCGTGGTGGGCTTCCTGCCCGGCGGCTCCGTGGATATCGGCGCGCGGCTGCTGGCCGATCGGATGGCGCCGCGCATCGCGCCCAATGCCCGCATCATCATCGAGAACCGGCCGGGCGCCGGCGGCTCGCTCGGCGCCGAATACGTGGCGCGGCAGAATCCGGACGGGCATCTGCTGGGCGTGCATTCCGCCTCCAGCCACGGCACCAACCCGGCCGCCCTGCCGGATACGGTGCGCTACGACCCCGTGGCTGATTTCTCCCACATCGCCATCCTGGGTGGCGGTCCGATGGTGATCGTCGTCCCCGGCAGCAGCCCCTACCGCAACGTGGCGGAGCTGGTCGCGGCGGCCAAGGCGGCGCGGGCGCCCATGCTCTGGGGCAGCTCGGGCTCGGGCGGCATCGGGCATCTGACGGGCAGCCTCTTCGCGCATCGCTTCGGCTTCCAAGGGGAATACGTGCCCTATCGCGGCGGCTCGGCCGTGCTGGAGGCGATGCGCAAGGCGGAGATCGACTTCTCGGCCGAAGTCATGGCCTCCGCCCTGCCGCATCTGCGCGACGGCTCCTCCCGCCCCATCGCGGTCACGGGCATGACGCGCCACCCGCAGCTGCCCGAGGTGCCCACGCTGAACGAGGCGGGGCTGCCCGGCTTCGACATCATCACCTGGAACGTGATCCAGGGCCCGCGCGGCATGCCGGACGCCATCCAGCTTCGCCTCAACCGCGCCGCCATGGAGGCGATGGCCGAGCCCGAGCTGCGCCGCCGCCTGACGCTGGCGGGCATTGATCCAGCCGAGCCCTCGACGCCCGCCAGCACGCGGGATTTCGTCGCCGCCGAGCTCGCGAAGTTCCAGGCCATCGTGCGCGAGACGGGGCTCAGGCTCGGGCGCGGGTGAGGCCCGAGGATTCGCTTGCGCGCCGCGCGGCGCGGTCCGAACATCGCGCCATGCGTGTCCTCCCCCTCGCCCTCGCGCTGCTGCTGGCCGCCCCGCCGGCCTGGGCCCAGGCGCCCGCGCCGCCCGCCGCCTCCCAGGCCAGCCGCGACCTCGACCGCGCCTTCGAGGCGCTGCGCGAGGCGCCGGATGAGCGCGGCGCCCATATGGCCGAGATGGCCATCCGCCAGATCTGGGCGCGCCAGGCCAGTGCCGCCGTGGCGCTGCTGCTCAACCGGGGCATCCGCAACCTGCGTGCCGGCCAGCCGGCCGATGCGCTGGAGGATTTCGACGCCGCCATCACGCTGGCCCCGCTCGCGCCCGATGCCTGGCATTGGCGCGCCCAGGCCAACCAGCAGGTGGGCGACCGCGTGGCGGCGGCGGGCGATCTGCGCGAATGCCTGCGGCTGGAGCCCCGGCATTTCGCGGCGCTGGTCAGCCTCTCGCGCTTGCAGGAGGAAGCGGGCGATGCGCGCGGCGCGCTGCGCAGCTACGAGGCGGCGCTGGCCATCCATCCCCGCCTGCCCGGTGGGGCGGAACGGCTGCGCGAACTCACCCGCGCGGCCGAGGGCGAGGAGATGTGAGCGCAATGCGCGGATGGCCCCGGGCCCCGCGCCACGTCACATTCCCGCCATGCCCGACAACGCCCCCCTCCCCCTCGATGAACGCCGCTGGCTGGCCCTGCTGGCCCGCGATGCCGCGCCGGAATGCGGCCCCTTCCTCTATGGCGTGACCACGCAGGGCGTGTTCTGCCTGCCTGGCTGCCCCTCGCGCCCGCCCTTGCGCCGCAACGCCGTCTTCTTCGCCGATGCGCCGGCGGCCGAGGCGGCGGGCTTCCGCGCCTGCAAGCGCTGCGACCCCAAGGGCGAGCGCGCCGCCCTGCACCGCGATGCCATCGCCGCCGCCGTGGCGCTGGTCGAAGCCAGTGAGACCATCCCGAGCCTGGAAACGCTGGCAAAGCGGGCCGGCTATGCGCGGCACCACTTTCTCCGATTGTTCCGCGACATCACCGGCGTGACACCCCGCTCCTATGCCGAGGGCGTGCGCGCCCGCCGGCTGCAGGCGGCCCTCAGCCAGGGCGCACGCGTGGCCGATGCGGTGGCCGAAGCCGGGTTCGGCAGCGAAAGCCGCGTCTATGAAAAGCGCGGAGCGACCCTTGGCATGACGCCCGGCGCCGCCCGACGCGGGGCCAAGGGCGAGACGATCGGCATCGCCCGCGCGCAGAGCGTGATGGGCCCGCTGCTGGTCGGCGCCACGGTGGAAGGCGTCTGCTTCATCGGCTTCGGCGAGGCGATGGAGGCGCTCGAGGGCGACCTCCGCCGGCGCTTCCCCCATGCGGAGCTGCATGAGGATGCGGCGCTGGAGGCCACCGTTGCGCGCGTTGCGGCCTTCCTTCGCGAACCGCATGCGGCGCTGCAATTGCCGCTGGACCTGCGTGGCACCGCCTTCCAGCGTCGCGTCTGGGAGGCGTTGCAGACCATCCCGCTCGGCCAGACGCGCAGCTATGGGCAATTGGCGGCCGAAATGGGCAATCCCGCCGCGGTCCGCGCCGTGGCCCGCGCCTGCGCGCAAAACCCTGTCAGCCTCGTGGTCCCCTGCCACCGTGTGATCGGCGCGAGCGGCGACCTCACCGGCTATCGCTGGGGCGTGCCGAACAAGAAGCGGCTGCTGGCCGGGGAGAAACAGACGACATGATCCGTTGGTTCGGCGCCCTTCTCATCCTGGCCGGCTGCGCCAGCTCCGGCGTCACGGCGGATGAGGCGCCGCGCGAGATCCCCTTCCCGGAACAGCGCCTCACCGTGCCGGGCGCCGAGGGCACGCCGCTGCGCGCCCTGCTCTACCTGCCACCCGATCCCAGCCGCCCGGCGGTGGTGGCACTGCATTCCTGCTCCGGCGTTGGCCCGGCCGAGCGGCCGATGCGCCTGCCGCCCCATCAGCGCGACTGGGCGACGCGGCTGCTGGAAGCGGGCCACCCCGTGCTCTTCCCCGACAGCTTCGGCAGCCGCGGGCTGGGCGAGGCCTGCGGCGTGCGCGGCTTCCCGGCCGGGCCGGTCGGCGTGCGGCGCTTCGACGCGCTGGCCGCCGCCGATTGGGCGCGGGCGCAGCCCTGGGGGCGCGGCCAGGCACCGATCCTGATCGGCTGGTCGCATGGGGGTTCCACCACGCTGGCCGCCTGGGCGACGGCGGCACCCGGCGCGCTGAGTGCCGCCATCGCCCTTTATCCCGGCTGCGGCCAGGGCGAGTCCCCGCGCCTCGGCACCGCGCCGCTGCTGATGCTGCTGGGCGCCGAGGACAATTGGACGCCGCCCCAGCCCTGCGAACAGCTGGCCGCCCGGGCGCCCGGCGTGATCACGGTGGTGTCCTACCCTGGCGCGCATCACAGCTTCGACGGGCTGAGCGGCGGCATCCGGACCCGGTATCTGCCCAATGGCCGCAGCGTCTCGCTCGGCCCCGACGGCGCGGCGCGAGAGGATTCGCGGGCGCGGGTGGCGGCCTTCCTCGCAGCCAACGCCGGTCCGCCATAAGCAGAGCGCGGTTCCGGCGGCCCGCCCGGGCATGGTAATGCACCGCACCATGATCATCGCCATCGGTTCCGACCATGCCGGCCTGCCGCTGAAGCGGGCCCTCCTCAGCGCCCTGGAAGCCCAGGGCCATGCCGTGCTCGATGCCGGCACGCATGACGATGCGAGCGTGGACTACCCGGATTTCGCCCATGAGGTCGCCGCCAAGGTCGCGGTGGGCGAGGCCCAATTCGGCGTGCTGGTCTGCGGTTCGGGCATCGGCATGAGCATCGCGGCCAACCGCCACCCGGCCATCCGCGCCGTCGTGCTGCACAACACGACCGAGGCGCGGCTGACCCGCGCCCATAACGACGCCAACATCGCCTGTTTCGGCGCCCGCACCACGGGGGTGGAGGTGGCGCTGGACGCGCTCGCCACCTTCCTCGGAACCGCCTTCGAGGGCGGCCGGCATGAGCGGCGCATTGCCAAGATCGAGACCGCCCTCACCTGATCTGGAGCGTTTCGCGGTCCCCTCGGGCCGTGATATGCCCAATTTACCTGCCCGCAAGGACCTTTGCCATGAACGAGAACACCGCCCGCTTCCTGCCTGCCCGCTTCTTCCAGGCCGGCGTGGCGGAGTCCGACCCTGAGCTGGCCGCTGCCATCGCGCATGAACTCACGCGCCAGCAGGACGGCATCGAGCTGATCGCCTCGGAAAACATCGTCAGCCGCGCCGTGCTGGAGGCGCAGGGCTCGGTGATGACCAACAAGTATGCCGAGGGCTATCCGGGCCGGCGCTACTATGGCGGCTGTGAATTCGTGGATGTGGCGGAGACGCTGGCCATCGAGCGCGCCAAGGAGCTCTTCGGCGCGAAATTCGCCAATGTGCAGCCGCATAGCGGCGCCTCCGCCAATATCGCGGTGTTCTTCGCCCTGCTGCAGCCGGGCGACAGCTTCCTGGCGATGGATCTGGCGGCGGGCGGCCACCTGACGCATGGCGCGCCGGTGAATTATTCCGGCAAGTGGTTCCACCCGATCGCCTATGGCGTGAAGCCCGAGGACGGGCTGCTCGACTACGAGACGATGGAGCGCCTGGCCCGCGAGCATAAGCCCAAGCTCATCATCGCCGGCGGCTCGGCCTATTCGCGGGAGATCGACTTCGCCCGCTTCCGCGCCGTGGCCGATGAGATCGGCGCCATCCTGATGGTGGACATGGCGCATTACGCGGGCCTGGTCGCGGCGGGCGCCTACCCCTCGCCCGTGCCGCACGCGCATGTGACGACGACGACGACGCACAAGACGCTGCGCGGCCCGCGCGGCGGCCTGGTGCTGACCAATGACGAGGCGATCGCGAAGAAGATCAACTCGGCCATGTTCCCGGGCCTGCAGGGCGGCCCGCTGATGCATGTGATCGCCGCGAAGGCCGTGGCCTTCGGCGAGGCGCTGCGGCCGGATTTCCGCGCCTATGCGAAGCAGGTCGTCGCCAATGCCCGCGCCCTGGCCGATGAGCTGGTGCAGGGTGGGCTGGCCATCGTCTCTGGCGGCACGGACAGCCATTTGATGCTGGTGGACCTTCGCCCCAAGGGGCTGACCGGCAAGGCGGCGGAAGCGGCCCTCGGCCGCGCCCACCTGACCTGCAACAAGAACGCCATCCCGTTCGACCCCGAGAAGCCGATGGTCACCAGCGGCGTTCGCCTCGGCACGCCCGCCGGCACCACGCGCGGCTTCGGCGAGGCGGAGTTCCGCGAGGTCGGCCGCCTGATCGTCCGCGTGCTGGACGGGCTGGCCCAGGCCAATGCGCCGGATGGCAACACGGCCGTGGAGCAGGCGGTGGCCAAGGACGTGCAGGCGCTCTGCGCGAAGTTTCCGATTTATTGATCCCCTCAAGGGCCGGGCGCGCGCTCCGCGCGCTTGGCTTCGCGCCGCCTGAGGCGCGCTGGGGTTGAAGGCAGTTTGGGCGCGCCGGCCGCTTTGCGGCCGGATTCTTCGGGGGTAGCGTCTCTTCTGCCGAGTTTGTCTGGCTGGAAGGTCGCCGATGCGCTGCCCGTATTGTGGGAATGACGAGACACAGGTGAAGGATTCGCGGCCATCGGAAGATGGTTCGTCCATCCGCCGCCGTCGCTTCTGCCCGGCCTGCGGCAACCGCTTCACCACCTTCGAGCGCGTGACCTTGCGAGAACTCACGGTCCTCAAGACCGATGGCCGCCGCGTGCCCTTCGACCGCGACAAGCTCGCCAAATCCATCAAGATCGCCTGTCGCAAGCGCCCGGTGGATGATGAGCGCATCGAGCGCATCCTGAACGGCATCCAGCGCCGCCTGGAAATGGAAACGGAGGCCGAGATCCCCTCCCGCCGCATCGGCGAGATGGTGATGGACACGCTGAAGGGCGTGGACCAGGTGGCCTATGTGCGCTTCGCCTCGGTCTACCAGAACTTCTCCGAGGCCAAGGATTTCCAAGCCTTCCTGGGTGGCCTGGACACCCCCTGATGTCCGATGACGCCGCCCATATGCGCGCGGCGCTGCAACTCGCGGCGCGCGGCCTGGGCAACACCTGGCCCAACCCGGCGGTCGGCTGCGTGCTGGTGAAGGACGGTCAGGTGATCGGCCGCGGCTGGACCCAGCCCGGCGGCCGCCCGCATGCCGAGACCGAGGCCCTGGCCCGGGCGGGTGAGGCGGCGAAGGGCGCCACCGCCTATGTCACGCTGGAGCCCTGCTCCCATCACGGCCGCACGCCCCCCTGCTGCGATGCGCTGATCCGCGCCGGCGTTTCCCGCGTCGTGGTGGCGCTCCGCGACCCCGATGCCCGCGTGGATGGGCGCGGCTTCGCCCGGCTGCGCCAGGCCGGCATCACGGTCGAGGAGGGGCTCTTGGGGCGCGAGGCCGCGGCGCTCAATGCCGGCTTCATACGCCGCATCACCCATGGCCTGCCGCTGGTGACGCTGAAGCTCGCCGCCACGCTGGATGGACGCATCGCGACCCAGACGGGCGAGAGCCGCTGGATCACCGGCGCCGCCGCCCGCCGCGCCGTGCATGCGCTGCGCGCCCGGCATGACGCGGTGCTGGTGGGCAGCGGCACGGTCCTCGCCGATGACCCGGACCTGACCTGCCGCATCGCAGGCATGGACCCCGTGCCCATGCTGCGCGTCATCGCCGATGCGCGGCTGCGGACGCCGAGCATGGCGCGGCTGGTGCGGGAGGCCGGGCGGCAACCCACCTGGCTGCTGACGGGCGCCGGGCATCGCCCTTCCGCGCTGGCGCCCTATATCGAGGCCGGGGTGGAGGTCGTGACCATCCGCCGGGCTTCCGGGGGCGGGCTGCTGCCCCGCCCCATGCTGGCGGCCCTCGCGGCCCGCGGCGTGACCCGCGTCCTGGCCGAGGGCGGCGCCGGTCTCGCGGCAGGCCTGTTGCGGGCGGGGCTTGTGGACCGGCTCGTCTGGTTCCATGCCCCTGGCGTGATGGGCGCCGAGGGCTGGGCCAGTACCGGGCCGCTGGGCGTGGCCGCACTCGCCGCCATGCCGCGCTTTCGGCGCGTGGCGACCGAGGCGGTGGGCGAGGATGTGATGAGCGAGTTCGTGAAGGAGTAGGCGCATGTTCACCGGAATCATCACGGGCCTCGGCACGCTGCGCGAGGTGCAGCCGATCGGACAGGGGCATGACATGCGCCTCGTCATCGGCGTGGCGCCGGATTTCCTGGCCGGGGCGCAGCTCGGCTGCTCCATTGCCTGCTCGGGCATCTGCCTGACGGCCGTGGAACTCAACGCCGACAGCTTCGCCGTGGACGCCAGCGCCGAGACGCTCGCGCGCACCACGATGGGACGCTGGAAGGCGGGCGACCGCGTGAACCTGGAGCGCAGCCTGAAGCTCGGCGACGAACTGGGCGGGCATCTCGTCTCCGGCCATGTGGACGGGGTGGGCCGCGTGCTCTCCGCCACGCCCGAGAACGCTTCGGTGCGCTGGCGCTTCGCCGTGCCGGGCGAGATCGCCCGCTACATCGCGGTGAAGGGCAGCGTCGCGATTGATGGCGTTTCCCTGACGGTCAATGAGGTTGACGCAGAGAGTTTCGGGGTCAACATCATCCCCCACACCGCC
>JAESGX010000478.1_pt1 | contig 14459 bp, 11 predicted proteins | sample 9269801 | NCBI WGS metagenome assembly JAESGX01 (sample SAMN16773122, study PRJNA677054) | algae metagenome | isolation source: Pleurocapsa minor GSE-CHR-MK-17-07R and co-occurring heterotrophs from wet... | place: USA: Lower Calf Creek Falls, Grand Staircase Escalante National Monument, UT ... | reverse complement strand
GCGCAGCACGGCCCAGAACTCGCCCTTGACCGGGCCTTCCTCTTCCTTGGCGCTGCTCATCACGTTCACGGGCGGCCGGCGCGGCATCACCACGACACCCGGAGCTTTCTGCTCTGTCACCATCGTCGATATCCCCTTGTCCCAAGGGCCGAGCCGCCCGATCGCTCATTCGGCGATCGTAGCGACATGACCCCACCCGAGTGGGATATTATGCCTTAAAATTCGGTTGCAATAGCGACCAATGGCTGCATGAGGGCTCCATCACGCATCCCTATGGTTGTATTTTGCGACAAACCTCAGATTCATCACGCTTCTGCCGGGGCAAGGCTCAGGATTTCGACGCCCTCATCGATATTGTCGCCCTCCGCACAGCCGAGATGCGCCACGATCCCCTGGCGCGGCGCGGTGATCTTGATCTCCGTCTTCATGGCTTCCAGCACGGCCAGAAGCTGGCCTTTCTCCACCGCGTCACCCATGGCGGCCAAGAGCTTCACCACCCGTCCGGGGATCGGCGCCGAGAGGCGGCTTTCACTGGCCGCGTCCTCGCTGGCAGGGGCATGGGGGTCGCGACGATAGAGGCGCCACGCCTCGCCACCCATGCGCAGGGTGCAGCCGCCCTCCTCGGCCGTCAGGGTGAAGGCTTCCGAGGTGTCGCCCTCGCGCAGCGCCAGGTGATCGCCCTTGCCGCCGATGGAGATGCTGCGTGGCGCGGCGCCGTCCACCGTCGCGCGGAAGCCGCCGGCCTGCCAGGCCAGCGCGACGCGGCGCGGGGCCACGCCGTCATCCCAGAGGTGCACGGTCTCCGCCGCGCCTTGCAGGCGCCATCCGGTGAGGGCGGCCCAGGGCGAACCTTCCGCGCCGCCCGTAGGGCGAGCCTGCGCCATCTCGCCGGCCGCGGCGGCCAGCAGCACGCGCTCGGGCGCGGCCGCGGGGGGCGCCAGAAGAACCACGGCATGGCGGGCGATGAAGCCGGTATCCAGCTCCGTGGCGCGCAGGGCGGGATGCGCGGCCAGGCGGCGCAGGAAGCGCGCATTGTTGCCGATGCCCTCGATCTCCAACTGGGCCAGGCCTTGTGAAAGCCGGGTCAGCGCGGCGGGACGATCCGCGCCGCCGGCGATGAGTTTCGCCAGCATCGGATCATAGAAGGCGGTGACCGTGTCGCCGCCCTCGAAGCCGGTGTCGAAGCGCAGATCGTCGCGCGGGCCGGCCAGGCGGAGCTTCCGGAGGCGTCCAGTGGCCGGGCGGAAATCCTGCTCCGGCTCCTCGGCATAGAGGCGCACCTCCACCGCATGGCCCTGGGCCGCGGGCGGCCAGGCGGCAGGCAGCGCCTCGCCGGCGGCGACCCGCAACTGCCACTCCACGAGATCGAGCCCGGTAACCATCTCGGTCACGGGGTGCTCGACCTGCAGGCGGGTGTTCATTTCCAGGAAATAGGCGGCATCGCCTTCCACCACGAATTCCACCGTGCCGGCATTCGTGTAACCCACGGCACGGGCCGCGTTCTCGGCAGCCTCGTGCAGGCTATGCCGGAGCGCCTGCGAGAGATCAGGCGCGGGCGCTTCCTCCAGCACCTTCTGGTGGCGGCGCTGCACCGAGCAGTCGCGCGTGTGCAGATGCGTCACGCGGCCATGGCTGTCGCCGAAGACCTGGACCTCGACATGGCGCGGGCGCTGGAGATATTTCTCGACCAGCACGCGGTCGTCGCCGAAGGCGGCCTTTGCCTCGCGCCGGGCCCCGGCGAGTTCGGCCGCGAAATCCTCCGGCGCATACACCGGGCGCATGCCCTTGCCGCCGCCACCGGCGCTCGCCTTGATCAGCACGGGGAAGCCGATGCGCGCGGCCTCGGCGGTCAGCACGACCTCCTCCTGCGCTTCGCCGTGATATCCGGGGACGGTGGGGACGCCGGCGGCCACCATGAGGCGCTTGCTCTCGGCCTTGCTGCCCATGGCGCGGATGGCCGAGGCGGGCGGGCCGATGAAGGCGATGCCCGCGGCGGGGCAGGCTTCGGCGAAATCGGCGTTCTCGGAGAGGAAACCGTAGCCGGGATGCACCGCCTGCGCGCCGCTGCGGCGGGCGACCTCGAGGATCACATCGCCCCGCAGATAGGATTGCGCTGATGGCGCGGGGCCGATGGCATAGGCTTCGTCGGCCTCGCGCACATGCAGCGCCTGGGCGTCGGCCTCGCTGAAGACGGCGACGGTGGCGATGCTCATCCGCCGCGCGGTGCGGATGATGCGGATGGCGATCTCGCCCCGGTTCGCGATGAGAATCTTGCTGAACATCACCATCACATCCGGAACAGGCCGAATTTCGTGGGCAGGATGGGCGCGTGCAGCGCCGCGTTGAAGGCGAGGCCCAGCACGTCCCGCGTCATCGCGGGCGGAATGATGCCGTCATCCCAGAGGCGCGCCGTCGCGTAATATGGGTCTCCTTCCCGCTCGTACTTTTCGCGGATGGGGGATTTGAAGGCTTCCTCCTCCTCGGCGCTCCAGGACTTGCCGGCGGCCTCGAGATTGTCGCGGCGGAGGGTCGCCAGCACGCTCGCCGCCTGCTCGCCGCCCATCACGGAGATCCGCGCATTGGGCCAGGCGAAGAGAAAGCGAGGCGAATAGGCGCGACCGCACATGCCGTAGTTGCCGGCACCGAAGCTGCCGCCGATGATGACGGTGATCTTCGGCACGGCGGCGGTGGCGACGGCGGTGACGAGCTTCGCGCCATCCTTGGCGATGCCGCCCGTCTCGTATTTGCGGCCCACCATGAAGCCCGAGATGTTCTGCAGGAAGAGCAGCGGGATGTTCCGCTGGCAGCAGAGCTCGATGAAATGCGCCCCCTTCTGCGCGCTCTCGCTGAAGAGGATGCCGTTATTCGCAATGATGCCGACCGGCATGCCCCAGATGCGGGCGAAGCCCGTCACCAGCGTGGTGCCGTAGCGCGGCTTGAACTCATCCAGCGCGGAACCGTCCACGATGCGGGCAATCACTTCGCGGACATCATAGGGCTGGCGCACATCGGAGGGGATGATGCCGTTCAGCTCCACCGGCGCATGGAGCGGAGGGGTTGGCGCATGCGGCGGAAGCGGTGGCGCCTTGGCGTTGAGGTTGCCCACGATGCGGCGCACGAGCCCCAGCGCGTGCATGTCGTCCATCGCAAGGTGGTCGGCGACACCAGAGAGGCGCGTGTGAACATCGCCACCGCCGAGATCCTCGGCCGAGACCACCTCCCCCGTCGCGGCCTTCACCAGCGGGGGGCCGCCCAGGAAGATGGTGCCCTGGTTGCGGACGATCACGGCCTCGTCGCACATGGCCGGCACATAGGCCCCACCCGCGGTGCAGCTGCCCATGACCGAGGCGATCTGCGGGATGCCGGCGGCGGACATGTTGGCCTGGTTGAAGAAGATGCGGCCGAAATGCTCGCGGTCGGGGAAGATCTCGTCCTGATTGGGCAGGTTGGCGCCGCCGGAATCCACGAGGTAGAGGCAGGGCAGGTTGTTCTGCGCGGCGATCTCCTGCGCGCGGAGATGCTTCTTCACGGTGAGGGGGTAATAGCTGCCGCCCTTCACCGTCGCGTCATTGGCGACGATCACGCAGACGCGGCCCGAGACGGTGCCGATGCCGGTGATGATCCCCGCCCCCGGGACTTCATCGCCATACATGCCATGGGCGGCCAGGGGCGAGAGCTCCAGGAAGGGCGCTCCGGGGTCGAGCAGGCGCTCGACGCGCTGGCGCGGCAGCAGCTTGCCGCGTGCGGTGTGCTTGGCGCGAGCGGCCTCGGTGCCGCCGAGGGCCGCCTGCGCGGTGCGGGCGGCCAGCTGGTCGAGCAGCGCCTGCATGGCGGCGGCATTGGCGCGGAAATCTTCGCTGCGGGTATTGATGCTGGTCACGCGGTTTCTCGGAACAATTCGCGGCCGATCAGCAGGCGCCGGATCTCGCTGGTGCCGGCGCCGATCTCATAGAGCTTGGCATCCCGCAGCAGCCGCCCCGTCGGGTAGTCGTTGATGTAGCCATTTCCGCCCAGGATCTGGATGGCATCCAGAGCCGCCTTGGTCGCTTCCTCGGCCGCGAAGAGGATGGCACCGGCCGCATCCTTGCGCGTGGTCTTGCCTGCGTCGCAGGCGCGGGCGACCGCATAGACATAGGCGCGCGCCGCGTTGAAGCGCGTGTACATGTCCGCGACCTTGCCCTGGATGAACTGGAACTCGCCGATCGCCTGGCCAAACTGCTTGCGCTCGTGGATGTAGGGCACCACCACGTCGAGGCAAGCCTGCATGATGCCGAGCGGCCCGGCAGCCAACACCGCGCGCTCATAGTCGAGGCCGGACATCAGCACGCGCACGCCGCCATTCACCTGGCCCAGCACATTCTCCGCCGGCACCTCGCAATCCTCGAAGACGAGCTCTGACGTGGGCGAACCGCGCATCCCAAGCTTGTCGAGCTTCTGCGCGGGCGTGAAACCCTTCATGCCCTTCTCGACGATGAAGGCCGTGATGCCCTTGGGCCCCGCCTCCGGGTCGGTCTTGGCATAGACGATCAGCGTCTCGGCGTAATGGGCGTTGGTGATCCACAGCTTGGTGCCGTTGAGCACATAGCGGTCACCGCGCTTCTCGGCCCGCAGCTTCATGGACACCACGTCGGAGCCCGCACCCGGCTCGCTCATGGCGAGTGCCCCGAGATGCTCGCCGCTGATGAGCTTCGGCAGGTATTTCGCCTTCTGCGCCGCATTGCCGTTGCGGGCGAGCTGGTTCACGCAGAGGTTCGAATGCGCGCCATAGCTGAGGCCCACGCTGGCGGAGGCGCGGCTGACTTCCTCGACCGCCACGCAATGCGCCAGGTAGCCCATTCCGGCGCCGCCAAATTCCTCATCCACCGTGATGCCGTGCAGGCCGAGCGTGCCCATTTCCGGCCAGAGGTAACGCGGGAATTCATCCGTCTTGTCGATCTCGGCCGCGATGGGCGCCACGCGGTCGGCCGCGAAGCCGCGGACGGTGTCGCGCAGCGCGTCGATCTCTTCGCCAAGGCCGAAATCCAGCGTCGGTATCATGGTGTTGGGCAGCATGGGTTGCTCTCTACAGCCAGCGCTTGCGGCGCTTGTAAGACTTGATGTCGCGAAAACTCTTTCGCTCGGCACCGTGGCCGCCGAGGTAGAACTCCTTCACATCCTCATTGTCCATGAGCGAGGCGGCCGGGCCATCCAGCACCACCTTCCCCTGCTCCATGACGTAGCCGAAGCTCGCGACCGAGAGGGCCATGCGGGCATTCTGCTCCACCAGAAGGATGGTGACGCCGAGTTCCTGGTTGATGCGGCGGATGATGCCGAAGACCTCCTTCACCAGCAGCGGGGAGAGCCCCATGGAGGGCTCGTCCATCAGGATCAGCTTGGGGCGCGCCATCAGGGCGCGGCCGATGGCCAGCATCTGCTGCTCGCCGCCCGAGAGGTAGCCGGCGAGACCCGTCCGTTCCTTGAGGCGGGGAAAATACTCGAAGACCCGTTCGATATCCTGCTTCACCTCGCCATCCGAACGGGTGAAGGCGCCGAGCCGCAGATTCTCGATGCAGGTCATATCCGCGATGATGCGCCGCCCCTCCATCACCTGAAAGATGCCGCGCCGGACGATCATGTGCGGATCGATGCCGTCGATCCGCTCGCCCCCGAAGCGGATGTCGCCGCGGGTCACCTTGCCCTCCTCGGTCTTGAGCAGGCCGGAGATGGCTTTCAGCGTGGTGGATTTCCCCGCGCCATTGGCGCCGAGAAGGGCGATGATCTCGCCCTTCGGGACATCGAGCGAAAGGCCGCGCAGCACGAGGATGACGTCATTGTAGACCACCTCGATGTTGTTCACCTGCAGCAGCAGCTCACGCGGAGCTGCCGCAGGCGTTGCGGCCGCCTGGCTCACCAGCCGAGCCAGTCGGGGCGGCGGTCCAGCGTGATGGTCGTGACGCGATCGAGGCGCATGGTGCCCGCGCGCATCAGGTCATCCACGCTCCCCTGCGTCGTGTCGCCCGAGACGACGGCGCGGTAGAGGGCCACCGCCAGTGTGCCGCGATGGTCCTGGTTGGTGAAGTTGGAGGGTGCGCAGACGCCGTCGAAGCCCTGCGGCACCCAGTTCTGCCGGGCGTAGAAGCCATCCCGGATGCGCTCACCCGTGATCTGGCCGTTGTTGGCGGCGGCGGTCTCCATGGCTTCCACCATGAGCATCGCAGCGCAAACGCCGGCCAGGTAATGCACGGGGCGATAGGCGGTGCCGGCCTGGTCGCTCATGCGGGAAATGGCGCGGATATTGGCCATGCCCGGCGCATCGGCGCCCCAGACGGCGGAGGTGCGTACGGGAAACACCACGCCATTGGCGGCCGCGCCGGCCGCCTTCATGGCATTCTCATCCATCCCCCAGACATTGCCCAGGAACTGCACGTTGACCCCCACCGTCTGGCAGGCGCGCAGCACCGAGATGTTGGAGCCGGCGGTGTTGCCGAGATAGGCGTAGTTGGCCTGCTGGTTGCGCAGCGTCAGGCATTGCGCGGTGTAGTCGCCGGGCGTCAGCGCGAACTGGATGGCGGGCAGCACTTCGAAGCCGAGCTCGGCGGCCAGCGCCTCGCCCGCCGCCTTGGGCGAATTGGGATAGGGGTGGTTGGCGCCCATATGGACATAGCGCGGGCGGCCCGTCTGGCCGCGCGCATTCCAGTCCTGCCGGGCCCAGATCAGCATGGCGCGGAGCGCGTCGCTGTAGGAGGGGCCGTAGAAGAAGTTGAAGGGGGCAGCCTTGTCGGCGCGCGGGGCACGGCCTGTCGGGTCCGTCAGTGCGGCCGAGTAGGAGCCGGAGATATAGGGCACGCGGTCGCGCGTGTTGAAGGTGATCAGCGCCTCGGTGTCCACCGTGCCCCAGCCCTGGATCGCCACCGGCCGCTCCCGGCCCATCCAGCTCTGGTACTGGGCGATGGCGCGCGGCGCCTGGTAGCCGTAATCCTGCGTCATCACGTTCATCGGGCGGCCGGCGACGCGGCGATTGGCGTTCACCCAGGCCAGCGCATCCTGCACGCCGCGCCCATAGGGCACGCCCACATCCGAGGTGGGGCCGGAGTAGTCCGCGATATGCCCCACGGGAATCGGCGCCTGCGCCAGCGCGGGGCCTGCCACCGCCAGCAAGGCTGCAAGGGTCTTCTTGAACATGGGTGTTCCTCCGTTTTCTTGTTTCAGTGCGAGTAGGGATAGAGCTTCCAATAGGCCTTGATCAGCCGCCAGCGATGGGCGAGGCCGTCGGGCTCGAAGACCAGGAAGAGGATGATGGCGGCGCCGATCGCCATCTCCCGCAGGAAATTGATGGAGTTGCCCAGCGCCAGGGCCGTATCGATCGCACTGCCCTGCAGCGCCTGCGCCGCGCTCTGCACCAGTTCGGGTAGCAGCACCATGAAGGCCGCCCCCATCAGGCTGCCCATGACGGAGCCGAGCCCGCCGATGATGACCATCGCCAGGAACTGGATGGAAAAGAGGATATTGAAGGCCTCGACGCTGACGAAGAGGATGTAGTGCGCGTAAAGGGCGCCGGCGATGCCGGCATAGAAGCTCGCGATGCCGAAGGAGAGCGTGCGGTAGTAGGCGAGGTTGATGCCCATCAGCTCGGCGCTGAGATAGTGGTCCCGCACCGCCACCAGCGCCCGCCCGTCGCGGCTTCGCATCAGGTTCGCCGCAGCGACGAACATGATGATCACCCAGAAGAGGACGACGTAGAAGTAGGTCTCTTCCCGGTCGAAGCGGAAGCCAAACAGCGAGAAAGGCTCGGTGATGCGCCCCGCCACACCGCCCGAGAACCAACGCGCGCGGGCGAAGAAATCCTCCAGGATGAATTGCGCGGCGAGTGTCGCGATGGCGAGGTAGAGCCCCTTCAGCCGCGCCGCCGGCAGGCCGAAGACCAGCCCCACCAGGGCCGTCGTGATGCCGGCCAGGGGGATGGCCAGCGCCACCGGCACCCCTTGCGCCACGAAGCCCGCCGAGGCGAAGGCGCCGAAGCCGAAGAAGGCCGCATGGCCGATGCTGATCTGGCCGGTGAAGCCCACCAGGATGTTCAGACCGAGTGCCGCGATCCCCATGAAACCGATCTGGATCAGCAGCGAAAGCTCATACCGCCCGAAGACCAGCGGCGCGCCGGCGAGCACGGCGAGGCCGATCCACAGCGCGATGCGCGAATTGCGTGTCGGAAAGATGGTCATGTCCGCGGCGTAGCTGGTGCGGAAATCGCCGCAGGGGGTGGGCGTCGCTCCGGCCATCAGACGCGCTCGATGTTCTTGGTGCCGAAGAGGCCGTAGGGCTTGATCATCAAAATGATCACCAGCGCGTAGAAGGGCGCGATGTTGATCATGTTGCCCCAGTTCAGGAACTGGCTGTCCACGAACTGCGCCGTGTTTTCCAGCAGCCCCACGATGATGCCGCCCAGCATGGCGCCCACGATGGAATCCAACCCGCCCAGGATCACCGCCGGGAATACCTTGATGCCATAGAAGCTGAGGCCCGAGGAGACGCCGGAGACGACGCCCACGACGACACCCGCCACCGCGGAAACGACGGCCGAGATCGCCCAGGACATGGCGAAGACCTTCGGCACGGATACGCCCAGCGACTGCGCCACCTGCTGGTCAAAGGCGGTCGCCCGCATGGCGAGGCCGTGCTTGCTGAAGGTGAAGAACCACCAGAAGCCCAGCATGATGACGCCCGAAAGGGCCAGCGAGAGCAGGTAGACGCTCTGCATCTCCAGCCCGAAGATCGAGATGCGGTCCACCGGGAAGATCGGCGGGAAGGGCTGCGCGAAGACGCCGAACATCCACTTCATCAGCGCCTGGAAGAAGATGGAGAGGCCGACGGTCGCCATGATCACGCTGATCACGGGTTCGCCGATCAGGGGCCGCAGCACCACCACCTGCAGGATGATTCCGAACAGCGTCATGAAGGCGAGGGAGATCGGAAAGCCGAGCCAGAAGGGCAGCTGCCAATGCGTCAGCAGCCACCAGCAGGCCCAGGCGCCCACCAACATGAATTCGCCCTGGGCGAAGTTCACCACCTGGCTGGCCTTGTAGATCAGCACGAAGCTCATCGCGACGACGCCATAGAGCGCGCCCACGATGAGGCCGTTCAGCAGAAGCTGGATCAGTAGCGCCCATTCCATCAGGCGGCCGCCTTCATGCCGGGGCGCTGCACGGTCAGGGTCGTGCGGATGCGGCTTTGCGTGCCGTCCTGGAACTTGATCATGGTGTCCACCGGAATCTGCGCCTCGCCCTGGTAGATGGCGGCGATGATGTCGCCGTATTTCTCGTTGATCACGCCGCGCCGGACCTTGCGGGTGCGGGTCAGCTCGTCGTCATCGGCGTCCAGCTCCTTGTAGAGGAGGATGAAGTCGCGGATGCGCTGCGGCTCGGGCAGCGTCGCATTCACGCGCTCCACTTCGGCGCGCAGCAGGTCCATCACCTGCGGCCGCGCGGCCAAGTCGGTGTAGGTGGTGAAGGAGATGCGCTGCCGTTCCGCCCATTTGCTGACGATGGGGAAGCGGATGCAGATGATCGCGGCCAGATGCGGCCGCCCATCGCCCAGCACCACGGCCTCGGCCACGTAGGGGCTGAATTTCAGCTTGTTCTCGATGTATTGCGGGCTGAACCGCGTGCCCGTGCTGGTGCTGGCGATGTCCTTGATGCGATCGATGACAACGAGGCGCCCGGCGCTGTCGAAATAGCCGGCATCGCCCGTGTGCAGCCAACCCTCGCGCAGGTCGGCCGCCTCGATCCCGCCGAAATAGCCCTGGAACATGTTGGGGTGGCGGGTCACGATCTCGCCCACGCCATTGGCGTCGGGCTGGTTCACGCGCAGTTCGATTTCGGGGCCGAAGGGCACGCCCACCGTCTCGAAATCCCCCCTCCCCGGCGCCTGCAGCGTATAGGCGCCGAGCAGCTCGGTCTGGCCATAGAGCTGCCGGAGCGGCACGCCCAAGGCCAGGAAGAAGCGGAAGGTGTCCGGCCCCAGCGCCGCGCCACCGGTCGCGGCCGAAGTCAGGTTGGAGAAGCCGAGCCGGTCGCGCAGGGCGCGAAACAGGAGCTGGTCCGCGGCCAGACTACGCCCGCCGGCATCCAGCGCGGCCAGGCCCATCTTCATCCCGGCCTCATAGAGCTTGCGCTTCAGCGGGCTCGCATCCAGCACCTTCGCGCGGACATCGGCGGCAATCGCCTCCCAGGTGCGCGGCGCGAACAGCACGAAGCTCGGGCCGATCTCGCGGAAATCGGCCATCATCGTCTCGGGCTCCTCGACGAAATTGACCTTCATCCGGGCGATCAGGTTCCAGCCCAGCGCGTAGATCTGCTCCATGATCCATGGCAGCGGCAGCACGCTGACATATTCGTCCTGCGGGCCCTTGGGGTCGGCCCGCAGATAGGCCGCGCAATGGCGGATCAGCGCGCCCCCACTCAGCTGCGCGAGCTTGGGCAGCGCCGTGGTGCCCGAGGTGGTGCAGAGGATGGCGATGGCATCCCCCTGCCCCGCCGCCACCATCGCGTCGTAATCACTTGCCGGCCGCCCGGCGCCGAGCGCGATCAGCGCCTCCGCACTGATCAGCCTGGGATCCTCGAGCTTTCGCATGCCGCGCGGGTCGGAGAAGACGATGTGCCGCAGTTTCGGCAGCCGCTCGCGGATGTTGAGCAGCTTGTCCACCTGCTCCTCATCCGCGGCGAAGACCACCGCCGCCTCGCTGAAGCCCAGCAGGTAGGCGACCTCCTCCTCCAGCGCGTCGCGATAGACGCCGAGGCTGCGGCAGCCGAGCGCATGGGCGGCGACCTCGCCCATCACCCAGTCGGGGCGGTTGTCGCCGATCAGCGCCACCACCTCGCCTGGCTGGACGCCAAGGGCCACGAGGCCGAGGGCGAAACCGCGCACGCGGTCCTGGTACTGCGCCCAGGTGAATTCGCGCCAGATGCCCAGATGCTTCTCACGCAGCGCGATCTCGCGCCCATGTTGCGCGGCATTATGGGCGAGCAGCTTGGGGAAGGTGTCCGTCATGCCGGGATGGCTTCGTCCACTTCGCCGAGATAGGCCTTCTTCACGTGAGGGTCGGCCAGCACCTCGGCCGCCGTGCCCGCGGCGATCCTGCGGCCGAAATCCAGCACCATCACGCGGTCGCTGATGTCCATGACCACGCCCATGTCGTGCTCGATCATCAGCACCGTCATGCCCCATTCCTGGTTGAGGTCGAGGATGAAGCGGGCCATGTCCTCCTTCTCCTCGAGGTTCATGCCGGCCATGGGCTCATCGAGCAGGATGAGCCTGGGCTTGAGTGCCACGGCGCGCGCCAGTTCGACGCGCTTGCGCAGGCCATAGGGCAGCGTGCCAGCGGGGGCCTTGCGGACATGCTGGATCTCCAGGAAATCGATGATCTCCTCGACGTCGCAGCGATGCGCCAGTTCCTCGGCCCGGGCGCCGACGCCCCAATGGATCATCCCGCGCAGAAAGCCCGATTTCAGCAGGTGATGGCGGCCGACCATGATGTTGTCGAGCACGCTCATATGCCCGAACAGCGCCAAATTCTGGAAGGTGCGGCCAATGCCGAGGCCCGCGCGGCGGTTGGGCGGCAGGCGGGTGATGTTCTCGCCCGCGAAGCGGATGCTGCCCTCATTGGGCCGGTAGCGGCCGGAGATGCAGTTCACCATCGAAGTCTTGCCCGCGCCATTGGGCCCAATGATGGAGAAGACCTCGCCCTGCCGGACCTCGAAAGAGACGTCCGTCAGTGCCCTGACGCCGCCAAAGCGCAGGGAAACCCCCGCGACCGACAAAATCGCTTCCGTGCCGCTTTCCGGCAAACGCGCCTCCCGGACATATTCCCTGAGGCGAGGCTAAGCGGCCAGATGGGGTCAGCGCAACGGCTTTGCGCCCCGCCGCGGCTCGACGACGAGCGGGGGATCATCCGTCGTCAGTACATCCACGCCCAGCATCGGGCGCGCGGCAGATGGTGTCGCCAAAGACACAGGCCCGCCGCGCTATCAGCCGCCTGGTCGCCCTCCGGAGGCGCCCTGCCCCGACGAGCCGCCCCCGGCGCCGCCGGTACCGCCACCGCGGCCACCCATGCCGCCAGCGGTGCCCCCTCCGGTCGAGTTGCCGGCGCCGCCCGCACCACCAGCGCCGCCGCTTCCGCCAGCGCCGCTGAGCGGGCAGCTCACCAGGAGGCTTGCTGCGCCACCGGTCACCGGGCCACCGGCGGACGCCGTCGGCGTCACACCTGCGGCCGGCCGGCCGCCGATCGAGCAGTAGAGCTGCACGGGCGCCGTGCCGATCGCATATGGGGTGCCGCCAGAGAGAAGCGTCGTTTGAGCGACGGCGCCGAGGGCGCCGCCCAGGAGCAGAATTCCCCCGCCCAAGAGCCAATTGCGCATCGTTTCAACCCCCTTCCGGATGGAGCCTGACGTACAAGCTGCCAGGGCGCTCAGGCGCAGGCTAGGCCCCCGGGAATCCGGCCCGGGTCAGCGCAGGGGCGCTGCGCCCCGCCGCAATTCGACGGCGAGCGGCGGATCATCCGTCGCGAGCACATCCACCCCCAGCATGAGGGCGCGGCAGATGGTGTCGGCATGGTTGGCGCCCCAGACCGAGAGGCGCAGCCCTGCCGCCCGCAGCGCATCCCGCAGCGGCTCCGTCGCGCCCCTCACATGCACACCCACCTCGGAGGCGCCGAGATCCTGGCATTGCCGGACGACATCCCCGGTCGCGGTCGCTTGCAGCGTCGGCCCATCCACCAGCCAGACCACCTGCTCGAAGCCGCCCAGCGCCGCGGCCTCGGCCACCGAGGGGCGCTCGAAACTCATCATGATGGTGCGGGGCCTCAGGCCCATGCCGTCCAGCAGCCGGCCGCACCGCGCAACGAGGCCGGGATAGGGCCGGCGTTCCGGGTCTGCCTTCACCTCCAGGCGCAGCCGCTGCGCGGTGGGGCCGACCAGCGAAGCCACTTCGGAGAGATGCGGCAGGCATTCGCCGCCGGTGCCCTTCACGCGCACCCGCTGCAACTCGCCCCAGGAGAGGGCGACGACGGGACCGGCGCCATCCGTGGTGCGGTCCAGCGTCGCGTCATGAATGACGACGGGCTCGCCCTCCGCGCTGGCGTGGACGTCGAATTCAATCTGCTCGGCGGGCCAGGCCAAGGCCTTGCGGAAGGCGAGCATGCTGTTTTCCGGCCAAAGGAAGGCGCCCCCCCTGTGGCTCGCGATCTCTGTGCGGTCCATCCGCAAGCTCTTCCAAGCCTGGAAGGATACGTCAAGCCGGGCTGACAGCGAGAAGCGCCAGCGGGCTGGACATCAGCTCCAGAGGCCACCGGCGATGGCGTCGTTCATTTCGGAGATGAACTGGAGATCCGCCGATTCGCTCTCGCATTCGCGCAGCACCGCATGGGCGAGCGAGGCGACCTGGGAGCGCAGCGGGGCGGGCAATTGATTGGCCGGGTCCATGACCAGGGAGAGCACCACATCCCAAAGGCGGCGGTTGTCGGCGCGGGCGCGGGCCAAGGCCGTCTCGCTGCGCTCCGCCATGGCTTCGCGGATGCTGCGGTTCGCGCGCACGAAGACTTCGGCCTCCATCTGCCGGGGCGTGCGGCGCTGGCGATAGGCGGCGGCGGCATCGGGGCGGGCTGCGGTAGCGGCGTGCATGACGACCTCTGGTCAGAAAAGGAAAGAGTCCGGGCGGCGTTTTGCCGGCCCGATCGTGCTGATGATCAGCGGAAGAGCGACAGCAGGGCCTGCGGCGCTTGGTTCGCGATGGAGAGCGACTGCGTACCAAGCTGCTGGCGGATCTGCAGGGCCTGCAGGCGGGCGCTTTCCTTGGCGAGGTCGGCATCCACCAGCGAGCCGAGGCCGCTTTCCATGGAGTCCATCTTCTGGCGGTTGGTGCTCAGGGCGCCGTCGATATCGCGCGAATCCGCACCGAACTTGGAGAGCGCGGTGTTGAGCGCCGTCTCCACCGTGGCGAAGGTCTTGATGTTGGACGCCGCGGCGCCGCCACCGAAATTCGCCTCGTCGCCATAGGCCGCGATGGTGTCCTGCAACGGGCCCGTGGCACTCGCATCGCCATTGCCGAGCATGACGCGCGCCTGCTCCGAGGTCATTGCCGTGCCGCCGTTGAACTGGAAGGCCGTCGGGTTCTCGAAGGTGCCGGAGATGTCACGGCCGCCCGTCGCCACGCGCGTGTCGAAGGTCAGCGTCGCGGCATCCACGCCCGTGATGTTCAGCGTGTTGCCGCGCTCATTGCGGACCACGCCCGTATCCACGGCGGCGCTGGAGGCCGTCTTGTTCGAATCCTGCGAGCCCAGCAGGCTGCGGCCGTTGTAGCTGGCATCGCCGAGGGCGCGGTTCGTCTGGTTGACGAGGTTCTCGAAGTCCTTGGTGTAGGTCGTCCGGTCCGAATCGCTCAGCGTATCAGAGGAGAGCTTGGTCAGCGTCTCGCGGATCTTGGTGAGGTTC
>JAESGX010000477.1_pt1 | contig 14479 bp, 11 predicted proteins | sample 9269801 | NCBI WGS metagenome assembly JAESGX01 (sample SAMN16773122, study PRJNA677054) | algae metagenome | isolation source: Pleurocapsa minor GSE-CHR-MK-17-07R and co-occurring heterotrophs from wet... | place: USA: Lower Calf Creek Falls, Grand Staircase Escalante National Monument, UT ... | reverse complement strand
ACGCCGCCCACGTCCGGCGAGACCACGATCAGGTTTTCAGTGCCGTAGGCGCGCCAGATGTCGGCGAGCAGCAGCGGCGACGCGTATACGTTGTCGACCGGGATATCGAAGAAGCCCTGGATCTGGTCGGCGTGCAGGTCCACGGTCAGCACCCGGTCGGCGTTGACCGCGGTGAACATCTTCGCCGCCACCTTGGCCGTGATCGGCACCCGCGACGAACGCAGGCGCCGGTCCTGGCGCGAATAGCCGAAATACGGCACCACCGCGGTCACGCTGGCCGCCGAGGCGCGCTTCAGCGCGTCGACCAGCACCAGCAGCTCCATCAGGTTTTCCGCGGTGGGCGCGCAGGTCGGCTGGATCACGAACACTTCCTGCCGGCGCACGTTCTCCTCGATCTCCACCTGCACTTCGCCGTCGGAAAACCGCGACACCATCGCCTTGCCCGGACGCACGCCCAATTCGCGGCAGATGCTGGCGGCCAACGGCTTGTTGGCGTTGCCGGAAAAGACAAGCAGGTTGCGTTCGTCTTGCATGTCTTGGGTCCGGGAATGGGGAACGGGAACAGGGAATCGTCAGGACTGCGCTTTCAACGACTCCCGATTCTCCATTCCCGAAAGTGGCTGGGGCGGTAGGATTCGAACCTACGAAATGCCGGGATCAAAACCCGGTGCCTTAGGCCTCTTGGCGACGCCCCAGTGTCAGGTGAACTAGTCAGGTGAATCGGCTCGCCAGGGTCGTGTGCAGCGGCGAGCGATCCACGCCCGCCGCGATCCAGACGCGCAGGCCTTCCGGCAAATCCGCCAGCGCGGCCTCGGCGGAGGCGCGACTGGTGAATTCGACGAAACAGCCGCTGCCGGATCCGGTGAGGCGTGGCGTGCCGATCCGCGACAGCGCCGCGAACACGGCCTCAATGGCGGGTTGGCGACGGCGCAGGACCGGCTCGAACGCATTGCCGAGCAAACTACCCGAAACGAAGTCGGTTATTTTCGCGGGTGCAGCATTGCGCGTCAAATCAGGGGCTTGGAACAGCGCTGCGGTGGGAACGTGAACGCCCGGGTCCGCCAACACATACCAGGCCTGCGGAAGCGAGATAGGCGTCAGCGCTTCGCCCACACCTTCGGCCCAGGCATTCTCGCCGCGCACGAAAACCGGGACATCGGCACCTAGCGTCAGGCCCAGTCCGGCCAACCGGTCCGGGGTAAATCGCAGGCCCCAAAGCCGGTTCAAGACCATCAATACGGTGGCCGCGTTCGACGACCCGCCGCCGAAACCGCCGCCCGCCGGAATCCGCTTTTCGACGGAAATGTCCGCGCCTTGGCCTGTTTTAGCTTCCAATTGCAGCAATTTGGCCGCACGAACCATCAGATCTTCGGCCTCGGGCACGCCCGCCGCCGAGTCGCCATTGCGCGCGATCACGCCATCGGCGCGGACCCGCAGGCGAACCGTATCGCCCCAGTCCAGCAGGCGGAACACGGTCTGCAGCTGGTGATAGCCATCGGCGCGGCGCCCGGTGATCTGCAGGAACAGGTTCAGCTTGGCCGGGGCCGGCCAGGCCGACCATTCCGACCCGGACATCAGGGTGAGGCCGCGCCGGGGGGCAGCGTCCAAGCGTCCATGATCAACCTGACCTTGGCTTGGCCCTGAACAGCCACCAGTCGCGTCGGCAGCGCAGGTCCGTTCGGCACCGGGCCCCAGCCGGCGTATTCGACGCTCCAGCCGGCCTGCTCGAGCCGCACGGGCAGATTATCGGCGCCATAGGTCACCTTTGCGGGGCCGTACTCGTGACCTGCCGCCCCGATTCCTCGCATCCAGTTATTGAGAGCACCCACCGGTATTTCCCATCCGGTAGCTTCGCGCAGCAGGATCTCGGCGTCGGCGCTCTCACGCGGCCCGCCCTTGATCCCGTCCAGTCGCGCGCCGGCGGCATCTCCCGTCAGACGCCAGCTTTGCCGGGTGACCGGGGCGCTAAGCGAAATCGCATATCGCCCCGCCTGCTGCTGCCAGTCGATGCGTCCGCTGCCGCCGTCACGGCCATTGGACACGGCGATACGGCCGCTGAGCGACCAATCGAGCACCTGTCCACGCTGCCTGTCCAGAGCCTCGGCGGGAGCGGAAGCCAGATTGGGCGGCAACGAGCGGGTGGGTGCGGTGGCGCAGGCAACGAGCATCGACAGGCAAAGCAGCAGGAGCGCGGCGCGAACGCCGCCGTGCGCGCCGGTGTTTTTTTCTGGGGCCCGGCTTGTTCGGCTGCTTGGGTCCGCGAAGCGAAAACAGCCAGGCAGGCTCGGCGCTACAGGGCCCTGCGCGCGGGGATGCATGTTCGCCGCTTCTCCGGCGGGTGGGCGTTCGGCGCCGGTGCTCATGCCCCTGTTTTTTCCAGCGCGCGCTGCAGGGCGCGGTTTTCCGGGTCGAGCTTGCGCGCCTCCTCGAAGAACTTGCGCGCTTCGTCCCGCTGGCCGCTGACCCACAGCACTTCGGCGATATGCGCGGCGATTTCCGGATCCTTCTGCAGAGTGAAGGCGCGGCGCAGCTCCACCAACGCTTCGGCGTTGCGGCCCAGGCGATACAGCACCCAGCCGTAGCTGTCGATGATCGCGGCTTCGTCGGGTTCGGCGGCGCGCGCGCGGTCGATCAGTTCCAGCGCTTCCTGATAGCGCGTGGTGCGGTCGGCCAGGGTGTAGCCCAGCGCGTTGAGCGCGGCGGTGTTTTCCGGCTCGGTCACCAGGATCTTGCGCAGATCGGCTTCGGCGCGGTCGATGCGGTCGCTGCGTTCCCAAGCCAGGGCTCGCACATACAGCAGCGCGTTGTCGTCGGGGTACGCGGCCAACCCGCGCCCCAGCACTTCCAGTTCGCCGGCCTGGTCTTCGTTCTTCTGCTTGAGTTCGGCTTCCAGCAGATACGCGCCGCGGCGCGCGTCGTCGCTGGCGCTGGCATCGCCCTGCAGCTGGCGGGTCTCGGCGAAAGCGTCGTCCTTGCGGCCCAGTTCGAACAGCACGTTGGCCGCGCGCAGCCGCGCTTCGGTGCGCTGCTCTCCACCGGGCACGCTGCGGTACCAGTCCAGCGCTTCCTGCGGGCGTTTGAGGAACTGCGCGATCTGCCCCAGCAGCAGGCGGCGTTCGGGATTGGGCTGGCTGGCGGATTTGCCCAGCTCATCGTAGAGCGCGGTCAGGGCCATGCTGTCTTCGGCCTTGGCCAGCAGCGAGGCGCGCAGACCGTAGCTGCGGGTGTCCTGCGGGCCTTGCGCCAGCGCACCGGCGGCGGCTTTGGCGTCGCCCAGCGCGTCGTATTCCGAAGCCAGAGTCAGACGCACCTCGCTATCGAGCGCCGCTTCGGGCATCAGTCCGTCCAACACCTTGCGCGCTTCCTCCTTCTTATCCGCGCGCCGCAGCTGGCTGGCGTGCAGCAGGGCCACGCGCGGCTCCACCGGAAAGCGTTCGACCACTTCGCCGACGATGCGTTCAGCCAGCTGCGGCTGCTCCAGCGACTGGGCCAGGCCGCCGAAGGCCAGCCAGGCCTGGAGTTTTTCCGGGATGGCGCCGTCGTCCACCAATCCGCCCAGCAGTTTGGCCGACAGCGCCGGATCGCGGCCGCCGCTGCCGAGCACGGTCAGCGCGTAGCGCCAGCCCAGTTCGTCCTGGTCGCGCAGCAGTGCGTCGAGTTCGGCGCGCGCGCTGCGTTCGTCGCCCTTGCGCAACGCCAGGGCCGCTTCGGCCGCGCGCATCGCCAGCGACTGCGGCGCGCGTTCGCGCCACAGCTTCAGCGCTTCGGCCGCGCGCGCATCTTCGTTGGCCAGCAGGGCGATGCGGGTGGCGCGTTCGGCCAGGCCGGCGTCGTCGTCGGCCTCGGCGGCCTGCAGATACCAGCGCGAGGCTTCGGGCAACTGCCCGGCCTGCAGGGCGAATTCGCCGGCCATCACCGGGGTCAGCGCATCCTGGCGCGCCGCCGCGGCGGGCGCAGCCGTGGCCGGCGTCGAAAAGGCCAGCGACAGCAGTGCGGCAACGGCGATGCGAATCATTGCGGGCATGGAGGCGGACCGGGCCGTAAAATGGCGGCCTTGACTGCCCGGAAGCTTAGCGCAAGCGCCTGAACGATGACGTTGTGGGTACTCGGATTGAATCACCAGACCGCGCCGGTCGACCTGCGCGAGCGCGTCGCGTTCGCGGCCGATGCGTTGCCCGCGGCGCTGGCTTCCTTGCGCGCGCTGCCGCAGGTGTCCGAAGCCGCGCTGCTGTCCACCTGCAACCGCACCGAGCTGTACGCGATCGCCAGCGACGGCGACGCGCTAGGCGAGTGGCTGGCCGCGCACGCCGACGGCCTGGAAGGCTATCTGTACCGTCATCACAATGCCGACGCGGTGCGGCATCTGTTCCGCGTGGCGACTGGATTGGATTCGATGGTGCTGGGCGAACCACAGATCCTGGGCCAGGTGAAGGAAGCCTGGATAGCGGCGCGCGAAAACGGCGCGCTGGGCAATCGTCTGGACCGGCTGTTCCAGCAGACTTTCGCCGTGGCCAAGCGCGCGCGCACCGACACCCGCGTGGGCGTCAACCCGGTGTCGGTGGCGTCCACCGCGGTGCGTCTGGCGCAGAACTCGTTCGCACGCCTGGACGAATCCACCGTGCTGCTGATCGGCGCCGGCGAAACCATCGAGCTCGCCGCGCGTCATTTGAGCGAAGGCAGGGTGCGCCGCCTGCTGGTCGCCAACCGCACCCTGGCGCACGCGCAGGAGCTAGCCACGCGCCATGGCGGCTTCGCGCTGCCGCTGACCGAACTGGACCGCCATCTGGCCGAAGCGGACGTGGTGTTCTCCGCCACCGCCAGCCGCGAACCCGTGCTCAGCCGCGCCCAGGTCGCCGCCGCGCTGGCCAAGCGCAGGCACAAGCCGATGCTGTTGTTCGACCTGGCGGTGCCGCGCGATATCGAATCCAGCGTGGCCGATCTGGCCGATGCCTATCTGTACACGGTCGACGATCTGGAGCGCGCGGTCGAAGACAATCGCCGCGGACGACGCGAAGCCGCCGAGGCCGCCGAGGCGATCATCGACCTGCAGGTCGCGCGCTACATCGAGAACCTGCACGCGAGTTCGCGCCAGGCGCCGCTGAAACGCCTGCGCGCGCACGGCGAATCGACCCGCGATGAGGTGCTGGCCAAGGCCCGGCAGCAGCTTGTCAACGGCCGCGATGCTGAAGCAGTGCTGGATTTCCTGGCCCACACCCTGACCAACCGCCTGCTGCATGCGCCCACCGCCGCGCTGCGCGAAGCGGCCCTGACCGGCGACGCCGAGCTGGCGCGCGCCGCCGATAAACTGTTCCCGACGTCCGCGCTCGGCGCAGGCGTATCCTCCGAAGACTCTGGCTCCGATGACCCCGACGCTGCGCCGAAAACTTGAAGCCCTGGCCGAGCGCCGCGAAGAACTCGAACGCCTGCTCTCCGATCCCGGCACGGTCGCCGACAACGAGCGCTTCCGGCGCTATTCGCGCGAGTTCTCGCAGCTGGAGCCGGTGGCGGTCGCGCTGAGCGAGGAAGGCAAAGCCAAGCGCGATCTGGTCGCGGCCGAAGCCCTGCGCAACGATCCGGAAATGCGCGAGCTGGCGGAAGAAGAAATCGCCGTGGCGCAGGCGCGTCTGCTGCAGCTGGAAGGCGAGCTGTCGCTGCTGCTGGTGCCGAAGGACGCGCGCGACGACGCCGACCTGTTCCTGGAAGTGCGCGCCGGCACCGGCGGCGACGAGGCGGCGATCTTCGCCGGCGATTTGTTCCGCATGTACGCGCGCTACGCCGAACGTCAGGGCTGGAAAGTGGAAGTGGAATCCGACAGCCCCGGCGAACACGGCGGCTACAAGGAAATCGTGGCCAAGGTCAGCGGCCGCGGTGCGTTCTCGCGGCTCAAGTTCGAATCCGGCACCCACCGCGTGCAGCGCGTGCCGGAAACCGAATCGCAGGGCCGTATCCACACCTCCGCGGCCACGGTCGCCATCATTCCCGACGACGAGGCGGTGGAAGACGTGGTCATCAATCCGGCCGACTTGAAAGTGGACACGTTCCGTTCGTCCGGCGCCGGCGGGCAACACGTCAACAAGACCGAATCGGCGATCCGCATCACTCATATTCCGAGCGGACTGGTGGTGGAAAACCAGACCGCGCGCTCCCAGCACGCCAACCGCGAGCACGCGATGAAGCGATTGAAAGCGCAGCTGCTCGAAGCCGAGCGCAGCAAGCAGACCGCCGCGCAGGCCGAATCGCGGAAGCTGCAGGTCGGCAGCGGCGACCGCAGCCAGCGCATTCGCACCTACAACTTCCCGCAGGGCCGCATCACCGACCACCGGGTCGAAGGTCTGACCCTGTACGACCTGCCCAACATCCTGCAGGGCGACCTGGACGAACTGGTCGAGCGTCTGACCCGCGAACACCAGGCCGACGAACTGGCGCGCCTCACGGAGGCCGCGTGAGCCTCGCCATCCGGCGCGCGACCGCTGAAGATGCGGGCATCGTCGCGCCGCTGTTCGATCTCTACCGCACGTTCTACCGGCAGCCGTCCGATCCAGCGCTGGCGCACCGCTTCGTCGGCGAACGCCTGCGGCGCGACGAGTCGGTGATTTTGCTGGCGGAAGCGGACGGCAAGGCGGTCGGTTTCACCCAGCTGTTTCCCTCGTTCTCGTCGGTCAGCGCGACGCGTACCTGGGTATTGAACGATCTTTACGTGGACAGCACAGCGCGCCGGCGCGGCGCGGCGCGCGCCTTGCTGCAGGCCGCCGCCGATTTCGCGCGCGGCGACGGCGCAGTCCGCCTGGAACTGGAAACCGACCACGACAACGCCAGAGCGCAAACGCTGTATCGGCGCATGGGTTGGGAACAGTACGAAGGCACGCTGCGCTTCCGCCTGTCGCTGCGCGAATGAACGCCTCGGCCGGCGCGCGGCACGAGCTGCGTCGTTTGCGCGAAACCGTGGCGCATAACCCGCGCGATTTCATCGCCTGGGTGCTGCTGTCCGAAGCGGCGCTCGACCACGGCGACGCGCAGGAAGGCCTGACGGCCGCACAGCGCGCGCTGGTGCTGCGTCCCGATCACCCCGAAGCGCTGGCCCGGCTGGGCCGCGCGCTGTGGACCTTGGGCCGCCATGCCGAAGCCGCCGCGGTCTTGCGCGCGGCTTGCACGCAGGCGCCGCAGCATCCGGGCATGGCGCTGTGGCTGGGGCATGCGCTGGAAGACGCGGGCGAAGCCGAGGCCGCGGCGCAAGCCTACGAACGCGCCTACCGGCTGCTGCCGGAAGAGCCGCTGATCTGCGCGCACCTGTTGAACTGGCGGCGCAAGCTGTGCGACTGGCGCGATATCGAAACGCTGGCGCAACAAGTGAAACGTTCCGTCGTCGAGCGGCGCGCCGCCATCGAACCCTTCGCCTTCCTCAGCGAAGACGCCTCCCCTGCAGAGCAGCTGGCCTGCGCGAAATCCTCAGCCGCGTGGATCGCGCAGCGTGTCGCCATCATGCCGCGCGCGCCGGCGAGCGACGAGGAGACCGTGCGCATCGGCTTCCTGTCAAACGGCTTCGGCGCGCATCCCACCGGTTTGCTGACGGTGGCGTTCCTTGAATCGCTGGCTTCCGTCGCCGGCATCGAAACCCATCTGTTCGCTTCCACTCCCGACGACGCCAGCGCGATCCGCCGGCGCCTGAGCGCTTGCGTGGATACGCTGCACGACGTGTCGGGAACGCGTCACGACGCCGTCGCGCAGCGCATCCGCGACCAGCGCATCGAAATCCTGTACGACCTGCGCGGCTGGGGCGGCGGCGGCATGCCGGAAGTGCTGGCGCGGCGTCCTGCACCGGTGCAGGTCAATTGGCTGGCGTATCCGGGCACGTCCGGCGCGCCGTGGATCGATTACGCGCTGGCCGATCGCTTCGTGCTGCCGCCGGGCTTGGCGCCCGATTTTTCGGAAGCCATCGCCTGGCTTCCGCGCTGCTTCCAGCCTTCGGACACGCAGCGCGATATTCCCGCAGCGCGCGCACGCGCCGAGTGCGGGCTGCCCGAAAGCGGGTTCGTGTTCGCCTGCTTCAACAACACCTACAAGCTCAATCCGGCCAGCTTCGCGCGGATGATGGCGGTGCTCGCCGGCGTGCACGGCAGTGCGCTGTGGCTGCTGTCGGGACCGGGCCGCTCCGACGAACGCCTGCGCACTGCCGCGCAGGCGCACGGCATCGATCCCGCGCGTCTGGTCTTCATGCAGAAAAAGCCGCATGCCGAATACCTAGCGCACTACCAGCATGCCGATCTGTTTCTGGATACGAATCCCTACAACGCCCACACCACCGCCTCCGACGCGCTGTGGGCCGGCTGCCCGGTGTTGACCCGACCAGGGCGGACCTTCGCTTCGCGCGTGGCCGGCAGTCTCAACCATCATCTCGGACTGCAGCGCATGAATGTGGAAACCGATGCGGCTTTCATTGCGCGCGCCATCGCGCTGGGCAACAGCCAGGCGGACACGGCTGCGCTGCGTTCCGCATTGCGGCAGGCGCAGCAGACATCGGGCTTGTTCGACATGCCGGGCTTCGCCCGCGATTTCGCCGCTTGCGCGCGCATCATGGCGATGCGACACCGCCAAGGCCTGGCGCCGGCTTCCTTCGGTTGAACCCGCGTTTGGGTTAACCTGCGCGGCATGAGCGCCGAATCCGATTTCATTGCCTTGACCCTGTGCGTTCTGACCGTTTCCGACACGCGCACCGTGGCCGACGACAAGTCGGGCGATTATCTGATCGGCGCGCTGCAGCATGAAGGACACCGGCTGGCCGAGCGCGCGGTGGTGAGCGACGACCGGTATCAATTGCGCGCGGTGGTTTCCCGATGGATCGCCGATGAACGCATCGACGGCGTGCTGGTCACCGGCGGCACCGGCTTCACCGGCCGCGACTCCACGCCCGAGGCGCTGCTGCCGCTGCTGGACAAGCCGATGCCGGGATTCGGCGAGCTGTTCCGCGCGCTCAGTTTCGAGGAAATCGGCACGTCGTCGCTGCAGTCGCGCGCGTTCGCTGGATTGGCCAACGGCACTTTCGTTTTCTGCCTGCCCGGCTCCACTTCGGCCTGCAGGACGGCGTGGGAAAGAATCGTGCGCGCGCAGCTGGATGCGCGCACCCGCCCCTGCAATCTCGCCACCCTGCGCCCTCGTTTGAAGGAGTGAACGCATGTCACTGGACACCACTTTGCGCCTGCTGGCCCGGGCCAGCGGCCTGACCGCCACCGACATCGCCACGGCGATTCCGCGCGCCGGCGCGGCCACGGTCAAAGCCTGGTTGAGCGGCGACAAGATGCCGGGCAAGGACCAGATCAACGCCCTGGCGCGCACGTTCGGCGTGCCGGCCGGCGCGCTGCTGTCGGAACTGGCCAGCACCTTCGATCCGGCGCGCACCCAGGGCGAACACGACCTGTTGGCCGCCTACCGGGCGCTCAACACGCGCCAGCAGGGAGCCCTGCTGGAAGTGGCGCGGACCATGGCCGACACCCACGTCAGCAGCCGCAGGAAAGCCAGGAAATGAAGCAGCTCAAGCGCAAGGAGTACGAAAAACTGCTGGAGCCGATGCAGCACGAGCTGATGGCGATGGCGCGCTGGGTGCAGCATGGCGGCAAGCGCCTGCTGGTGCTGATCGAAGGCCGCGACACCGCCGGCAAGGGCGGCGTGATCAATGCGATTGCCGAACACCTCAATCCGCGCCATTGCCAGGTGCTGGCGCTGCCCAAGCCGAGCGACCGGGAAAGCACCCAGTGGTATTTCCAGCGCTATGTGCCGCATTTGCCGGCCGCGGGCGAAATCCTGCTGATGGACCGCAGCTGGTACAACCGCGCGGGCGTTGAGAAAGTCATGGGCTTCTGCAGCGACGCGCAATACCGCGCGTTCCTGCAGCAAACGCCGGTGTTCGAAAAGCTGCTGGTCGACGACGGCATCGTGCTGTTCAAGTACTGGCTTGCGGTGGATCAGGACGAACAGGAAATACGTTTCGCAGAACGCCTGCAGGATCCGCTGAAGAAATGGAAGCTTTCGCCGATCGACCTGCAGGCGCGCGAAAAATACGCCGACTACACCAAGGCGCGCGAGGCCATGCTCAAGGCCACGCATACCGCGCATGCGCCCTGGACGCTGGTGGATTTCAACGACCAGCGGCGGGGGCGTTTGACCCTGATCCGCAACCTGCTGGATCGCTTGCCCGATACGCAGCTGCCAGACGTCGAGTTCGTGTTCCCGGCGCTGCGCGCGCGGCTGCAGGAAGAGCGCTTCGGCCTGGTCAAGCCGATCGCCGGCTATCGCGACAAAGATTGACGCCCTGCAGACCGCCGGATGGCCGGTGGGTGCACGCGTCGGCCAAGGCGATCGGCGCCTCTTGTCGCGCCTTTGATCCCGTTTTTCGCGATTACGCCATGCGCTTGCCGCATCGCATCGGCGCGCAGCATGCGGGCGGGTCGCTGCATGGCCACGGATGACGCAGTACGGACATGCGCGGGACACGGAAACACATCGCGTTTATCGCGAGCGTGTAATCCGCGGACAGAGAAAAGCGTCATCTATTTTTTAGTGTGATGAACCCTGCAATACCGGGCGATGGCATGTTGACAACGTTGTCTTCGCGCAGCAGTGTCGACTGCGCCGCGAAGGTGCGGCACACGCCGTTCCGCACCCGCAGCAGCTAACCGCAGGCACTCGAATACCGACGCAAGGCCGGTTCTCTTCCCCATCCTGGAAAGGCGCGGATGCGGGGCGCCGAAGTCGCCGGCATCGAAAACCCGCAGGGCCTGCGCCGACACAACGCATGCCTTGCCGCATCGACACAACTTTCAGCTTCAGAGCGTCTGGCTTCATCGCATCCTTTTCCAAGCATCCGGCTTTCCGCAACACGCGCAACGGTGCTGATCGGCCCCCACGGATCAGCGGATTCGATCTTCAACCCAACCAAGTATCGGGAGCATTCATCATGATCGTGAGATTGGCGGCACTCTTGCTGACCAGCGGCTTGCTGGCGGCCTTCATCGCACCCGCGCAGGCGCAAAGCGCCAACTGCGCCGGCGTGGCGGCATGGAACGCATCGACGATTTACAACGTCGGCGACCGGCTTGTGTACCAGAACAAACTCTATGCGGCGCTGACGCCCATCTGGAACGCGCCGCCCACCCACTGCCCCAGCTGCGGCTGGTACCAAGATCTGGGCACTTGCGGCACCGGCGGCGGCAATCAGGCGCCGACCGTGGCCTTGACCGCGCCAGCCAACGGCGCCAGCTACACCGCGGGCGCCAACATCGCGCTCAACGCCAACGCCGCCGACAGCGACGGCAGCGTTGCGCAGGTGCAGTTTTTCCGCGACACGACTTCGCTGGGCACCGACAGCAGCGCGCCCTACAGCGCGACCTGGAACGGCGCCGCGGCCGGCAGCTATGTGTTGAAGGCGGTGGCCACCGACAACGCGGGCGCCACCACCACCTCGGCGCTGGTCAACGTGACCGTCAATCCTGCGCAGACCACCGACACCACCGCACCCAGCGTCCCGGGCGGCCTGGCATCGCCCTCGCGCACGTCGTCCAGCATCAGCTTGAGCTGGAACGCCTCCACCGACAACGCCGGCGGCAGCGGCGTGGCCGGGTACGACGTGTACCGCAACGGCAGCCTTGCCGGTTCGTCCAGCTCCACCGGCTATACCGACAGCGGCCTGGCCGCTTCCACCGCCTACACCTACCGGGTGCGCGCGCGCGACAACGCCGGCAACGCATCGGCGCAGAGTGCGCAGATCAGCGTCACCACCAATGCCTCGGGCGGCGGTGGCGGCGGCAACAAGCGCGTGCTCGGCTACTTCGTGCAGTGGGGCATCTACGCGCGCAACTATCGCGTGAAGAACATCGATACCAGCGGCTCGGCCGCCAAGCTGACCCACATCAACTACGCCTTCGGCAACGTGCGCGACAACCGCTGCGAAGTCGGCGTGACCATTCCCAGCAACGAAGCCACCGGCGCCGGCGGCGATGCGTTTGCCGACTACACCAAGGCTTTCAACGCGGCGGAAAGCGTCGACGGCGTGGCCGACACCTGGGACCAGCCGCTGCGCGGCAACTGGAACCAGCTCAAGGAACTGAAAGCCAAGTATCCCAACCTCAAGGTGTTGATCTCGCTGGGCGGCTGGACCTGGTCGCGCGGTTTCGCCAGCGCGGCGCGTCCGGAGAACCGCGTGGCGTTCGTGAGTTCCTGCGTGGACGCCTACATACGCGGCAATCTGCCGGTGACCGATGGCGCCGGCGGCGTGGGCGCGGCGGCGGGCGTGTTCGACGGCATCGACCTGGACTGGGAATATCCCAATGCCTGCGGCCTGCAGTGCGGCAGCGCCGAAGATCGCGCCAATTTCACCGCGCTGCTGGCCGAGTTCCGCCGCCAGTTGAACCAAGTGCGGCCGGGACTGCTGCTGACCATCGCTGCGGGCGCTGGCGTCGAGAAGATCGCCGCCACCGATCCGGGCCAGTACGCGCAGCACCTGGATTTCATCAACGTGATGACCTACGACTTCCACGGCACCTGGGAGCCGAGGACCAACCACCACTCGGCGCTGTTCGCTTCCCCCAACGACCCTTCCACCGGCGACGTGCGCTTCTACAATAGCAACGACGCGATCGAAGCGTTCCTCGAGCGCGGCGTGCCGGCCAGCAAGTTGAATCTCGGCATCGGCTTCTACGGCCGCGGCTGGACCAACGTGCCCAACGTCAACAACGGGCTGTACCAGAGCGGCAGCGCGGCGGCCGGCACTTACGAGGCGGGCAACGAGGACTACAAGATATTGAAGGACCGGCCCGGCACCCTCTACACCGACGCCAACGCGCGCGCGACCTGGAAGTACGACGGCAACACTTTCTGGAGCTACGACACGCCGGCGCTGATCACCGAGAAGATGAACTATGTCAAGGCCCAGAACCTGGGCGGCGCGTTCTTCTGGGAATTCAGCGGAGACGACGCGCAGGGCACGCTGGCCAAGACGGTGGGCAACGGCCTGCAGTAAGCGCATCGCTGGAAATCAAGACGAAAAGGCCCCGCACTGCGGGGCCTTTTTTAGTGCGGACGGCCTTGTTCTTCACCTGGGACAGACAGGCGGTTAACGCCGGGAAGACGATAGTGGTTCTAAGCCTCTCCTCTCCCAAGCTAAGGATCTTCAGCCCATGGCCAGCCGCAAGCCCGCCGCGAGAAACACCTCCGCCGACAGCGCGAGCGCCGCCCACAGCGAGCGCGGGCAAGGCGACGAACTGCACCAGCAGGCCGGCGGCGCGCACCCGCCACTGACCACCAACCAGGGCATGCCGGTCAGCGACAACCAGAACTCGCTGCGCGCCACGCCGCGCGGGCCGACGCTGCTGGAAGACTTCGTGCTGCGTGAGAAGATCACCCACTTCGACCACGAGCGCATTCCCGAACGCATCGTGCACGCGCGCGGCTCGGCCGCGCACGGCTATTTCGAACTGACCAAATCGCTGGCGAAATACACCACCGCCAGGATCCTGACCGAAACCGGCAAACGCACGCCGGTGTTCACCCGTTTTTCCACGGTTGCCGGCGGCGCCGGCTCGGTCGACACGCCGCGCGACGTCCGCGGTTTCGCGGTCAAGCTCTATACCAGCGAGGGCAACTGGGATCTGGTGGGCAACAACATTCCGGTGTTCTTCATCCAGGATGCGATGAAATTCCCGGACGTGGTGCACTCGGTGAAAATGGAGCCCGACCGCGGCTACCCGCAGGCCGGCAGCGCGCACGACACGTTCTGGGATTTCATCTCGCTCACTCCGGAAGCGTTCCACATGATCATGTGGGCGATGAGCGACCGCACCATTCCACGCTCGCTGCGGATGATCGAAGGTTTCGGCGTGCATTCGTTCCGCCTGCTCGATGCGCAGGGCAACTCCACCTTCGTCAAGTTCCACTGGCGGCCCAAGCTGGGCATCCAGTCGACGGTCTGGGACGAGGCGGTGAAACTACAGGCCGCCGACAACGACTTCCACCGCCGCGATCTGTTCGAGGCGATCCAATCGGGCGCTTTCCCGGAGTGGGAGTTGGCGGTTCAGCTGTTTACGGAAGAAGACGCAGACGCCTTTCCGTTCGATCATCTGGACGCCACCAAGCTGATTCCGGAGGAAACGGTGCCACTGACCGTGATCGGGCGCATGGTGCTGGATCGCTGGCCGGACAACTTCTTCGCCGAGACCGAACAGGTGGCCTTCTGCCCGTCGCATGTTGTGCCCGGCATCGATTTCAGTAACGACCCGCTGCTGCAGGGGCGTCTGCATTCGTATCTGGATACGCAGCTGTCGCGCCTGGGCGGGCCCAACTTCCATCAGATCCCGATCAACGCGCCCAAGTGTCCGTTCGCCAACCTGCAGCGCGATGGGCACATGCAGATGGGCGTGCCGAAAGGGCGGGTGAACTACGAACCGAGTTCGCTGCAGGCCGATTCCCCGCGCGAGACGCCGGCTGGTTTCCG
>JAESGX010000476.1_pt1 | contig 14494 bp, 13 predicted proteins | sample 9269801 | NCBI WGS metagenome assembly JAESGX01 (sample SAMN16773122, study PRJNA677054) | algae metagenome | isolation source: Pleurocapsa minor GSE-CHR-MK-17-07R and co-occurring heterotrophs from wet... | place: USA: Lower Calf Creek Falls, Grand Staircase Escalante National Monument, UT ... | reverse complement strand
GCGAGTTCGTGCAGCCGATGAAATACGACGTCGCCGGCATCCTTCACGACCTGCGCAAGCAGGGCAAGCGCGTGCTGTTCGAAGGTGCGCAAGGCGCGCTGCTGGACATCGACCACGGCACCTATCCCTACGTCACTTCCAGCAACACCACCGTCGGCGGCGCGCTGGCCGGCACCGGTGTCGGCGCCGACGCGATCGATTACGTCCTGGGCATCTGCAAGGCCTACGCCACGCGCGTGGGGGGCGGCCCGTTCCCGACCGAATTGAACGACGCGACCGGCGAAGAGATCCGCAAGAAAGGCCAGGAGTTCGGCGCCACCACCGGGCGCCCGCGTCGCTGCGGCTGGATCGATATCGTCGCGCTCAAGCGCGCTGTCGCCATCAACGGCATCAGCGGCCTGTGCATCACCAAGCTCGACGTGCTGGACGGCATGGACAAGCTGAAGATGTGCATCGCCTACCGCTACCACGGCAAGGAAACCGAATACGCGCCGCTGGACGCGCAGGGCTGGGACGAATGCGAGCCGGTGTATCTGGAGTTCCCCGGCTGGTCCGAGAACACCCACGGCATCACCGAGTGGGAAAAACTCCCGCCCGCCGCCCGCGCCTACCTGCGCGCGCTGGAAGAACTGTCGGGCTGCCCGCTGGCGATCGTCAGCACCGGCCCGGACCGCGACCACACGATGGTGCTGCAGGATCCGTTTGCCTGAATAGGCAAAATCAACCTGTGGGTTGATTATTAGGAAATCAACCTGTAAGTTGAATTCCTGCTATTCAACTCAAAGGTTGATCCGATGGATGTCATACGAGTGCCGGGACAACTGGGTGCCGTGCTGCGTGCCGCTCGCTTGCAGAGGGGTTTGACCCAAACCGACGTCGCAAAAAAGCTCGGGGTCACAGTCCAGGCGGTATCGAAACTGGAAAGCAATGCGGGCCGGGCGTCCTTCGAACGGATTCACCGGCTGTGCCTGCTCCTTGGCCTTGAATTGATGCTGCGCTCCAAAAACAGCAGAGGCAAAGACCAGCAGCCCTCATCGCCTGCGGAGTGGTGAGCGATGGCCGTCCGTCGCGTGACCGCGCTCGATATCTGGATGAATGGCCTGTATGTCGGGCAGTGGGAACGCGTGCCCGGTGGCCTGGATCGTCTTTCCTACGACCCGGCCTGGGTCGCTTCGAAGGAAGGCCGGCCGCTGTCGCTTTCCCTGCCGTTTACCCGTGGCCACGGTCCGGATCAGATCGTGCCGTTGCGTAGCGAAGCCGTCGCCGCGTACTTCGAAAACCTGATTCCGGACAACGAACGCATCCTGACGCGGCTGCGCGACCGCAATGGCGCCGCCTCCACTCAGGCATTCGACCTGCTCGCCGCCATCGGGCGCGATTGTGCCGGTGCGGTGCAGTTGCTGCCGGCGGGTGAGTCGCCGGGGGACGCGCGGTCCATCGATGCGGAACCGTTGGACGACAGCGGTGTGGCGCGGATATTGAGGGAAACCACCGCGTCCGGTCCGATCGCTTCCAGGGACAGGGAGGTTTTCCGTTTGTCCATTGCAGGCGCGCAGGAAAAGACCGCGTTGCTGCTGCATCAGGGCAAGTGGCATATCCCCAGGGGCGCCACGCCCAGCACCCACATCTTCAAGCTTCCGCTGGGCATCGTGGGCAACGTGCGTGCCGACATGAAGGACTCGGTCGAGCTGGAATGGCTGTGCATGGAGATCGCAAGGGAGTTCGGGCTGCCCCTCGCGGCGGTGCAGATTGGTTCGTTCGAGGACCAGAAGGCGCTCATCGTCGAACGCTTCGATCGCCGCCTGGCCCCGGACGGCACTTGGTGGCAACGCATCCCGCAGGAGGATTTCTGCCAGGTGCTCGGTTTGCCGCCCTCGCGTAAGTACGAAGTCGATGGCGGGCCGGGCATCCGCAGGATCATGGATCTGCTGCTCGGATCCGAGCACGCCGACGCCGATCGCTTGATGTTCTTCAAGACGCAGCTGCTGTTCTGGCTGATGGCGGCCACCGACGGGCATGCCAAGAACTTCAGCATTCACTTGCTGCCGGGTGGCGGTTACCGTTTGACGCCGCTCTACGACGTCTTGTCCACTTATCCCATCCAGGGCCGGGGCACCAACCTGCTGGATCCCCGCGACGCGCAGTTGGCCATGGCGGTCGAATCGAAGAGCCGCCACTACGCGATCCATGAAGTGCATCGGTGGCATTGGGTAAGCATGGCGGAACGACTGGGCCTGGAAGCCGATATCGGCGCCCTGATCGAAGAGATGATCCAAGAGACCTCGAGCGCGATCAAAAGGGTAGGCGACCGGTTGCCCGAAGGTTTCCCGCAAACGATCTTCGATTCGGTGGCTGGCGGCATGCGTACCGCGGCGGAGCGCCTGGCCGCCGAACCCAATCGCCGCGGTTGATGCGCGGTCCGCTGCCGGGATGACGAATTTATGGCCCGCGACCCTCCCGAAAGGCTGAAAACCTCATCAAGAAGGTTTTCGACCCTTCCGATGGGGCGAAAAACCTTTCCCGGAGGGTGCAATCGCCTTAGATAAGGCCTCGCGACCCTTCCGGATGGGTGGAAAGGCCTTCGAAAAAGGTCGCGGAGGATTCCGGAAAGGTTTTTTCGCATTCCCGAAGGGTCGATAAGGATTCCGGAAGCGTTTTTTCGTGTTCCCGAAGGGTTCGCGATCCTTTTCACACTGCCATGAAACAAGCCGCCCGGAGGCGGCTTGCAGGTTCCACGGTGGGGCAGGGCGGGTAATCAGGCGGCCGCTTCGACCGGCCGGCGACGAGTCTTGGCCCAGCGCCCGCCGATTTCCTTGCGCAGTTCGTCCAGCCCGTGCGCGGAGCCAGAGAGCTTGATCTGCCCGTAGCCTTCCAGGGCCACGGCCATGGCGTCGCTGCCCAGGGCGTTGGCGGTGTCTTCCACCTGGGCGTGCAGGCGCTGCAGGCGTTCCAGCACGGGGCGCAGTCGGTCCAGGGCCTGCAGGTCGGCCTGGGCCTCGGCCAGGTTCAGGCTGGGCGGCACGATCTGCGGGTTCTGCGTCAGCACGCGCACGGTCTGGCGGGTGAACACCTCGGACTTGTCGCCCATGTAGATCAGGCGCTTGCGCTCGTCGGCGTCCAGCGACAGCAGACCCGGCAGCGCGGCCTCCAGCTGGGCCAGCGCGGCCAGCGCGGCGGTTTGCTGTTCTTCGGTAACGGTGAGGGATATCAGGTTTTGACTCACGTGCATTCTCCTTTGCTTCCATGTGATGGCCCGGTAACCGGACCGGCGATGCCCGCTGCGCCTCTGTCGCGCGGCGAGCGGGTGGGAATGTGACAGGGGAAACCGGGGCGCGGTAGTCGGTGGAATGCGCGTCGTGATGTAGGAAATGTCTGACCGCCCTCCGCTTACCCTGTCCTGCCTGGGTCTGCCGCGCCGAGTCAGCCCTCAACAGCCGCGGGTTGGCGGAAAAGCGGAGTTGCCCTCTTTGAAAAGGGGGCAGACGTCCGCGAAGCGGGCGACGGGGGATTTGCTCTTGACCTTGATCCTGCCTTGCAACGCACCAGCTGGATACTACGTAAATTCCTCGGATACGCCTTTTCCAAAGAGGTAAGCACCCCCGCTATGCCCAGCACACACTTGCACATGCGCTCCTCATGCAAGACACTGCCATGGCAATCTTTGCCAATAAGGTCCGCCATGGCCACCATGAACATTTCACTGCCGGACGAGCTCAAACAGTTCGTCGACGCCCAAGTCAGCGAACACGGCTACGGCTCCAGCAGCGAATACCTGCGCGATTTGATCCGCAAGCAGCGCGATGTGGCGAAGCTGCGAGGCATGCTGTTGGATGGCTTCAATTCCGGGGTAGGACAGGTGGCCGACGACGGCTTTTTCGCGGACTTGCGCGCAATCGCCGAAGGCAAAGCCCAGCCGTGATCGCCAAGCGTGTGGTCTTGTCCCATCAAGCCAGGCGCGACATCAGGGACACCACCGCCTGGTATCGGAAAGAGGGCGGAACCGCGCTGGCGCAGCGCTGGGTCAACGCGGTGGAACGCGGAGTGCGACACCTCGGCGCGCATCCCAAAACCGGAATCACGCGCTACGCGGTCCAGCTGAACCTGGACGAGTTGCGTTTCTGGCCGCTCGATGGATTCCCGTATCTGTTGTTCTACTTCGAACGCCCACAGCACATCGAAGTGGGGCGCGTACTGCACGCGCAGCGCGATGTGCCGGCGTGGATGGGGGAAGGAGAGTTGCGGTGAGCAGGCAAAAGTGTGGAGGCAGGTAAGTGATCTAAGTGCTTTTTTGCCTGTGAGTTCTCTCGAGCCTTCATACTGAGCTGCCTCATTACATGATTACTTAGGTATTGCGACGGTTCATGCTGGCCAGGGAGTTGAGCTGCAGGTTTGGGCCAACATTTTTTTGATGGATGCAAGTGGCTTGCCAGCACTAGCCGCAGGTTGGGAGGAAGTTCAATCGACATGAGCCTAGTGAAATCCAAGCAGCGCGTCGCCGATCATGGAGAGGTATTCACTCCGCCGTGGATGGTGGAAGCTATGCTCGACCTGGTAAAAGGCGAAACCGAGCGGATTGATAGCCGGTTCCTGGAGCCTGCCTGCGGCAGCGGCAACTTCTTGGTGCAAATATTGCGGCGTAAGCTCGCCGCCGTCGAGCTCAAGTACGGCAAGTCCGAGTTCGAGAAGCGCCACTTCGCGCTGCACGGTTTGATGTGTATCTACGGGGTCGAACTGCTCCCAGACAACATCGTCGAGTGCCGGAACTACCTGCTCGAGGTCTTCGCGGGGTACCTGGGCGTTAACGAGGCCGACGACATGTATCGGGTGGCCAGCTTCGTGCTGTCGCAGAACCTGATCCACGGCGACGCGTTGACCATGCTCGACAACAGCAAGCAGCCGATCACCTTTGCCGAGTGGGGCTATCTGGGCAAGGGCAAGTTCCAGCGGCGCGACTTCCGTTTCGACGTGCTGACGCACTCGTCAGCCTACAGCCAAGAGGGCAGCCTGTTCGCACACCTCGGCAAGCACGAGATATTCACCCCGATCAAGTCCTATCCCACGCGAACGGTCAGCGAACTTGCGGCGGAGATCACCGCATGAACGATCAAGCCAGTTTCACTCTGCGCGGGCGCAACCCGGACGTGCTGACTTGCATTGCAAACCTCTCGAATGATGAGGTGTTCACTCCACCGGAGTTGGCGAACCGAATGCTAGATGCGCTCGCGGCGGCTTGGTCGGCTAAACACGACGGCGCTGATATCTGGACCGACAAGCACGTCAAGTTCCTCGATCCATGCGCAAAGTCAGGTGTGTTCCTGCGTGAAATCACGAGCCGTCTCACTCAAGGCTTGGCGGAGGAGATCCCAGACTTGTCCGAACGCGTCGATCACATCCTCACCAGCCAGGTGTTTGGCATTGGTATCACTAACCTGACGAGCTTATTGGCACGACGAAGCCTGTATTGCTCGAAGAACGCCAATAGTGAGCATTCGATCGCCACGTCGTTTGATGACGAAAACGGGAACGTGTGGTTCCGGCGTACAGAGCACAGCTGGAAGGACAAGCGATGCGAGTACTGCGGCGTCAATGAGGGCGCATACGGTCGAGGCGCCGAGCTCGAGACGCATGCGTACGCATTTATTCATACCGACGACATTGCTAGCCGTGTCGCTGAGATTTTTGGAGGGGACATGCAATTCGATGTCGTTGTGGGCAATCCGCCCTATCAACTAGGTTCCGATGGTGGGACTCGCGATATGCCGATCTATCAGCATTTCGTCGAGCAGGCCAAGCAGCTTCAGCCACGCTTTCTTGTGATGGTCATTCCATCGCGCTGGATGGCCTCTGGTCTCGGCCTAAGCGATTTCAGGCGGGAGATGCTCAGTGACAGGCGTATATCTGAGCTGGTTGACTTCCCGGCCGCGAATGACGTGTTCCCGGGAGTTGAGGTGAAGGCTGGTGTCTGCTATTTCCTCTGGGACTCTGCGCATGACGGAGACTGCAGCGTCACAACAATACGTGGCGATGAGGTCAATGGGCCCGTCAAACGAAATCTCGGCGAGTTCGATGTGTTCGTCCGAGACTCACGTGCCATGTCGATCCTTCACAAGGTTCTTAGCCATAAAGAAAAATCGATCAACACCATACTTGCTCGTGACAAAGAGTTCGGTTGGACGTCGAATTTTGACGGGTTCCATGAAAAGCCGCGAGCGGGTGACGTTCCGCTGTATTACATCCGGAGGATGAAGCGCGATGTGGGATACATCTCACGCAAGGAGGTGATAAAGAGTGCGCCCCTGATTGATACGTGGAAGGTGCTTGTGCCCCAGGCGTTCAACGGGGGGGATGGCTTGCCTCACCAAATCTTGGGAAAGCCGCTTATTGCGCCATCGCCATCCGTTTGTACTCAGTCATTTTTGTTCTTTAATGTCGCCTCTGAAAAGCAAGCAAAAAGTATTCAGTCCTACTATGTAACGCGGTTTTTCAGATACCTAGTCTCACTTCGTAAAATAACCCAGCACGCGACACACTCCACGTATCTCTGGGTTCCCATGCAGAAGTGGAGCCGCACTTGGACGGATGAGGATCTTTATGCCAAGTACGGGATTACGAAAAAGGAGCAGGCATACATTGCTTCGCAAGTTCGGGAGCTGACTTTGAGCGATGGCGGCGATGAGTAAGCCCATCGACGAAATCCTTACTCCAAAGCCAACAGCGCGGCCTCGCATTTACGCCTACTCCATCGCTGACGCCGCGCACAAGGGCCAACTGAAGGTGGGGCAGACAGCGCGCGAGGTGAAGAAGCGTATCGCCGAGCAGCTGAAGACCGCGGCGATCAAGAACTACAAAATCGAACTGGACGAAGCAGCCGAACGCGATGACGGTTCGATTTTCAGCGATCATGCCGTTCGTGCCGCGCTGTCGAAGAAGGGGTTTGAGAACGCTGCACTGGAGTGGATGCGCTGCACCGTGAAGGATGTGAAAACCGTCCTGACCGAACTACGCACGGGGAAGAAGTTCACGGGTACGCACAGTGACGACTTCTCCATGCGTCAGGAACAAGCGGAGGCGGTGCGGCTGACACACGACTACTACCGCTCTCGCTGGGCTGAGGACAAGCGCGCCGTCCCGCGTTTCCTCTGGAATGCGAAAATGCGCTTCGGCAAGACCTTCACCAGCTACCAGCTCGCAAAGGCGATGAATGCCAAGCGCGTGCTGGTGGTGACGTTCAAGCCTGCGGTCGAAGACGCATGGCAGAGCGACCTGGAAAACCACGTTGATTTCGATGGCTGGCAGTATCTGTCGAAGAGTTCGGGCCGTGACCCGACGCAGATCGACAAGAAGAAGCAGGTCGTGTACTTCGGGTCGTTCCAGGACTTGCTGGGCCGCGACAAGGCGACGGGAGCGATCAAGCCGCTCAACCAGTGGCTGCACGAGGTGAACTGGGATCTTGTGGTCTTCGACGAGTACCACTTCGGCGCATGGCGGGATACCGCCAAGGAGTTGTTCGAGGGCGAGGACGAGGGCGAGGCCAAGAAAGAAGCCAAGCTCGAATATGCGACTGGTCTCGATGACGTGAACGACGATCTGGAGGTGCTGTCGGAGAAAGAAGCCGACTTTCTGCCGATCACCACCAAGGCATACCTGTACCTGTCCGGCACGCCGTTCAAGGCACTGGCCACGGGCGAGTTCATTGAAGAGCAAATCTTCAACTGGACGTACACCGACGAGCAGCGCGTCAAGGAAGAGCACGCGCAGTATCACCCCGAGAAGTGGAACCCCTACGGGGCGCTGCCGCAAATGCGGCTGCTGACCTACCAAATGCCGGACGAGTTGCTGGCGATTGCCAGCACCGGGGAGTTCGACGAGTTCGACCTCAATGAGTTCTTCGCGGCGACCGGCACCGGCAAGGCGGCCAAGTTCAAGCACAAAGACGATGTACAGAAATGGCTGGACATCATTCGCGGCGGCTACGCGCCGCGCGCCGCGGAGTATTTGAAGACCGGCACGCGCCCGCCGTTTCCGTATTCCGACAGCCGCCTGCTGCCGTATCTCCAGCATTCGTTCTGGTTCCTACCGAATGTGGCGGCGTGCCATGCGATGGCGAACCTGCTGGACGAGAAGCACAACGTCTTCTGGCACGACTACACCGTGATCGCTGCAGCGGGTGCGGGGGCGGGTATTGGACTGGAAGCATTGCCCCCCGTGCGCAAGGCCATCGGTAGTGGATTCGACAGCAAGTCGATCACGTTGTCGTGCGGCAAGCTGACGACCGGCGTTACCGTGGCGCAGTGGTCTTCGATCCTCATGCTGCGAAACTTGAAGTCGCCGGAGACCTATTTCCAGGCAGCGTTCCGCGTCCAATCTCCGTGGTCGATCAAGAACCCGAACGGCGACAACCCGAACGAGGAAGAAATCCTCAAGCCGGCGTGCTTCGTCTTCGACTTCGCGCCCACGCGCGCCTTGCGCCAGTTGTCCGAATACGGCATCGGCTTGTCGCCGAACGAACCCAACCCGGAGAACGCGGTCAAGGAACTGGTGTCGTTCCTGCCGGTGCTGGCGTATGACGGCGCGAACATGATGCAGATTGACGCCGGCGGCATTCTCGACATTGCGATGGCCGGCACGTCGGCCACGCTGCTGGCCCGCAAGTGGGAGAGCGCGTTGCTGGTCAACGTGGACAACGACACGCTGCGACGCGTGTTGAATGACCCCGACGCCTTGGCTGCTGTAGAGCGGATCGAAGGCTGGCGATCATTGGGCGACAACGTGATCGAAACGATCATCAACAAAAGCGACAAGATCAAGGCGCTGAAGAAAAAGGCGCAGGAAGGCAAGCTGACGGAGAAGGAAAAGAAGCAGCTCACCGACGAGGAGAAGGAGTTCAAGAGCAAGCGCAAGCTGGTGCAGGAAAAGCTGATCAAGTTCGCCACCCGCATTCCGGCGTTCATGTATTTGACCGACTTCCGCGAAAACACGCTGAAGGACGTGATTACCAAGATTGAGCCCGACTTGTTCAAGGTGGTGACGGGCCTGACCGTGAAGGACTTCAATCTGCTGGTGACCCTGAAGGTGTTCAACACCGAGCAAATGAACCAGGCCGTGTTCGCGTTCCGGCGCTACGAGGACGCCAGCCTGCGCTATACCGGGCTTGAGAGCCATAAGGGGCTTACCCATTACGGGCTCTATGACACCGTGGTGGCTAAAGAATGACTACTCTGCTTTGGCGGTTGAGTCGGGTCCCCTGATCCTGTGCCCTTGATATCTTTCTATAGCTGTGGTGACGCGATGGACTTCGAGATTTCACCCAAGTTGTTGTTGGAAACGCTAAAGCGATTGATTCCGCATAAGGGAAAGCTGATTAAGAAGGGGCCGCTGGTTACATTGCATGCAAGCGAAAGTGCCTTGGATTTAATCGGTCAATTCGATAACACGTGGAGCATCCCGGTTGTGGTTCATCGGGCGGGTACTTGTACTGTCGATATCGTTGCCTTTACTGGTCCGTTAAAGCTCTATGATCCAAAAAAGGAGCTGCGATTTGTACTCTCGGATGACGGCCTGCGATTCGGTACGACCAAGTTGAGGGTCCACGCGAGCTCCTAGTGCCATTCGGGTCAGAGTCGACTTTCTCTCGCCTTGTTCGCAAGCGTCCCTGCGCTGCCTCAGGCGCGCGGTTATCCTTAGCCAGCCCCCACTCGACAGCAGGAACAGCCAGATGAAATCCATGATCGCGGCCACCGCCCTCGCGTTGCTGTCGGCGACCACCGCGTTCGCCCAGACCAGGCCTGCGCCCGCGCCCGCCGAGGGTGCGGTGGTCGTGGTCCATGCGGGCCGGCTGCTCGACCGGCCGGGACAGGCGCCGCGGGGGCCGTCCACCGTCGTGATCCGCGGTGGCGTGGTGGAGGCCGTGCGCGACGGATTCTTGGGCGTGGAGGCGATGCCCGGTGCGCGCGTGATCGACCTGCGCGACCGCTTCGTCCTGCCGGGGCTGATCGACAGCCATGTGCACCTGGCCTCCGACCGCGCCGGGCAGGAGGGCCTGCTGGCGCAGTTCACCGACAGCCTGCCGGCCAACGCCTATGAAGCGGCCGAGAACGCACGCAAGACGCTGATGGCCGGCTTCACCACCGTGCGCAACCTTGGCGACTCGGGCGGCGTGACCCTGGCGCTGCGCGACGCGATCGCGCGCGGCGCCCTGCCGGGCCCGCGCATCGTCGACGCCGCCACCAGCATCTCCACCACCTCCGGGCACATGGACGGGCGCCTGGGGCTCAACGACGAATTCCGCCAGGCCGTGGATCACGACAATGTCTGCAACGATGCCGCCAGTTGTCGCGAAGCCGTGCGCCTGCAGATCGGGCGCGGCGCCGACGTGATCAAAATCGCCACCACCGGCGGGGTCAACAGCCGCATCGGCGCCGGCCTGGGCGCGCAGATGTTCGAGGACGAGGCGAGGGCCCTGATCGAGACCGCGCACCTGTACGGCAAGAAGGTCGCGGTGCACGCCCACGGCGCGGACGGCATCGACCTGGCGCTGCGGCTCGGCGCCGATTCGATCGAACACGGCACGATCTTCGACGACGACACCATCGGCCTGTTCCGGCGCTCGGGTGCTTATTACGTGCCGACGCTGTCGACGGTGAACGGCTACCGCGAGCGCCTGGCCGCCAATCCCAACGCCTATCCGCCCCAGGTGTTGCCCAAGATCCTGTGGCGCATCTCCATCACCGGCGAGTCGCTGCGCCGCGCCGTGCCGGGCGGAGTGAAGATCGCCTTCGGCACCGACGCAGGCGTGTCCAAGCACGGCCGCAACGCCGACGAATTCGAGCTGATGGTCGCCAACGGCATGACCCCGGCCACCGCCATCGCCGCGGCGACGGTCAACGCCGCCGACCTGCTGGGCCTCTCGAATGAGGTCGGCAGCCTGGAGCCCGGCAAGCGCGCGGATCTGATCGCGGTGGCGGGTGATCCCCTGGAGGACGTGACCGTGTTGAAGTCGGTCGGCTTCGTCATGCGCGGCGGCCTGGTGTTCAAAAACGAAAGCGTGGACGGCGCGGCGGCGGGCGAGTAGCGATCGGTAGCAAGCGTGGCCCGGGTAAACGCAGCGCACCCGGGGGTTTTTCGATACGGCGCGATAGGGCGCCCGGGTGCGGCCTTCGGCCTTACCCCGGCTAAGGTGATCCGCACGTCCGGCTCCTCACCCTGGGTCCCGGCGTGTGCCGGGATGACGATCCCTTTTTCCGGGATGACAAAATGTTGTTGATGGACGGGATGATGGACCCGTCGCCTTTCCATGGAGAGTCAACGCCCACCGGTGCTACCGTTCCGCCATGGCCAAATCCACCGAAACAATCAAGTTCAAAGCGAAGCTGTCGCGGCCCGCGGCGCCGAAGGGCGCGGCGTGGACTTTCCTGGTGCTGCCCGCGGCCGCAAGTAAACAGCTGCCCACGCGCAGCATGGTCACCGTCGACGGTACGCTCGCCGGGCAGCCCTTCGTGGCCACGCTCGAGCCCGATGGCCAGGGCAGCCACTGGCTCAAGGTCGAAAAGAAGCTGCGCGAAGCCGCCGGCGTTGCCACGGGCGACAGCGTCGCGCTGGAGATCGCACCGGTGGAAAAAGAGCCGGAACCCAAGGTGCCCGCCGACCTGAAGCAGGCGCTGGCCGGCAATGCCGCCGCGAAGGCGACCTGGGCCGAACTCACCCCCGTGGCGCGGCGCGACTGGATCCACTGGATCACTTCGGGCAAGAAGGCCGAGACCCGCGTGAAACGCATCGCCACCGCCTGCGACAAGCTGGCCTGCGGCCATCGCCGCGCCTGCTGCTTCGACCGCTCGGGCATGTACAGCAAGGGCAACATGGGCGCGCCCGAAGCGGCGGAATAGCAACGCGTAGGGTGGGTCTTGGCCCACCTAAGATCGCGATGTTCCATTTGGTGGGCCAAGGCCCACCTTAGGGTCGATTTCCGTTCCTATCGCTCGTCGCCGGTAGGAATCCACCCGCACAAGGACTGTACCCATGCCGCGCATGATCTTCGTCAACCTGTCCGTCGCCAACCTCGATGTTTCGATGAAATTCTACTAGGCGCTCGGCTTCCACAACAATCCGCAATTCACCGACGCCACCGCCACCTGCATGGTTTCGTAGGCCTAGTCGATCGATCTTCTTGGTTGGTTCGGCCACGCAACCTGTACAGCCAGACATCGAAGTGACTTCCCTGTTCACCCTCGACAAGTAGTATCGGCGGGTGTCTTAAACCCACCTAGGAACCCCCATGTCCGAGGAAAATCGCAAGACTGAGCTGGATCACGTGGCCGATACCCTGTCGCAGCTCAAGGAGATGCGCCACTACTCCAAGAACAACGTCGAACTGCTGACCACCCAGTGGCTGATGTTCGACGGCGAACTGTCCAAGCTTGAGCAGGCCGGCAAGATCGAGCAATTGATGATGAAACAGAGCGATTTCCATGCTGCCCTGGAAACCACCATCACCGACCTGGAAGAAGTGAAGAACGAACTGACGCCGGCGACGGACGAACAGGACGCCTGAGCGTGAAGCCCTTGCACAAGGCGGGGCCGGGACATCTCCCGGCCTCGACCCAATCCCAATCCCAGTTCACTTCCCGCCAGCAGTCCGCGGCGCACCCTGCGCCCATGCCGCTCAAGCCGACCAGCAGCGTGGCCCGCGAGCGGCGTGTACAGCAGGCATTGGCCGATGCGGCGAAGCTGCGCGAAGGGCTCACGCCTCCGCAGCTGGCCACGCTGGGCACCATGGAGCAATTCCAGTGGGAACTGCGCTTCGTGCGCCGGCCGATGTTCCTGGATCCGGTGCCGGTGCTGTTCGCGCGCGAGGGCCAACGCATCGCGGTGCTGGAAGCCGACGGCAGCATCAACGAGAATCCGGGCTTCAAGATCCGCCCGTAGCCGCCGTGAGCAGCGGTTCGCCGAGTATCGCGAAGGATCCGTTAGTACCTTGGCGTTTCACGGCCGCGACGGGCTAGAAGCGGGCGCTATGCCATCAGCGCGAAGAGGACTGTTACTGAAGCCTTTTCCCTCCATGAAACCCAGGAGCAGGGTGCCTTTGGATGAGAATGAAGGCAGAGTGCGTTATCTCTGCTCGCTTCCCGACCAGGAGTGCGTGTGGCCAGCCGTCTGGGAAATCCGTACTGCTGGGCTGGTCGATTTCGCAAGATCACCGTGAGCAAGACGCGCCGTGCCATGGCACGAGCGACACGGCCTTGATCGAAGCGATCGCTGTTGCCCATGCGGAGATCATCCTGATCCATCCTTTGTTCACGGCGGGGCGTCAGGCCTCCGCTGCTTCCTGGTAGGCGTCCACCGGAATGCAGGCGCACATGATGTTCTTGTCGCCGTAGACGTTGTCCACGCGCGCCACCGGCGGCCAGTATTTCTGCAGCTTCAGCGTGGCCAGGGGGAACGCGGCCAGTTCGCGCGGATAGGCGTGGGTCCATTCGCTGGCCATCACCATGGTCGCGGTGTGCGGGGCGTGCTTGAGCGGATTGTCCTCGCGGTCCAGGCGGCCGTCTTCCACGGCGCGGATTTCCTGGCGGATTTCGATCATGGCGGCGATGAAGCGGTCCAGCTCGTGCTGCGATTCGCTTTCGGTGGGTTCCACCATCAGCGTGCCGGCGACCGGGAAGCTCAGCGTGGGCGCGTGGAAGCCGAAGTCGATCAGGCGCTTGGCTACGTCCTCGGCGCCGATGCCGGTGGCGTCCTTGAGCGGACGCAGATCCAGGATGCATTCGTGCGCGACCAGGCCGTTGCGGCCGGTGTAGAGCGTCTGGTAGTGCGGCGCCAGTTTTTTGGCGATGTAGTTGGCGTTGAGCAGCGCCACCTGGGTAGCCTTGCGCAGACCTTCGGTGCCCATCAGGGTGATGTACATCCAGCTGATCGGCAGGATGCTGGCGCTGCCGAAGCTGGCGGCGCTGACCATGCCGACTTCGTTGCGAAGAGCGCCCTCATCCGCCCTTCGGGCACCTTCCCCCGCGAGCGGGGGAAGGATTAGTAAACGCGGGAGGAACGGCGCCAGGTGCGACTTCACCGCGCAGGGGCCCACGCCGGGGCCGCCGCCGCCGTGGGGGATGCAGAAGGTCTTGTGCAGGTTGAGGTGCGACACGTCGCTGCCCCAGTGGCCGGGCTTGGCCACGCCGACCAAGGCGTTCATGTTGGCGCCGTCGGTGTACACCTGGCCGCCGTGCGCGTGCACGATTTCGCAGATCTCGACGATGTCTTCCTCGAACACGCCGTGGGTGGACGGGTAGGTGATCATCAGCGCGGCCAGGCGGTCGGAATATTTCTCCGCGTTGCGGCGGATGTCTTCCAGGTCGACGTTGCCGTTGGCGTCGCACTTCGTGACCACCACGGTCATGCCGCACATCTGCGCGCTGGCCGGGTTGGTGCCGTGCGCCGATTCGGGGATCAGGCAGATGTCGCGGTGGCCTTCGTCGCGCGAGCGGTGGTAGGCGCGGATCGCCAA
>JAESGX010000475.1_pt1 | contig 14497 bp, 16 predicted proteins | sample 9269801 | NCBI WGS metagenome assembly JAESGX01 (sample SAMN16773122, study PRJNA677054) | algae metagenome | isolation source: Pleurocapsa minor GSE-CHR-MK-17-07R and co-occurring heterotrophs from wet... | place: USA: Lower Calf Creek Falls, Grand Staircase Escalante National Monument, UT ... | reverse complement strand
CGGGCGCCACCAGGAAGCCGGTGCCGTAGCCGCGGGACCGGCCGCTGCCGTCCTGCATGGTGATGCGGCCGACGGCGCGCGCGGCCACAGCGCCCTTCTCCAGATAATTCACCGGCTGCAGCTCGTTGCCGGCGATCACGCGCTCCAGCGCCTCGCCGAAGCTGATCGGCGTTTCCTGCGCCAGGAAGGCCGCGCGCGCCTTCACAGCCTCGTCGGTCGCCAGCTGGTCGACCGAAAGCCCGGCCTCCTGGCGCGCAAGCGCCTCGATGTCGGTGCCGCTTGCCCGCTGCCGCGCCTTTTCGATCCGGGATTCGAGTGTCGCCATGCAAGCTCCCCCTGCCGATGTTGTATTAACCTATTTCGATGGGCACGGCGAACGTGAGTCTTGCCACCCCCACCCGCCGCCGGTCGCCATCTGCCACAAGCGACAGGCGGCAGGTGGGCGAGGCTCGGCTAGGACAGGGGGCGAAACCGGTGGGGAGGCCTCGTCATGGCATTGACTGCGGAGCTGCGGCGCAGCTTCTTCGAGAAGATGGCGCTCAGCCGCGCTTTCGACGACGCAATGATCGCGCTCTACTGGGAGGGGAAGCTCCCCATCTTCAGCTTCGGCGCAGGCCCGCTGCCGGGCGAGCTGCACTGCTCCAATGGCGCCGAACCGGTGGGGGCCGGCGTCTGCGCCGCGCTGTCGGCCGACGACATGATCACGGCCGACCACCGGCCGCACCACATCGCCGTTTGCCGGGGGGTCGACCTCGACCGCATGTCGGCCGAGCTGCTCGGCAAGAAGACCGGGCTCAGCCAGGGCAAGGGCGGCCACATGCACATCTACGATCCCGCCGTGAACTTCGCCTCCAGCGGCATCATCGCCGAGGGCATGGCGCCCGCGGCCGGCATGGCGCTGGCGCGCCGCCTGCAGAAGAAGCCCGGCGTCGCGCTCGCCTTCCTGGGCGAAGGTGCCGCCAACCAGGGCGCCTTCCACGAGGTGTGCAACATGGTGGGGCTGTGGAAGCTGCCAGTCATCGTGGTGGTGCAGGACAATGAGTGGGGCGTTTCCACGAGCAAGTCCGAATCAACGGCGGTGGAGCGCAATTCGGACCGGGCGGCCGGCTATGCCATGGCCGGCGAGTTCGTTGCCTCGAACGACCCGGACGATATCTACGAGGCGAGCGTGCGCGCCGTCACCCGCGCCCGCGCCGGCGAGGGGGGCACCATCCTCGAGCTGAAGACCGCGCGCCTGCAGGGCCACTTCATGGGCGACCAGCAGGGCTATATCCCCGAGCAGATGAAGCAGGCGGACCCGATCCCGCTGTATCGCGCCAAGCTGATCCGGGATGGCGTGCTGAGCGACGCCGAGGCCGACGCGATCCAGGCGGCCGCGACCGAGCGGATGGCAAAGGCCATGCACTTCGCAAAGGACTCGCCCTACCCCGAGGCGTCAGAAGCCTTTGATCACGTATTTGCGGGAGCGGCAGCATGAGCCGGATTTTGACCATGAGCCGCGCCGGCCGCGAGGCGCTGGACTGGGAAATGGAGCGCCGCGACGACATCTTCTGCCTGGGCGAAGACGTCTTCAAGTTCGGCGGCATCTTCGGCACCATGGACGGCTTCGGCGCCAAATACGGCCCGGAACGCGTCATCTCCACGCCGATCTCGGAAACGGGCTTCATCGGCATGGCGGCGGGCGCGGCGATGGCGGGCATGCACCCCGTCATCGATCTCGCCTACATCGATTTCATCGGCGTCTGCTACAATGTGCTGCTGAACACTGCGTCCAAGACGCACTATATGTCTGGCGGCGCGGTGAAGGTGCCGATGACGCTGCTGATCGGCACCGGCGGCGGCTACAACAATGCAGCGCAACACTCGCAGTGCCTGCACGCGACGGTCGCCCATATCCCGGGCGCCAAGGTGGTCTATCCCTCCAACGCCTATGACGCCAAGGGCATGCTGCACACGGCGCTGCGCGACGAGAATTTCGTGATCTTCCTGACGCACAAAGGCACGGCCGGGGTCGGCTGGATGGGCACCCCCATCAAGACCACGCTCTCCGAAGTCCCCGAAGAGCCCTACACCGTGCCGTTCGGCAAGGCGAAGGTCTATCGCGAGGGCAGCGACGTCACGATCACGGGGCTCGGCATGAGCGTGCACGAAAGCCTGAAGGCCGCCGACGAGCTGGCAAAGGAGGGGATTTCCGCCGAAGTCGTCGATCTGCGCAGCCTGGTGCCGCTGGACCGCGACGGCATCTTCGCGAGCGTCGCCAAGACCGGCCGGCTGGTGGTGACCGACGAGGATTACATGAGCTACGGCGTGTCGGGCGAAGTGATCGCCTCCGTGGTGGAGCGCGACCCGACCGCGCTGAAGGCAGCACCAATCCGGGTGACCATGCCGGACATTCCGATCCCCTATGCACGCCCGATGGAGCAGGCAATCCTGCCGCTCGCCGGCCGCATTGCGGATGCCGCCCGGAAAGTGCTGGCATGAGCACTCCTGTGATCATCCCGGCCGACCTCTGGGACGAGGATGACAAAACGGGTTCCATCGTGCTCTGGCTCTATGCCGACGGCGCGCAGGTGAAGCAGGGCGACCTGATCGCCGAAGTGCTGGTGGAGAAGGTCACGCTGGAGCTCGAGGCCCCCGCCACAGGGACGCTCCGTATCCAGGTCGAGCCCGAAATCGTGGTCAACAAGGGCGACACCGTCGCCGTCATCGAATGACCGACGCCCCAACCCCCGTTATCCCCACCCCTTTCATCCCCGCGAAGGCGGGGACCCGGCAAACAACGGCCGCATGAGCACCCCGCTGAAATTCACCGGAATCCGCGGCGTCATCGCGCGCCGGATGCTGGAGTCGGTCCAGACCACCGCCCAGCTCAGCTTCTTCGCCGACGCCGACGCCACCGCCCTCACTGCTGCGCGCGCGGCCTGGAAAACGGCCGGGCAGAAGATCGGCTATGAAGACCTTGTCATTGCCGCCCTCGCGCGCATCCTGCCCGCCTTCCCGCTGTTCAACGCGCATGAAATCGACGGCGCCGTGGTCCCGTTGCCCGAGATCAACGTCGGCGTCGCCATCGGCCTGCCCGGTGCCCTGGTGGTGCCCTGCGTGTTCGATTGCGCCACGAAAGACCTGCCCGCGATCGCGGCCGAACGCGCCAGCCTGGTGGAGCGTGCGCCGATCAACAAGCTGACGGTGAAAGAAATGTCGGGCGGCACCATCTCCATCTCGAACCTCGGCCTCACCCGCGTCCGCCATTTCACCCCCGTGCTGAACCGCCCGCAGACCGCCATCATCGGGCTGGGCCGCATCGGGCGCGACGGGATGATGGGGTTGAGCCTCACGGTCGATCACCGCGCCATCGACGGCGCACCGGCCGGCGAATTCCTGACGGCACTCTGCGACGCACTCGAAGGGCAACGGCCAGGTCCTTGAAAGAAAGACGGGGCATCCGCCCCTTTGGCATTGAGGGAGACGACCCATGGACATGCAACTGAAAGGCCAGAAGGCGCTCATCATCGGCGGCACGCGCGGCATCGGCCGGGCCACCGCCCGCCTGCTGGCAGCCGAAGGTGCCACTGTCGCGTTCTGCGGCCGGGGCAAGGACGCGGCCGACAAGCTGGCCGCCGAACTTCCCGGTTCGATCGGTTTTGTCGCCGATGCCGGCGGCGACGGCCCGGCCTTCCGCGCAGCGGTCGGCGACGCGATTGGCAAGCTCGGCGGGCTCGATATCCTGGTCACTTGCCAGACCGCCTCGGGCATGAAATTCGATGAAGCGGGCTTCCGCGAGAATTTCGAAGTGGACGTGGTCGGCACCTACCGCGCCATCGAGGTCGCCCTGCCGTTCCTGAAGGAGTCGAAGAACGGCAATGTCGTCAACATCGCCAGCATCGCAGCGCTCGAGGAATTCGGCGGGCCGCAGAGCTTCAACTCCATGAAGACGGCGACCATCGTCTATCTGCACCAGCTCGCCCACGCCCACGCGCCGGTGCGCTTCAACAGCGTTTCGCCGGGCCCCATCTACGAAAAGGAAGGCCCCTGGGGCTGGGTGGAAGCGAACATGCCCGAAGTGTTCGAAGGGACGCGGAAGAGCATCCCCGCCGGCCGCTACGGCACGCCCGAGGAAGTGGCGGTCGCGGTCGCCTATCTCGCCTCCCCGGCGGCAGCGTTTGTTTCGGGGACCAATCTGGTGATCGATGGGGCGGCGAAGAAGGCGGTGCAGTTTTAGGCCAGGCGCAGCTGTGAACCAGCGCAACCCGCCGATCCCCAGACTCGCACCCCAGCTTTTGCTGGGGCAGGCGCAGTGCCCGGCGCGCAAGGCCGATGGCGAGCGTGAACCGACGGCCGAGTCTGCCCGGGCGCCGACGGTCACCGAGGTGTTGCGGGATCGCGATGCGCTCGCGCGCTGTCTTCCAAGGTGCCCGGTGTCAGGGTGCCCGGAAAATAGCCGACAAGGCCTGGCCGGCCGGGATCACCCGCCATTGCGACGACCAGCGCCCGCCCCTGGCCGAGATCGAACAGCTCGACCCGGTCATGGCCGGCACGCACGCCCTCCAGCTTCACCATCCGGGCGTTGCCCTGCAGCGGCCGCTCCTCGGACAGGCCTTTCACCACCTGCTGCCACGACACCTCGGCCGGCACCTCGAACAGCCTTGCCGGGCCCTCTGCGGTGAACTGCGGACCAGCCAGCGCAAGCGCCGACTGACGCAGGGCATCGGCAGCCGCGCCCGGCGTGTCACGCAGTTCGCGGGCGGCGGGGGGCGGCGGAAAGCTGGCGGCGGACAGGGCCGCAGTCGATCCCATGAGCCCGATGATCGACGCCAGTGCCATCAGTTTGTCCTTCATCGGCCGGCAGGTCCCATCGTGAAGGCCTGCAGGCCGCCGGTCTCCACCAACGTCGACAGCGGCACGGTGATCAGCGGCCCCTGCACATTGCCACCTTCCACTCCGGCGTTGGTGGCCCAGGGATTGCGCAGGGTTACCTGCCACTCACCATTTGCATCCCTGCGGATCGATTCCACCGAATAGACATGGTTGTCCACCAACCCGTCCTGCCGACCCTGCCCACCCGTGATCCGATCCCACATGCTGCGGTTTTCGGGCACCGACCAGAGTGTTACCGGGCGATCGTTGCCGAGCGCAGCATCCACCTGCCCCGCAAGCCGATCGAGCGCCGCGCCGCGGCCTTCGAACATGCCCTGGCTGAACCGCGTCTCGCTTCCCCGGTCGCCGGTGATCGCCTGCATCGCATCCTGCGGCCAACCGCCGTCGGAGAGGTCGGTATAGCCCTCTTCGATCCCGTTGGCATGATCGCTGTCAAGCATCTTGGCGTAGGCCACTTCCATGACGGCCGGCCAGATCCGCTGGTCGGTTCCGCTGTTGTCGGCGGTGCTGCCGCCGCGCCGTGCGATATTGTCCGCAACGTCGGCCTGCGTCACCTCGAAACTGCGCGCCCGGCCGTTGGAATCGAACAGCCGGACGGAATAACTGCCGGTCTCGGCGTTGAAACTGATCGCGTCGCGTATCCGGTCGGGCTGCTGCTGCGCGACGGCGGCGAGCGTCGCCACCAGATAGCAGTCCCCCAGGGAATCCTGGCGGATGTCGGCCTGGGTCGGGCCCTCCTTGCCCCAGAGCGAGGCGGCATCGAACCGCGGCGCGTCCGCCGGGCCGGCGGCCTGGCTCTGGCGCGCCTGGAAGGGCGGCGGGATGTCGAGGCGGGCGACGTCGAAGGCGACGGGCCTGTCGGCGGGCTGGACGTACATGGCGGCTCTCCCACTGGAACGGCGAGACTATCGCACCGGCTGCGGTGTGGCCGGATAGGCGTTCCGACTAGCTCGGGCTCGGCTCGCCGCGCCTGTCCGGCGGCTGGTCGTCAGACCCCCAGCCGGGCGCGCGCTTCGGGTGCGTTCCAGTCCCTGTCGCCGGCATAGCGCCAGATCTCGCGACCGTCCGGGCCGTAGAAGATGGTGAGCGGAAGCCCCTTCGCTTTCAGCTGGAAGCCGAACTGCATCTGGCTTTCCAGCCGCGTCGACAGGTTCGGGTATTTCGCCGCCGTGAACGTCGGCGAGACCTTCTGCCAGCCCTCCATGTCCTGGCTGATCGGCACCACCACCAGCCTGCCCTTCGTAGCAGCCGCCAGCGCATCCAGCGTCGGCAGCTCCTTCAGGCAGGGCGCGCACCAGGTGGCCCACAGGTTCACGAGCACAGGCTTGCCGGGGTTCGCCTTCACGATGTCGGCGATGGTCTCGGTCTTCCCGTCGGGCCCCGTCTCCAGCGGAACCCCCGGCGCGGGCGTCCCGGCGAACTGCGTGTCGAAGCTGGCCGTCTTCGCCGGTGTCCCGCCTTGCGAGCGGGCCGCATCCGCCTTAGGGGCTTCCCCCTGCCCGCAGGCGGCAAGCAGGGCGACGAAACCGAGGGACATCAGGCGCTTCATGACAGGCTCCGGCGAACAATCTGGCATGACAGACCCGCAGCCGGGCGCCAATGCGCTGTGGGGGGGCCGGTTCGAGGGCGGGCCGGCGGCGGTGATGGCCGAGATAAATGCCTCCATCCCGTTCGACAAGCGATTGTGGCGCCAGGATATCCGCGGCTCGGTGGCGCATGTGCGGATGCTGGGCGCGCAGGGCATCATCGACGCAGACGCCGCACGGCGCATCGCAGACGGCCTCGCTGCCATCGAAGCCGACTATGCGGCGAACGGCGTGCCCGTGGACCGCGCGCTGGAGGACATCCACATGACGGTGGAAACCCGGCTCGCCGCCGATATCGGGCCTGACGCCGGACGGCTGCACACCGCGCGCAGCCGCAACGACCAGGTGGCGACCGGGTTCAGGCTGTGGGTCCGCGACGCCATCGACGGCCATCTGGCCGCCATCCGCACGCTGGCCGCCGTGCTCGCCACCCGCGCGGTCGAACATCACGCGACCGTCATGCCCGGCTTCACTCACCTCCAGGTGGCGCAGCCGGTCACGCTGGGCCACCACCTCATGGCCTATGTGGAAATGCTGAAGCGCGACCACGGGCGTTTTGCCGATGCCCGCGCGCGGCTGAACGAGTGCCCGCTGGGCGCGGCCGCGCTCGCCGGCACCGGCTTTCCCATCGACCGCGCTGCAACGACGGCCGCGCTCGGTTTCGACCGGCACACCGCCAACTCGCTCGACAGCGTCTCCGACCGGGACTTTGCCATCGAGTATCTCACTTCGGCGACGCAGTGTGCGCTGCATCTCTCGCGCATGGCCGAGGAAATCATCCTCTGGGCCAGCCAGCCGTTCGGCTGGTTGAAGCTGCCCGACCAATGGTCCACCGGGTCCTCCATCATGCCGCAGAAGCGCAACCCCGATGCCGCCGAGCTGGTGCGCGGCCATTCCGGCCGCATCCTGGGGCTGATGACCGGGCTGATGGTCACGATGAAGGGCCTGCCGCTCGCCTATTCCAAGGACATGCAGGACGACAAGGAACCGGTGTTCGAGGCGCACGACCTCATGGAGCTGAGCCTCGCCGCCATGGCCGGCATGATGGAAACGCTGGGTTTCGTGCCCGACCGCATGCGCGCCGCAGCCGCCGGCGGCCATTCCACCGCGACCGATCTTGCCGACTGGCTGGTGCGCGAGGGCACCGTGCCGTTCCGTGAGGCGCACCACATCACCGGCCGCGCCGTGAAGGCCGCCGAAGCCGCCGGCGCCACGCTCGACGCCCTCCCGCTCGAAACCCTGCAGTCCATCGACCCGCGCATCGACGGGCGCGCGCGCGCCGTGCTCGGCGTGGACGCCAGTGTCGCCAGCCGCACCAGCCCCGGCGGCACGGCACCCGCGCTGGTCAGGACCGCGGCCGAAGCCGCGCTGGAGGAGATCCCGGCATGGACATGAGGCTGCTGCTGTCGGCCCTAGGCTGCATGTCCCTGTTGGCCGCCTGCGGCTACAAGGGCCCGCTCACCCGGCTGGACCCCGCCGATGCGACCATGACGAAGGACGCCCGCACCGCCGCGCGCGATGCCGAGCGCGCGCAGGTGGAAGCCGGCCTCATCGTTCCGGCCGACGCGCGGCCGGTCCGCGTCGACGAGCTGACCGTCAAGCTGGAAGCCCGGCCAGACGACCTGTTCAACCTGCCGCCGGAGGGCACCGAGGGCACCCGCATGCTGCCCTTCCCGGGCGATCCGCCACCGCAGGCGAACGGTACCGCAGCGCCCGCACCAACAGCGGCGCCAAACCCGGTGCCGGCCCCCGAATGAACCACTTCCAGCTGATAGACGGCGTGATGCACGCCGAAGACGTGCCGTTGCCCGCGATCGCGGCCGCCGTCGGCACCCCCTTCTATTGCTATTCGGCTGCAACGCTCCGCCGCCACGCCCGGGTCATGCGCGAAGCGCTGGCGCCGCTGGGCAGCCCGCTGGTTGCATTTGCAGTGAAGGCCAACCCCAATGTCGCGGTGCTGAAGCTGCTCGCGCAGGAGGGGCTGGGCGCCGATGTCGTCTCAGAAGGCGAGATGCGCCGCGCGCTTGCTGCCGGCATCCCGCCCGGCCGCATCGTGTTTTCCGGCGTCGGCAAGACCGACCCTGAAATGCGCGCGGCGCTTGCGGCCGGCATCCTGCAACTGAACGTGGAAAGCGAGGGGGAGCTTCGGCGGCTTTCGGCAGTTGCCGTTGCCATGGGGGTCACCGCCGACATCGCCGTTCGCGTAAACCCGGACGTGGACGCGGGAACGCTTGCCAAAATCTCGACCGGCAAGGCCGAGAACAAGTTCGGCGTGCCGCTGGACCGGGTCGAGGCGCTCTATGCCGAAGCGGCCGCACTGCCCGGAATCAATCCGGTGGGCATCGCCGCCCATATCGGCAGCCAGCTGTTCGATCTGGATCCGCTGGAAGCCGCCTACATCAAGCTCGGCGCGCTCGTTGCCCGGCTGCGCGCCCGGGGGCTGCCGGTGTCGCGCGTCGACCTCGGTGGCGGCCTCGGCATCCCCTACGACCCACGGCTGCCGCTGCCGCCCTCGCCCGCCGATTATGGTTCCATGGTCGCGCGGGTCACGGCGGGCTGGCCCGACAACGACAATATCCAGCTGATGTTCGAGCCCGGCCGGCTGATCGCCGGCAATGCCGGCGTGCTGGTGGCTGCCGTCGTCGCCGTGAAAACGGGCGGGGTCCGCAGCTTCGTCATTCTGGACGCCGCCATGAACGACCTGATCCGGCCGACCCTCTATGGCGTCTATCACGATATCCTTGCCGTGGAGCCCGCGCCGGGCGAGATGGTTGCCACCATCGTCGGCCCGGTGTGCGAAACCGGCGACATGTTCGCCGAGGACCGCCCCATCACGCCAGTCGTCGAAGGCGATCTCGTCGCCTTGATGACGGCCGGCGCCTATGGGGCCACCATGGCGGGTACCTACAACAGCCGGCCGTTGGTGCCCGAAGTGCTGGTCGATGGCGACCGCTTCGCCGTCATACGAAAGCGGCAGACACTCGACGAGCTGATCGGGCTCGACCAGGTTCCTGGTTGGCTTCACGAAAAGGAGATTGCATGAAAGCGGTGCGCAAGGCGGTGTTTCCGGTCGGCGGCATGGGCACGCGCTTCCTGCCCGCCACCAAGGCCGTCCCCAAGGAAATGCTGCCGGTGGTCGACCGGCCGCTGCTTCAATATGCAGTCGACGAGGCGCTCGCGGCCGGCATCGAGCAGATGATCTTCGTGACCGCGCGCGGGAAATCCGCGCTCGAGGATTATTTCGATGTGGCCGGCGAGCTGACCGCCATGCTGAAGGAACGCGGCAAGGAAGCCGAGCTTCGCGTGCTGGACGGCACCCAGCTGGCGCCCGGTGCCATCGCCTATGTGCGCCAGCAGGAGCCCGCCGGGCTCGGCCATGCCGTGTGGTGTGCGCGGCAGATCACCGGCGACGAGCCGTTCGCCGTGCTGCTGGCGGACGAGCTGCTGTGGAACCCGGCCGACCCCTGCCTGGCCCAGATGGTTCGCGCGCGCAACGAGGTCGGCGGCAATGTGATCGCGGTGATGGAAGTGCCCGAGGCGGAAACCCAGCGCTACGGCATCGTCGATCCCGGCGCGACCGCGGGCGCGCTGACCGAGGTGCGCGGATTTGTCGAAAAGCCCAGGCCCGGCACCGCGCCGTCTCGCCTGGCCGCCGTCGGTCGCTATCTGATCGAGCCCGAATGCATGGACATATTGGGCGAAGGCAAGCGCGGCGCCGGGGGCGAGATCCAGCTGACGGACGCGCTGGCGCAGCTGATCGGCCGCCAGCCGTTCCACGCCTTCACCTACACCGGCACCCGCTTCGATTGCGGCGACAAGGCCGGACATGTCACCGCCAATATCGCGCTCGCGCTGGAGCGCCCCGACATCGGCCCGGCGGTGCGCGCCTGGCTGGAAGCCAACCGCTAGCATGGACGCCCTCCCCCTCTTCCACCGGCTCTCGGGCCAGCCCGTGCTGGTGCTGGGCGACGGCGAAGCGGCCGACGCCAAGACGCGGCTGGTGGAGGAAGCCGGCGGGACTGTTGTCCGCGAGGTGGAGGCCGGCGTCCGCATCGCCTTCGTGGCGCTTCAGGAGGGCGCCGAGGATGTCGCCGCCCAGCTGCGCCAGCAGGGCCTGCTGGTGAATGTGGTGGACCAGCCCGAGCTGTGCGATTTCACCGTCCCCGCCATCGTGGACCGCACCCCCGTGCTGCTGGCCGTCGGCACCGGCGGCGCGTCGGCGAGCCTTGCCAAAGCCTTGAAGGAGCGGCTGGAGGTGCTGCTGCCCGACAGCCTCGGGCAGCTGGCAAGCGCCATCCGGCAGAGCCGCGCCACCGTGGGTAGCCAGCACAAGGACGTGCCCGCGCGGCGCGACTTCTGGGCCCGCCTGCTGGCACCAGGTTCCGCGCTGGACCCGCTGGTGGCGCACCCCGACCCTGCCGCAGCCATCGTCGACGCGCTGGCGGGCGTGGGTGCCCCGGCGGACGCGCGCGACGAAATCATCATCGGCCCGGACGGTGCCGATGCCCTCACGCTCGCCCAACTGCGGCTGATGGCGCAGGCCGACCTCGTCGTGCACGAACCGGGCATGCCGCCCCCGGTGCTGGCGCTCGTCCGCCGCGATGCCACCCGCAAGGTCGGCACCGAGGCCCCGGCCGACGCCACGGGGCGCATCCTGGTCCTGAAGCTCGCAGAGCCGGAACGCGCTGCATGATCGAGTTTCGCCCGCGCCGCTCCATCCTCTACCTCCCCGGAACCAACGCCCGCGCCATCGAGAAGGCACGCACGCTGCCGGCCGACACCGTCATCATCGACCTGGAAGACGCCGTCGCGCCCGACGCCAAGGAGGCCGCACGCGCAGCCGCTGTCGCCGCCGTCGATGCCGGCGGCTGGGGTGGGCGGGAGATCGCCATCCGCGTGAACGCTTTGGGAACGCCCTGGGCCGAGGCCGATTTCGCCACCGTCAGCGCGGCAGCGGTCGACGTCCTCGTCGTCCCCAAGGTGGACGGCCCGGCGGACGCGGCGCAGGCGGTGCACCTCGCGCGGGGCAAGCCGGTCTGGGTGCTGGTGGAAACGCCGCGCGCGGTGCTGAAAGCGGACGCCATCGCCGAGGTCACCGGGATCACCGGCCTCATCGCCGGCTTTGCCGACCTCACCAAGGACCTGCGCGCCAAGCCCGGGCCGGACAGGCTGCCGCTCATCTATGCCGCCAGCCGCATCATTCTTGCCGCCCGCGCCGCCGACATCCTGGCGTTCGACGGCGTCTATACCGACATCCGCAACGCCCCCGGCCTCGAGGCGGAGGCCCGCCAGGGCGTCGAGCTGGGCTTCGACGGCAAGACCTGTATCCACCCGGACCAGCTCGACACGGTCAACCGCCTGTTCTCGCCCTCGCCAGAAGAAGTGGAACACGCCCGCGGCCTGATCGCGGCGCACCACGCCGCGCTCGCGGAGGGAAAGGGCGTCGCCACCTTCAAGGGCAAGCTGATCGAAGTGCTGCACGTGGTGGAAGCCCATCGCACGCTGAAGATCGCCGAAGTGATCGGCGAACTGGGCGGCCTCGCCGAAAAGGTCGTCGAGATCGCGACGGATTGATAGCGGGCAGCGGATCGCATTCGCCATCCTCGACATCGCCCGGCGGCAACCTCCATCAAGCGGTATCTGGCCTTCTGTAAACAGTTTCGCTTATTGGTTGAAGCAAGGAGACGCCATTAATGTCTGCCAATGCCTCTGTATTTGCCCGGCAGTATTTTCACGGCACGCGCGCCGATCTGGAACCCGGCGATCTCGTGGCAGCAGGTCATGGTTCGAACCATGGGACCGGTGCGCCATTGTCCTGGGTCTATCTGACAGCCACCCTCGATGCCGCAATCTGGGGAGCAGAGCTGGCCTTGGGCGAAGGCTCCGAAAGGATCTATGTGGTAGAGCCCACCGGCCCGCTCGAGGATGACCCGAACGTGACCGACAAGCGGTTTCCCGGCAATCCGACCATGTCCTACCGGTCCCGCGAACCTCTGCGAGTCACTGCGGAGGTGATCCAGTGGCAACCTCATTCCGCGCAGCAGGTTCAGACGATGCGTGATAGCCTCGCACGCTTGGAGGCGGAGGGGCGGAACATCATCATCGACTAGCTTCAGAGGTCCGCTGCACAGCCTTACGTCGGTCAGTCCGCAAGCCACGAAGGCCGCGGCACCTCGGCCGGCGCGCCCTCTACCGTCAAAGGCCGGCTCAGATACTCCGTCCGAACCAGTGCCATCTGCAGATCGCCATGGCGCACTCCGCGCAGATCTCCGGCAGCCAGTTCCCCGGCGATCAGCTTAGCATCCGGCGCGCCGGGCGCTGATAGTCGCACCGGCAGCAGCCGCTTCCGGAGCTTGTCCCGGTGGTGCATCCGCGCCGTGTTCTCCTGCCCCGTGTAGCAGCCCTTGGTGAAGCTCACCCCGTTCAGCTCGCGCGCGTTGGTTTCCAGCCAGAGCAGTTCGTCATGGCCGATCTCGTCGGCATCGGGCAGTCCGAGCGCCAGCCGGTGCGCGTGCCAGTCTGCCAGCGTTGCCGTCGGCTGCAGCCCCGCCGCCGGAAAACGGCAGCCCGCCAGCGGCGTCCGGGGGTCGGCGGGACGGTCGGCCGGCTCGCCCCACGCCTGCCACACCGCAAGCCCAGGTTCGGCCACGATCGCCACCTGCCTGCGCAGCCGGAACATCGTCAGCCGCTTCACCAGCGCCTCGGCCTGCGCCGCGCTCACGTCCAGCAGCACATCGTCGCCATCGGCGAACAGGAACAGCTGGAACAGCGTCTTGCCTTGCGGCGACAGCAGCCCCGCATAAATCGGCATGGCCGGCCCCAGAAGCTCCACATCCTGCGTCAGCAGCCCCTGCAGGAACGGCCGCACGTCGGGCCCGGAAATGCGCAGCAACGCGCGGTCGGAAAGGTGGCACAGCGGCATCGCCCCCGCTACATAGGGGGCATGGCCAGCACCGCAAGCTTCGACTCCGTCTTCCGCAACGCCGACGTCTGGCTGCCCGACGGCCCGACCCCCTGCGACATCGGCGTGACGGGCGGCAAGGTCGCCGCCATCCTGCGCCGGGGCGACGGCAGCGCAGCCGAAACGCGCGACTGCAGCGGCCTCACCATCCTGCCCGGCCTCATCGACACCCAGGTGCATTTCCGCGAGCCGGGGCTGGAGCACAAGGAAGACCTGGAGTCGGGCTCGCGCGCGGCCGTCCTGGGCGGCGTCACCGCGCTGTTCGAAATGCCCAACACCAAGCCGCTGACCGACACGGTGGGAGCCATGGCCGACAAGGTGGCCCGCGCGAAGGGCCGCATGTGGACCGACCACGCCTTTTATGTCGGCGCGACCGCCAACAACGCCGACAACATGGCCGAGCTGGAGATGCTGCCAGGCTGCTGCGGCGTGAAGATCTTCATGGGGGCCTCCACCGGCGACCTGCTGGTGGCAGACGATGCCAATCTGCTCCGCGTGCTGAAGCACGGCCACCGCCGCGTCGCGATTCATGCGGAGGACGAGGACCGGATGCAGGCCCGCCTCGGCGAGCGCATCCCCGGCGACCCCTCCAGCCACCCCGTCTGGCGCGACGATGAAAGCGCGCTGCTCGCCACGAAGCGCGCCGTGAAGGCCGCACGCGCTGCCGGACGCCGCGTCCATATCCTCCACGTCACCACCCCGCAGGAGCTGGAGTTCCTCTCCCACCACAAGGACATCGCCTCGGTGGAGGTGACGCCCCAGCACCTGACGCTGGCCGGCGAGGAGGCCTATCCGCGGCTCGGCACGCTCGCCCAGATGAACCCCCCCATCCGCTCGGGCCGGCACCGCGACGGGCTGTGGCACTGGCTGGGCCAGGGCGTGCCCGACGTGCTCGGCTCGGACCACGCCCCCCACACGCTGGCCGAGAAGGACGCAGGCTACCCCAACACGCCGTCGGGCATGCCCGGTGTGCAGACCATCGTGCCGCTGATGCTGGACCATGTGGCGCAGGGCCGACTCACCCTGGCGCGCCTCGTCGACCTCATGGCGTCCGGCCCGCAGCGGCTGTTCGGGC
>JAESGX010000474.1_pt1 | contig 14562 bp, 20 predicted proteins | sample 9269801 | NCBI WGS metagenome assembly JAESGX01 (sample SAMN16773122, study PRJNA677054) | algae metagenome | isolation source: Pleurocapsa minor GSE-CHR-MK-17-07R and co-occurring heterotrophs from wet... | place: USA: Lower Calf Creek Falls, Grand Staircase Escalante National Monument, UT ... | reverse complement strand
AAGGGCAACCGCTCCAAGGCCGTGCTGAACGCCTGCAAGAGCTATGGTGGCTTCTACCTGGGCTCCGTCGGCGGCCCGGCCGCACGCCTCGCGCAGGACTGCATCAAGAAGGTCGAGGTGCTGGAGTATCCCGAGCTCGGCATGGAGGCGATCTGGAAGATCGAAGTGGAGGATTTCCCGGCCTTCATCGTCGTGGATGACAAGGGGAATGATTTCTACGAAGGCCTCGAATGATGCTCGCCCTCCGGCCCAATTGCGAATGCTGCGACCGCGACCTGCCGCCGGAGAGCCCGCTCGCGCTCATCTGCACCTATGAATGCACCTGGTGCCGGGATTGCGCCGAGACGAAGCTCGGCATGACCTGCCCGAATTGCCAGGGCAACCTGGTGCCGCGGCCCATCCGCCCCCCGGCCATGCTGGCGAAGCACCCCGCCAGCACCGAGCGCAAGCACCGCCCGGAACGCTGCGCTTGACCCAACCCTTCCCCGAACAGGACGCCGCGCCATGACCCGCATCCGCATCTCCTCCGGCTCCCGCTTCGAGGAGGAAATCGGCTATTCCCGCGCCGTCGTGGATGGCGAAGATATCTGGGTCTCCGGCACCACCGGCTATGACTACACGACGATGACCATCGTGGATGACGTGGTCGCGCAATGCGACCAGACCTTCCGCAACATCGCCCAGGCCCTGGCCAAGGCCGACGCCACGCTGGACGACGTGGTGCGCGTCATGTTCATCGTGCCCCGGCGCGAGGATTGGGAACCCTGCTACCCCACCATCAAGAAGTATCTCGGCAAGGCGCGCCCGACCTCCACGCTGATCCACGCGCAGCTGCAGACGGACGCGATGCGCATCGAGATCGAAGTCACCGCACGCCGCCAGAAGAAGGCCTGAGCCCATGCGTTTTTCCGTGGACCGCCTGGATCACCTCGTCATCACCGTGAAGGATGTCGAGATCAGCGCCGCCTGGTACCAGCGGGTGCTCGGGATGGAGCGCGCGGAATTCGGGCCCCATCGCCGCACCTCGCTGCGCTTCGGCGGACAGAAGATCAACCTCCGCCCGGTCGAGATGACGCAGGCCGAATGGTGGTCCGGCCCGGCCACGGCGCCGGGCGGGCAGGATCTCTGCTTCATCGTGACGGTCAGCGCGCCGCAGGTGGTGGAGCATCTGCACCGCTGCGGTGTGGCGATCGAGGCCGGCCCCGTGCCGAAGGATGGCGCGCTCGGCCCCATCAACTCCGTCTATTGCCGCGACCCCGACCAGAACCTGATCGAGATCAGCACCTACAGCGACTGATCGCCCGCGGCCTCCGGGCGGAACTCCAGGAGGTCGCCCGGCTGGCAGCCAAGCGCCTCGCACAGCTTCTCCAGCGTCTCGAAGCGCACGCCACGCACCTTGCCCGATTTCAGCAGGGAGAGGTTCTGCTCGGTGATGCCGATGCGCTGGGCGAGGTCGCGCCCGCGGATCTTCCGCCGCGCCATCATCACATCCAGGTTCACGATGATGGGCATGCTCAGACGAAGCCCCTGTTCTCCTCCAGGGCAGTCGCCGCGCTGCGCAGCACGGGGCCGAGCGCCATCAAGGTGGCCCCCAACCCCACCAGCACCACCGCCTGGGCCGGCACGCCCAGCTCCAGGCTGAGGCGCCCGGGCTCGGCCGTCAGGGCCGCCATGAGCACCATGCGCCCCAGCGGCTCCAGCAGGCCCACCAGCAGCACGGCGAGGCCCAGGCGGTGCAGCGCCGCCGCCACCTGCGGCAGCAGGGCGCCCTGGCCGATCGCGCGCAGCGTTGGCAGCAGGCCCAGCAACCCCCAGCCCAGGATCGCGGCCGGCACCAGGGCGGTGGCCAGCCCCGCGAGGCGCAGCGGCAGCGCCACGGGAAGCGCGGGGTTCAGCAACACGCCCTGGCCCAGCAGCGCGAGGCGGATCAGCCGGTCATCCAACCAGAGGGCAGGGGGTGCAAGCACGGCGAGAAGCAGGGTCGCCACCACCGCGAGCTGGGCGCGACGGGCGGCGGGGGTGATGGGCTCGGACATGGGGGTGCTCCATTGACGTGTCGGATATTTACTGTTTCACAGTAAAAAATCAACCCCCGGAGACGATCTTGCCCCGCCTTGCCGCCCTCGCTTTCGCGCTGCTTCTCCCCGGATGCAGCGCCACCCCCATCGCCTCGCTGCCCGCGCTCTCCCGGCTGGACCCAGCCACGCTGGACGCCACGAGCCTGCGCGCCGCCGTGCTGATGCCCGCTTCGCTGCGGCCGCTCCCTGGCACCGCGCGGCTCGTGCTCCAGGCCGGCGGGCAGGAGGTGACGCTGCCACTGGCGGCCGACCCGGCCTCGGTGGAAGACGCCGCGCGCGACGTGCCGCCCCCGCCGGGCCAGTATCTCGGTGCCTTCCGCCTGGCACCCGACGCCCTTCCGGCGCTCGAGGCCTTCCGTGCCGCCGCCACGCGCAACGGCGCGCGGCGCATGGCGCTGGGCGTCGCCGCCGATGCCTGCCGCCTGGCCGACCCCGGTCCGGGCCCGCTTCCCGTCTCGACCCTGCTGCGCACGCGTGAGACCATCACCTTTGTGGTGCTCGCGCGTTTCGACCTGCGGCGCCTTGTCGGCGCTGCCGCCCTGGCGGGCCTTCCGGCCTGCGTGGCCGAGGCCCAGCCCCAGCACGAGGAACCCCCTGCATGACCCGCACCGAGACCGACAGCCTCGGCACCATCGAGATCCCGGCGGATCGCCTCTGGGGCCCGCAGACCGAGCGCGCCCGTGCCCTCTTCGCCATCGGGACCGAACGCTTTCCGCCGCTTCTGATCCGCGCCATGGGGCAGCAGAAATGGGCGGCGGCCGAGGCGAATGCGCGGCTCGGCGAACTGCCCCAGCACCTGGCCGACCCGATCCGCCAGGCGGCGAACGAGATCATCCAGGGCAACCGGGACGAGGATTTTCCGCTCACCGTCTGGCAGACCGGCTCGGGCACGCAGACCAACATGAACGCGAACGAGGTGATCGCGAACCGCGCCAACCAGCTGCTCGGCCAGCCGCTCGGCGCGCGGGAGCCGGTCCACCCGAACGACCATGTGAATCGGGGCCAGTCCTCCAACGACAGCTTCCCGACGGTGATGCACCTGGCCGCCGCCCAAGCCGTGCAGTTCCGCCTGCGGCCGGCCTTGGAGGCCCTGGCCAGCGCCTTGCAGGCCCGCGCCGAGGAATGGGCCGGCATCATCAAGATCGGTCGCACGCACCTGATGGATGCGGTGCCGGTCACGCTGGGCGGGGAATTCGCCACCTATGCACGGCAGGTGATGCAGGGTGCCGCGCGCGTCGAGGGCTGCATGCCGCGCCTGCTGCAATTGCCGCAGGGCGGCACGGCGGCCGGCACCGGACTCAATCGCCACCCGGAATTCGATACCGTGTTTTGCGAAGTGGCGGGCACGCGCATCGGCCTGCCCTTCACGCCCAATCCCGACAAGTCCGAGGGGATGGCCGCGCATGACGCGCTCTTGGAACTGCATGGCGCGATGAACACCATCGCGGCCTCGCTCATGAAGATCGCCAATGACGTGCGGCTGCTCGGCAGTGGCCCGCGCGCCGGCCTCGCGGAGCTGATCCTGCCGGAGGACGGCCTCTCCAGCAGCATCATGCCCGGCAAGACCAACCCGACGCAGAGCGAGGCGCTGGCCATGGTCTGCGCGCAGGTCATGGGCAACCAGGTGACCGTGACGATCGGCGCGAGCCAGGGACATCTGGAGCTGAACACCTACAAGCCCGTCATCATCCAGGCGGTGCTGCAATCGGCCCTGCTGCTGGCCGATGCGGCGGAAAGCTTCGCGCGCAACATGTTGGCCAAGCTCGCGCCCAACCTGCCGCGCATCGCCGAGAACCTCGCGAAATCCCTGATGCTGGCGACAGCGTTGAACCCGCATCTCGGCTATGACCGCGCGGTCGCCATCGCCAAGCTCGCCTTGCATGAGGATCTGACGCTGCGCGACGCGGCGCTGCGCCAGGGCATCGCCGAGGAAGATTTCGACGCCTGGGTGCGGCCCGAGGCGATGCTGGGGCCCCAGGCGTGACCAGGGGGCATCTCGTCAAGCGCAGCCTCAGGCTCGCGGGTCATGCCACCTCCATCGCGCTGGAGCCGGAATTCTGGGCGGTGCTGGAGGCCGAGGCCGCGCGGCGCGGCCTGACGCTCGCCTCCCTCGTCGCCGAGCAGGATGCGGCGCGGACCGAGGCGGATCAGCCGCTGGCGAGCCGGCTGCGCGTCTTCGCCCTCAACCTCAGCCGAGGCCCGTAACCCGCAGCACCAGCCCGGCCCCCGCCGTCACGCCCAGCACCGACACCACGCCGAGCCTGAGGCGGAACAGGCAGACCCCCGCCAGCACGGAGAGCAGCAGCGCCGCGGGCTGCACGCTCCAGGGGTCGGGCCAGATGCCCTCCATCCGCGTGAAGAGGACCCGGAGTGCGAACCAGAGGGCGAGATTGGCGATCACGCCCACCACGGCCGCGGTCACGCCCGCCAGGGCCCCCTTGAGGCGCGGCACGTCATGCAGCCGCTCGATGTAGGGGGCGCCCAGGAAGATCCAGGCGAAGCAGGGCAGGAAGGTCACCCAGAGCGTGAGCCCGGCCCCCGCCACCGCGCCGAGCGCCCCGGAATCCCGCCAGCCAGCAAGAAAACCGACGAATTGCAGCACGAGGATGAGCGGCCCCGGCGTCGTCTCCGCGAGACCGAGCCCGGCCAGCATCTCGGGCGCCGAGAGCCAGCGGTAATGCTCCACCGCCTCCTGCGCCACATAGGCCAGCACCGCATAGGCGCCGCCAAAGGTGACGACGGCCATCTTCGAGAAGAACCAGCCGATATCGGCGAAGACGCCGCCCAGCGGCATGAGCAGCGCGACCGGCCACACCCAGAGGACGAGGGCCACCAGCCCCGCCCGGCGCGCCAGCGGCGCCATGGCGGCGATGCGGCCAGGATCGGCCGCCAGCGCGGCATCCAGCGCGGCGGGCGCGCCCTCGCGCGCTTTGCCGTGGCCGCCGGCCGCGAAGGCCTGCGGCGCCGCATAGCCGATGGCCGCCGCGGCCAGCACCACCAGGGGGAAGGGCAGCTCCAGCACGAAGAGCGCCAGGAAGGCGGCCGCCGCCAGAGCCCAGGGGAGGGCGCCCTTCAGCGCCCGCTTCGCCACGCGCAGCAGCGCCTCGACCACGAGGATCAACACCGCGCATTTCAGCCCGAAGAACAGCCCGGCGATGAGAGGCACATCGCCCAGGATGGCGTAGATGAAGGAGAGCGCCAGCATCACCGCCGCACCCGGCAGCACGAAGAGCAGGCCGGCCGCCACGCCGCCCTTCACGCCATGCATCAGCCAGCCGAGATAGGTGGCGAGCTGCATGGCCTCGGGGCCGGGCAGCAGCATGCAGAAGTTCAGCGCATGCAGGAACCGCCGGTCGCTCACCCAATGGCGCTGGTCCACCACCTCGCGCTGCATCATCGCGATCTGCGCGGCAGGCCCACCGAAGGAGAGGCAGCCGATGCGCGCCCAGACCCGCAGCGCCTCGGGGAAGCTCGGCAAGGCACTCATGCGGGGCGTCCTGTCGGCCAGTTGTGGGTTTCCTGCGCCGCGTCGCGGCACCAGCGGAAGAACGCGTCATACAGCGCGAGGCCGGCGTCAAGCTGCGCCAGGTCATCGCGATGCATCCGCGAGAGGCCGAGCGAGGCGGCGAGCAGCCCGGCGGCTTCGGGAGCGAGGGTGAGATCCGCCGTATCGGCGCCGCGCACCAGCAGGGCGAGATGGTCCAGCGCGGGCATTCGCAGGCCGAATTCGGCCAGCATCACGTCGAAGGTGCAGAGGGGGCCGCGATGCGACCAGAAGACGCCCTCGATGTCGAAGGGGATGGCGCCGAAGCGCTCGGCCACGGCCGCGACCTCGGAGGGCGCGACGAAGAGGAAGACGGCCGAGGCGTCCACGAAGCGGCGGATCAGCCAGGGGCACGCGATCCGGTCCACCTTGGGCCGCGCCCGCGTGACCCAGAGCGTGCGGCCCGCGGCATCGCGCGGCGGCACATGGGTGGGCGAGACCAGCGGCAGCCCGGCCTCGGCCCAGCCAAGGAAACCGCCCTCCAGCACCTCGGCCCGCGCGCCGTGATGGCGCAGCCAGCCGGCGACGCCCTGGCTGAGCTTGAGGCCTTTCTGGCAGATCACCACCACGTCGCGGCCGCGCCAGCCCTCGGCCCAGGAAGCGACATCGCCATGGGCCGCGCGAATGGCGCACGGCAAGGCGCGTGGATCGCCCTGGAAGTCCTCGGGCGTGCGGACGTCGATCAGCACGGGGCTGTCGGGCAGGCCGATGCGGCGCGCGAGTTGGGCGGCAGTGATGATGTCGGGTGAGGGCATGAGGGTGCATCCAGCAGGAAATGCGATGCTTGGGCCGCAGCCTCACGGGGCGATCGCCGATTGCCCCTTGTCGCGAAGTTTGGCGGGGGGAATGCTTGCGGTCAAGGACAGGGCATTGGGAATCGCATGAACCTCGCCGGATTGAGCCTGCGCGACCTCGAATACATCACAGCCGTCGCCGAGCACCTGCATTTCGGCCGCGCGGCCCAGGCCTGCGGCGTGAGCCAGCCCACGCTTTCGGGGCAGCTCCGCAAGCTCGAGGAATTCCTGGGCGTCGAGATCTTCGAGCGCAGTCCGCGCGGCGTGCTGGTGACGCGCCGCGGCGAGGAGGTGGTGGCGCAGGCGCGCCGCATCATCAGCGAGGCGCGACGCCTTTTCGAGGTCGTGCGCATCGGCGCCGAGCCGCTGACGGGCACGCTGCGCCTGGGCGTCATTTCGACACTCGGCCCCTATCTCGTGCCCTTCCTGCTGAAGCCGCTGCGCGCCCGCTACCCCGAGCTGAAGCTGCTGCTGACCGAGGGGCATACGCGCGCGCTGGTGCGCCAGCTGGAGGAGGGGGAGCTGGACGCTCTTCTCGCCACCAGCCCGGTCGGCGATTCCGAGCTGGTGGAGCTGCCGCTGTTTCGCGAGGAGCTGGCGCTGGCCGTTCCGCGCGACCATCCGCTGGCCCAGGTCGAGGCGGTGAACCCGAGCGACATCCCCGTGGCCGAGCTGATCCTGCTGGCCGAGGGGCATTGCCTGCGCGACCAGGCCATACAGCTCTGTCCCACGCGGTTGCGGGAGGGCTCGCCCGAATTGCAGGCCGCGAGCCTGGAGACGTTGCGCCAGATGATCGCGGCCGGCAGCGGCGTCTCCTTCATGCCGCAGCTGGCGATCCAGGTGGGGGCGCTGCTGGATGACATGGTGGCCTATCGGCGCATCGTGGGCGGGCAGCACATGCGCGACGTCGCGCTGTTCCACCGCCCGAGCTTCGGCCGCATCCGCGACATCCGCCTGCTGCGGCAGACGATCGGCGAGATCCTGGCCGAGCAGAGCGCCGTGAAGGTCCACAAGCCCGGCAAGGCGCGCGAGCCGGCTTGAGTGCCTCAGGCAGCGGCCAGCTTCGGCGCCAGCTGCTGGATCAGCGCGGTCGTGCAATCCGCCTGCTCCATGCAGGCCATCTCCGCGCGTTCCAGCAGCTCGGGCAGCCGCGCCGGGTCCTGCTGGCCGGCGAGGCAGGCCGAGGCGGCGCGCAGCGCCACCGTCGTCTCCCGCACCGCGCCGGCGAGGCGCAGCACGAGGTCGGCCAGTTCATTGGCTTCCTGGCGTGGCAAGGCAGGCCGGCTGGCCAACAGGCTCTCGAACAGCAGCGCATCGGGCGAGGGGGGCGGGGGGCGCATGACCATGGCGAGATCCTGCCGCGCCCCGATTTGAAAAACCCTTAACGCTCACTCCGCCGCGGTGGCGAGCAGGCTCTGGCCGGGCTTGAGGCGCGTGAAGCGCACCTCCCGCCAGTCGAGCTTCACCTGGCCGTCTTCCAGGGTGACGACGGTGTGGCGAAGGCCCTTCGCGTCCTCGTCGGTCTGGGGGAAATCCTCGCGCCAATGCGCGCCGCGGCTTTCGCAGCGCGCCTCGCTCGCCGCCACGATGGCACGGCTGACAAGCACCAGGCTTTCCAGGTTGAGCCAGTCCGCCCAGGACATGTTGAAGCCGCGCGCGCCATCCTTCACGCCCGAGGCATGCAGCTCCGCCTCGATCGCATCGAGCCCGGCGCGGGCCTCGGCCAGGCCCTTGGCGTCGCGCAGGATGCCGGCCTTGTCCCACATGAGGTTGGCGAGCGCATCGCGCAGCGGGTTGAGCGGACGCGCGGGCTTGCCGAAGGGGGCGAGGGCCGCGTCCTGCGCCATTTGCAACGCGTATTCGTCGGGCGCTTCCAGGGCACCCTCGCGCGGCACCCATTCGGCCATGGCGTCGCCCGCGATACCCCCGAAGACGGTGGAATTGGCCACGCCATTGCCGCCCAGGCGGTTCGCGCCATGCACGCCGCCGGTATCCTCGCCCGCGGCAAACAGGCCCGGCAGTTCGGTGCTGCCATCGGCGCGGAAGACCACGCCCCCCATCATGTAATGCGCCGTCGGCACCACGGGCACACGGCCGCCGGCGAGGTCGAAGCCCATATCCGCGCAGCGCTCCACCATGCCCTTGAACTGCTTCGCCACATTGGCGGGGCCGAGATGCCCCATCTCGATCCAGAGCCCGCCCTCGGCATTCACGCGGCCGGCCTGGATCTCGCGCTCCATGGAGCGGGAGACGATGTCGCGCGTGGCGCGCTCGCCGCGCGGGTCGTAATTGTGCATGAAGCGCTGGCCATCGCCGTTCAGCAGATAGCCGCCGGCGCCGCGCAGCCCTTCCTCGATGATGGTGCCGGTCATGCGCGTGCCGGGGCCGGCCAGCACGCCGGTCGGGTGGAACTGCACCATCTCCATGTCGCGCAGCTTCAGGCCCGCGCGCAGCGCCATCGCCATGCCGTCGCAGGATTTGTCGCCGGAGGGGGTGTGATACTTGTACATGGTGGGCCCACCGCCCGTGCCCAGCAGCACGGCCTTGGCCTGCACGAAGACGAAGCGGCCCTGGCGGATATCCAGCAGCAGCACGCCCGAAAGGCGCGATCCATCGCGCGAGGGGATGATCGCGAGCGCGCGGTGTTCCTCCAGCCGCTCGATCCCGCGTGCCCAGGTCTGTTCGGCCAGCCGGTTGATGATCTCGATGCCGGTCAGATCGCCCTTGTGAACCGTGCGGTCGAAGGTCTGCCCGGCGAAGGCCTTCTGTGGATGGTGCCGTCCGCGTTGCGGTCGAAGAAGCAGCCCCAGCGGTTCTCCAGCTCGCGGATGCGGCGCTGGGCGACGGTGACGAGCGTCCACGCCAGGTCCTGGTCGTTCAGCCATTTGCCGCCATCGAGGGTGTCCATGAAGTGCCGTTCGGCGCTGTCGCCCGCGGCGAGCGCCACATTGTAGCCGCCCTGCACCATGCGCGTGCAGCCGGATTTGCCGAGCAGGCCCTTCACCGCGACGGTGACCTTGAGGTCCGGGTTGGCGGATTTCGCGTGCAGCGCCGCGAGCAGTCCCGCGCCGCCGGAGCCGAGGACCAGGATGTCGGTGGTGATGCGGTCCATCAGCCTGCTCCGAGCTTCGCGAGGACGGCGGCGCGCCGCGCTTCCACACTGGCCTGCACGTCGCGGTAGAGGCTGCCGCCATAGCTGTCCATGCCGACGATGAGTGGGCCGAAATCCTTGATGGCGAAGCGCCAGAGGCTTTCGGGGTTCAGGTCATCCATGTCCACATCCTCGATGGCGGCGATCCAGGTGGTCTCCAGCGCCGCGGCGCCGCCGATAACGGCGAGGTAGCAGCCGCCGAGCTCCTGGAAGGCCTTCGCGGATTCATCGCGCAGACCGCCCTTGCCGATGATGATGCGGACACCCTCGCGCTCCATCAGCGGCCGCGTGAAGCGCTCCATGCGGTCGCTCGTCGTGGTGCCGATGCAGACGGCCTCATAGCCCGCCTGGTTGGTGTTGCTCGGGTCCACCTTGCGGACATTGGGCGCCGTGTGGATCACCGCATGGCCGTTGAGGTCGAAGCGGGTGCGGCGGCCGCGGTCGAACATGTGGATCTGCGTGGCGTCGCGGATGCCGAAGAGCGTGTCCTGCAAGGTCACCGTATCGCCTGCGCGCAGCTTGCGGATATCCGCCTCGGTGCAGGGCATATGGAGGGTGTGATGGGCCATGGTTCAGAATCCGATCACCACGCCCTCGGGCGTGAAGGTGGCGCTGGCGCGACGGGCGGAGTGGCACTGCACGTTCACCGCCACGGGGTTCATGGTGATGTGCGTGGCTGCGATTTCGACATGCACGGCGAAGGCGGTGGAATCCCCGCCCAACCCCTGCGGGCCGATACCGAGGCTGTTCACCGCCTCGCTCAGCTCGACTTCCAGCTTGGCGCCCTCCGCATCCTCGCAGACCGAGCCCAGCGGCCGCGTCGCCGCCACCTTGGCGAGGTGCATGCACAGGTCGCTCGTGCCGCCGACGCCCACACCCAGGATGGTCGGCGGGCAGACCTTGCCGCCTGCCGTGATCGCCGCATCCACCACGAAGCGCTTCACGCCCGCGAGCCCATCCGCCGGGATCAGCATCTGCAGGAACGACCCGTTCTCAGATCCGCTGCCCTTCGGGATCATCTCGAGCCGCAGGGTGCGCGGCGTCTCCACGAAATCGATGTTGATGACGGGCACATGCGCCCCGCAGGAGCTGTGCGCGTTCACCCGCGTGATGGGATGCACGACCGAGCTGCGCAGCGGGTGCTCGCGCGTCGCGCGTTCGGTGCCGCGCGCGATGGCCTGCTTCAGCGCCCAGCCATCCAGCTCGACATCGCGGCCGATCTGCACGTTGAAGATGGGGATGCCCGTATCCTGGCAGAGCAGGTTTTCCGTCCGCTCGGCGACGGCGATGTTCTCGATCATCGTGGCCAGCACGGATTTCGCGAGGCCGTCCGTCTCGCTGGCATCGAGCCGGAAGAAGCCCTGCTTGATGTCGTCGGGCAGGATCTTCAGGGCGCGGATGTAGAGGAGCTTGGCCGCCTCCTCGATCGCGTCCGGGGTCACGCGCAGCTTGTCGGGGGGCGGGATGACGGACATGGGCGTTTCCTCAGATGAGCAATGAAAGACCGGAGACGAGCAGCAGGCTGAGCAGCACCAGGCGGAAGCCCTGCGCCGGCAGGCGCTTGCCCGCACGCAGCCCCGCCCAGGTGCCCAGCAGCAGGGCGGGGACGGCCGTGGCGGTCAGGAAGATCGCCTCGGGCGTGAAGAAGCCGGTGAAGGCGAGGCCGATGATGGTCAGCGCCTGCATGATGGCGATGAAGGGCTGCATCAGCGCGCGCGTGTCCTGCGGCGGCATGCCCTGCATATCCGCCCACATGCCGACCAGCGCGCCGACATAGCCGCCGATGCCGCCCAATATGCCGGAGGCGAAGCCGATCACCGCGTCGCTCCGCGGCGTGGCGCGCGCGCCGGTCCCGCCCAGGCGCGGCACGAAGCGGGCCAACGCCGGATGCGCCACCCCACCGGAACGAAGCGCCAGCCGCAGCACGCCGATGCGCATGAGCGTGTAGCCCGCATAGAGCACCAGAAGCAGGCCGACCCCCGCCACAACCGCCCGCGCAGGCCCGAGGGCCAGGATGGCGATCCCCATCGGCAGGCCGAGCGTGGCCGTGCCCACATAGAGCCAGAGGCGGGGCCAGGGGATGTGATCCCGCACCGCATAGGTGCCGATGCCCTGGACGATCAGGCTGCCCATCACCAGCACCGGCGCCACCAGCGCGGGCGCCAGGAATTGCAGGAGGATCGCGGCCCCCACCAGCACGAAGGCGAAGCCCGCGATGCTCGCGCAGAAGGCGGCGAGCAGGCTGCCCGCCGAGATGAGGAGCGCCTCAGCCCACATTGAGCAGGAACAGGATGCCCGCGGCGATGGCCACGCCGGCGGAGGCCGCCACCATGTCCTTCTGCCGCGCCCGCCAGCCGAGGAACTCCAGCGCCATCACGCGCAAGCCGCCGGCGAGGTGCACGGCCAGCAGGACGACGAGGCCCCATTCGGCGAATTTGAACAGCGCGCCATCGGTCCAGCGCAGGAAGCCCTCCAGCGCCGCCTCGCCCGAGATGGCCTGGCCCAGCGCCCAGAAATGCAGCGGCAGGAACAGCGCCAGCAGCAGCCCCGAGACGCGGTGGATCACGAAGGCGAGGTAGGTCGGGTGGCGCCGGTCAGGCATGATACAGCCCCCAGGCGGCGCGGATGCCGAAGGCGGCGGTGACCAAACCGATGCCGAGCCAGAGCGCATCCACGCCCCGCCCGCGCAGGCCCATCCATTCGCCCGCGATGTTGCGCAGCCCGATCGCGCCATGCAGCCCGGCGCAAAGGGCGAAGAGGACGTAGAAGGCGAACCAGAGCTCCGCCCCGCGCGTGCGCGCCAGGATTTCCGCGGCCGAGAGCCCACCTCGGATCGCCAGCATGATCGTCACCAGATGCACGATGACGGCGAGGCCGAGGAAGGCCGCCGTGATCCGCTGGATGGCCCAGAACCTCATCTCAGCGCCGCCCCAGCAGGCTGTCCCAGAAGATCGTCCGCTTCAGCCCGGCAATGGCGGAGGAGGGGTCGAGGTTCTTCGGGCAACGCTCCGTGCAGGATTGCGTGGAGTGGCAGGAATGGCAGCCGGCATCGCCGCTGACGGCATCCAGGCGTTCCCTGTTGCCGCCGTCGCGCACGTCATTCACCAGGGTCCAGGCGCGGTTCATCGCGGCGGGGCCGAGATAATCCTTGTTCCACGCGACGATGTCGCAGGAGGCGTAGCAGACGCCGCAGCCGATGCACTCGATGCCGGCATCGGCCTGCTGGCGCTTCTTCGACGTGGGCGCCACCACCGCGAATTCCTCCGGCACCGTGCCATCCGGCGCGTCCTTCGGCTGGAACTTGCCGCCGGCCCGCGACCATTTGTCGAAGAAGGGCGCCATGTCGGTTGCGAGGTCGCGGATGACCGGCAAATTGGCCAGCGGCCGGATCTCCAGCGTCTCGCCCGGGCTCGCCACGCGCTTCACATGGGTGCGGCAGGTCCAGCGCGCGCGGCCATTCACCTCCATCGCGCAGGAGCCGCACATGCCGACGCGGCAGGCGAAGCGATAGGCGAGGTCAGGCTGCTGCTCGCGCTGGATCTGCGTCACCACGTCGAGGATGGTCTGGTTCTCGCGCGCGGGCACCGCGTATTCCGCGAATGCGCCGCCCTCGGCATCGCCGCGCCAGATGCGGACCTTCAGATCGGCCATCCCTGTTCCTCCCGATCACCTGATCCTGCCCTGGTCTTGTATAAGACACAAGACCTGTGCAAGCTTCCCGGAAAGATCAGGAGACGCATGATGCAGCACGAGATCCGCGGCGCCGACATCCTCTGGGGCGCGCTCAAGAAGGGCGGCGTCACGCGCGTCTTCAGCCTGTCGGGCAACCACATCATGCCGGTCTATGACGCGGCCTTCGGGCAGGGGATCGAGATCATCCATGTCCGGCACGAAGCGGCGGCCGTCCACATGGCCGATGCCTGGGCGCGGCTGACGGGCGAGGTCGGCGTCGCGCTGGTCACGGGCGGGCAGGGGCATTCCAACGCGGTCGCCGGGCTGCCCACCGCGCTCGCGGGCGAGGTGCCGATCCTGCTGCTCTCGGGCCATGCGCCGCTGAACGAACTGGGCCTCGGCGCCTTCCAGGAGACGCCGCAGGTCGAGATGGCGGCTCCCCTCTGCAAGGCGGCCTGGCTCGCGCAGACCACGGCGGGCCTGGCTGGCGACATCGCCCGCGCCTTCTCGATCGCGCGCAGCGGCCGCCCCGGCCCGGTGCATATCTCGCTGCCCACGGATGTGGTGGAGGCCAAGGCCACGCCCAAATTGCCGGAGGAAGCCGCCTATTTGGCCGCCCCCATGCCGCTCGCGGCCGAAAGTGCCTCGGCCATCCTCGCCGCCATCGGCGCGGCGGAGCGACCCTTCCTCGCCGCTGGTCCCGCGCTCAACACCCCCAATGGCCGCCGCGCCCGCGCCGCGCTGGAAGCCGCGCTCGGCCTGCCCGTGGCTCTCATGGAAAGCCCGCGCGGGTTGGGCGATCCCTCGCTCGGCGCCTTCGCGGAGATGCTGGCGCAATCGGATTGCGTGGTGCTGCTGGGCAAGCCGCTGGACTTTACGCTGCGCTTCGGCCGTGCGCCCTTCGTCAATGCCAAGGCGCGCTGGATCGTGATCGAGCCCGACGCCAGGCTCATGACGCGCGCGGTGGAGGGGCTCGGCGCGCGCCTCGCCCTCGGCGCGATGGCGGCGCCGCTCGAGGCGGTGGCCGCACTCGCCGCTGCGGCCACGCCGCACGCCAACGCGGCCTGGGGCGCGGCCCTGCGCGAGGCCATGGCCCATCGCCCCCCGGCCTGGGCGGCGCTGGCGGGCCGAGCGGGCGGCCCGGTGCATCCGGCCACGCTGGGCGCCGCACTCCGCCCCCATGTGACGGATGACACGGTGCTGGTGGTGGATGGCGGCGAGATCGGCCAATGGATGCAGGCCTGCCTCTCGGCGCCCGAGCGCGTGATCAACGGCGTCGCGGGTGCCATCGGGGCCGCACTGCCCTTCGCGCTCGCCGCCCGC
>JAESGX010000473.1_pt1 | contig 14565 bp, 11 predicted proteins | sample 9269801 | NCBI WGS metagenome assembly JAESGX01 (sample SAMN16773122, study PRJNA677054) | algae metagenome | isolation source: Pleurocapsa minor GSE-CHR-MK-17-07R and co-occurring heterotrophs from wet... | place: USA: Lower Calf Creek Falls, Grand Staircase Escalante National Monument, UT ... | reverse complement strand
CGGCGCGCTCGCGCTCGCAATCGTCCGGCGCATAGCCGCGGAGCTTGGCGACGAGCGCATGGTCGCGGCCATCGCAGCCCGCGTGCTGGATGAGTTGCCGTCTGCCAACGAGGCCAGGGTCAGGGTGTCTCCGGCCGTCGTCGCTGCGGTGCGTCGCCGGCTGGGTGCAGACGTCAGCGTCGTTGCGGACGCTGCGCTCGGCACGACCGATTGCTGCATCGAAACGCCGCTCGGCCGCACGCTTGCGGGGCTCGAGACCCAGCTGGCTGCCATCGAACGGACGCTGGAGGGTGCGCATGAACGCGACCGCGCTGCCTGATAGCGCGCTGGCCGCGCTGCTCGCCATGCCGACCGTCGAGCGGCGCGGGCGCGTGCACAGGGCGCTCGGGACATCGCTCACGGTCAGCGGCCTCGACATTGCCATCGGCGAGACCTGCGAGATCCTCGGTGCAGACGGCGCACCGGCGCTGCTCGCCGAAGTCGTGGGGTTCTCGGCAGAGGGGGCGCTGCTTGCTCCGCTTGCCGAGCTTCGCGGGCTTGCCCCGGGGGCCGAAGTGCGGGCCCAGCCGCGCGCGACGAGCGTTCCCACCGGCAAGGCCGTGCTCGGCCGGGTGCTCGACGCGCTCGGGCAACCGATCGACGGCGGACCTTCGCTTGCCGGCAGCCCGCGCGCGCCGCTGCATAGCCCGGCGCCGGATCCGCTGGCCCGGCCACCGATCGCCACGCCGCTCGAAACCGGCATCCGCGCGATCGACACGCTGCTGACGGTGGGGGTCGGCCAGCGCCTTGGCGTGTTCGCTGCGGCCGGTGGTGGAAAATCGACCCTGCTCGGCATGTTGGCGCGCTTCGTGCATGCCGATGCCGTCGTCGTCGCCCTCATCGGCGAGCGGGGGCGTGAAGTGCGCGAATTCATGGAGCTGGCCCTGGGGCCGGACGGCCTTGCCCGCACCGCGCTTGTGGTGGCGACCGCCGAGCGCTCCGCACTGGAGCGCGCGCGCGCCGCCGCCACCGCGACCGCCATCGCCGAGGGCCTGCGCGCCCAGGGGTTGTCGGTGCTGCTGCTTGTCGATTCGATCACCCGCTATGCCCGTTCGCTGCGCGAAATCGGGCTGGCAGCAGGCGAACCCCCGGTCCGGCGCGGCTTCCCGCCGTCGGTCTTCGCCGAGCTGCCCAGGTTGTTCGAGCGGGCCGGATGCACGCGCGACGGGTCGATCACCGCCTTTTACACCGTGCTGGTCGAGGATGAGGCCGAGGCCGACCCGATCGCCGAGGAAGTGCGCTCGTTGCTGGACGGACATATCATCCTTGCCCGAAAGCTGGGCGAAACCGGCCACTATCCTGCGATCGATGTTCTCGCCAGTTTGTCGCGCCTGTTTCCGAGTCTCGCATCCGCGTCCCAGCGCGCAGCAGCCCAGCATGTCCGGACGCTTCTGTCGCGTCATGCCGAGGTCGCATTCCTGGTGCAGCTGGGTGAATACAAGCCGGGCGGCGACCTGCTGGCAGACCGGGCGCTGGAGCTGAAGCCTGCAATCGACCGGCTGTTGCGGCAGGACAGCGGCGAACGGGCCGACGGCCAGGCAGCGCTGGTGCTGCTGCGCGCCCTGGCGCCGATTCCGGCCGGCCGCGCAGAGGCTGTGGCATGAGGACCGCACCCCCCGGCGCGGTCGAGCAGCTGGCAGCGCTCAGGGCCCATCGTGCGCGCATGGCCGCGTGCCGACTGGCCGACAGCCGCGCGGCCGAGGACGCCGCCGCACGCGCCCGGGACAGCGCAAGCGCCAGAGCGCAGGCTGCCGCCGGATGCGTCACCGCAACTCGCCATGCTCTGGCTGCCGCCCCCGGGCCTGACGCGCTGGCTCGCCTCGTTCTCGCCCGACACCTGCACGAAGACGCCGATGCCGAGGCAAGGCACGGCCGCGAACAGGCCGTTGCCGCTGCCAACGCCGCGGCGGCGGCACGCGCCGACTTCCGGCGCGCCGACTTGAAGGCAACGACAATCGCGAACGTCGCGCGTGAACAATTGGCAGCGCAGGAGCGTCTCAGAGCCAGCGCACAGGAAGCAGACGCAGCGGACGAAAGGCGATCGCCATGATCCAGCCGACAACCCGACCTGTTATCCACACCAGCACAGCCTCTGTTGTGCTGCGCCAGCCGCCATTGCCCTTGGTTGCGCGCGAGCCAGCGGGCCAGGCGGCGGGCCGCCAGCGGCTCGTGGCGGACGAAACTGCTCCGTACGAGGACACCGCGGGCTTGCATGCGCCGCAGTGGGCCGCCGGATGGCACGCGGACGTCGGCGTGTCCGCGCCCGCCAAAAGCGCTGCCGACGATGTGTTTTTCTTTGCAGCACTGCTTGACCGGCTCTCCCCAACGGACGCGAAACCGGGGCATGCGGTGGAAGTTCGATTCTCCGCGCCGGCCTCGGCCATCGCCACTGCGGAACTGGCCCTGCAGCCCGATGGCACCATGTCGCTGCTGCTCAAGATGGCGACTGCAATCCCGCGATCCAGTGCCGACCTGCAACAGCTGCGAGACCGGCTGATCGCGCGCGGCATTCGCGTGGACAGGCTGACATCGGAGCCGGCGCCCGGGTGAGCCACGCCCCGACAACGGGCGGTGTTGTTGGGGGGCGATCGATTTGAAATGACGCGGTCGGAATCATTATGGTGTCGATCATCTCCATCCATAGAATGGAGGTCCGAGGAGGGCTGGGCTGAAGTCGGCTTGCGACCAGCATTTACAGGAATCGGCGGGCGAGTGCATGATCCGCCTATGACGGCAGGTGCAATTTGCGCAGACCTTGCTGCTCGGGGTTCCTCCAGCGGGGATGGGCCGCCATGTGCTCGGCAGCCCGAAGCTGCGCCGCGCGCTGCAGCCGATGTTCCGGCGCGGACGCCGTGTCACCACCGTTAGCGCAGCCGACCGCGCAGATTGCCAGAGCCGTCTCTTGGGTTGTTTGACAGCCCTTCCCAAATCCGCAGGTTGAGGCAAACGAAAACCATACTGTAGTGTATGAAAATCGCAGGAGGGAAGCTTTGTCGTTGTCCGTGCCCACAGCCCCTGAGCCTTCTGTGCAGGTGATGCTGGATGCCGAAAGCCGTCCGGTTCCGGACGTGCTGCGGTTGCGGGGGGACAAGGCGGTGCCGTCGCTGCCGATCGCGCGCGAGCGGTACATCAGCGCCGACTTCGCGGCGCGCGAGCAGGCGGGCCTGTGGGCGCGTTCATGGCAGATGGCCTGCCGGCTGGAGGACATTCCGGAGCCCGGCGACTATATCGTGTACGGCGTGGGCGATATCTCGCTGTTGGTGACACGGCTTGGGCCCGGCGAGGTGGTCGCGCATGTGAATGCCTGCCTGCACCGCGGCCGGATGCTGCGCGAGGCGGATGGGCATGCACAGGATTTCCGCTGCCCCTTCCATGGCTTTGCCTGGAATCTCGACGGCAGTTGCAAGGCGCTGGTGAACGGCTGGGATTTTCCCCATGTCGACCGCGCGCGATTCAGTCTGCCGCGCGCGAATTTGGGCATCTGGGGTGGGTTCGTCTTCGTGAACCCCGGCGCCGAACCGGAACCGTTCGAGGCGTTCCTGGAGTTTCTGCCCGATCACTATGCCACGCGCGGCTGGGATCTTTCCGTCCGGCGCAAGGCCGTGCACGTGAAGAAGCTGCACCGCTGCAACTGGAAGGTGGCGCTGGAGGCCTTCATCGAGAGCTTCCATGTCTCCGAAACGCACCGGTCTGCGATGAGCTATCTGGGCGATGCCATGACCCAGTACGACGTTTGGGACGGCTGCCGGACCACGCGCATGATCTCGCCGCGCGGACTGGCGAGCCCGAACCACGCATCGATGACGGAGGAAGAGGTTTTCCGCGCAGGCCTGCGTCCGGCCATGGGGGCTGCGGCCGATGCGGTGTTACTGCCGCCCGGCCTTTCGGCGCGGGCGGCCATGGGGGCTGCCCGCCGCAAGGCGCTGCTGGCCGAGGGGCTGGATGTGGAGCAGGCGACCGACTGCGAGCTCATCGACACCATCCAGTATCATGTCTTTCCCACCCTGGTGCTATGGGCTGGCTGGGGATCCTATCTAGTCTATCGCTTCCTGCCCTATGGCGACACGCCCGATATGTGTTCGATGGAGGTGATGTTCCTGGTGCCGGAAGCGCCCGAAAAGTCGGTTGTCGTCGCACGGGAGCCGACGCCGATCGGTCCTGACGACAGCCATTCGGTCGCGCCCGAGCTGGGCGGCTATGCAGCGGTCTTCGACGAGGACATGTCGAACCTGGCGGCCCTGCAGAAGGGGCTGAAGGCGATGCGGACCGCGGGCCCGATGACCGGTGCGGTGCAGGAGGCGCGCATCCGGCATTTTCATGCTTGCCTGGACGATTTCCTGCGCGTGGCCGAGAGCTCAACGGGATGACCTCCGGGTTCGCGCCGCGGGCGCCCGGCTTCATGGCGACCGCGCCAGACGCCTATCGCCTGCTGCGGCGCCGGGGCCCGGTCTATCGCGAGCCCGAGACGGGCATTCACTATGTGCTGGACTACGCGCTCGCCAGCGAGGTGATGCGCGCGCCCGGACGCTTTTCCAGCCAGGTCGACCGGGCGGGAATGCGCGAAGGCGGCATCCCGCCCGAGGTGCTGGCGATCCGCAGCGCCGGCTGGCCGATGGCGCTGACGCTGTCGCACAACGACGGGCCGAGCCACGATGAATTCCGCCGGCTGGTGGCACCGTTCTTCCTGCCGCGCGAGCTTGCCCGTATCCGGCCGTTCATCGAGGCACGCACGGCTTCGCTGGTGTCGGCCGTGCCGGCCGGAACGCCTGTCGATCTTGTCTCCGCGCTCGCAGTGCCGCTCCCGATCTCCGTCATCGGCGAGCTGCTGGGGATGGCGCACCTGGGTGATGCAACGCTTAAGCGCTGGTCCGATGCATTCGCCGACGAGATCGGGTTTCTGACGTCGACCACGCGTGCTGTCGAGATCGCGCACGAGACGCTGGACTGCCATCGGGCCATGATGGCGCTGGTCGAGGCCCGAAAGGGCGGCGAGGGCGTGGATGTGATCAGCACGCTGGCCAATGCGACGATCGAGGGGCGGGCGCTTGCACCGGGCGAGACCCTGTCGATCCTGACGCAGCTGCTGGTCGCCGGAAACGAGACCACCACTGCCACTCTGACCTTCGCCGTGCTGCGCCTGGCGCGCGACCCGGCGCTTCTGCGGCAGTTGCGAGCAGCGCGGGCGACGATCCCCGCCTTTGTCGAGGAGGTGCTGCGGCTGGACAGCCCCATCCAGGGGCAGTTCCGCAAGGCCGTGGGCGAACAGCGGCTGGGAGACAGCGTGATCCCGGCCGACGGCCTGGTGCATGTGCGCTTTGCCTCGGCCAACCGCGACGAGGGGGTGTGGGGCCCCGACGACGACCGGCCCAGGCTGGACGGCCGGCCGCTGGCCGCGCACCTGGCCTTTGGGCTGGGGCTGCATTTTTGTGTGGGCGCGGCACTTTCCCGGCTGGAACTGCAGCTTGCGCTCGGCGCCCTGCTCGACCGTTTCGGAGACTGGCGGCTGGCTGATCCCGACGCTCCCCTTCCCTTCCGAACGCATTTCCACCATCGAAATCTCCTGTCGCTGGATGTGGAGTTTCGGGAATGACCCTTTTGCGCGCTGCTGGCCTTGCCGATGCCACCGAACCCCGCGAGGGCGAGTTCGCCAAGAGCGCCCGCACCCGCCGGCGCATCCTGGACGCGGCGGTGGAGTGCCTTGCCAGCCAGGGATACAGGGCGCTGGCAGTGGCGCAGGTGGCCCAGGCGGCGGGGCTTTCGCGCGCGACGATGGTGTATCATTTCCCGACGCGGCGCGAGCTGGTGGTGGCACTTATCACGCATGTGACGCGGCTCCGGGTCGAGCTGTATGAAACGCAGATCGCCGGGATCCCGCATGACGCGGATTTTCGCGAGCGCGCCATCGACCTGGCCTGGGATCATGCGCACCGGCCGGAGTTCGCTGCCTTTGCAGAGCTGGCGCAGGCCGCGCGCACGGATGCCGATCTTGCGTCGATGTTCCGACCGGCGATGGCGGCCTTCGATGCCGCCCGGCGGGAGGCGGCATTGCGCATCTTCCCGGCCGATATTTCCGCGCGCGAGGACTTCGATCTCAGCCGCGACGTGCTGCGCTTCCTGCTTGAGGGCCTGGTGCAGCAAGGGGGCGTCGTGCACGACCGCGAGCGCCGCATCAACGCGCTGCGGCACTTCTTGCGCCTGCTCGTCTCGAGCCGGGAGGGCCGCAGCCTGCTGGAGCGGAGCGTTGCCGAGGCCGCCAAGGACCAGCCCTGAACTCCACGCCACCCGAGCTGCCGTGGCCGACGGCGCGACTTGCGTGGGGCACATTGGCAGTGCTCGCGATGGCCAATATCCTGTCCTACCTCGACCGCATCATCATCAACCTGCTGGTGCAGCCGATCCAGGCCGATCTCGGCATTTCAGACACCCAGTTCGGATTGCTGCAGGGTGTGGCGTTCGGCGTGTTCTACACGCTGCTGGTGATCCCGATCGGCCGGCTGGTGGACAGCGGCCCGCGACGCGGGATCATCGCGGCGGGCGTGTTCGTGTTCAGCCTGGCGTCCTTGCTGTCGGGCGCGGCGCGCAGTTTCGGCCAGCTGTTTCTGGCCCGCGTCGGGGTGGGCGCTGGCGAGGCGACATTGGTGCCGGCCGCCTATTCGATGATTGCCGACCTGTTTCCGCCGGAGAAGCTGGGCCGGGCGATCTCGGCGTTCACCATGACGGCGTTCGTCGGCATCGGCCTTGCCTATGTGGCGGGCGGGGCGGCGATCGCGCTGGTCTCATCGGCGGACTTCTCGGGGTGGCCCTGGCTCGACGACATGCGGGGCTGGCAGCGCGTGTTCGTGCTGGTGGCGCTGCCCGGGTTCCTGATCGCGCCGCTGCTGATGCTTCTGCCCGAGCCGGTTCGGCGCGGCGTATCCGGGAAAAGTGCAGTGTCGTGGCGCGAGGCGGTCGACCATGTCGTGGCACAGACCCGGCTGTTCGCGCCGCTTTTCGGCGGCTTCGCGATGATCACGCTGGCGAGCTACGCCTCGGCGGTCTGGACGCCTGCCTTCTTCATCCGAAGCTTTGGCTGGACTCCGGCGCAGATCGGCCTTTGGGTCGGGCTGGGCTATCTGCTGCTGGGGCCGCTCGGCGCCTGGGTGGCGGGCCGCTGGTGCGACCGCATGACCGCGCGCGGAATCGCCGACGCGCCGCTGCGCGTGGCCGGCACCAGCGCGCTGATATCGGGCCTGCTGTCGGCGATCAGCCCGGTGATGCCCACCGCCGAACTCGCGCTGGCGCTGCTGCTGCTGTCGGTCCCGTTCGGAACCATGGCCTTTCCAATGGCCGGAACCGCGATCGGGCTCATCACCCCGAACCGACTGCGCGGGCAGGTCAGCGCGGTTTACATGCTGGTGATCAACGCGGTCGGCCTTGGGCTCGGGCCGGTGATCGTCGGCGCCCTGTCCGACACGGTTTTTACCGGCGCGGACGGCGTCCGCTACGGGCTGGCGCTGGTCAACCTGGCGACGGCGCCGCTGGCGATCGGCCTCATCTGGATGGCGCTGGCGCCGTATCGGCATCGCAGGGCAGAGGCGGCATGAGGCTCGCAGGAAAGATCGCGCTGGTAACCGGCGCTGCAGGCGGCATCGGCGCTGCGATCTGCGGCCGGTTCCGGGCCGAGGGGGCAATCGTGGTTGCAAGCGACCGCACGGCTGCCGACGAGATGGTCGCGCTGGACGTCACGTCCGGAATGCAGTGGGCGGCGCTGTCCCACGACCTGGAGGCCCGCTTCGGCCGTCTCGACATTCTGGTCCACAACGCCGGCATCTCCGGGCTGCTGCCGCTGGAGGCGCTGGAGCCGGCGGACTGGCAGCGCTTCATGGCGGTGAATGCGGGTGGCGCCTATCTGGGAACGAGGGCGCTGCTGCCGCTGCTGCGCGCCGCGTCCACGGCGTCCGTCATCGCCATCGGCTCGACGCTGGCGCTGCGGCCCGCCGGAGCGCTGCCGGCCTATTCCGCCTCCAAGGGGGCGCTGCGCAATCTCGTCAAGGCCATTGCGCTGGACTGCGCCGGCCGCGGCGAGCGCATCCGCGCCAATTGCATCCACCCCGGCTCGACCGAAACCGCGATGATGGCGGCAAACCTCGCCGCCGATCCCGGCGGCCGCGCTCGTCGCGTGGCCGCCCATCCCCTGGCGAAAGGCTGGGACCGGCTGGTGTCGTCCGAGGATGTCGCCGCCGCCGCCGTGTTCCTGGCCAGCGACGAGTCGGTCTTCATCACGGGCATCGACCTTCCGGTCGATGGCGGGGCCACGATCTAGGACGTCCTAGTAGTTCACGCGCTTGATCTGGCCGCCGTCGATGATGATGTTCTCGCCGTTGATCCACGACGCAAGCGGCGACAGCAGGAAGGTGGCGACCTGCGCCACTTCCTGGGGCGTGCCCAGCCGCCCTTCCGGGATGGACCGGCGCACCATATCGAAAAAGTCCGGGTTCATCTTTTCCGCCCGCTGCCAGCTGCTGCCCTCATAGTAGATCGAGCCGGGCGAGATGCAGTTGACCCTGACACCCTTGGCGCCGAGCGTCTGGGAAAGCTGCTTGGCATAAACGATGAGGGTCGCCTTCATCACATTGTAGGGCTGCACGATCGGGAAATGCTCGAGCGCGGCGGTGGTGACGAGGAACAGGGCGGCGCCTTTCGCCTCGACCAGCAGCGGCCCCAGCGCCTCCATTCCGCGCACCGCGCCCAGCAGGTCGACCTCGAAATTGGCCTGCCACTGTGCCTCGCCCACCAGCCCGGCCTTGGCCGACACGTTGGGGATGAAGGCGTCGCAGCCGCCCAGAAAATCGGCCGCGGCATCCAGCCAGGCGCGATAGGCCGCCGCGTCGCGAACGTCGAGCGCCCAGCCCTTCACCTTGGCGCCCATGGCGGCATAGCCGGCCTCGGCTTCGGCCACCGCCGCCGGGTCGCGGGCGCAGAAGGCCAGGCTCATGCCCTCGGAAATCAGCTGGCGCGCGATGGCCTGGCCCAACCCGCGGGTGGCGCCGGAGATGATGGCACGCTTGCCGTGAAGGTTCAGGTCCATCGGCGTTGTCCTTCAGGCGGGCTTGGGAGGCAGCGGCTCGACGCCGGGCTCCGGCGGAAGATCGAGGCTGTTCAGGATCCAGGCGATCGTCATGAACTGCCCGGTGACATAGAGATAGTCGACCAGCTGGTCGGGTTCGAACGCCCCGGCGAGCACGGCCCAGGTCGCATCCGAAACCCGGCTGTCGCGCATCAGCTCGTCGACGCCCGCCACCAGCGCGGCCTCCGCCGGACTCCAGTGCGGCGACGCCGGGCCCGCCACCGCCGCGTCGAGATCGGCCTGCGTCATGCCGACTTGCCGCGCCACCCAGGCGTGCATCCCCCACTCGTAGCCGCACTGCGCGTTCCAGGCCACGCGAAGGATCGCGATCTCCCGGTCGCGCGGCGACAGCCGGTTGTTGCGTAGAATGTGCTCGGCCCAGGGCATCCAGGCCGCCAGGCTGGCTGGGGAATGCGCCAGCGTCCGGTGCAGCCGGTAGGGCCAGGCGGCCAGGATCGGGCGAAGCCCGTCGGGCAGCTCGGCATCCGACAGCGGTGGCAGGCGTGACGGCTTCGGATTTGCAGGCATTGCGCCGTCTGTCGCTGTCATTTTTGGCGGCTATCTTGCGCGCTGGCCATTTCCATACTCCTTTGTACGAAAACTAGTGCGCGCAACACGTGCCGTCGACAAAAATCAGGGCCGCAACAGGCACAAAAGCGGCGGGTCTGATCATTTGGGGAGGATGCAGATGTCCAGCCGAACCCGTGCGCTGCTGCTTGCCGCGATGCTGTCAGGAGCCGGAACGTCGACGATCGCAGTCGCTCAGACGGCGGACACGGCCGACAGCGGGCTGGAGACCATCGTGGTGACCGCACAGAAGCGGGCACAAGAGGTGCAGGACGTGCCGATCGCCGTCAGCGCTTTCAACCAAGCCTCGATCGAGCGCATGAACGCGCGCGACATCCGCGACCTGACCGGCGTGGTCCCCAACCTGGTTCTCACCGAAGTCGCCATCGGTCCCTCGATGAGCCAGATCAGCCTGCGCGGGGTGAACAGCCAGGATCCCGAAAAGAGCTTCGACCCGGCGGTCGGCGTCTTCGTGGACGGCGTCTATCTTGGCACGTCGGCCTTCAACCTGCTGGACAGTTTCGACCTGGAGCGGCTGGAAATCCTGCGCGGACCGCAGGGCACGCTGTTCGGCCGCAACACCACCGGCGGGGCGATCAATGCCTTTCGCACCAAACCGACCGGCGAACTCGGCGTGCGGGCGCGCGGCATCATCGGCTCGGCTGACCGGCGCGACCTGAACGCGGTCGTCAACCTGCCGACCGTGGCCGATGCGGTGTCGGTGAAGCTGTCCGGGTTCCTGCAGAAGGACGACGGGCTGTTCGAAAACCCGGCCGGTGGCGCCACCGGCGCCAAGGATCGCTGGGGCCTGAGCGGCACGGTGAAGCTGGCATCGGGTCCGGGCGAGATCATCGTCACCTATGATCATTTCCGCGACAAGAGCGAACTGACGCCCTATTTCGCGCGCGGCGTGCGCGCGGTTGAGCAGCTTCCCTTCGACATCGTCCAGACAAGCTTCCCGGTGCCCGCCACGGTCACGCCGGGCTTCGGGCCCGACCTGCTCTGCCTGCGCGCCTCCTTGTGCGATGATCCGGCGGATCGGCGCAGCCGGGCAACCGACCCGCACTTCCAGGATTCGACGCTGGATGCGCTGACCGTGCAGGGCTCGCTGGAACTTTCCGACCGGTTCACGCTGGAGACGGTGTTCGGCTGGCGGCAATCGACGGAGGATGTCTTCATCGATTTCGACGGCACCGACCGGACCGTGTTCAACGTCTTTCGCGGCCAGGATTATGAGCAGATGTCGGCCGAGGCGCGCATCGCGTCTAACCTGGATGGCCCGATCGATTTCGTGGCCGGGGTGTTCTGGTTCGAGAATCGCTACGAGCTCAGGCAGGCGATCAAGCTGGACCTTGCGATGACCGGCGCGCCGCTGCCGCTCGGCCTGCTCTATGCCAACGGCTCGGGCGACGAGGACACCCACCGCGCCGACACATTCGCGGTGTTCGCGCAGGTCGACTGGTCGCTGACGGACAGCCTGACGCTGGCGCTGGGCGGCCGCGCGAGCTGGGACAACAAGTCCGTCCGCACCGCGTTTTTCGGGGCGGCGCGGGCACCAAGTGCGCCCTACAGCATCCTGGAAGGCGTGATCGGCACGCGCCCGCTCACGAGCGCCGGGGCGGCATCTGAATCCTGGTTCCAGTTCACGCCCAAGGTGACGCTGAACTGGAAGCCGAACGACGACCTGCTGGTCTATGCAAGCTTTGCCCGCGGCTACAACGCTGGCGGATTTTCCGCCCGCGCCGGCACGGTGCGCGACGTGACGACGCCGTTCGACCCGGAGTTCATCAACGCCTTCGAAGTGGGCGCCAAGACCGACCTGCTGGACGGGCGGCTGCGGCTGAACGCGGCGGCTTTCTGGAATGATTACAGTGACAAGCAGGAAGAGGCGATCGAGCCCGGCCCGCCGCCCACCTTCACCTCCACCACGGTCCGCAATGTCGCCGCCGCGCGCATCCGCGGCCTGGAACTGGAGGTGTCGGCGCTGCCAGCCGATTTCCTCAGGCTGGATGCATCGCTCGGCATCCTCGATGCGGAATACACCGATTACGAGGCGTTGATCGGCTCGGGCCAGTTCGTGTCGGTGCCGCCACAGCCGGCCGGCACGCTGCTGCTGGCAGATCTGTCGTCGCTGACACTTCGGCGCACGCCCAAGGTCACGGCGTCCATCATGCCCACGCTGATGTTTGACTTGGGCTTCGGCGCGCTTGACCTGAGCGGCAGTGCCCGCTTCGTCGACCGCCAGATCGTGGAGTTCTTCAATTCGCCGCGCGGCGTGATCCCTGCCACTTGGACCTTCGACGCAGCCGCCGCCATCGGCTTTGGAGGGCCACAAAACGATCAGTTCCGGTTGACCCTGTTCGGGCGAAACCTCTCGGACCAGATGCGGATCAGCTCGTTCACCAACTCGCTGGTCGACTTTTCGACACAGTCGGCTGGTCGCACCTGGGGCCTGGAGTTCCTTGTGAACTTCTAATTCCTGGACTTCCTCAAGCCTGAGAGCGGTCGCCGAAACGAAACGGCGATGCACAGCCTGGTCAGCAGCGATTCCACCGGTTCACATGCACCGGTGCTAGGAGAAGGAGGAAACCGAAATTCAATTGGTTGCCTCGACGGAGCCGGTTGGAGTGCGCCGGGTTTGCCGGAGGATGTTTGGTTTGAGGCGCGCGCCCATAGGCCGTTGTGCGAGCATGGCATGGGATTGCTCCTCGGCTTGCGCGGGCGGGATGCGGCCGATGGGTTCGAGCGGTCGGCCATGGCTGAACCAGTCGAACACCACCTTATTTCGTCAACCGGTTCGCTCACCTTAGGGACAGCTGCGCCGGCTGCCTCCTCGCGCCTTCGGTTTACCCCCGGAACGGTCACCTATTGATGCATCGTGAGTCGGACAGAAGGCGGCGGGCGGTAAATCTCATCGAACACATTGGGAAAACATCCTTCATGGCGAAAACACCGGTCCCACTCCCGTAGGGGTCACCAGGCGTTTGCTGGCCTGGAGCGGTTTTCTGTTCGATTGAATCCCATCCGCCCGCCGGTGTCGACGCAACGTTCGGGCCGGCGTGATGCGAGAGGACGCGGTGCCGTCGCCCGGGCGCTGCGGGACGGCCGATGCGGTGGATTGCGCCACGCGGGGGCTTGCGCTGGCCTTGCATCGGTGCATCATGGGGCAATGGAGAGGGCAGTGGCGCGGGATCGTTCGAGGCTGCGCCGGTTCCTCCCGCAACGATGCAGAATGCCGGGCCGATAGGGGGGCCTTGCAGTGCAAGTGGATCAGCCTGGCTTCCTGCGAGACGGGGAGTGAAAGCCGATGACGATCTACAAGCCGCAGGCCAGCCGGCTGTTCCTGACCACGACCGCAGCAGTCGCGATCGCCCTGCTGGGGGCATCGGCAGTCGAGGCCCAGTCGACGAGGGCCACCGTCCGCGGCAATGTGACGGAAGCGGCGCCGGGCGCCCAGGTCTCGGTCCGCAATGTCGCGACGGGTTCCACCATCCGCGTGCCGGTCTCGGCCGACGGAAGCTATGTGCTGTCCGGCCTGACGCCCGGAAGCTACGACATCTCGCTCGTTTCGGGCACCGCGCCACCGGTCCCGCAGCGGATCATCGTTGGGGTCGGCCAGACGCTGACCTTCGATTTCGACCCCGCCGCAGCCGCCGGCCCTGCCGCCGCGCCTGACGACAGCGTCGGCACCGACCCCGGCCAGGATATCGTCGTCATCGGCAACCGCCTGGTCGAAACCCGCACCAGCGAAGTCGCGACCAATGTTTCCACCGAGCAGATCCGCACGCTGCCGCAGACCGACCGCAACTTCCTGGCCTTCGCGCAGCTGGCGCCAGGCGTGCGCTACAACGACAGCGAGACCGACAAGGGCTTCACGTCGGGCGCCTCCACCGCATCAGCGGTCAACGTCTTCATCGACGGCCAGAACCTGAAGAACAACGTGCTCGACGGTGGCGTCGCCGGGCAACAGAACAGCCGGGGCAACCCGTTTGCGCAGCTCGCGGTGCAGGAGTTCCGGGTGCTGACCCAGAACTACAAGGCCGAGTATGAGCAGGCGTCGGCGGCGATCATCACTGCCGTCACCAAGTCGGGCGGCAACGAATTCCATGGCGAGGTGTTCGGCAGCTTCACCAACCGCTCGCTCTCCGAAACCAACGTTTTCGACCTGCGCGCCGACCGGCCGAAGCCGCCGTTCGAGCGCAAGCAATATGGCGCCGCGCTCGGCGGCCCCATCGTCCAGGACAAGCTGTTCTTCTTCCTGACCTACGAGGGGAACGACCAGGACCGTGCCTTCAACGTCATCCCCGGCGGCGATGCGCGGCTGCAGGGGCTCTACGCCCAGAACAGCCCTCGGCCGCTCAGCGACTTCGAGGGCGCCTTCGTCAGCCCGTTCCGCGCCGACCTGTTCTTCGGCAAGCTCACCTTCATCCCCGACGACAGCAACACCGTCGACATCAGCTACAACCGCCGGCAGGAAACCGACATCCAGAACTTCGGCGGCACCAACAGTTTCGAAGTCGCCGAAAACAAGATCAACACCATCGATACCATCAATTTGAAGCACACCCACCGCGGCGACGGTTTCGTGAACGAGTTCTCGGCCGATTTCCTCGACTACAACTTCAACCCCACCTCGCTCGATCCCGACAGCCCGAACTTCGAATATGCCGGCGTCATCAATTTCGGCGGCAAGGACGGCAGCCAGGATATCCGGCAGACGTCGATGACGCTCAGGAACGACCTGACGCTTACCGACGTCGAATGGGGCGGCCGCCACATCATCAAGATGGGGGTCATATATTCGATCCAGGACTATGACTTCAACAAGCTGTTCTTCGTGCTGCCGAAATATG
>JAESGX010000472.1_pt1 | contig 14600 bp, 16 predicted proteins | sample 9269801 | NCBI WGS metagenome assembly JAESGX01 (sample SAMN16773122, study PRJNA677054) | algae metagenome | isolation source: Pleurocapsa minor GSE-CHR-MK-17-07R and co-occurring heterotrophs from wet... | place: USA: Lower Calf Creek Falls, Grand Staircase Escalante National Monument, UT ... | reverse complement strand
GGCCAGGGGCCTCATCTGAAGCCCCTGCCCGCCGCCCGCAGAAACGAGTATAGGTGCGAGCATGACCAAGCGCGACGACATCCCGCCCGACTATCGCGAAGTGAAGCGCCACGGCGTCTTCCCCGAGGTCGCCCACGACGAAGCCGCCCGCTTCAACTTCCTCGCCAACCTCAACCGCCATGTGGCGGGCGTGCTGGGCGCCGGCAATCGCGCCGCCTACGAGGCCCGCGTGCTGCCGGCCTTCCGGAAGGAGCATGGCCGCGGGCCCGCCGACCGCTTCGAGATCCGCCACGCCATGAACCGCGACCCCTATCACCGCCTCTGGTCGGCCCTGAAGCGCAACTCGATGGAAATGCGCCAGCAGGCGGGCCGCGCGATGGTGCTGCGCCAGCTGGACGCGCTCTCGGCGAAGGTGGCGGCCCTCAACGAAGGCGCTGCCACGCTGGAGCTGGACCCGGCGGTCGAGGTGCCGCGCTACCAGGCCGCGGTCGACATCCACTGCATGCCCGGCAGCTACCATGGCGAGGCGGTGCCGGGCGATGTCCTGGCCGGCGCCAACTACGACAGCGGCATCTTCGCCACCACCGGCGGCGCGCTCGGGGGCCTCACCGACGGCGGCGGCCAGGCGCTGGTGAAATGGGCGAAGGAAAACCGCCCCGGCTGGGCGCCGAAGCGCATCCTCGATATCGGCTGCACCATCGGCCACAACGCCGTGCCGCTGGCGCTCGGCTTCCCGGAGGCAGAGGTCTGGGCGATCGACACGGCGGCACCCTCGCTCCGCTACGGCCACGCGCGGGCGAAGAGCCTGGACGCCACCAACATCCGCTTCGTGCAGATGAACGGCGAGGACCTGTCACGCTTCCCCGACAATCATTTCGACTGGGTGCAGACCACCATGTTTCTGCACGAGCTGTCCGGCAAGGCGCTGCCCAGGCTGATCGGCGAAGCCGCGCGCGTGCTGAAGCCCGGCGGGCTGATGCTGCATCTGGAGCAGCCCGCCTACATCGACGCCATGCCGCTGTTCGAGCAGTTCATGCGCGACTGGGACGCCTTCAACAACAACGAGCCTTTCTGGTCGGCGATGCACGCGCTCGACATTCCAGCCATTCTGGAAGGCGCCGGCCTGCCGCGCGACAGGCAGTTCAGCATCAAGGTGGCCGCCGAAGTCGACCGCGACATCTTCCCGGCGGCCGCGGGCGGCGCGCAGGAGGATTTCGGCCGCGCGGCCGTGTGGGACGCCTATGGGGCCTGGAAGCCGAAGGCTGACAAGAAGAGACGGAAGCCAGAGGAAGCACGCGCGCTGGAGGCTGCGGAATGAAGGCCGACCCCATCCTGCTCGCCGGTTCCAAAGCCAAGGGCAAGCGCCCGCAATATTTCGACGCGCCCGAAAGCGACCGGCTGCTCTCCATGCTGATGGCGCTCGCGAGCGACGTGGCGGTGATGCGCGAGCGGCTGGACACGGTGGAGCGCCTCCTCGATTCGAAGGGCGTCGTGACGCGCGCCGACATCGAGACGTTCCGGCCGGATCGCGACGCCGCCTACGAGCGCGGCCTGCTGCACCGCGAGCTGGTCGCGCGGCTGCTGCGCGGCGTGCAGCAGGATATGGAGGGCTTGGCGCAGGCCGAGCCCGCCGTCGAGGAGGTGTCGCGCCGGCTGCGCGACAGTTGACGGCCGCGCTGACGGCCCTAGCCTCGCGCGTATGAGCGACATCCCGATCTGGCTTGCGGCCGGCTATCTTCTGGGCAGCATCCCGTTCGGCCTGCTGCTGACCTGGGCGTCCGGCGGCGGCGATATCCGCACCATCGGTTCGGGCAACATCGGCGCCACCAATGTGCTGCGCACCGGGAACAAGGGTGTGGCGGCGGCGACGCTGCTGCTCGATGCGGGCAAGGGCGCGCTCGCCGTCTGGCTGGCCGGCCGCTTCGGGGGTGAATTCGCCCCGCTGGCAGCCGGCGTCGGCGCGTTTGCCGGCCATGTGCATCCACTTTGGCTCAAGTTCCGCGGCGGCAAGGGGGTGGCGACACTGCTGGGCGTGGCAACCGCCTTCGCACCCTGGGCAGGGCTGGGCTTTGCGATCGCCTGGGTGGGCGTGGCGCTGGCGACGCGCATCTCGTCGGTCGGCGGAATGGCCGGCAGCTTCGCCGCAGCAGCCGTGTTGCTGGCCATCGGCAGGCCCGGCGAGGCCATGATCGTCTTCGGCCTGTCGCTCTGGGTGCTGTGGACGCACCGCGAGAACATCGCCCGCCTGCGCGCCGGGATTGAGCCGAAAATCGGCCAATCCGGCGGGCGCCGGAAAACGTCAGACCCGCAGCATTGACCCTGTATTCGGCGACAGAAAGGCTGGCGCGGCTGCGCCTGGTGCGCACCGATGGCATCGGGCCGGTCAGCTTCGGCCAGCTGCTGCGCCGGTTCGAGACGGGCGTGGCCGCCATCTCGGCGCTGGAAGCCATGCGGAAGCCGCTGGCAGAAGCCGGCGTCGCCGAAACTGAGCTCGACGCGGCCGATGCTGTGGGTGCGCGGCACCTGTTTCTGGGCGAGGCCGACTATCCGCCGCTGCTGGCCGAGCTCGCCGATCCGCCGCCGGTGCTGCTGGTGGCGGGCGACCCCGGGCTCGCAGCCCGGCCGGTGGTCGCCATCGTCGGCGCGCGCAACGCCAGTGCCGCCGGCCGCGGGCTCGCCCGCGAACTGGCGCACGCGCTGGGGGAGGCGGGCTGGGTCGTCGCATCGGGCATGGCGCGCGGCGTCGATGCCGCCGCCCATACCGGCGCGCTGGAGACCGGCACCATCGCCTGCATCGCGGGCGGCGTGGACGTGACCTACCCGCCCGAGAATGCAGCCCTGCAACGCGACGTCGCGGCGCGCGGGCTCCTCATCTCCGAGCTGCCGCCCGGCACCGAGCCGCAGGCGCGCCACTTCCCCCGCCGCAACCGGCTGATCGCCGGCGTCGCGCGCGGCGTGGTGGTGGTGGAAGCAGCGCCCGGCTCGGGCAGCCTCATCACCGCGCGCATCGCCGGCGAGGCCGGGCGCGACGTGATGGCCGTGCCCGGCCATCCGCTGGACCCCCGCTCGCGCGGCGGCAACGGCCTCATCAAGGAGGGCGCCGTGCTGGTGGAGAGCGCGGCCGACGTGCTTGCGGTGCTTGCACCCTTCGCGGTGGTGGCGCGGGCGCCGGAAGCTGTGCGGGCGCGCAGGGCGCCCCAGACCACGCCGCTCCCGTCCCCCGACCTCGCCTCTCCTCCGAGGGGCGAGGGGCATTTGCTTGACCTTCTGTCGGTGAGCGGCGTCAGCGTGGACGAAGTGGTGCGCGCATCGGGGCTGGCAGTGGCGGATGTGCAGGCGCGCCTGAGCGATCTGGAGCTCGACGGTCGTGTCGTCAGGCTCGCGGGCGGCAAGGTTGCGCTGGCCGGCTAGGTTGCGTTTGCAAACGTGCGAGGGCTAAGGGCCCGGCCCACAGGAAGGACGTTGATGGATCTCGTCATTGTCGAGTCGCCGGCCAAGGCCCGGACGATCGAGGGCTATCTGGGCGGCGGTACCAAGGTATTGGCGAGCTTCGGGCATGTGCGCGACCTGCCGGCAAGCGACGGCAGCGTCGACCCGGACCGGGATTTCGCAATGCGCTGGGAGGTTTCGGCAGATCGCTCCAGGCAGTTGAAGGCGATCACCGACGCCGCGAAGGGCGCCGACCGCATCATCCTCGCGACCGACCCCGACCGCGAGGGCGAGGCGATTTCCTGGCACCTGGCCGAGCTGCTGCGCGCAAAGAAGGCGGTGCCCAGGGGCGGCATGGCGCGCATCACCTTCAACGCCGTCACGAAAGACGCCGTGCGCACCGCGATGGCGAACCCGCGCGACATCGACCAGCCGCTGGTGGACGCCTATCTGGCGCGCCGCGCGCTCGATTATCTGGTGGGCTTCACGCTCTCCCCGGTGCTGTGGCGCAAGCTGCCGGGCGCCAAGAGCGCCGGGCGCGTGCAGTCGGTCGCGCTCAGGCTCATCGTCGAGCGCGAGCGCGAGATCGAGGCCTTCACCCCGCGCGAATACTGGAGTGTGGAAGCGCGCATGAAGACCGCGCAGGGCCATGGCTTCACGGCCAGGCTGCTGTCGCTCGACGGAAAAAAGCTGGACAAGTTCGCACTGCCCGACGCCGCCACCGCTGCGTCCGCCAGGGCCCGCGTCGAGGGGTCCGCCTTCGAGGTCGGCACCGTCGAGCTGAAGAACGCGGTCCGCAACCCGGCGCCGCCCTTCACCACCTCCACCCTGCAGCAGGAAGCCTCGCGCAAGCTGGGCCTGGGCGCGCAGCAGACGATGCGGACCGCCCAGACGCTCTACGAGGCCGGCCACATCACCTATATGCGGACGGACGGCGTCGCGATGGACAGTGCCGCGATCTCCCAGGCGCGCGACGTCGTGATGGAGCGCTACGGCCGCGACCATGTGCCGGACAAGCCGCGCGTCTATTCCGCCAAGGCCAAGAACGCCCAGGAAGCGCACGAAGCGATCCGCCCCACCAACTTCGGCAAGACGGCAGGCGCGCTCGGCCTCTCGGACATGGACGCCAGGCTCTACGATCTCGTCTGGAAGCGCGCGGTCGCCTCGCAGATGGCGTCGGCCCAGCTGGAGCGCACCACGGTGGACCTTGTCTCCGATGACGGCACGGTGGAACTGCGCGCGACGGGAACGGTGGTTGCCTTCCCGGGCTTCCTGGCCCTCTATGCCGAGGGCACCGACGACCTTGATGATGAAGACGGCGGCCGCCTGCCGAAGCTGCTGGTCGGCGAGCGCCCCGTGACCGAAGGCGTGGACGCCACCCAGCATTTCACCCAGCCCCCGCCGCGCTACTCCGAAGCCAGCCTCGTGAAGCGGATGGAGGAGCTCGGCATCGGCCGCCCGTCCACCTACGCCTCCATCATCCAGGTGCTGAAAGACCGGGACTATGTGCGGCTGGAAGCAAAGCGCTTCATCGCCGAGGAGAAGGGCCGGCTGGTCACCGCCTTCCTCGAGCGCTTCTTCGAACGCTATGTGGAGTATGATTTCACTGCAGGCCTCGAGGGCCAGCTGGACGACATCTCGGCCGGCAACGCCGACTACCAGGAAGTTCTCCGCGCCTTCTGGGCAGACTTCAAACCCCGCACCGTGGAAGTGCTGGGCTTCAGCCCGATGGACGTGGAACAGGCGCTCGACGCGTATCTGGGCGACCATCTGTTCCCGCCGCGCGCCGATGGCGCAGACCCCCGCACCTGCCCCAGTTGCGACGGCGGCCGGCTGGCGCTGAAAGTGGGCAAGTTCGGGCCCTTCATTTCCTGCTCCAACTATCCCGAGTGCCGCTTCACCCGGCAGTTCGCCGGCAATGGCGAGCAATCAGGCCCGCAGACGCTGGGCGACGACCCGGCCACCGGCCTGCCCGTGGAGGTGAAGAGCGGCCGCTTCGGGCGCTATGTGCAGGTGGGAGACAAGCGCAGCTCGATCCCGAAGGACATGGGCGAGCTCGACCTCGCCGTCGCGCTGAAGCTCCTGAGCCTGCCACGCGAGGTGGGGCTGCACCCCGAAACCGGCCTCCCCATCGTAGCCAACCTGGGCCGCTACGGCCCCTATCTGCTGCACGACGGCAAATATGCGAACCTAAAGGAAACCGCCGAGCTGTTCGAGATGGGCATGAACGCGGCGGTCATGAAGCTGGCCGAGCCCAAGGGCGCGGCACGGCGCGGCGCGGCCGAACCCGTGTCGGTGCTGGGCAAGCACCCGGAAAGCGGTGCCGACGTGAAGGTGATGCCGGGCCGCTACGGCGCCTATGTGACGGACGGCACCACCAACGCGACGCTCCCCAAGGGCGTTGTGCCTGGCGAGCTGGCGCTGGATGAAGCGGTGGTGCTGCTGGCCGAGCGGGCGGCCAAGGGTCCGTCCAACGGCAAGCGCAAGCCGGTGAAGAAGGCGGCGGCGAAAAAGGCGCCGGCCAAGAAAGCACCGGCAAAGAAGAAGGCGCCCGCGAAGAAGAAGGCCAGCGCTTGAGCTTGCCCGATCGGGAGGCGATCCTCGCCTTCGTGCGGCAGACGCCGAGCAGTGTCGGCAAGCGCGAGATCGCCCGCGCCTTCGGCCTCCACGGCGACGAGCGCGAGGCGCTGAAGGCGCTGCTGCGCGACATGGAGGAAGAAGGCCTGCTGGCCAGCGGCCCCGGCCGCACCCTGCACAAGGCCGGCGGCCTGCCGCGCGTCGCCGTGCTGTTGGTGCAGTCGGCAGACGGCGCGCGCATCGTGGCGGTGCCGGAGACATGGGCCGGCGAGGGCGCCGCGCCCAAGGTCATCGTTGCTGCTGCCGGGCGCGGTCGCAACGCCGGCAAGCGGGAACGCTACGAAGTCGGCGACCGGCTGCTGACGCGCATCGAGGGCGAACACCCGAAGTATCTGGGCACCGTCATCAAGCGCCTCGCACGCGGCCACGCCGTGCTGCTGGGCGTCGTCCGCAAGAACGAGGAGGGCGCCCTCATCCTGCGCCCGGTGGACAAGCGCGAGCGCAAGACATGGCCGCTGCACCACGGCAGCGAAGCGGTGCCCGGCGAGCTGGTCCGCGCCGAGCTGAAGGGCAGCGGCGCGCGCACGGTGGCGCATGTGGTGGAACGCATGGGCGACCCGTTCGGTGGCCGCTCGCTCAGCGCGATCTCGATTGCAGCGAAAGGCATCCCGCAGGACTTCCCGCACGGTGTCGAACTCGATGCCGAGCGCGCCGGTTCCGGCGATCTCGGCCCACGCGAGGACTGGACGCAGATCCCCTTCATCACCATCGATCCGGCCGACGCGCGGGACCATGACGATGCCGTGTGGACGGAGAAGGACGGCTCCGGCTGGCGCCTGCTGGTCGCCATCGCCGACGTCAGCTGGTTCGTCCGCCCAGGCTCCGCCCTCGACCGCAACGCCTTCGATCGCGGCAACAGCGTCTATTTCCCGGACCAGGTCGTCCCGATGCTGCCCGAGGCGCTGTCGGCCGGCGCCTGCAGCCTGAAGGCCGGCGGCGACAAGGCCGTGCTGGCCGCCAGCATGAGGGTGACGAAAGACGGCGAGGTGGAAAGCTTCAGCTTCCACCGCGCGCGGATCCGCGTGGCCGAGAACCTCGCCTATGAAACCGCGCAGGCGGTGATGGACGGGAACGCCGACAGCGCGCTCAAGGAGACTGTTCTGGCCCCGCTCTGGGGCTGCTGGCGCGCGCTGGCCACGGCCCGGGCGAAACGCGCGCCGCTCGAACTCGACCTGCCGGAAAAGCGCGTGGTGCTGGACGCCGACGGCAATGTCGCCGGCATCGTGGTGCGCGAGCGGCTGCAGGCGCACCAGGTGATCGAGGACATGATGATCGCCGCCAATGTGGCAGCCGCCAAGGCGCTTGAATCGAAGAAGGCGCCGGTGATGTACCGCGACCACGAGGCGCCCGACCGCGAGAAGCTTTCCAGCCTGAAGGAGTATCTGGGCACGCTCGGCATCAGTTTTGCCTTGGGCCAGGTGGTGACGCCGGCCACCTTCAACCGCGTGCTGGAGCGCACCAAGGAGCGCCCCGACTTCGAGGAGGTGTCGACCGCGGTGCTGCGCTCCCAGACCCAGGCCTATTATGCCCCGCGCAACACCGGCCATTTCGGGCTCAGCCTCGGCAGCTACGGCCATTTCACCTCGCCCATCCGCCGCTACGCCGATGTCTGCGTGCACCGGTCGCTGGTGCGCGCCTTCAAGCTGGGCGAGGGCGGGCTGGCAGACGGCGCCGAGCAGCGCTTCGCCGCCATCGGCGAGCATATCAGCTTCACCGAGCGGCGCGCGATGGAGGCCGAGCGCGAGACGCTGGACCGCTACATCGCCCGCCACCTCACAAGCGTGGTGGGGCAGGTGGTGCGCGCCCGCATTTCCGGCGTGCAGGCGTTCGGCTTCTTCGCGGTGGTGGACGGCATCGGCGGCGACGGGCTGGTGCCGGTGAGCGCGCTCGGGGCAGAGCGCTTCCGCTTCGACGAGGCCGGGCGTTTCCTGGAAGGCACCGAATCAGGCACGAGGTTCGCGCAGGGCCAGCGGCTGGACCTGAAGCTGGAAGAGGCCGACCCGGCGACAGGCGGCCTGCGCTTCAGTTTGCCGGGCGTGGAGCCGGCGCAACGCGCAGGCCCGAGGTTCCGGCGCGACGGCCGCAGCACCGGGCCGAGGCGGGGCGGCCCCCCGCCGGGTGTGAAGCGTGGGCGCAGGGGTTGACCTCGGGCTTGAATCTGACCTAAAGGCCCGCGCTTTCCGGGGCTCTGCGCCCGGTCCCTTTTGCACGGTTCGAGGATATCATGGCGAAGCCTACAGTGGTCAAGATCAAGCTCGTGAGCACGGCCGACACGGGTTATTATTATGTGACCAAGAAGAATCCGCGGACGCAGACCGAGAAGATGATGTTCCGGAAATATGATCCGGTTGTGCGCAAGCATGTGGAGTTTAAAGAGGCGAAGATAAAGTGAAGCCGGCCGTGGTTAGTGCGCAGCACTAATCCGCGGACTCGGCGAAACGTTCGGCCGGCGGGGCAGCGGGTCTCGCCCGCTGAACCCGTCCGACGGCGCGGGCTTCGCCCGCGCTTTTTCTTTCTGCCTCCTCTTCCCCCAATCCCCGCGGACTCGGCGGCCCCCGCCTTCGCGAGGACATGCTTTGCCGCCGGCCGCGAACCCGCTACACCCCCGCCGGTGAACCAGACCCTAGCCCTCAACGCCCTCGCCGCCATCATCGCAGACGAACCCTTGCGCGACCGCTTCCTAACCCTCACCGGCTATAACGCCCAGACGCTGCGCGCCCGCGCCGGAGAGCCCGACGTGCTGCACGCCGTCATCGACTTCCTCACCGCGCACGAGCCCGACCTCGTCCGCATCGCAACCGAACTCGACGTGCAGCCCGAGACGCTCGCGAAAGCCATGGCGTGAAGCCCCTCCTCATCCTCGACTGCGACGAGGTCATCCTGGAATTCGCCGGCCCGTTCGCCGCCTGGCTCCGCGCCGCGCGCGATGTGGAGCTCCGGTTCGACAGCTTCGCCCTCGTCGGCAACATGCGCCACCTGGACGACAGCCGCCCGGTCGATCCGGCCGACTTTCCGGCGCTGCTCGACGGCTTCTTCCAGCACGGCCAGCATCTGCAGGCGCCGGCCGAGGGCGCGATCGCCGCGCTGACGGCGCTGTCGGCGGAGATGGACCTCGTCGTCCTCACCAACATTCCGCACGCCTGGCGCGACATCCGGCTGGCGCACCTGAAGGCGCTCGGCCTCGACGTGCCGGTGCACGCCAATGATGGGCCCAAGGGCCGCATGGTGCAGGCGCTCGCGGGGGACCGGCCGGCCGTCTTCGTGGACGACCTGCCGCCCCACCACAGCAGCGCGGCAAAGCATGCGCCGGCGGTCGGGCGGCTGCACATGGTTGCCGATGCGACGCTGAGGGGCTTGATTCCGGCCGCCCCCGATGCCCATGCCCGCATCGACCGCTGGGACGAAGCCCAGCTCTGGATTCGCGGCTTTCTGGAAGGAACGGACTGATGGGCATGGAAGACAGGCTGGCGGAACTGGGCCTTGCATTGCCGGCAGCGGCGGCGCCGGTGGCGTCCTATGTGCCCATCGTCGAGGCCGGCGGCATGCTGTTCGTGTCGGGCCAGATCAGCTTCGCCGCCGACGGCAGCCTCATCAAGGGCCGGCTGGGCGCGGACATGTCGGTGGCGGATGGACAGAAGGCGGCCGAGCGCTGCGCGCTGATGGTCCTGGCGCAGGTGAAGGCCGCGCTGGGCGACCTCGATCGCGTAGTGCGCGTGGTGAAGCTGGGCGTGTTCGTGCAGTGCGCGGACGATTTCACGGAGCAGCCCGAGGTTGCCAACGGCGCGTCCGACCTGATGGTGGCGGTGTTCGGCGATGCGGGGAAGCACGCCCGCGCGGCGGTGGGGGTGCCGGCCCTGCCGCGCGGCGTCGCGGTGGAAGTGGACGCCATCCTCGAAGTCCGATAGCCGATGGAGGCTGTCGCTCGACTGGTGGGGCGCGCCGCCGACATCGCGGCGGCCGACTGGGACCGGCTGGCGGGCGCCGACAACCCGTTTTCCAGCCCATTTTCCAGCCACGCCTTCCTGACCAGCCTGGAGGACAGCGGCAGCGCCACCGAGCGCACCGGCTGGCGGCCGCTGCACATCGTGGTCGATGGCGCCGATGGCAAGCCGGCAGGCATCCTGCCCGGCTACCTTAAATCCCACAGCCAGGGCGAATATGTGTTCGACCATGGCTGGGCCGACGCATGGGCGCGCGCCGGCCTCGATTATTACCCGAAGCTCCAGCACGCGACGCCCTTCACGCCGGCGACCGCACCCAAGCTGCTGTCGGCCGACCCCGACGTGCGGGCGGTGCTTGCAGCCGCCAGCGCGGCGGTGGTGCGCGAGAACGGCTTCTCAAGCGCCCACGCGACCTTCCTCGCCGAAGACGACGCAGTCGACTTCGCCGCGCAAGGCTGGCTGGAGCGCAACGACGTGCAGTTCCACTGGTTCAACGCGGGCTATGCGGGCTTCGACGATTTTCTCGGCTCGCTCAGCTCCAGGAAGCGCAAGGTGCTGCGGAAGGAACGCGAGGCCGCGCTCGCCGGCGTCGACGAGATCGTCTGGCTGACGGGCAGCGACCTCACCGAAGCCGCGTGGGACGCCTTCTTCGCCTTCTACCAAGACACCGGCAGCCGCAAATGGGGCCGGCCCTACCTCACCCGCAACTTCTTCAGCCTGGTGGGCGAACGGATGGGCGAGCAGGTGGTGCTGGTGATGGCGAAGAAGGGCGGGCGCCATGTGGCCGGCGCGCTCAACTTCCTGGGCGCCGACTGCCTTTATGGCCGGCAATGGGGCTGCAGCGAGGAGATCCCCTTCCTGCACTTCGAGCTCTGCTACCACCAGGCGATCGACATCGCCTGTGCGCGCGGCCTGGCCCGCGTCGAGGCCGGGGCACAGGGCGCGCACAAGGTAGCGCGCGGCTACCGCCCGGTCGCCACGCGCTCCATGCACTACATCGCCGACCTGAGGTTCAAGGCCGCGGTCGAGGATTTCCTGCGTCGCGAACGGTCCGCCGTGGCGATGGAGGCCGAGGCGCTGGCGCAAGGCCTGCCATTCCGCGCGGAGGTCTCACTCGGCGAAGTCTGACGCGCGGTCGCCCAGCAGGAAACGCGGGCCCGGTCCGGCGCGGGCGGCGCGGTCGGCCGGGTTGTACAGCGCGCAGTTGTCCAGGCTGAGGCAGCCGCAGCCGATGCAGCCGTCCAGCAGGTCGCGGGTGCGTTCCAGCGTCGCGATCCTGCGGTTCAATGTCTCGCGAATGGCTCTACTGATCGCCTGCCAGTCGGCCTGCGTCGGCGCGCGGCCGTGCGGCAGGGTTGCCAGCTGCGCTTCGATGTCCGCCAGGCTTAGCCCCAGCTGCTGCGCGATCATGGCGAAGCTCAGCCGGCGGATGTCGGCGCGGCGGAAGCGGCGCTGGTTGCCCGCCGTGCGGATCGCCTCCACCAGCCCGCGCGCTTCATAGAAGCGGATGGCCGAGACCGAGAGCCCGGTGCGGCGGGCAAGGTCTCCGATGCTGAGAAGGGCGGATTCGGCCAAAGGGGACGCCTCGCAGAATGAGCTTGACCTCAACTTAGCTTGAGGTTGCACAAGCAGCAAGTGCGGCGCGACTCGGCGCCCCGAACCAGGAGATACGATATGGCCGCAGCAACGCTTGAACATGTAAACCTCACCGTCAGCGACCCCGAGCGCACCGCCTTCCTGCTGGAGGCGCTGTTCGGCTGGCGGGAACGCTGGCGCGGGCCCTCGCAGATGGGCGGGGACACCATCCATGTCGGGTCCGAAGGCGCCTATGTGGCGCTCTACCGGAGCCCGCACCCGCCCGCGATGCCGCATGTGAAGGGCGTGCCGCTGAACCATGTGGGCGTCGAGGTCGCCGACCTCGACGCGACCGAAGCCGCAGTGGTCGCCGCCGGGATGACGCCGTTCAGCCACGGCGACTACGAACCCGGCCGCCGCTTCTACTTCTTCGACCCCGACGGCATCGAGTATGAAGTCGTCAGCTACGCCTGAACCGGCAGGCGGGCCGCAAGCAGCGCCTGCAAGCCCTCCAGGCTGGTCACCCCCTCGAAGTCCTGGGCGGACACCAGCGTTTCGCACCCGCCGGCGCGCTCCAGCAGGATGGCCGGCAGCGCTGTCCGGTCGGCCGGGTGCGCCGCCTGCCACTCGTCGCGGTGCAGAAACATGACCGGCCAGGGCAGCGCGGAAATCGTGTCCGCCCACGCCGCCTTCATGCCGACGAGACCATAGGTGACCGCGCACAGCCGGCAGGCGTAGGTCGACGGGCTGAACAGCTTGTGCAGGCTGTCCAGCGCGCCGTTCACGAGCCCGGAATCGGCGTTATAGATCATCAGCAGGCGTTCCATGCCTCTCAATACGCAGGATCCGGGTCGAAGGTTACAAGCGCGGTGCCGCAGGCGCCGCCAGCCGGCGGAAGATCCACCAGCTGCCGGCGGCATAGAGGATGGCGTTGATCGCTGCGAACAGCGCCCAGAACGGCAGCCCCGGCGTCAGCTCGGAGATGCCGAAGCGCGGGTTTACCAGCAGCTGGCTGACCGCGGCCATGAACAGCCCCAGCCAGCTGTAGCCCATGCTGATCGTGTGAAGCCGCAGATGCGCGGGGTTGCGCCCCCGCAGCCAGCGCCGAAGGTTGACCATGCCGTCGGCGAGCGACCACAGCCCCACAAGCCCCAGCAGATGGAAGAACAGAAACTGGGTGCCGGGCCGGAACGTCGCGAGCGCCGACAGGATGGCGACCAGCATGACCGGCACATAGATGCGCCCCAGCATCCGGTGGACGCGGGTTCCCTTGGCTGCCAGAAGCTGGACCAGGCCGAGCGGCAGGGCGAGGAGGGACGCAAGGAAGTGGACCTGGATGAGCGGGGGCATATCGGCGAACATGTTGGCTCCTCTTGGCAATCTGCCGCCATGTCCCGGCCGATGCCCGGTCGCCGCAAGCCCGACTTCGCCGGCGGGGCCCCGGATTTCGTGAACCGGATCCGCGCTTCGTGAATTCGCCCGCCGGCAACCGCACCTTCGTCGTGAGCGCGCTCGCCGGGCTCGTGCTCTGCGTGCTGTCGGAGCCGTTCGGCACGTCGGTGCTGCCGGTCGCCACCCGCACGCTGCTGTGGGCCGCCCTCATCGGCGTGAACGCGCTGAAGTGGTGGGCCTGGTACCACTTCGTCGCACCCCGCTTCGGCGGCGGGCGCCGGGCAGACCTGGCCGCCGCCGCCGTCGGCGCGTTGGTGCTGAACCTGACGCTGCCGCTGGAGGTCGCCTTCGTCTATCGCGCGGTGGGCCTCGACGTGGAGCTGGACTGGCTGTGGCTATACCTTGTCGCAGGCGTCATTTCGCTGCTGATCAGCTCAGTGGTCGCAGCCGCGACCCGAGCCGGGCCGACGGTCGCCGCGGAGGTTGCAGCACCGCAGGCCGCTGGCGCGCGGGGCATCGCCGCGCGGCCCGACGCCGCCCGGCTGATCGCCGTCACCGCCGAGGACCATTATGTCCGCCTGCACCTCGATGGCGGCGGCGGACCCTTGCTGCTCCGCCGCTTCGGCGACGCGCTCGCAGATCTCCGGGCGCTCGACGGCGAGCAGGTGCATCGCGGCGCATGGGTTGCAGCGCGCGGCGTGACCGGCGCCGACCGCCAGGGCCGGCGGTGGACGCTGCGGCTCTCGGACGGCGCCCGGGTGCCGGTGTCGGATCGGCACCTCCCGGCCGTGCGGGCACGGGGGTGGCTCGGCTGATCGCTTGCTTCCCGCGCCGCCCGGTTCAGATCCCGATGCAGAGGTATTTCGTCTCCATATACTCGTCGAGACCATATTTCGAACCCTCGCGGCCGATCCCCGATTCCTTCACCCCGCCGAACGGCGCCACCTCGGTGCTGATGATGCCGGTGTTGATCCCGACCATCCCATATTCCAGCGCCTCGGCCAGCTTGAACACCCGCCCCAGGTTCTGCCCGTAGAAATAGGCCGCGAGGCCGAAACGGGTCGCGTTGGCTGCCGCAATCACTTCGGCGTCGGTCTCGAAGCGGAAGATGGGCGCCAGCGGCCCGAACGTCTCCTCGGTCGCCACCGCCATGTCGGCGTTCACGCCCGTCACCAACGTCGGCTCGAAGAAGGTGCCGCCCTTTCTCTTCCCGCCGGCCACCAGCGTCGCCCCCTTCGCCAGCGCGTCGGCGATATGCTCCTCGGTCTTTTCCACTGCCGCCATGTCGATCATCGGCCCGATGTCGGTGCCCGGCTCGGCGCCATCGCCGATCTTCATGGCCTTGATGCGCGCCGTGAGTTTGGTGACAAAGGCATCATGCACGGCGCCCTGCACATAGATGCGGTTGGCGCACACGCAGGTCTGCCCCGCGTTGCGGAACTTGGAGAGGATGGCGCCCTCCACCGCGGCGTCCAGGTCGGCATCGTCCAGGACGATGAAGGGCGCGTTGCCGCCCAGCTCCAGGCTGATCTTCTGCACGTTGCGCGCGGCACGCGCATACAGCTCCTTGCCGATCTCGGTCGATCCGGTGAAGCTGATCTTGCGCACCGTCGGATTGTCGGTGAA
>JAESGX010000471.1_pt1 | contig 14606 bp, 7 predicted proteins | sample 9269801 | NCBI WGS metagenome assembly JAESGX01 (sample SAMN16773122, study PRJNA677054) | algae metagenome | isolation source: Pleurocapsa minor GSE-CHR-MK-17-07R and co-occurring heterotrophs from wet... | place: USA: Lower Calf Creek Falls, Grand Staircase Escalante National Monument, UT ... | reverse complement strand
GCTTCGCCCTCGGCGACGGAGGGGTGGATGACGCGCGTGACCTTGGGGTGGCTGGAGAGATAGGCGGCGACGCGGATCGCGTTGCTGCAATGGCGCTCCATGCGCAGCGGCAGCGTCTCCAGCCCTTGCAGGAACATGAAGGCGTTGAAGGGCGCCATGGGCGCGCCGATGTCGCGCAGCAGGCAGGTGCGCATGCGGAGAATGTAGGCGATGGGGCCGAGGGGCTTCGCCGCCTGCGACCAGACCGCGCCGTGATAGCTCGGGTCCGGCTTGTTCAGCGTGGGGAAGCGATCCCCGCCCGCCTCCCAGTCGAAATTGCCGCCATCCACGATGATGCCGCCGATGGAGGTGCCATGCCCGCCGATCCACTTCGTCGTGGAGTGCATGACGATCGCCGCGCCATGCTGGAAGGGCTTGCAGATGATGGGGGCGGCCGTGTTGTCCATGATCAGCGGCACGCCTAGGCGCCGGCCGATCGCCGCCACTTCCGCGATCGGGAAGACCTGCAGCTTCGGGTTGGGCAGGGTTTCGGCATAGTAGCAGCGGGTGCGCGCATCGGTCGCGCGGGCGAAGCCCTCGGGGTCGGCCGGGTCCACGAAGCGGACCTCGATGCCGAACTGCTTCAGCGTATTGGCAAACAGGTTGTAGGTGCCGCCATAGAGGTCCGTGCTGCTGACGATGTTGTCGCCGGCCTCGCAGAGGTTCATCACGCAGAAGCTGGTCGCCGCCTGGCCGGAGCCGACCGCGAGTGCCGCCACGCCGCCTTCGAGCTGCGCGATGCGCGTCTCCAGCGCGTCGCAGGTCGGGTTCATGATGCGGGTGTAGATATTGCCCAGCTCGGCCAGGCCAAACAGGCGGGCGGCGTGGCCGGTATCCTGGAACTGGAAGCTCGTCGTCTGGTGGATCGGCACCGCGACGGAGCCGGTGTTGGGGTCCGCGCGATGGCTGCCGCCATGCAGCGCGATCGTCTCCGGGTTGGTGTAGCTCATGGCTGGCCTCCTTGATTTGGGGCGAGCGTGCCATCCTTGGCGGGAAGGCGGAAGGGTCCGGGTTGTGGCGCAGAACATCTATGACGATCCGGCGTTCTTCGCCGGCTATGCCGGGCTGGAACGCTCGCGCGCGGGGCTGGAGGGCGCGCCGGAATGGCCGCGCCTGCGCGTGGCCGATCTCGGCTGCGGCTATGGCTGGTTCTGCCGCTGGGCGCGCGAGGCGGGGGCTGCGTCGGTGTTGGGCCTCGATCTCTCGGAACGCATGCTGGAGCGTGCGCGGGGCGCGACCCAGGACGCCGCCATCACCTATCGCCGGACGGATCTGGAGGCGCTGGACCTGCCAGCGGCCGGCATCGATCTCGCTTACAGCTCGCTCGCGTTTCATTACGTCGCGGCATTCCAGCCGATGCTGGCGGCCATCCGGCGGGGGCTCGTGCCGGGCGGGCGCCTGGTGTTCTCGGTGGAACACCCGGTCTTCACCGCGCCCCGCCACCAAGCCTGGCGGCGCGAGGAGGATGGGCGGATGACCTGGCCGCTGGATGGCTACCTGGCGGAAGGCCCGCGCGAGACCGAGTGGTTCGTCCCCGGCGTGTTGAAGCGGCACCGCATGCTGGCCACCACGCTGAACGATCTGCTCGCCGCCGGGTTTGCCCTGGACCGCATCGAGGAATTCGGCCCGAGCGAGGCGCAGGTCGCGGCAAGGCCGGAATGGGCGAAGGAGCGCGAGCGCCCGATATTCCTGCTGGTCAGCGCCCGCGCCTCATAGGGCGCGCCAGGCGATGTCGCTGCGGCAGAACCCCTCGGGCCAATCCACCTTCGCGACGGCGGCATAGGCCGCGGCCCGCGCCTCGGCGAGGGTGGCGCCGGTCGCGCCGATGCCCAGCACGCGCCCGCCATTGGCAACCAGCCGGCCCGCCTCATCCCGCGCGGTGCCGGCATGGAAGATCTGCACGCCCGGCACCTGGGCGGCCGCTTCCAGGCCGCGGATCTCGGTGCCCTTGAGCGGCGTGCCCGGATAGCCCCGCGCCGCCATCACGACGAGCAGGCTCGCCACCTTCTCCCAGCGCAGGTCGAAATTGCGGAGTTCGCCCTGGCAGGCGGCCAGCAGGGCAGGGAGCAGATCGCTGCGCAGCCGCAGCATCAGGGCCTGGCATTCGGGGTCGCCGAAGCGGACGTTGAATTCCAGCAACTTCGGCCCCTCCGCCGTCAGCATCAGCCCGGCGAAGAGCACGCCCTGGAAGGGGGTGCCGCGCCGCGCGAGCTCGGCCAGGACGGGGCTGATGCATTCGGCCATCACCTGCGCCTGCAACGCCTCCGTAAAGGCGGGCGGCGGCGAATAGGCGCCCATGCCGCCGGTGTTGGGGCCGGTGTCGCCATCGCCGACGCGCTTGTGATCCTGCGCCGCGCCCAGCGGGATGGCATGCGTGCCGTCACACAGGGCGAAGAAGCTGATCTCCTCGCCCAGCAGGCATTCCTCGATGACGACGACGCGGCCCGCCTCGCCATGGATGCCGGCTTCCATCATCTCGGTGACGGCCTCCTCGGCCTCGGCGACGGTCATGGCCACCACCACGCCCTTGCCGGCGGCGAGGCCATCCGCCTTCACCACGATGGGCGCGCCTTGCTCGCGGATATAGGCGCGGGCGGCCTCGGCGTCGGTGAAGCGGCCATGCGCGGCAGTGGGGCTGCCTGCCGCGTTGGCGATCTCCTTGAAGAAGCTCTTGCTGCCCTCGAGTCGGGCCGCCGCCGCGCGGGGGCCGAAGCAGAGCAGCCCCGCCTCGGCGCAGGCGTCAGCGAGGCCAAGGGTGAGTGGCGCCTCGGGGCCGACGACCACCAGGTCCACCCCCTCGGCCAGCGCGAAATGCACCAGCGCCGCCACGTCCTCCGCGCCGATGCCCACGCATTCCGCCACTTCCCCGATGCCGGGATTGCCCGGCGCGCACCACAGCTTCGTGAGCAAAGGGGAGGCGGCGATGGCCCAGCACAGGGCATGCTCGCGGCCGCCCCCGCCCACAACAAGAACCTTCATCGCGACGCTGCCTCCGCAAAGCCAAATTCCGCCCCTATAAGTCGGGCATGGACGGAATCGGTGCCAATGTTCCGGAATATGGTGTGGGCGAGTTGGCGGGGGCCATCAAGCGCACGCTGGAGGGTGCCTTCTCGCGCGTGCGGGTCCGCGGCGAGCTGACCGAGGTCAAACCCTATGCCTCCGGCCATATCTACCTCTCGCTGAAGGAAGAGAACGCGAAGATCGAGGCGGTGATCTGGAAGGGCACCGTCTCCCGCGTCGGCCTCCGCCCCGAGAACGGCATGGAGGTGGTGGCGACCGGCCGCCTCTCCACCTATGCCGACCGTTCCAAGTACCAGCTGGTCATCGAGAAGCTGGAATATGCCGGCGCCGGCGCCATGCTGGCCCGGATCGAGGCGCTGAAGACCGCCTTCCTGAAGGAAGGCCTCTTCGACGCCGCCCGCAAGCGCCCGCTGCCCCTGCTGCCGCGTGTCATCGGCGTGGTGACCAGCCCGCAGGGCGCCGTGATCCAGGACATCCGCACCACGCTGGCCCGGCGCTTCCCGCGGCATGTGATCATCTGGCCCGTGCCGGTGCAGGGCGAGGGCGCGGCCGAGAAGATCGCGGCCGCCATCCGGGGCTTTTCCAACCTCCCGGAGGGCGGGCCGATCCCGCGTCCGGACGTCATCATCGTGGCGCGTGGCGGCGGTTCGCTCGAAGACCTGATGGCCTTCAACGAGGAGGTGGTGGTCCGCGCCGCCGCCGCCTCGACCATCCCGCTCATCTCGGCCGTGGGGCATGAGACGGACCACACGCTGATCGATTTCGCCAGCGACAAGCGCGCCCCCACGCCCACCGCCGCCGCCGAGCTGGCCGTGCCCGCGCGCCTCGAGCTGGCGGCGGACCTGGCCCAGCGCGGCGCGCGGCTCGATAACCGGATCGCCGCCGGACTGCGCGAGGCAAGGTTGCATCTGACCCGCGCCGAGGCCGGCCTGCCCGACCTGCCGGCCATGGTGAACCAGTTCCGCCAGCGCCTGGATGACCGGGGCGAGCGGCTGCGCACGGCCTTGCCGGGCTTCGTGGCCGGCAAGCGCATGGCCCTCACGCGGCTCGGCGCCGGGCTGCGCCACCCGCGCGAGGCGATCGCGGCCGGCCGCCACGCGCTCGGCGCGCTGGACCAACGCATGCAGGCCGCCTGGGCGCGCGGTGCCGCGCGGCGCCAATCCGCCCCGGCACTGGCGCGCCTCTCGCCCGCGCCCGTGCAGGCGCTGATCCGTGAGCAGGCGGCGCGCGTGGAGGGCCTCGCCGCCCGGCTGGAGGCCGTCAGCTACAATGCCGTCCTCGCCCGGGGCTTCGCCCTGGTGCAGGGGGCGGATGGCACGGCGCTGACCCATGCCGCGCAAGTCGCCCCCGGGGCTGCGCTGACCCTCACCTTCCAGGATGGCGCGGTGAAGGCAACCGCTTCGGACGGCCGGCCGAAACCCGCCAGACCACCGCAAGGCAGCCTGTTTTGAAGCGGCGCGCCGCCCTCGCCTTGCCGGCCCTGATCCTCGGGGCGGGGCCGGCACGGGCGGTGGAGTGGCGCGGCACGCCGCAGCAGGGTGCCCTGCTGATCGGCCAGGGCGCCGCGGGCCAGCGCCTCGCCCTTGATGGCCAGCCGGTACGCGTCTCGCCCGAGGGGTATTTCGTGCTCGGCTTCGGGCGGGATCATGGGGCGTCGGCCACGGTCACGGTGAACGGAGCGGCACGCTCCATCGCCGTGGCCCGGCGGGAGTGGGATGTGCAGCACATCACCGGCCTGCCACCCGCCCAGGTCACGCCCGATGCGGCGGCACTCGAGCGTATTCGGACGGAGCGCGAGCGGCTGGCCGCCGTCCGCGGCATCGATTCGGCGCGGACCGACTTCGCCCAGGGCCTCGCCTGGCCAGCGCGGGGGCGCATCAGCGGGGTCTTCGGCAGCCAGCGCGTGCTGAACGGCCAGCCGCGCCAGCCGCATTACGGGCTGGACGTCGCAGGCCCGGTCGGCACGCCCATCCTCGCCGCCGCCTCCGGCCAGGTGACGCTCGCGGCCGAGTTCCACTTCTTCGGCAAGCTGATCGTGCTCGACCACGGGCATGGGGTGAACACCCTCTACGCCCATCTCTCGGCGATCGAGGTGCGGGAAGGCGAGGCGGTGCGCCAGGGGAGCCGCATCGGCGCCATGGGGGCGACGGGCCGCGTGACCGGGCCGCATCTGCACTTCAGCCTGGGCTGGTACCGGCTCTGGCTCGACCCTCAGCCGCTGCTGGCCGCTTAAATTTTGTGTTGCGTGACCGCGATTTCATCTCTAAGCGCTATCGTCTCGTTCAGCTTCCGTTTATCTTCGGCCTCAACGCCAGATCGCGGCGGGCCGTGTGTCGCGTCTCCCGCCATTTCGCGTCGGAAAGTCCAGAACTCGCATGAACGTGATGCACCAACAGCGGCCCAAGGCCGAAGAGCGGTCCGAAACCCCGGTGCGGCCCGAGACGCCGCTGGAAGCATCGTCGACGGGCGAAGTCGCGGGCGGGCGCAAGCCCTGGCTCTGGATCGGCCTGGCGGGCCTGGTGGCCGTGGGTGCCTGGTTCTATCTGAACCAGGCCGAGCCACCGCCGGACCAGGCGTCGGCGCCCGAGCGCATGCCGGCCGGCGAATTCCGCCTGAACGAGAATGAGATGCGCGCCTTGCGCATCGAGCCCGTCGCGATGCGCGAATTCCGCCCCGAGCGTCTCGCCGAGGGCCGCATCGCCTATAATGACGACCGCTCGACGCCGATGCTCTCGCCCTTCACCGGCCGCGTGATCCGCGCCTTCGCCCGCGTGGGCGATCGCGTGCAGGCCGGCCAGCCGCTCTACGAGATCGAGACGTCGGAAATCACCGCCGCCGCCAATGATTGGCTGGCCGCCCTCGACAATGTCCAGAAGACGCGGGTGGCGCAGGAGCAGGCGCGGCGTGAGGAAGCCCGCCAGCAATCCCTCTTCTCGGCCCGCGCCGCCTCGCAGCGCGATGTCGAGCAGGCCCGCGCCGCCGCCAACGCGGCCGAGGCCGACGCCCGCAGCGCCATCGCCCAGGCCGAGACCCATCGGGACCGCCTGCGCGTGCTGGGGCGCACGCCCGAACAGATCGCCGAGATCGAGCGCACGCGCCAGGTGAACGGCCTGATCACCGTCACCGCGCCGCTTGCGGGCACCATCACGCAGCGCCGCGTGGGCCCCGGGCAGTGGGTTTCGGCCGGGCAGGGCGACCCTGTCTTCACCATCGCCGACCTCTCGACGATGTGGCTGGTCGCGAATGTGCGCGAACTCGACGTCCCCCTGATCCAGGTGGGGCAGCCGGTCGAGGTCACGGTTGGCGCCCTGCCGGGGCGCGAATTCCCCGCCCGCATCGTCCGCACCTCGGCCGGGCTCGACCCCGCCACGCGCCGCCTGACCGTGATGGCGGAGGTGCAGGACCCGGAGGGCGTGCTGCGCCCCGAGATGTTCGCCAATTTCCGCATCTCGGTGGGCGAGGCCGAGCGTTCGCCCGCCGTGCCGGCCAGCGCCGTGATCTTCCGCGGCTCGGAGGCGAATGTGTGGGTCGCCCTGCCGGAGGGCCGCTTCATCATGCGCCGGATCACCCCCGGCATCCGCTCGGGCGAAATGATCCAGGTGAAGGACGGCGTGCAGGCGGGCGAGCGGCTCGTCACCGGCGGGGCGCTCTTCATCGACCGTGCGGCGCGGATCGATTGACCGTATGGTCGGGAGACCATTGGGTGCCAGTGATCTCCTGACCTTCGGCTCCGGCGGCATGCCGCCTCATCAGATCGGGCTTGGAGTTTCGAGGCCGATTCACTGCTTCGGCGGCACGCCGCCTCATCAGATCGGGCTCTAATGCGCCAAATCGTCGCCATCTCCCTGCAGCAGCGTGCGCTGGTCATCCTGCTCTTCATCGCTTTCGTGGCGGTGGGCGCCTATGGCTTCCTCAAGCTCAACATCGAGGCCTACCCGGACCCGGTGCCGCCGCAGGTGGTCATCATCACGCAGAATCCGGGCCAATCGGCCGAAGAGATCGAGCGCTATGTCTCGATCCCCATCGAACTGGCGATGGCCGGCCTGCCCAACCTGAACTCGGTCCGCTCCACCAGCCTCTTCGGCCTCTCCGACGTCCGGGTGCAGTTCACCTTCGCCTATAACTACGAACAGGCCTTGCAGCAGGTGCTGAACCGCCTCGCCGTCCTGCGCGACCTGCCGGACGGCGCCAATCCCAGCATCAGCCCGCTCTCGCCGATCGGCGAGATCATGCGCTACCGGGTCGTGGGCCCGCCCGGCTTCTCGCCCGATGATTTGAAGGTGCTGCAGGAATGGGTGCTGGAGCGCCGCTTCAAGCGCGTCCCCGGCGTGGTGGACGTGACGAGCTTCGGCGGGCGCAGCAAATCCTATTCCGTCACCATCGACCTGCCGCGCCTCAACGCCTTCGGCCTGCAATTGCCCGCCGTGATCGAGGCGGTCCGCAGCGGCAATGCGACGGTGGGCGCCGGCGTCATCCAGATCGGGCCCCAGGCGGCGGTGGTGCAGGGCATCGGCCTGATCCGCAGCCTGGATGACATCCGCAACATCGTCCTCACCGCCTCGGCCGATGGCTCGCCCGTCCTGCTCTCCGACGTCGCCACGATCGAGATCGGCGCGCTTCCGCGCCTGGGCATCGCGGGCCACGAGCAGGATGAGGATGTGGTGCTCGCCACCGTCCTGATGCGCCGGGGCGAGCAGACCCTGCCCACCATCCATGGCGTGCAGGCCGAGGTCGCGCGCATCAACGCGGGCGGCGTCCTGCCGCCCGGCGTGCGCGTCGTGCCCATCTACGACCGCGAGGACCTGGTGAAGCTCGCCACCCACATGGTGGTGCACAACATCATCGTGGGCGTGGTGCTCATTCTCGTCATCCAGTGGCTCTTCCTGGGCGATCTGCGCGGCGCCATCGTCGTCGCCGCCACCATCCCTTTCGCCTTCTTCTTCGCGGTGCTGGTGATCCTGGCGCGCGGCGAGAGCGCCAACCTGCTCAGCATCGGCGCGCTGGATTTCGGCCTGCTGGTGGATGCGACGATCATCATGGTCGAGAACATCTACCGACATTTGGCCATGGCCCGGCGCAATCCGCATCTCTATGCCGGCGGCCAGGCGGCGGGCGGGCTTTCGGGCATCTCGCTCATCATCCTCCGCGCCGGCAGCGAGGTGGGCAAGCCGATCCTGTTCGCGCTGCTCATCGTCATCGTCGCCTTCATCCCGCTCTTCACCATGGGCGGGATCGAGGGGCGCATCTTCGGCCCCATGGCGAAGACCTACGCCTATGCCATCGGCGGCTCGCTGATCGCGGCCTTCACCATCGTGCCCGCCCTCTCGGCCGTGCTGCTGAGCGAGAACAGCCAGGAGCGCGACACGCCGCTGGTCCGTGTGCTGCGCTGGTCCTACGCCAAGCTCTACCAGGCGGCGATGGCGGCCCGCGCCTTCGCGCTCACCCTGGCCACGATGCTGGTCGCCGTCTCGATCTTCGTGCTCTCCCTGCTCGGCGCCGAATTCCTCCCGACCCTGGAGGAAGGCAATCTCTGGGTCCGCGCCACCATGCCCGGCACCATCTCGCTGGAGGAGGGCCACGCGACGGTGCAGGGCATCCGCGCCACGCTGCTGGAATTCCCGGAAGCCGTGACGGTCACCTCGCAGCAGGGCCGCCCCGATGACGGGACGGACCCGGCCGGTTTCTTCAATGCCGAGTTCTTCATGCCGATGCGCCCGCCCGAGCAATGGACCACCGCGCGCAATCGCGACGGCCTGGTCGCCGCCATCAATGCCCGCCTGTCCGAGCGGTTCCTGGGCGTGCAGTTCAGCTTCGCGCAGGCCATCAGCGACAACGTCCAGGAGGCGGCCTCGGGCGTGAAGGGGGCCAACGCCATCAAGGTCTTCGGCACGGAGCTCGATGTCCTGACGGCGCGCGCCGAGCAAATCCGAGGCCTGCTGACCCAGGTGAGGGGCCTGACGGATGTGGCGGTCTTTCCCACGCTCGGCCAGCCCACCGTCTCGGTGACCATCGACCGTGCGCGGGCCGCCCGCTTCGGCCTGCGCGTCGAGGAGATCAACGACGTGATCCAGGCGGCGATCGGCGGGCGCGAGGCCGGGCGCCTCTATGAGCCCGGCGGCGACCGCAACTTCCCCATCGTGGTCCGCCTGGCCGAGCCCTATCGCAACAGCCTGGACGCCATCGGCCGCATTCCCGTCGGCGGGCCGCGCGGCGCCGTGCTGGCGGATGTGGCCACGATCCAGCTCGTCTCCGGCACGGCCTATGTCTATCGCGAGGATGGCAGCCGCTACGTGCCGGTCCGCTTCTCCGTCCGTGGGCGGGACCCGGCGAGTGCCGTGCTTGAAGCCCAGGCGCTGGTGGACCGGCAGGTGCAGCTCCCGCCCGGCTATCGCCTCGACTGGGTGGGCGAGTTCCGCAACCTGCAGGAGGCGGTGAAGCGCCTGCTGACCATCGTCCCCGTGGCGCTCATCATCATCATGATCCTGCTCTACGTGCAGTTCGGGAATATTCGCGAGATGCTGCTCGTCATGGCCATGGTGCCGATGTCGCTCGTCGGTGGCATCCTGGCGCTGGGGGCGGCGGGGCTGAACTTCTCGGTCCCGGCCGCCATCGGCTTCCTGGCCTTGTTCGGCATCACCGTGATGGAGGGGATCATCCTGCTCAGCCACTTCAACCACCTGCGGCATGAGGGGATGGCGTGGCGCGCCGCCCTCGACCAGTCCGGGCAGGACCGGCTGCGCCCCGTCTTCATGACCTGCTTCGCCAGCTTCTTCGGCCTGCTGCCCATGGCGCTCGCGACCGGCATCGGCGCCGATGTGACCAAGCCGCTGGCCATCGTGGTCGTGGGCGGCATCGGCCTGGTGCCGGTCTTCATCCTGGTCGTCTTCCCGGCGCTGATCGACCTGCTGGGCCGCCCCCGGGACCTCGCGCGGCAGGAGGCGGCGCTGGCCGCCCGGCGCGAGCGCGCGGGGCTGCCGGCATGAGGCGCGCGGCACCCGGCTTCGCGCTGCTTCTGCTGGCGGCACCCGCTTTGGCGCAGACCCCGCCGCCCGTCGCCGGGCCCGCAGCCTCGCCCGCCACCCAGCCGGCCCGCGCGCCGCGCGGCGCCGGCCCCGGCATGGTGGCGCTGCCGCTGCCTTCCGGCACCCGCGTCGTGACGCTCGACCAAGCCGAGCGGATGCTGCTGGAGCGCAACCTCAACGTCATCGCGGCGCAGCGCGGGGTGGATGCGGTGCGGGCCCAGCGCCTCGTCGCCTCATCCCTGCCGCCGCCCCAGGTGAGCATCGGCAACAACTTCGCCGAGTTCAACAGCACGCAGGGCAACAACCGCATCGAAGGCGCGCGCTTCATCAGCCCGGCCAACAACATCGCCCTCGGCCTGACCGTGCTGATCGAGACGGGCGGCAAGCGCACGCTGCGCACGCGCCTCGCCGAGCAGAACATCGCGGTGGCCGAGGCGCAGGTGCTGGATGCGCTGCGCGGGCAGTTCTTCCAGCTGCGTCAGGCCTTCATCGCCGCACTTGCCGCGCGCGCCAACCTCGAGGTGGCGCTGGCCAATCGCGGCACGCTGGACCGGACCGAGGCGCTGCTGCGCCGCCAGCTGCAGGATGGCGCCCTGCCGGAGGGCGACCTGCTGCGCTTCCAGGCGAGCCGGCTGCCCTTCGAAGCGGATGTGACGGGGGCCGCGCAGAATTACGCGGCGGCCGTGGCGCAGGTGGCCGTGGCGCTGGCGCTGGACGCCGCCGCCTTCAACGCGCCGAGCAGCGCCAGCTCTGCGCTGCCGCCCATCGCGCTCGACGTCCGCGGCCGCTTCGACATCGCGCCCACGCCGGGCGCGACGCGCGAGGAACTGGCCGAGGCGGTGCAGAACCGCGCCGATGTGGTGGCGGCCACCCGTGCCGCCGCGGCCGGTGCGGCCAACACCACCCTCGCGGAATCGCAGCGCTGGCGCGACGTGACGCTGAATGGCGGGTGGAGCCGCTCGCGCCTCTCGCAGGATCTGCCGAGCTCGACCCAGCCGCTGAACGCGACCAACCAATTCACCTTCAGCCTCTCCGTGCCGCTCTTCACCAACCAGATCGTCACGGGGCAGGTGGGCACGGCGGCCGGGCAGCAGGCGCAGCTGGAGGCGCAGGCGCGCCTCGCGCTGTTGCAGGGCCGCGCCGATTTCGCGACGGCCTGGGCAGCCTATGAGCAATCCCGCGCGTTGCTGCGCCTCTACACCGGGGGCGCGCTGAACCGCGCGGAGCTGGCCTATCGCAGCGCGGAACAGGCCTATCTCGCGGGCGGGCGATCCCTGCTGGATGTGCTGGATGCGCTGCGTACGCTGAACGCGACGCGCGTCGGCGCCAACAACGCCCGCGCCGCCTATCTGACGGCGCTGGCGCAGCTGGAATTCGCGACCGGGGTGAGCGGGGTGGCGGCGCGGCTCTGACCCGCGCCGCCGCCGCTCACAGCCAGATGTCGGTGGCGCGCAGGGCGGGCGCGCCATCCATCGTGATCTGGAAATCGGCCACGCCATCGCCGTTCAGGTCGCCCGACAGCACGCCGCCGGCGTAACGCAGCTGCCCGGCCACGCCGGGCGTGAAGCCCGCCGCCTTGATGAAGGCGAAGGCCTGGTCGCCCGCATGGGTGATGTCCGCGTCGATCGCACGCAGGTCGAGACGGTCGCTCTGGCCGCGGCTGAAGTCGGTGATGACGTCGCCATTCGCCTCGGCGGCGGTGGCGAAGAGGAAGACATCCTTCCCGCTGCCGCCGCTCAGGCGGTCATGGCCCGCGCCGCCGTTCAGCGTGTCATTCCCGGCCGCGCCGATCAGCGTGTCATTCCCCACGCCGCCGATCAGCGCATTCGGATCCGGCGTGCCGTTCAGCAGCTTGTCCATCGCGTTGGCCGGCAGGGTGAGGGTGACGTCGCCATTGGTCATCAGCGCTGACTTCAGCCCGGTCGAGACGCCGCCGAGGCGGATATCCTCGACATAGAGGTTGCGGTCGGTGCTGGCCGAGCCGCCCCAGCCATCATTGAGGAAGCTGACGGTGACGGCGTGGGCGGCGCCTGCCAGGACCTGGCCGAGCGCGATGGAGGCACCGCCCTTGGCGTGGGCGGCGCTGACCGCCCCGGCCCAGGCCTGCACGCCATCCACGCGCACCACCGCCTGCGGGTCGCCCTGCCAGGATTCCCCGCCCAGCACGATGGCAAGGTCCACCTTGCCCGGCCCGACGGGGACGGGTGTCACGGGCGGTATCGGCAGGGCCAGGGTGACGTCGCCATTGGTCAGCAACGCCGCCTTCGTCCCGGTCAGGACGCCGCCGAGGCGGATATCCTCGACATAGAGGTTGCGGTCGGTGCTGGCCGAGCCGCCCCAGCCATCATTCATGAAGGTGACCGTGACCGCATGGGCCGCGCCCGCCGTCACCTGGCCGAGCGCGATGGCGGCGCCGCCCGTGGCATGGGCAGCCGTGACCGCGCCGGACCAGACCTGCACGCCATCCACGCGCACCACCGCCTGCGGGTCGCCCTGCCAGGATTCGCCGCCGAGGATGATGGCGAGATCCACGCCGGTCCCGTTCGGCAGCGCGGGGAGGGGGGGGCTGGCGGCCGTGCTGGGCGGCGGCGGCGGCGGCGGTGCGGGCGCCGGCGCCGGGTCGGGGCTCGCCGCCACGGCGAGCGTGGCCTGACCTGCGGTGAGCAGGGCGGCCTTCAGGCCGGTCGAGACGCCGCCGAGCTTGATGTCCTCGACATAGAGGTTGCGGTCGGTGCTGGCCGAGCCGCCCCAGCCATCATTCAGGAAGCTGACGGTGACCGCATGCGCCACGCCGGCCTTGACCTGGCCGAGGCTGATGGCCGCCCCCCCGGTGGCGTGCGCGGCGCTGACCGTGCCGGACCAGACCTGCACGCCATCCACCTGGACGACGGCCTGCGGGTCGCCCTGCCAGGACTCGCCGCCCAGCACGATGGCGAGGTCGGCCATGCCCGGGGCGAGGGGTGGCGTGGCGACGGGTGGCGTGGCGACGGGGGGCGTCGGCCTCGGCGTGGCCGTCGGTGCGGCGATCGCGAAGGTCGGGTCCTTGAAGAAGGCGGCGCTGCTGGTGAAGGGGGGCGCATCGGCGATGAGATCGGCATAGGCCTTGGCCGCCGCGGCCGATCCGGTGACCCGTGCGATCCCGGCCAGCGTCGCCAGGGCCAGCTGGGGGTAGTCGCCCTGGCTCTGGTCCCAGCCGAGATTGTTCGACCAGCCTCGCGCGTCCATGGCGGCCGCCATCTGCGCCCAGGTGGTGTAGAGGGTTCCCGTCGTCTGATCGGCGGTCGCGATCAGGTAGGCGGCGCCGTCATGCTCGTCGAAGCCCTTCGCCGTATTGGTGAAGCGGCCGACCAGGAAGTTCTCCTGCCACTTCAGGAAGGTCATGGCATCGGCATTGCCGCGGCTGGCGGCCGCGATCACGGTCGAGGCGAAGTAGTCCTGCTGCCAGGGCGCCATGGCGCCGGGCAGGCCATAGTCGCCGGGCAACCAGCCATGCGCCTCGCCCTGCTGCTGCGTCCAGAGGGGGATCTGCTTGACCAGCCACGCCCAGTTCTGGGCGGAGGCAGCGCTGAAATAGGCCTTTTCCGGACTGCCCTCGGGGCTGGCCCAGGCGGCCTCGTCCAGCTGGCGCAGGCTCCAGGCCGCGCCGCGCACCTGGTTGCCCTGCACCACCAGATCGCCCGCGCCCTCGCGCACGGCGGGCCATTGGCTCATGACGCTCCAGCTCGCCTGGGCCTGGAGGTTGTCGAGCATCCAGCGCTGGCCGGTCAGCAGATAGGGGACGTAGGAGAGGTCGGGCTGGTGCGCGGCATCCAGCGTCCAGCCGGTGTCGCCCCCGATCTGCTGGGTCAGCCCGCCCGAGGCGGCGTCGCCCTGGCGGCCGGCGCCGCCGCGAGGATCGGTCCAGAGCTTCGGGTAGGCGTCGGTGTTGAGCCAGGTGTTGTTGGCCGCATCGCGAAGGTGCCAGGGGACGGCGCTGGCCGTTTCGGCCTGGCCGAGCGCGTAGGTGGCGGCGCGGGCATCCTGCGTCATCAGCCAGGCGGTGTTGGCCTCGGTGGTGAAGCCGATATCCGCCCGCGCGCCCGTGCCGGGCATGTACTGCGTGACGCCATTGGCGGCGAGCGGCGCGTTCCAGCCGGGGGCGGCGGCCGCCGCGGCCCAGTTGTCCAGCATCGTGGGGTCCACGCCGCGCGTGAGGTCGTAGGCCGCGATGGCGCCGGCCGCCTCGAGATGGGCGACGTCGAGCTTCAGGTTCAGCCAGCCGGAGGCGGGGTCGCCCAGGCCCTGGCCGCCATTCTTGCCGTTGGAGGAAAAGGCCTCGTGCCAGTTCTGGTACTGCCCCTGGTCGAGCGCGAAGCGGCCGGCGAGGCTGCCGTCCATCGTCACCGTCACATCGGTGCGGGCGCGCCCGCCCGAAGCCGTCATCGATTCGTCGTTGTTGAATTGCGCATCCACGTTCATGCCGCCATTGGCGAAGATCGTGACGTCGAAGACGAGGCGCTGGGAGCCGGGGACCTGCACCTCGAC
>JAESGX010000470.1_pt1 | contig 14623 bp, 9 predicted proteins | sample 9269801 | NCBI WGS metagenome assembly JAESGX01 (sample SAMN16773122, study PRJNA677054) | algae metagenome | isolation source: Pleurocapsa minor GSE-CHR-MK-17-07R and co-occurring heterotrophs from wet... | place: USA: Lower Calf Creek Falls, Grand Staircase Escalante National Monument, UT ... | reverse complement strand
GGGCATCGACGCGACCCTCGGCGGGGGTCTCGCCCGGGGGCAGTTGCATGAGCTGTTTGCAGGCGGCGCAGCCGACGTGGCAGGCGCGGCCGGCCTGGCTGCTGTGCTGGCGATACGGTTCGGCGGCCCCGTCATCTGGCTGCGCGAAGAACAGGCCGATCGTCGGCTGCGGCTGCATGCGCCGGGCATGGCTGCCCTGGGGTTCGATCCCGGCAGGCTGGTGCTCGGCGTGCTGCCGGATGCCGATGCGGTGCTCCGCGCCGGCGCCGATGTCCTGCGCTGTCCTGGCGCGGGCGTGGCGGTGATCGAGCTGTGGCGAAACCCGCGCAACCTTGGCCTCACGGCCACGCGCTGCTTCCAGCTGGCGGCGGAGGCTTCGGGCGTGACGGCTCTTCTGCTGCGGATCGAAGCGGCACCTTCCCCCAGCGCTGCGGCAACGCGCTGGGCGGTGCGCTGCATTGCCAGCCAGGCCCTGGACGCCAATGCCCCCGGCTTTCCGGCCTTCGAGCTGGAGCTGCTCCGCCATCGGGGCGTCGGGGGCGGACGGGGTTGCTGGCGGCTGGCGTGGCATCGTGACGAGGACTGCTTCCGCGATCTCGGAGCCGCGCCGCTTCCTGGCGCTGTGGTTTCCGTTCCTGCCGACAGACCGGTTGCGCCCGTCTTCCCTCTCAGGCGCGCGGGATGAGCCGCTGCTGCTGGTGGTCAAGGAGCGCAATGCGCTGCGCGTGAGCGCGGCGTGCCCGCGTGCGCAGGCGCTGGGCCTCCTGCCGGGGATGCCGCTGGCTGAAGCGCGGGCGCGGGTGCCGCAACTGCTGGTGCAGGCGGCAGACCCGCAGGCGGATGCCGGCCTGCTGCTGCAGCTTGTGCGGCAATGCCGGCGCTGGTCGCCGATGGTCGCGCCCGATCCACCCGATGGCCTGTTGATCGACATCGGTGGCTGCGCCCACCTCTTCGGCGGCGAAGCGGCACTCGCGGCCGAGGCCGTCGCTCGGCTGGGCCGGCGGGTGGACGTGCGGCACGCGCTTGCTTCGACACCGTCTGCGGCAGGTGCGCTGGCGCGCTTCCCGCAGGAGGCTATGGACGAAGCCGAGGCCATTCGCCGATTGCCTGTTGCAGCGCTTCGTCTGGAAGCGCAGGCGCAGGCTGCCCTGCGCCGTGCCGGGCTGAAGAGCATCGGCGACCTTGCCGACCGGCCGACTGCTCCGCTTTCCGCCCGTTTCGGTGCGGCCACGACGGCGGCGCTCGACCAGCTCCTCGGCCGCGCCGACAGCCGGATCATCCCTCTGAGGCCTGTGCCCGCGCTGCACTTCGCCCGCTCATTTCCCGAGCCGATCGGCCATGCCGACGCAATCCGCGCGGCACTTGCCGAGTTCGCCACGAAAGCTGCTTATGCGCTGGAACGCCGTGCGCAGGGCGGTCGCTGCTTTGCCGCCAGCTTCTTCCGCACCGACGGGGTTGTCCGCGAGCTGGCCATTGAAACCGGCCAGCCCACGCGCGACCCGGCGCGAATCGCCCGCCTCTTCCATGAGCGCATCGAGGCGCTTGCCGATCCGCTGGACCCGGGTTTCGGTTTCGATCTTATCCGCTTCGAGGTCCCGGCGGTGGAGCCGCTCGACGCCGTCCAGGCCGAGCTCCACGCCGCACCCCCCGGGCAGGAGGTGATCGAGGCCCTGATCGACCGGCTGAGCGTTCGGCATGGGCGCGACCGCATCCGCCGTATTGTGCCGGTCGACAGCCATGTGCCGGAACGGGGCGAGCGCAGGCTCGCAGCGCTCGATCTGCCGGTTCCCGCCATCTGGCCCCATGCAGCGCCCGGTGAGCCGCCGCTGCGCCCCTTCCTGCTGTTCGACCCGCCGCGGCCGGTGGATGTCGTTGCCGAAGTGCCCGACGCGCCGCCGCGCCAGTTCAGATGGAAGGGCGTGGCCCACCATGTGGTGCGATCCGAGGGCCCGGAACGGATTGCAGCGCCCTGGTGGAAGAAGAGTGGCGAGAACCGCCCGACGCGCGACTATTACCGCGTGGAGGACGCCGCCGGCCATCGCTTCTGGCTGTTTCGCCACGGTCTCTATGATCGGGAAACAGCCAGCCCGCGCTGGTATCTGCACGGGCTTTTCGCATGAGCGGCTTTGCCGAACTGGCCGCCGCCAGCAGCTACAGCTTCCTGGCCGGTGCCTCCCACCCTGCGGACATGGTTGGCCGGGCGTTGGCGCTGGGCATGGCGGGCATCGGCATTGCAGACCGCAACACGGTGGCCGGCGTGGTGCGCGCGCATGTGGCGCTGCGCGAAGCGATTACGAAGGCCAGCGACCAGGGTCTGCCGCCGCCGCAGTTTCGCCTCGTGGTCGGTGCGCGTCTCGGCTTCATCGACGACACACCCGACATCATCGCCTATCCCCAGGACCGGCAGGCGTGGGGGCGCCTGACCCGCCTGTTGACCCTGGGCAATCTGCGGGGGCGCAAGGGTGAATGCCTGCTGGGCGTGAACGACCTTCTGGAGCACAACAACGGGCTGCTCCTGATTGCCATCGCCGATGAGCAGCATCGGGATGTGCTGCGGGACATTTCTGCCTCCATCGGCCCGCGACAGCTCTGGCTTGGAGCCCGGATGCCGCGCCGCGGCGACGACGAGCGACGCCTGGCGCGCCTGCGCGAGCTGGGACGGGAGCTGCTGCTTCCCCTCCTCGCCACCAACGACACCCTTTATGCGGGGCCAGAGGACCGCGCGCTGCACGATATCCTGACCTGCATAAAGGAGAAGACGACAATATCGGCGGCGGGGCGCCGGCTGGAGGCCAATGCGGAGCGTCACCTGAAGGCGCCAGCCGAAATGCATCGCCTGTTCCGGAGCCATCCGGACGCGGTGGCGGAAAGCTTGAATCTTCTCAGCCGGATCCGCTTTTCGCTGGATGACCTGCGCTACGAATATCCGCAGGAGCCGGTTCCCGAGGGTTGGGAGGCGCAGGACTGGCTGGAACATATCGTGCTGGAGGCCGCGCACGCCCGCTATGGCGACAATCTGCCCGCGGGTGTGCAGCAGCGGCTGACGGAGGAGTTCGATCTCATCCGGAAGCAGAATTATGCCTGCTACTTCCTCACCGTGCACGACCTGGTGCGCTACGCCCGCGCGCAGGAGCCGCCCATCCTCTGCCAGGGCCGCGGCTCGGCGGCCAATTCCATCGTCTGCTTCCTGCTCGGAGTCACCTCTGTGGACCCCGAGAAGTACGACCTTCTGTTTTCACGCTTCGTGTCGGAAGACAGGGGCGAGCCCCCCGACATCGACGTGGATTTCGAGCATGAGCGGCGCGAGGAGGTGATGCAGTATATCTATCGCCGCTACGGTAGTCACCGCGCCGGAATCGCTGCCACAGTCATCCACTACCGTCCGCGCAGTGCGGTGCGCGAAGTCGGCAAGGTGCTCGGCTTTTCCGAGGATGCGACCGCGCGTCTCTCCTCCACGGTCTGGGGCAGCTTTGCCGGGAGCATGGAGGAAAACCGCTATCGCGAGGCGGGCGTCGACCCCGACAACCCCGAGATCCGGCGCCTTGCGCAGCTTGTCAGCCGTATCCTGCATGTGCCTCGGCACTTGTCGCAGCATGTCGGCGGTTTCGTGCTGACTGAGGACCGGCTGGATGAAACCGTGCCCATCCACAATGCCGCCATGGCGGATCGAACCTTCATCGAGTGGGACAAGGACGATATCGACGCGCTGGGCCTGATGAAGGTGGATGTGCTGGCGCTGGGAATGCTGACCTGCATCCGAAAATCGTTCGAGCTGATGCGCCGGCACGGGCTTGGCGACCATGATCTCGAGCTCGATGGCAGCGCCGACGATGCCGCCGTCTACGACATGCTGTGCCGGGGCGACAGCATCGGGGTTTTCCAGGTTGAAAGCCGGGCGCAGATCAACATGCTGCCGCGCCTCAGGCCGCGCACGCTGTACGATCTGACCATCCAGGTCGCCATCGTCCGCCCCGGCCCCATCGAGGGCGATATGGTGCACCCTTATCTGAGGCGGCGGAGCGGGCTGGAAACGATCGACTATCCCTCGCCTGCCCCACCGCATCCCCGCGACGAGCTGAGAAGCCTGTTGGGCAAGACCTTCGGCGTGCCGTTGTTCCAGGAACAGGCCATGAAGCTTGCCATTGTTGCGTCCGACTTCTCCGCGTCCGAAGCGAACCGGTTGCGAAGGTCGATGGCGACCTTTCGCAACCTCGGCACCATGAACGAATTCGGGCCGAAGATGGTGAAGGGGATGGTGGCGCGCGGCTATGAGCAGGCGTTTGCCGAGCGATGCTTCAAGCAGATCGAAGGGTTCGGCAGCTATGGCTTCCCCGAAAGCCATGCGCTTGCCTTTGCGCGCCTTGTTTATGTTTCGGCGTGGATCAAGTGCCACCAGCCGGCGGTTTTCGCCTGCGCGCTTCTGAATTCGCAGCCCATGGGCTTCTATGCCCCTGCCCAGATCGTCCGCGATGCCTGCGAGCATGGCGTCGAGATCCTGCCTTTGGATGTGAATGCTAGCAGCTGGGACCATGGCCTGGAGCCGGGGTCCGACGGGGCCCCGGCACTGCGTCTGGGGCTGCGCCAGATCAGCGGCTTCCGCGCGGCATGGGCGACGGAAATCGAAGCTGCCCGCCCGTTTGCGGATGTCGAGCAGCTCGCCCGCCGTGCCCGGTTGCCGGCGCGCGCGCTTCACCTGCTGGCGGATGCGGACGCCTGTCGTTCGCTGGGTCTCTCCCGCCGCGATGCGCTGTGGCAGGCACGCCGGACGCCCGCTGTCGCGCTTCCCCTTTTTGCGGCCGCCGATGCGCGCGAGCTTGGTGAGGAGGCAGCGATGCGTCTTCCCGCCATGGCGGAAAGCGAGGAGGTTGTTGCCGACTACCAGACGGCGCGCCTGACACTGCGCAGGCACCCGCTTGCCTTCCTTCGGCGCGAACTGGGTGAGGCGAATATCCTGAGCAGTGCGGAAGTGGCCTGCGTGCGGCCCGGCACCCGGGTGCGCGTGGCGGGGGTGGTTCTTGTCCGCCAGCGTCCGGGTAAGGGGAATGCCATCTTCGTGACGCTGGAGGATGAAACGGGCATTTCCAATCTGCTCATCTGGTCGCGCCAGTTCGAACGCATGCGGCGCCCGGTGATGGCCGCCCGCCTGATGATTGCGAGCGGTATCGTTCAGCGCAGCCCTGAAGGGGTGATTCACCTGATGACGGACGGGGTGGAGGATGCAAGCTACATGCTGGGGCAACTGGAAGAGTCGCAGGCGGGATGTGCTCCACCGGATCGCGCCCGCCACCCTCGCGACGTCAGGCTGCTCCAGAAGTCGCGGGATTTTCATTGAACCGATGCTGGCGGGAGGATGCTGGCGGGAGGTGGTGGGCCTGCTCTGCAGAGATCAGGAATCTGCCTACGCTGTGGGCCAACATGATGAGGACAGCCTGGCGTCACTGCGGCTCAATCGAGCGCTGCTCCGGCTGTCAGGTTGACGACGGTTGCCGTCATGGCGGCCGCATGGTCGGAGGCGAGGAAAGCTGCTGTTTGCGCAACTTGCGACAGTGTCGGCAGTCGACCGAGCATGGTGCTCTGGGCGGCGCCCTCCAGCCATTCTTCAATTTCCAGCCCCATCGCACTTGCCTTGGGCATGAAGAGTTCCGCCGTGTACGAGCCGGCCCGCGCCGTGTCGGCAACGGCATGTGTCTTCACGCAGACGACACGAATGTTCTTGGGGCCAAGCTCGCTGGCGAGCACGCGTGTGAACGCCTCTTCGCCAGCACATGTCACGATATGGCCGAGATGGCCGGGGATTGCCATTCTCCCTGCAGGGGCGGTGATCGTGATGATCACGCCGGGCCGGTTCTTGCCCATGTGTGGAGCGACCGCTTTAGAGGTGACGAAGAGCGCCCGCAGAAAGGTTTCGATGGGGCGCATGAACGCGCCCACAGACAGGTCGGAGATCCCGGTCCCCTGGTCGTGCAGGAAACCGGTCGCGTTCATGGCAATGTCGATTCCACCGGTTCGCTCTGCCAGGGTGGTGACCGCATCAATCGTTGTGCGCTCGTCGAGCACATCGACAAGGAACGTCTCGACCTTGTACCCAGCCGCCCGAATGTCCTCGGCGACTTTTCCAAGGCGCGCCGGGTTGCGCGCACCGATGAACACCTGTGCTCCCTCGCGCGAAAGGGTCTGCGCCACAGCAGCGCCGATTGATCCGCTTCCTCCGAAGATAACCGCCGTCTTGCCTGCAACGAGCATCGTTTCACCCCATTCTGCCGCAACGCGCCCCAGAGGCACGCGCGATGTTCCCGATCGGCCAGTCCGCCGAGACCGCCCGAAAGCGCAGTCGCAATGTTAGCCGCGGCGTTCCGGTCGTTTACCCACCTGCGAACAACTTATCGTAGCGCCGCTGCATCTCGTCTGGCTGCATCTCTTCGATCGAGTGGCCGATCATCCAGTCGTAGCCGAAAGGATCGCGGACAGTTCCCGAGCGTTCGCCGTAGAACTGGTCTTTGACGTCCCGGATCAGGTGGGCACCGGCCTCGATGGCGGCCGCCACCATTGCGTCGGCATCCTCGACATGGAGGTGCAGAACCAGCCCGCTGGTCTGTCCGGGATCGAGAGCGTGAATCCCCATCTCGGGATATTCATCCGAGATCATGATGGTCGCTTCGCCGAACATCAGTTCCGCATGGCCGAGGCGGCCGCCCGGCTCGACGAGGCGAAATTTCTCAACTGCGCCGAACGCACGTTTGTAGAAGTCGATCGCTTCCTCGGCGTTCCTGGCACGCAGGTAGGGGAAGACTTCATGGATCTGCATTGTTTCGCTCCACTGGGGCTCTGTCGGGGCCTGGTCTCCAGCCCAACATATCGAGGGCAACCGGGTCCGTCTTGAACAAATCTGACCGATGGATGCTGCTCAGGTGCCGACCGGCACGTGCCTCGCCCAGGCTGGAGCGACGCGACGATAGTTGCCCGGTGCCAGATCGGCGATTGCCCGGAACTCGCGGGTCATATGGGGTTGATCCGCATAGCCGAACAAGGCGGCAACATCGGCGAGCGCGATGTCTGGTGCCGAATGAAGGTGCTCGATCACACGATTGAAGCGTCGAAGGCGGGCGTATCTTGTCGGAGAAAGCCCGGTCGCGCTGGTGAAAACTTGCACGAGATGCCGGTGGCTGACGCCGATCTCGGCCACCAGTTCGCCGATGCGTTTGCCGTGTTCGAGGTGGACGAGCGCATGAGCGACCAATGGATTGACCCCGCGCGCAACGCGAAGTCGGCAGAAGAGAAACGCCTCGAACACGGTCAGGCGGCTCGCGCTTGTCGGGGCCATCGCCAGCCGTTCGCGCAGTTCCGCGAGATCGGAGGCGTGCCACAGGTCTTCGAGGCAGGTATGCCGTCCAGCCAGAGCGCCAGCGGGCGTGTTCGACACCAGCTCCGCAACGCCCGGCCGCAGCATCGCACCGACCGTGGGCGAGGACTGCGCCATGCATTTGACATAGGCGGTGTCCCGCACGCCTCCGATCACGCTGGTGCCGACAGGTCGACCTTCAGGATCGGCTGCGTGCGCAAAAAGCCGAAGCGGGACGTCACCAAGCCTGATCACGAGGTGCATCGCGCCGGTTGGAAGCACATGCTCGCGTCTCCGATCGGCAGGTACGAGCGGCAAACCGTCTGTCGCCCACAGCCGCGAGACGTAGGGGCGCAATGCAAGGCCGGCAAGGCGACTGATCATCATGTCGCGGGTGCTATCCTGTCCTCAGATTTGCGGACAGGATGGCTTCTTGCAACCGGCGGCGTTTGGCGGGCCACGGCTGATGAAGATGAGCATTGCATGTTCGCTATTGCACGATGTTAAATCGCTCGTCCCGGCCGTGGTTCTCGGGCTCGGTCGTCAATCGCCTGGTAGGCAGACGTCCAGAAATCCAGCACCACCGGGTGCAGTGCCATCGCACCCGGGCGACATTGCGCCATGAAGACACCGACCATCTTCTCGTGCGGGTCGATGTGTACCGATGTGCTAAAAATGCCCTCCCAGCCGTAGCGTCCGGGGACCTCGGCCACGTCGGTGCGCCGGGTCACGACCGAAACGCCAAGCCCCCAGCCACGTGTGTCCCAGAAGTTCGCAAAGAACGGTGACGCCGCCTTCTGCTCGGCCGTCAACTGGTCCGTGGTCATCGCCTCGACCGACAGCCGCGACAGGAGTCGCTCTTTCCCGCATGCGCCCTGGTTCAGCATCATCAAGCCGAAGGCGAGCATGTCGTCGGCGGTCGAAACGAACTGGTCCCCTGCACCCGACTCGAACACGCATGGTTGCGCGAGAAGCTCGGCGCGCACTTCGCCGAGAACGGTGATCTCGCCGGTCACGAAATCGGTCTGGTAACAGGTTGCCACCCTGTCGAGCTTGGCCTGCGGCACCGTGAACCCGCTGTCCTTCATGCCCAGCGGCTCGAAGATGCGCGTCCGCATGAAGTCCGAAAGCGGCATGCCGGCGACGCGCCCTATGAGCACCCCCAGAATTTTCGCGCTCATGTGATAAAGCCAGCGCTCGCCCGGCTGACTGGCGAGCGGCAGGCGGCCCAGCGCCTGAAGAAACGCATCGGGCGTGCCCGGAAAGTGGAATGTGCTGAGCGGGAGGTGGGCTTCGGTCATCGCCTTCTGCAGCGGGCTGGGCGGCGCAAGGAACCCGACTTCGGCAAGGAACCCCATCTCGCCATAGCCCGATCGGTAGGTCAGCAGATCGCGCGCCGTGATCGGTCGCTTGGCGGGAACCGTGTCGTCGAGTTCGCTGTGGAGCGTCCGCAGAACCTTGCGGTTCGCGAGCTCGGGCAGGAATTCATCGACCGGATCGTCCAGCCGCAACCGGCACTCTTCCACGAGGATCATCGCCGCGACCGCGGTTATCACCTTGGTCACAGAGGCCATCCGGAAGATCGTGTCGCGCTGCATCGGTGCTGTGCGGTCGAACCCCAGCGTGCCGATAGTGTCGACATGCTCGAAACCGTGCCGGCTGATCGCGGCGACGAGACCGGGCAACCGACCACTGTTCACGTGTCGCCGGAGGGTGTGGTGCAACCGTGTCAACCTCGCGGTGGACAAGCCACCGGTGTTTGCCAACCTTATGTCAGGCGGCTGTGCCACCTTGCCTGCGGCGGGGGATTCAAGCGTGTCGGACACCATGCTCAGTTCCTCCCTCTCGCTGCCAACGGCCCGCCACAGGCTCGGAAATCAACACGCCATATTGGACCTGCCCCTTGTTACAGCGGGTATGTTTCGGCCGAAAGGTGCAGTGAGCCCAACGATGGTGCAGAAAAAGCGACCCGACAGATTCCCGGCGACAGCCGACAGGGGCGCAAGTTAGGGAATGGGCACGGGAAAGACGTCGTGCAGCGATCTGGTTTCCGGCAGAACATAGACGATGCCCGGCGTCCGTTCGAAGATCGTGCCGATGATCCGATCGTAGAATGCCACCGGCACATTGATGCATCCATAGGAAATCCGGTTGTCGAGCGCGGTCGCGGTTGCCAGCCGAGCCAGGCGCCGTTCGGCCGGGGTTCCCTTCACGACCCTGTGCAACGAGAGCGCTGAGCCGTGGTCCACCCAGAGCACGCTGTGTCCGACCAGATTCTCCCCAAGTCCGGCGACGAAACGTCCTGCCGGGGTGATCCGCTCGGCGGGCGTGATCAGCGAGAGTTTGCGGTCGCCGATACCCGGCGGGTTGTCGTCGCCCCGCGCCAGCCCCAGCAACGCGGGGGCAGCGCCGCGAAAGATTCCACCCGCATCAAAGCCGAAAACTCTGGCATTCACCTTGTCGACGATGAGGTACGGCATTCGCGCGTTGTCGCCCGAAGCAAGAATCCAGTCGGCGACCTTGCGCACGCTTTCCGACGCCGTCTCCGCGGTAAACGCGGCGCCCTGTAACCCGGACCGCGCCGGGGCGTCTGCTGCCGGTGCAACGACCGGCGAACGGCTGGCAGCCGGCACAGACCCCTCTGGCGCCGCCGCCGCTGGCGACGTCGAGAGGCAGATTGCCAGCAGCGCCGAGAAGCGGCGGACCTGGGCGTGCAGCGATTGCCCGCGCCGCCGTCTTGAACAGCGAGGACATCCGGGACGCACCACGCTCAGTTGCGGTCCTGCCTGGGCCGGTAGATCGGGACGGCAACCGGCGCAATCGGCCGGGCGACGACGGCCGGCGGGACGAACGGTGCGTCGGGAACGATCTCGGCCGGCAACGGGGTAGGCATGGCGGGCATCCGCACGCCTTCGCCGATGACGGCCAGCGTCAAAAAGGCAAGGGCTGGCGCGACCGTCGGGGGGCCGGCGCTTTCGATCAGCGTCGTGCCGCCCGAGGGCGGTACGACGGCCGGGGGGGCCACCACTGGAGGCACGATCGGCGGTCCCGGCGGCGGTCCCGGCGGCGGTCCCGGCGGCGGTGGCGGCGGCGGTGGCGGCGGCGGTGGCGGCGGCGGTGGCGGCGGCGGCGGCGGTGGTGGCGGTGGTGGCGGCGGCGGCGGTGGTGGCGGCGGCGGCGGCGGTGGCGGTGGCGGTGGCGGTGGCGGCGGTGGTGGCGGTGGCGGTGGTGGTGGCGGAGGTGGCGGAGGTGGCGGAGGTGCAGCGACGATGGCCGCGCTGGTCCTGGACACCGTGGCACAGCAGGTGGATGGCAATGCGAAGCTGTCCGCCTGCGGGCCGGCAAGCGTATAGCCGGTGAACGAAATCCCCACGTCGGTGCCGACGTTGGGATCATCGAAGACCGCAGTGGCGCCGGGGCCGGCGACCAGGATTACCCCGATCGGCACGCCGGAGTCGGCCGTGCTCTGAAGGCCGGCCAGGGTTGCCACCGTGGTGCCGTCGAAGACCTTGTCGCCGCTTGGAAACACCAGCATCCGCTGCGTGACGGTGGCACCGCCGGTCAGCGTGAAGCGGGGCGAAAAGTCGGTCGGCGTCGCGTAGGAGACCGGATTGTAGTTGATGGTCACGGGCGCGTTGGGGCCGGTGACCGTCACGGGCGGGGCGAGCGGGCCAAAGACGAGGGTGCCGCCGGCGACGCCGGGCCCCCGCCCGTTGTTGCCGGTGATGATGACGAGCCCGAGCGCCAGGCCCAGGCTCTGGCTCGGGATCGTGCTGCCGCGGGTCAGCGTGATGGCGCCGTTCAGATTGGCATCATGCCCGGCGCAGATCGTGAGATTTCCGTCGGTCACGGTGATCGCGGCCACGGCACTGACGTTCACGTCGTTGCCGGCGCTCAGCAGGATGCTGCCGTTGGTGGTGGTGATGGCGGCATTCACGTTCGCGTCGCGCCCGCAGCAGATCACCACATTGCCGTTGGTGGCCGAGATCGCAGCATTGACGTTGACGTCGCGTATCGCATTCAGGGTGAGCGTCGTGGTGCTCGGTGTTGCGACCCAGGAGACCGCCTCGTTCACGAAGATGTCGCCGTTGCCGGGGGCGGCGGTGTTGAGCGTGGTGACCGGTGGCGTTCCCGCGACCGTCACGTCGGGCCCTGGCAGGGTGTTGATCACCACACTGTTCGTCACCAGCAGCGCCGACAGCGTCGCGCCCGAGATGTTTCCGCCACCCCCGATGATGAAGTCTTCCGGGTCGATGAGCCAGGTGCCGGTGATGCCCGCCGGCGCAGCCGTGGTCACCCTGGCCGTGTCGGCAATGGTGACCTTCCACGCAGATGTCTCGACGAAACCGCCGTTGCCGCCGTCGGGCGCGCTGGCATCGAGAACGCCTGTCAGGTTCAGCTGGCCGCTTTGCAGATCGCCCAGCAGCTTGATCACGCCGCTCCGCGTGTCCAGCGTGCGCGCTTCGACGACGCCGCTGTTGTTGACCACGGTCCGCAGCAGCTGGCCGGCAGCCTGGGCCGTCATCAGCACCTGCCCCCCGTCGGCGCGCAGCACGCCGCCGTTCTCGACCAGCGCGCCAAGCGCCCCCTGGTCGATGGTGACGTTCAGCAGTCCGTCGCCGGCGACGTCGAGGGTGATGGCGGTTCCTGCCGCAAGTGTCACGAAGCCCAGCGTGGCCTGGATGACACCGTCATTGCGAACACTGGCGCCCAGCATCGCGACGGTGCCGCCGTCGGCGGTGATCGATCCCTGGTTAACGACGGCACCTCCGGTGCCGGCGAACTGGTAGCGTCCCGCCATGAAGTCGGCGTCGGACAGGCCCAGCGTCGAGGCCACCAGCCCGCCGACATTCACCTGTGCGCCGCGGCCGAACAGCACGCCATTGGGATTGACCAGGAACAGCTGGCCATTGGCCGAAAGGCGGCCAAGGATAACCGACGGATCAGGCCCCATGACCCGGTTCAGCGCGACCGAGCTGCGGTCGGGCTGGTTGAACACCACCGACTTGCCCTGCGCGATGTTGAAGGCCTGCCAGTTGATGGCGACATTCTGGCTCCCCTGGTTGATTGTGACCATCTCGGCCCCGCCGGCGATCGTGGCACTGCCTGCCGTCACCACGCCGCCGGTCGGCAGCCCCTGCGCAGCGGCGCCGGACGCCAGCAGCAGCGTGCCCGCGACCCCGGCCAGCACCAGCAACCCGAGCGCCATCCGCGACACCCCTGGCAGACCGGTCGATCCAGCCAGCGCCGCCCGGTGCGCGCGGCGCAGGGTGACGGCGGATGGGGTCTGCCGGCGCGTTCTGATGTCCGTCGACTGATGCATGCCATTCATGACCTGGTCCCTTGCTTGGAAAGCGGCGGCGGGGCGCCCGCCAATGCCGCCTTCAGAAGAATTTGACGATCTGCACCCACAGCCGGCCGGACCGGTCCGGCGCGGAGGTTGCGGGCGTGCTGCCGAGCTTGCGCGCATAAGCTGCGGTGACCATGAAATCATTGGCCCGCGCCCAGCTCAGGCTGGCGCCGTAGCCGCTGCGGTGCAGGCTGTTCGATCCGGGGAACCACGGGTCCTTGGCAATCCTGACCGCGCCGACGTCCACAAAGCCGGCGAGCTGCAGCTGGCCGGGAAGACCTGCCGCGGGCAGCAGCAGCCGGACTTCCATGTTGGCGACATAGCCTTCATCGCCATAGGCCTCGCCCTCGGGATAGGCGCGGACGCCATAGGGGCCACCCAGCGACATCTGTTCGCTGCTGTCGAGATTGTTGAAGGCGAACTGCCCTCTGACCGATCCGTAGAGCGACAGCGCCTGCGTCAGGGTCTGGAGCCGGGCGACGCGAAGCTGGACCTTGCCGTAGCCGCCCTGGGCCCGGGCGGTCGCGGCGTCCAGCGCGCGGGCCGCAGGTGTGTCGATGTCGAGGTTGCCCACAGTCCCGTCCACCGAAAAGACGGTCCACCCGCCGGCGCCCAGGCTGTCCTGGACATCGCCGCGCAAGCCGGCGGTGGCGGCCCGCGTGCTCCGGTCGGTGACCGTCGAGGTCACACCGACCCGGTCGTGGAACGAGCTGGCCCGGAGCGAGACGTCGCCATGGAGATTGGCGCGCCGCGAGCGCACCAGCGGATAGCTGCCGAACAGGCTGAACAGGTCGGCGCTGCCGTCGGCGTTCAGGCTTCTGAACTCGCGGCCGAGCTCATACTCGATATGGGCGTAGGCGGCGCCGATGGTGGCGTTGCCCACCCGCATCTGATAGGCGGCGCGGCCGTAGAGCAGCCCGCCGTTCGAGACCAGCGCACGGAAGCTGGCCAGATCGCCGCGGCCGGTCGGGTTGTTGATGTTGACCGTACCCCCCAGGCGGTACTCGCCGGTGTAGCGGTTGCCGCCATTGTCGGCCTCGATGCTGCCGGTCACGCGTCGGCCAGGGTCCAGATCGACGACAAGATCAGACGTGCCGTCGGCGGCTCCCGGCGACAGCGTCGACCGAACCTTGACGCCGGGCAGATCGGACAGCAGCAGCAGCCGCCGTTCCAGCGGGGCGGCGGCAACCGGGTCTCCGGGCGTCAGACCCTTCAGAACCGACCGCGCGACACCGTCGGCGACCCGCGCCCGGTTGCGCAGCTCGATCTGCCCGTAGCGCCCTTCGATGATCGCGATCGTCACGGACCCGGCTGAAATCTCCTGCGCGGGCAAATAGGCTCGCGCAAGGAAATAGCCGTTCTTGTGATAGTAGGCCGAGACGGCTCCCGCGAGCCTGCGCAAGTCTGACAATGTGAGCGCAGCACCCGGCGTGAAGCCACTGGCCGCTATCAGATCCGCTTCAGAAAACAGGGTGTTTCCCGTAAGTTGCAACCGAACTACGTTGACTGTTCCGCCCGTCGGACCCTCCTCGGCCACCGCTGCAGGGGGTGTGATGGCAAGGTCGGGCGTGGTCCGGGGCAGTTCCGGGGTTGGCGGGATTTGCTGCAGTTGACGTCCGGCATCGGGCACCTGCTGTGCCATTGCGCCAGTCCCCAATGCAACCAGGCTTGCCGACATCAGGCACGATTTCAGCAGTCGCATCTCATAAAATCCCGTCAGAATAGCACCGTGGTTCGACGACATGGCCCTCCGGTCCAGATCGCATTTTACGTGATAAACAAGATAAGCTCCAGATTGGAAGAATGTTCCCAAGAAAAAAATTCTTTTGTAAATAATCTTTTTGAATTAATTTGGGACCATCGGCGCGCTCAAGATCTTTCGCAGTTCTTTAAAAATCCCAACGGGATATTGGTTGCGTTACAGAATCAGGCTG
>JAESGX010000469.1_pt1 | contig 14669 bp, 13 predicted proteins | sample 9269801 | NCBI WGS metagenome assembly JAESGX01 (sample SAMN16773122, study PRJNA677054) | algae metagenome | isolation source: Pleurocapsa minor GSE-CHR-MK-17-07R and co-occurring heterotrophs from wet... | place: USA: Lower Calf Creek Falls, Grand Staircase Escalante National Monument, UT ... | reverse complement strand
AGGAAGATCAGCCGCACGGCCCCCTGCGCGGCCGCATGCGCGAGGCAGGCCTCCAGCGCCTCCAGATTGCCGTGGATATCCGCGAGCAGGGCGATGCGCATGCGTGTCCTTCCGGGTGCAAGCCTAGGGGCGGGGGGCGGGCGCGGGCAATGATCGAGCGCAACCCCTCGACAGGGCACGCGCCGCGCCGGAGAAAGGGGCATGGCCCCGATCCCGCTCCTCGTCCTCAACCCGCTCGATGCCGAGCGCCTGGCCCGCATCGCCGAGGGCGGCTTCGCGCCGCATGTGGCGCTCGGCCCCGAAGCGCGCGCGCGCGCCATCGCGGAGATGCCCGGCCTGCGCTGCGTGCTGACCAATGGCGCGACGGGCTTCACGGCCGCCGAGATGGACGCGCTGCCGCAGCTCTCGATCATCTGCGCCATCGCGGTCGGGCATGAGAATATCGACGTCGCGGCCGCCCGCGCGCGCCGCATCGTCGTCACGCATGGGCCCGGCACCAACGCGCCCTCGGTCGCCGATCACGCCATGGCCCTGATGCTGGCCCTGCTGCGGGACATCCCGCGCCTGGATGCGGCGGTGAAGCAGGGCGAATGGATGGGCGTGCGCTGGCCGCGCCCGATGGTGAGCGGACGGCGGCTGGGCATCCTCGGCATGGGCGAGATCGGCAGCTTGATCGCGGCCCGCGCCACGGGCGGCTTCGGCATGGAGATCGCCTATTACAACCGCAAGCCGCGCCCGGGCAGCGCCGGGACCTGGATGCCCTCCGTCACCGCGCTGGCGGAATGGGCCGATGTGCTGCTCATCGCCACCCCCGGCGGGGCCGCCACGCGGCATCTGGTGGACGCGGCCGTGCTCACGGCGCTCGGCCCGAAGGGCTACCTCGTGAATATCGGCCGCGGCAGCGTGGTGGACCAGGCGGCACTGATCGCGGCCTTGCAGCAAGGCCGCATCGCGGGTGCGGCCATCGACGTGGTGGATGGCGAGCCGCAAGTGCCCGACGCCATGCGCGCCTTGCCCAACCTCATCATCACGCCGCACATCGCCGGCCGCTCGCCCGAATCCATCCTGGCGACGGCGAGCCTCGTCGTCGCCAATCTCCAGGCGCATTTCGCGGGCCAGCCGGTGCTGACGCCGGTGGCCTGATCAGCCCTTCCGGAAGAGAACCGGCAACCCCCGCCAGAACAGCGCGAGGCCGAGACCCCAGACGCTGTAGATGCCCACGCTGCGCAGCATCGCCGTGGTGTTGCCATTGGCGAACATCGGCGTGCCCTTGATCAGCGGCACGATGATCCAGGCGCCCACCACCAGCGGCAGCACCAGGCAGAAGATCACGGCAAAGAGCCAGAAGGGCATGGAAGCCGGGCGCTTCGGCTCCAGGATGGCAAACAGGATGCCCCACATCCCCCCCCAGAAACACGCATTCCACAGCTGCGGCACGCCGAGCGGCGGAATCGGCGTCTGGCGGAAGGCCGGGCCCGGGATCCAGCCCATGCCGTGGTAGAAGGTGATCGTCGCCTGATGGAAGAACAGCACGCCGAGGAAGGCGCAGAGGAAACCGAAGGCGAGGGTGGCAGGCTTCATGATGGGCTCCGGGAGGAATGCGCGGCCATCACCGCACATTCCCCCCGCCGCGCCAACAGCGAAATGATCGCACCCGTCGGATCGCCCATGGCTGGCTTCAGCCATGGCGTGAATCCGCCGGGCAAAGGCTCAGGTGAACTGCGCCGGGCGCGGCACATACAGGTAGCCCTCGCCATCGCGGATGATCCGCCCGAAGCCCGGCCAGGGCACATGCACGCCGCCCATCAGGATGCCCTCGGCCGCCAGCATCTCGAGCGTGCGGACGCGGCTCTCGACGCCCATGGCGCTGTCCACATCCACGCCCACGCGCCAGCGCGGCCGGGCCAGCTGGATCACCATCTGATGCGCGATGTCGCCCCAGATCAGCATGGTCTGGTTCTGGCTGGTGAGCCGGAAGCTCACATGGCCCGGCGTGTGGCCGGGTGCCGGCACCATGAAGACGCCGGGGATGACCTCGAGCCCGTCCCGCATCTCCACCGTGCGGATCCGCCCGCCATAGGGGCGGATGGCGCGCCGCCCCGCCTCGATGAAGCGCTGCCCCTGCGGCACGCGGCTTTCCATCGCGGGGTCGATCCAGAACTGGTGGTCAATCTGCGTCACGACGACTTCCGCATTCGGGAAGTTGCGGGTGGTGCCGTCATAGCTCAGCCCCAGCGCATGCTCGGGGTGGATATGCGTCAGCAGCACCGTGTCCACATCCTCGGGCCGGTAGCCCGCCGCGCGGAGTGCGGCCAGCGTGCCGCCCGTGGTCGGGATGAAGCTGGAATGCCCGCCCACATCAATCATGGCGAGGTTGCGGCCCGTGTTGATCACATAGGCGCCGACCGGCTGGTGCAGCCCGCCCTCGATCGCGAAGGCGCGCGCCCGCAGCGGCACGATCTCCTCAGGCCGGCTGTCGGGGAAGAAATTCTGGATGCCCGCATTGGTGCCCTGCATGGCGCCATCCAGCAGCGTCGTCACCTCCACATCGCCGACCTTCAGGCGATGGAAGCGCGGCGGGTTCGCGCCCTGCTGCGGCGGCACGCCCGAGGCGGCGGCGGGCGAAACGGCAGCGAGGGTGGTGGCGGCAGCCGCGCCCAGGATGGCGGCGCGGCGCGCGAAAGCGAGATCCTGCATCACATGGCTCCTTGATGACGGTGCGGAAAGAATTAGGGTCCCGCTCGCCGCCTGTCAGCCCTTCGCGTATGAACCCGTGAGGAAATTCGCCCGAGGGAATGCTCAGCATGAAGGCCGTCGCCTACACCCATTGCCACCCGGTGACGCATGACGATGCGCTGCTGGACCTCACCCTGCCCGACCCCGCCGGCCCGCGCGGCCATGACCTGCTGGTCGAGGTGCGCGCCGTCTCGGTGAACCCGGTGGACGCCAAGCTCCGCAGCGCCGCCGACCCGGCCGGCGAACCGCGCATCCTCGGCTTCGACGCCTGCGGCGTGGTCCGCGCCCGCGGCGACCAGGCGCAGCTTTTCCAGGAGGGCGAGGAGGTCTTCTACGCCGGCGCCGTGAACCGCCCCGGCAGCAACGCGCAATTCCACCTGGTGGATGAGCGCATCGTCGGCCGCAAGCCGAAGACCCTTTCCGCCGCGGAAGCCGCCGCCCTGCCCCTCACCACCATCACCGCCTATGAGGCGCTGTTCGACCGGCTGAAGATCGCGCGCGACGCGACGGGCGCCGTGCTGATCATCGGGGGCGCGGGCGGCGTGGGTTCCATGGCGGTACAGCTCGCCCGCCAGCTCACGGGCCTCACCGTGGTCACCACCGCCTCCCGCCCCGAGACGCGCGACTGGTGCCACGCGCTCGGCGCGCATGAGGTGCTGAATCACAGCGGCGACCTGGTGGCCCAGGCGCGCGCGCTGGGCCACCCCATCCCCTGGATCTTCTCGACCACGCAGACCGCAAAGCACTGGCGTGCGCTCTGCGAGATCATCGCCCCGCAAGGCGCGATCTGCGCCATCGATGATTTCAGCACGATCGAGATCGGCCGCCTCAAATCCAAGGCCGCGAGCTTCCATTGGGAGGCGATGTTCGCCCGCGCCATCTACCAGACGCCCGACATCGCGAAGCAGCACATGCTGCTGAACGAGGTCGCGGCGCTGATCGACGCCGGCAAGCTGCGCCACACGCTGACCAGGCATCTGGGCCGCATCAACGCTGCCAATATCCTGGCCGGCCATGCGCTGGTGGAGAGCGGCACCATGATCGGCAAGGCGGTCGCCGAAGGCTGGGAGTGAAGTTGTTTCCCGCCCTCAAACGCCGGGCGCCGGCCTGGCTTCGAAAAGCTGAAGCTTTTCGGCTCGGCTGTTCGCCTTCGCATCCTCCGCATGCGGTTCGGTCTTTGTGCGGCCTGTTCTGCTGGGCATGAATCCCGCAGATCTGATGCTCCCGGTCGAGGAGGCCCTGCCCGCGCTGCGTGAAGCCTTGCGCGCGGGCAGCAACGCGGTCCTCGTCGCACCCCCCGGCGCGGGCAAGACCACGCTCGTCCCGCTCGCCTTGCGCGACGAGGATTGGGCGCGCGGGCAAAAACTCCTCGTCCTCGAACCCCGCCGCGTCGCCGCCCGCGCCGCCGCGCGCCGCATGGCCTCGCTGCTCGGCGAGCAGCCCGGCGGCATCGTCGGCCTCTCCACGCGGCTGGACCGCGCCGTCTCCGCCGCCACGCGCATCGAGGTCATCACCGAGGGCCTGCTCGTCCGTCGCCTGCAATCCGACCCGGGCCTCGAAGGCGTGGCCGCCGTCATCTTCGACGAGGCGCATGAGCGCCACCTCGACACCGATCTCGGCCTCGCCCTCTGCCTCGATCTGCAAGCGGGCCTCCGCCCCGAACTTCGCCTGCTGGCGATGTCCGCCACCCTCGACGGCGGCGCCTTCACCCGCCTGCTCAACGCGCCCCTGATCGAAAGCGCCGGCCGCGCCCATCCCGTCCGCGTCGAGCATGTCCGGCGCGACATCACCGACCACCGTGACCTGCCGGAAGCCATGGCCACCGCCATCCGCGGCATCATGGCGCGCGAGCCGGGCGATGTGCTGGCCTTCCTCCCCGGCTGGGGCGAAATCCGCCGCACCGCCGAACGCCTCGCGGGCCTCGACGCCGATGTGCTGCCGCTGCATGGCGAGCTCTCGCCCGCCGAGCAGGACCGCGCGTTGAACCAGGGCGAGCGCCGCCGCGTCGTGCTGGCGACGAGCATCGCCGAGACCTCGCTCACCGTCCCCGGCGTGCGCATCGTCGTGGATGGCGGCTTCCGTCGCGCGCCGCGGCTGGATGGCGCGACCGGCCTCACCCGCCTGGTCACGCTCCGCATCAGCCGCGCCGCCGCCGAGCAGCGCGCCGGCCGCGCCGGCCGCACCGAGCCAGGTGTCGCCGTGCGCCTCTGGAGCGAGGCGGTGCAGCGCGGCATGCCGCTCCAGGACCGGCCCGAAATGCTGGAGGCCGAGCTCTCCTCCCTCGTGCTCGACTGCGCCGCCTGGGGCGCCGACCCCATGGCGCTCCCCTTCCTCGACCCGCCGCCCGCCGGGCAGATCGCCGCCGCACGCGCGCTCTTGCGGAACCTCGATGCCATGGACGCGCAGGGCCGCATCACCACGACGGGCCAGCGCATGGCGCGCATGGGCACGCATCCCCGCCTCGCCCGCATGATGTGCGCCGTGGAAAACGAGGGCGAAGCGGCGTTGGCCGCCGACCTCGCCGCCCTGCTGGAGGAGCGTGACCCCCTGCGCGGCCGGGAACCGCCCGCCGACATCACGCTCCGCCTCGACGTCCTGCACGGCCATGCCCATGCCGAGAGCGACGGCATCGCCATCCGCGCCATCCGCCGCTCCGCCGCCATGCACCGAAGGCGCCTTGGCGTGCATGGCAACACGCCGCCCGAGGGCGATGCCGGCGCGCTGCTCGCCGCCGGCTTCCCCGACCGCATCGCGCTCAAGCGCGGCACGATGGATGGCGCCTTCCGCCTCGCCTCCGGCCAGGGTGCGCGGCTTTCCAGCGCCGATCCGCTCGCCAAGCAAAGCCTGCTCGCCGTCGCCGACCTCGAACTCAAGGGCACCGAGGCGCGCATCCGCATGGCTGCCCCCATCACCCGCGCCGTGCTGGAAGCCCGCTTCCCCGAACGCTTCGTGACCGTGGAGGGTGCGAGCTTCGATGCCCGCGCCGGCGCGGTTCTGGCCCGCCGCCGCCTGATGTTCGGTCCGCTCATCCTGGAGGAATCGCCGCTCGTCGGCGCCGACCCCGCCGCCATGGCCGAGGCGCTGGCCGAAGCCGCCGCCGAACGCAATTTCCGCGACCTGGCTTGGAGCGAATCCGCGAAGCAGCTCCGCGGCCGCATCGCCCGGATGCACGCGCTGGAAGGCGCGCCCTGGCCGGATGTGAGCGACGCCGCACTCGCCGCCACCGCGAAGGATTGGCTCGCCCCCTATTGCAACGGCATGACGAAGCTGACCGAGCTGAAGTCCCTCGACATCGGCGCCATGCTCCTCCCGCACGACCTCCGCCACCAGCTCGACGCCGCCCTGCCGCCGCGCATCCCCCTGCCCCAGGGCCGCAGCGCCGCCGTGGACTACACCGCCGAAATCCCGACGCTGGAGGCGCGCGCGCAGCACCTCTACGGCATGGGCGCCATGCCGAAACTGGCCCAGGGGCGCATCCCCCTGCAGGTCGCCCTTCTCTCGCCCGCGGGCCGCCCCATCGCCATCACGGCCGATCTCGCCGGCTTCTGGCAGGGCGGCTGGGCGGATGCGCGCAAGGATATGCGCGGCCGCTACCCCAAGCATGACTGGCCGGAAAACCCGGCGCTCGCGACAGCACCACCCGAAGGAAAACGCCCATGACCAAGACCGCCCTCATCACCGGCGCCGGCCGCAACATCGGCCGCGCGGTCGCGCTCGCCCTGGCCGGGCAAGGCATGAACGTCGTCATCAATGGCTCCTCCGACCGCGAAGCCGCCGAGCGCGTCGCCGCCGAGGCCCGCGCGCATGGCGTGCAGGCGCTGGTGGCGATGGGCGATGTCGGCTCTCGCGCCGCCTGCCAGGCCATCGCCGCCGCCGCCATCGCCGCCTTCGGCCGCGTGGATGTGCTGGTGAACAACGCGGCCCTCCGCCCCACCAACAAGTTCCTGGACCTCACCGAGGAGGATTATCGCCGCGTCATGGCGGTGGACCTCGAAGCCGCCATCTGGCTCGCCCAGGCCTGCCTGCCCGGCATGGTGGCGGCGGGCTGGGGCCGCATCGTGAATTTCGCGGGGATGAACGCCATCCATGGCTATGCCGGCCGCGCGCCGGTCTCCGTGGCCAAGCACGGCGTCTGGGGCCTCACCAAGTCGCTCGGCAAGGAATTCGGCCCGAAGGGCGTCACCGTGAACGCCATCTCGCCCGGCCCCATCGCCTCCGATGACGAGGATGTGGCGCCGGACGCGCACCGGCAGGAGATGGTGGTGCGCGTGCCGGTGGGGCGCCTGGGCCAGCCCGCCGAGGTGGCGGCGATGGTGCGGCTGCTGGCCTCGGATGAGGGGGCCTTCATCAATGGGCAGATGCTGGCGGTGAATGGCGGGGCGGAAACCTGACGCGACTGGTGCGCCAGCGCACCGACGCCACGCGCGGGGCGAGCGACCTTCCTTCGAGCGGCGGCCAGCCCGGCCCTCGCGGATGAAGGAGATGCCCCCATGCCCCGACTGCCCCTTTGCGCCCTCGGCCTCGCCACCGCCCTCGCCGCCCCGGCGATGGCGCAGTCCGGGCCCGTGGAACTGCTCGCCGCATGGTCCGCCGCCTATGCCGCCGGGCCGGGCGCGCCGGTCACGCGGCTCTATGCGCCGGATGCCCGCCTGCTGAGCGAGGTCTCGGCCCAGGAGGCGGTGGGCCATGCCGAAATCACCGCCTATTTCGCCGCCATGGCCATCGGCGCCGCGCCGCCCCGGCTGCGCATCGATTCGCACAGCCTGCGCGAGCTGCCCGGCGCGGCCTATCTCAGCGGCCGCTATACGCTGCTGCGCGAGGGCTGGGACGGGTCGCTCGACGAAGAGCCCGGCCGGTTCAGCCTGGCCCTGATGCCCGGCCCCGGCGGCTGGCGGATCGCCGGCCAGCATTCGTCCCACCTGCCGCGCTGAGCCGCCTCAATCCGGCGTCCGCGCCAGCCAGGCCGCCCCATCCGCCTCGCGCGGCGTGGGGCGGTCGGGGTTGTTCAGGAAGGCCAGGATGTCCCGCGCCACCTCTTCGCGCACGCTGTCGCGCAGCAGCAGGTGCCAGCCTTGCCGGTACAGCGCCACGCGCGGCACCCGGGCGTCCCGCAGCGCGCGGCGGGCGATGGGTGTCGGCACCACCTGGTCATTGCCGCCGACCATCACCAGCGTCGGCACGGCGCGGCAGCAGGTGGGCAGGGCCGCGATGGCCTGGTCCATCAAATCCACCAGGCCCTTCACCATGTCGAAGCGGATGTCGCGCAGGGTCAGCGGGTCGCGGCCGAAGCGCAGCAGCGCCTCGCGATTGTCGCTGGCCGTGATGTTGGGGGCGCTGGGGGGCAGCGCCACCGGCCCCAGCACATGCCCCGCCGTCCAGAGCAGCCCGCGCAGCACGCGGGGCATATAGGCCCGCCCCCAAAGTGCCGGGGAGGAGAGGATGATCCCCGCCACATCCGTGCGCCCCATGGCCAGCACCACGGCGCCGCCCATGCTCTCGCCCAGCAGGAAGATGGGCAGGCCGGGGTGGCGCGCGCGGATGAGGGCGAGCGCGGTGTTGGCGTCGTTCACCATCGTCTCGGCGCCGGCCCAGTAGCCGCGCGGGCTGGTCCAGCCGAAGCCGCGCTGGTCGAAGGCGTAGACCAGCGCCCCCCCGGCGGCGAGCATCGGCCCGCCCTCCTGCAGCATGTTGCCGCCGTGATCGCCGAGGCCATGGATGGCCAGCACCACGAATCGCGGGGGGCCTTCCGGCCGCCAGACGCGCAGCGGCAGCCGCGCGCCATCGGGCATCACCAGCATGGATTCCGGCCGCGGGCCCGAGGGCTCCGGCGGCGGGGGCGAGGGCGCGAAGGCCCAGGCCGGCACCGGCATCCAGGGCAGCGGCGGGGCGATGAAGGGCTCGATCCCCGCCTCGCGCACGGGCGGCCCGGCGGGCACCACCACGGGCGAGCAACCGGCCAGCGAGAGCAGCGCGAGGAAGAGGGCAACCAGCAGTTTCATCGCGTCCGGATATGGCCCGCTGGCCCATCCCTGGCCAGCGGTTTATGATCAGGGCCACCACGCGGCCAAGGATGAACACGCTGATGCGCGACCCGCAGATGACCGGCTACGGCCCCCACCCCGTGGAGGGCGTGACCCCCGAGGAGGTGATCCCCGTGGAAATCCGTTCCGTGAGCTGCGACGGCGGCAAGGGCGCGCCCAATTCTTTTTCAGGGGGTCATCCCATGATCTGGATGCGGATCGAGGAGCACCAGGTCACCTGCCCCTATTGCTCGCGCACCTATCGGCTGAAGGATGGCGCGGGTGATGACGGACACCACTGAAGACTTGACTGACGTCCGCTCCGCGGACCGGCACCTGATCCTCATCGACGGCAGCGGCTACATCTTCCGCGCCTTCCACGCCCTGCCGCCGATGACGCGCCCCGACGGCACGCCGGTGAACGCCGTCTTCGGCTTCGCGCAGATCCTGGAGCGCTTCCTCAGCCAGAATGTGTCCACGCATATCGCCGTCATCTTCGACACGGCGCGCACCACCTTCCGCAACGAGATCTATGCCGCCTACAAGGCCCACCGCCCGGAACCACCGGAAGAACTCGTCCCGCAATTCGCGCTGATCCGCGAAGCGACGGAGGCCTTCGGCGTCTGCCGCGTGGAGCTGCCGGGCTATGAGGCGGATGACCTGATCGCGGCCTATGCCAAGGCGTTTGAAGCGCAGGGCGGCCGCGTCACCATCGTCTCCTCCGACAAGGATCTGATGCAGCTGATCCGCGAGCGCGTGATCATGCTCGACCCCATCAAGCAGAAGCCGATCCGCGAGCCCGAGGTGCTGGAGAAATTCGGCGTCGCGCCGAACAAGGTGGCGGAAGTCCAGGCGCTGGCCGGCGACGCGACGGACAATGTCCCGGGCGTCCCGGGGATTGGCGTGAAGACCGCGGCGAGCCTGCTTGCCGAATATGGCGACCTCGAAACCCTCCTGGCCCGCGCCGGCGAGATCAAGCAGCCCAAGCGGCGCGAATTGCTGCTGACCCATGCCGAGCAGGCGCGCATCTCGCTCCGCCTGGTCACGCTGGACGAGAACGCGCCGCTCCCCTGCCCCATCGAAGAACTGCGTGCGAAGCCGCCCGAACCCGCGCGCCTCGGCGCCTTCCTCGCCGAGAACAATTTCCGCAGCCTCGCCGCGCGCCTCGGCCTCGGCGATGGCGGCACGCCGCAGCGCGCGCGACCGGTGGAAAGCACGGCCGAGATCGAGGCAGATGCCGCGCCCTTCGGCCCCTATGACTGCGTGACCGATCTGGAGGCGCTGCAGCGCTGGGTGGCCCTGGCGCGCGAGGCCGGCGTCATCGCCCTCGACACCGAGACGGACAGCCTGGATGCGCTCGCCGCGCGCCTCGTCGGCATCTGCATGGCCGTAGCGCCCGGCCGCGCCTGCTACATCCCGCTGCGCCACGCGGGCGCGGATATGCTGACCGAAACGCCGCCTCAAATCCCCTTCGACGACGCGATCGCCGCCCTCCGCCCGCTGCTGGAAGATCCCAGCGTGCTCAAGGTGCTGCACAACGCGAAATACGACCTCGAGGTATTGGCCCAGGCGCAGAACGGCGCGCTGGCGGTCACCCCGGTGGATGACACCATGCTGATCTCCTGCGCGCTGGAAGCCGGCGCGCATGGCCATGGCATGGATGAGCTGTCGCAGCTCCATCTCGGCCACAAGCCCATCTCCTTCGACAGCGTGACCGGCACCGGCAAGGGCCGCATCAGCTTCGGCCATGTCCCGCTCGACCGCGCCACCGCCTACGCGGCCGAGGATGCCGACGTCACGCTCCGCCTCTGGCACACCCTCCGCCCCCGCCTGCGTCCCGAACGCGCGCTCGCGATGTACGAGCAGGTCGAGCGCCGCATGATCACCGTCCTCGCCCATATGGAGCAGGCGGGCGTGCGGGTGGATGGCGTGGAGCTCGCCCGCATCGGCCAGGACTTCGCCGAGCGCCTGGTGGTGCTGGAGGCCGAGTGCCACCGCATCGCCGGCCGCGCCTTCAACGTCGGCAGCCCGAAGCAGCTGGGCGAGATCCTCTTCGACGAGATGGGGCTGAAGGGCGGCAAGAAGGGCAAGACCGGCGCCTATTCCACCGATGCCGCCGTGCTGGAGGAACTGGCCGCGCAAGGGTCGGAACTGCCGCGCGTGGTGCTGGAATGGCGCCAGCTCGCCAAGCTCAAATCCACCTATGTCGAGGGCCTCGCCGCCCAGATCGCGCCCGATGGCCGCGTCCACACCGACTACGCGATGGCCGTCACCAGCACCGGCCGCCTCTCCTCCACCGAGCCGAACCTGCAGAACATCCCCATCCGCACCGAGGAAGGCATGCGCATCCGCCGCGCCTTCGTGGCCGAGCCCGGCCATGTGCTGATGAGCGCCGACTACAGCCAGATCGAACTCCGCCTCCTCGCGCACCTCGCCGAGGTGCCGACGCTGCGCGAGGCCTTCGCCAAGGGTGAGGACATCCACAGCCGCACGGCCGCCGAAATTTTTCATCTGTCCCCGGAGAGTGTGGACAAGGAAGCGCGCCGCAGGGCGAAGACCATCAATTTCGGCATCATCTACGGCATGAGCGCCTTCGGCCTCGGCGGCCGCCTGGGCATTCCCGCGGGCGAGGCGCGCGGCATCATTGATGCCTATTTCGCGCAATACCCCGGCATCCGCGCCGAGATGGAGCGCCTGAAGGAAGAGGCGCGCACCAAGGGCTACGTCCTCTCGCCCTTCGGCCGCCGCCTCTGGATCCAGAACATCAAGGCCAAGGACCCCATGCTGCGCGCCGGCGCCGAGCGCCAGGCCATCAACGCCCCCTTCCAGGGCGGTGCGGCCGCGATCATCAAGCGCGCCATGGTCCGCGTGCCCATGGCGCTCAGCGAGGCGGGCCTGAAATCCCGCATGCTGCTGCAGGTGCATGACGAACTGGTGCTGGAAGTCCCGCAGGACGAGATCGAGCCCGCCGGCGCCATCCTCCGCCGCGTGATGGAAGGTGTCGCCGAACTCCGCGTGCCGCTGCTGGTGGAAGTCGGCCACGGCACCTCCTGGGCCGAAGCGCATTAACATGCTTGCCGCGCCGATTCACGCGCCCGGCAGAGCCGGTCACGATCGGAGCTGACATGACCACCGCCTTCGCCCCAAAAGAGCGCCGCATCCTCGCCTCCGTCTCCGGCGCGCATTTCGTCAGCCACGTCCATATCCTCGCGCTGCCGCCGCTCTTTCCGCTGCTGCGCGACGGCATGGGCATCTCCTTCCTCGAGCTCGGCTTCGCGCTGACGGTCTTCAACATCGTCTCCGCCCTCACCCAGGCGCCGATGGGCTTCCTGGTGGATCGCGTGGGCCCGCGCCGCGCGCTCGTCGCCGGCCTTCTCCTGGGCGGCGCCGCCTTCACCCTGGCCGGCATCGGCGGCACCTACGCCTGGCTGCTGGTGGCGAGCGCCCTCGCCGGCCTCGCCAACGCCGTCTATCACCCGGCCGACTACGCGATCCTCGGCAGCTCGATCCAGGAGGCGCATGTCGGCCGCGCCTTCTCCTTCCACACCTTCGCGGGCTATGCCGGCAGCGCCGTCGCACCCGCCCTCATGCTGGGGGCCGCCAGCCTCGGCGGCGTCGGCTTCGCGCTGATCGTGGCGGGGCTCCTCGGCCCCATCGCCGCCCTGCCTTTGCTGCGCGAGGCGATGGCCGAGCGCATCCAGCCCGCCCGCCCCCGGCCCGCGGCCGGCGCGCCGCGCGTGCTGAGCCCCGCCGTGCTGACGCTGCTCGCCTTCTTCCTGCTGATCGCGCTCTACAATTCCAGCACCCAGGGCTTCGCCGTCTCGGCCTGGAATGCGGCGCATGGCACCTCGCTCACCGCCGGCAACATCGCGCTCACCGCCTGGCTCGCGATGAGCGCCATCGGCGTGCTGGTCGGCGGCCATGTGGCGGACCGCACGAAGCGCCACGGCCTCGTCGCCGCCACGGGCCTCGGCTGCGCCGCGATGCTGTTTCTCGTCGCCGGGCTGATCGCCTGGGCGCCGGTCCAGCTGGCGCTGGTGATGGGGCTCTCGGGCTTCCTTTCCGGCATGATCATGCCCTCGCGCGACATGCTGGTGCGCGCCGCCGCACCCCCAGGCCAGGCCGGCGCCGTCTTCGGCGTGGTCAGCACGGGCTTCAACATCGGCGGCATGGTCGGGCCCATCGCCTGCGGCTGGATGCTGGATCATGGGCAGCCGGACGTGGTCTTCATCTTCGCCGCCTCCTGCCTCGGCCTGGCGGTGGCCAGCGCCCTTTGGCAGGAGATGAAAAGAGCGCGGAGAATGTCGCTGGCAGCAGCGGAGTAGGAGGGGGCTCTACCCCCACTTCCCCCGCCACCACCGCCGCGCCGCCGCCACCCAGCGCGCCAGCGGCCCCCGCGCGCGCGTCAACCACAGCCGCGCCCGCGCCATCCAGCCCCGCACCGCCTCCCGCGCCGCGCGATAACCCGGCAGCGCCTCCAGCGCCGCATGCCCCATCTCCACCAGCCGCAGCACCGCGCCATAGGCGCGCGCGAACCAGGCCACCTGCATCATCTTGGGCTTGGCGATGGCGAAGACCCGCGTGGAAAACGCCGCCCCCACCACCTTCGCGCCCAGGATCAGCACCGCCGCCCAGATGAAATGCCCCTCGCGCAGCAGCCACAGCTCGCCCAGCTTCAGCAGCGGGATCATCGGCACGAAGGGCAGCACGAAGATCGCGATCACGGCATTCGGGCTCAGCCGCGCCACCAGCCGCTCCAACCCGGCAAACACCGGCAGCCGCGCCAATTGCCGCCCCAGCGCCGAAAGCCAAGCCCAGACCGTCACCTCCAGCAGCGCCAGCGGCAGCGCGACCGCCAATGCCAGTGGCCGGAGCCAGCGGCGCGTGCGCATCGCTATTTCCGCCGGAGGAAGACGAAATGCGCGTGGTCCTGCCAAGTGTGGCGGTCCAGGATGCGCATCTCCAGCAATTCCAGCGCGCGCTCGAAGGCGGATTTGGTGAAGAACCACCAATAGGGCCAGGGACTCGGCGCGCCCTTCGTCACATAGGGCATGGTGGCCCCATCGCTCTCCGGCGCATGCGTGTCGAGGTCGAGCGCGAAGCGGTCGAGGTAGTAGCGCCGCATCACCGCCCGCTCCCGCCCGCGCAAGGCCGGCAGGAACAGCGCGGAGGCGGCGGGGAAGGCGACCCGCCCCTCGGCATTCTCCACCACATCCGGCACGGTGACCGTCCCCGCGATCAGGTATTCCCCCACCACGCGCCGCAGGTTCAGCAGCGTATGGACGGGGTTGGGCGCATGATACAGCAGCAGCGGCGCGCTCACGATGTCATATCGGCCGAGCCTCCCCGCGAATTCAGCCGAATCCACATCCATCTCCGGCCGGAAGTCGATGTCCCGCAGGCCATGCGCCCGGACCTGGTCGCGGAAATGGCCCCAGAGTTCATGGTCCAGGGGCAGCAGGTCCGCCATCGCCACATCGGTCGCGCCGCAGCGCTGCGCCCAGCTCGCGCGCTCATTGCCGCTGCGCTCACGAATGCCGCCGAGGTCGAGGAAGGTCCGGCCCGGCGCCACCGCCGCGATCCAATGGTCCATCCGGTCCTGCGGCGCGGCACGGCCGACGCCGAAAGGGGGTGGCGCCAAGGGGGAGGACGCCATCAGGCCATCGCACCCCGCGCGGCGACCGGCCAGAGGCATTCCACCCGGCCCTTGCGGACGCCCACATACCAGTCGTAGCGATCCACCGTCGGGTCGCAATGGCCGGGGATCAGGCGCAGCTTTTCGCCGAGGCGCGGCCGCAGCGCCGGGTCCTCCACTGTCAATTTCCCATGCTCGTCCGAGGCGCCGACGTAATTCACGCCCGGCCGCCCCGCCACCAGCGGATAGCCGCTATCGGTCGGCACCGCCTTGTGGCC
>JAESGX010000466.1_pt1 | contig 14762 bp, 11 predicted proteins | sample 9269801 | NCBI WGS metagenome assembly JAESGX01 (sample SAMN16773122, study PRJNA677054) | algae metagenome | isolation source: Pleurocapsa minor GSE-CHR-MK-17-07R and co-occurring heterotrophs from wet... | place: USA: Lower Calf Creek Falls, Grand Staircase Escalante National Monument, UT ... | reverse complement strand
TCATCGCGAGCGACGTCATGCTCACGACGCTCATCCTCGTGATCGGGGCCGAGATGGTCATCTCGGGCCACACGCGGTCGATCCCGCTCATGGTGGTGCTCGCGGCGACCGCGATCCTCGGCAGCGTCGCCGTCGCGCGCTTCATCACGCGCACGGGCGGCGACTCGGGTACCGGCTCGCCGAACGCCACCGAGCAGGGGGAGGGCGACGATGCTCGACGCTGAGACCGGAGCCGGCATCCTCGACATCGCCGCCGCGGCACTGCTGATCGTTGCCGCCCTGCTCACCCTCGCGGCGGCCATCGGGCTCGTGCGGTTTCCCGACCCGCTCTCGCGCCTGCATGCCGCGACGAAACCGCAGATCCTCGGGCTGATCCTCGTCGTCATCGCGCTCGCCCTGAGCGCGCGCAGCGGCACCGTGCTGCTGCTGCTCGTGCCCGTCGTCGTCTTCCAGCTGCTGACGGCGCCCATCTCGGCGCACATGGTCGGGCGCGCGGGCTACCGCAACGGCGACTTCGACCCCGCGTCGCTGCTCGTCGACGAGCTCGCGCCGGATGTCGACGCGGCGCGCGGCACCGAGCTGCCGGGTGGGTCGTGGACCGAGGAACGCGCCGCGGCCGACGAGCGCCGCGCCGTCGACGAGCAGGCTGCGAGCGGCGAACCGCCGTCGAAGGGCCCGAGCGCCGGGTCGTAGACTCGAGGCATGTCGAAGGCCGACCACAAGCCCCGTTCCCGCGTCGTCACCGACGGAATCGAAGCCACCACCTCGCGCGGCATGCTGCGCGCGGTGGGCATGGGCGATGCCGACTGGGACAAGGCGCAGATCGGCATCGCGAGCTCGTGGAACGAGATCACGCCGTGCAACCTCTCGCTCGCGCGCCTCGCGCAGGCGGCGAAAGAGGGCGTGCACGCCGGCGGCGGCTACCCGCTGCAGTTCGGCACCGTGAGCGTGAGCGACGGCATCTCGATGGGCCACGAGGGCATGCACTTCTCGCTCGTGAGCCGCGAGGTCATCGCCGACTCGGTCGAGACCGTCATGCAGGCCGAGCGCCTCGACGGCTCGGTGCTGCTCGCCGGCTGCGACAAGTCGATCCCCGGCATGCTCATGGCCGCCGTGCGCCTCGACCTCGCGAGCGTCTTCCTCTACGCCGGCTCGATCGCCCCGGGCTGGGTGAAGCTCAGCGACGGCACCGAGAAAGAGATCACGATCATCGACAGCTTCGAGGCTGTCGGCGCCGTCAAGGCCGGCAAGATGTCGGCCGAAGACGCCCACCGCATCGAGTGCGCCTTCGCCCCCGGAGAGGGTGCCTGCGGTGGCATGTACACCGCCAACACGATGGCCTCGGTGGCCGAGGCGCTTGGCCTGAGCCTTCCGGGGTCGGCGAGCCCCGCATCCTATGATCGCCGCCGCGACATGTACGCCCACCGCAGCGGCGAGGCCGTCGTGAACCTGCTCAACAAGGGCATCACGGCTCGTCAGATCGTCACGCGCGAAGCGCTCGAGAACGCCGTCACCGTCGCGATGGCGCTCGGCGGCTCGACCAACGTCGTGCTGCACCTGCTCGCGATCGCGAACGAGGCCGAGGTGCCGTTCACGCTCGACGACTTCACCCGCATCGGCAACCGCGTTCCGCACATCGGCGACCTCAAGCCCTTCGGCCGCTACGTCATGAACGACGTCGACCGCCAGGGCGGCCTGCCCGTGCTGCTCAAGGCCCTGCTCGACGCGGGGCTGCTGCACGGCGACGTCATGACCGTCACGGGCAAGACCATGGCCGAGAACCTGGCCGAGCTCGACCCCGACCCGCTCGACGGCGACGTGCTGCGTACGCTCGACAACCCCATCCACGCGACGGGCGGCATCACGATCCTGCACGGATCGATGGCGCCCGAAGGTGCGGTCGTCAAGACGGCCGGCTTCGACGCCGCCGTCTTCGAGGGCCCCGCGCGCGTCTTCGAGCGCGAGCGCGCGGCGATGGATGCCCTGACGCGCGGTGAGATCTCGGCCGGCGACGTCGTCGTCATCCGCTACGAGGGCCCCAAGGGCGGCCCGGGCATGCGCGAGATGCTCGCCGTGACGGCCGCCATCAAGGGGGCGGGCCTCGGAAAAGATGTACTACTCTTGACCGACGGTCGATTCTCAGGCGGCACAACCGGACTGTGCATCGGCCACGTAGCTCCCGAAGCAGTAGACGCTGGTCCTATTGCATTCGTGCGCGATGGTGATCTGATCCGGGTTGATATCGCTGCTCGCTCCCTCGACCTACTGGTCGACGCAGACGAGCTTGAGGCGCGCCGCACCGACTGGGCGCCCCTGCCTCCGCGTTACACCCGTGGCGTCCTCGCCAAGTACTCGAAGCTCGTGCGGTCTGCCGCGCAGGGCGCCGTCACGGGGTAGCCGCGCGGCCGTTCCCGCTCGCGAATCACCGACTCCCAAGGAAGTTCCTCTGATGTCCACGGAATCGAACCCCGTGCCGAGTCCCACCGCCGCCGGCGGCAGCGCGAAGAAGAGCGATCCGCCGATCCTCACCGGATCCGGCGCCATTCTCGCCTCGCTCGAGAAGCTCGGCATCACCGACGTCTTCGGCCTGCCCGGCGGCGCGATCATGCCCTTCTACGACGAGCTCATGTCGTCGACGGCGATCCGCCACATCCTCGTGCGCCACGAGCAGGGCGCGGGCCACGCCGCCGAGGGCTACGCCGCGGCGAGCGGCCGGCTCGGCGTCTGCATCGCCACTTCGGGCCCCGGGGCGACCAACCTCGTCACGGCGATCGCCGACGCCCACATGGACTCGGTGCCGCTGCTCGCGATCACCGGGCAGGTCTTCTCGACCTCGATGGGCACCGACGCGTTCCAAGAGGTCGACATCACGGGCATCACGATGCCCATCACGAAGCACTCGTTCCTCGTCACCAAGCCCGAAGATGTGCCCGGCGTGATCGCCGCGGCCGTGCACATCGCGACGACCGGCCGCCCCGGCCCCGTGCTCGTCGACGTCACGAAAGACGCGCAGCAGAAGTCGGCGCCGTTCATCTGGCCGCCCAAGATCGAGCTGCCCGGCTACCGCCCGGTGACCAAGGCGCACGGCAAGCAGATCCAGGCCGCGGCGCAGCTCATCGTCGAGTCGCGCAAGCCCGTGCTCTACGTGGGCGGCGGCGTCGTGCGCTCGGGTGCGCACGCAGAGCTGCTCGCCTTCGCCGAGAAGACCGGCGCGCCCGTCGTGACGACCCTCATGGCGCGCGGGGCGTTCCCCGACTCGCACCGCCAGAACCTCGGCATGCCCGGCATGCACGGCACGGTTCCCTCGGTGCTCGCCCTGCAAGAGAGCGACCTGCTCGTCGCCATCGGCTCGCGCTTCGACGACCGCGTGACGGGCAAGGTGAGCGAGTTCGCTCCCGGTGCGAAGGTCATCCACATCGATATCGACCCCGCCGAGATCGGCAAGATCCGGCACGCCGATGTTCCCATCGTGGGGGATGCCCGCGAGGTGCTGCTCGACCTGCTGCCCGCCTTCGAGGCCGCTGCCGCGCAGTCGGCCCCCGACATCGTCGACTGGTGGAAGCGACTGGAGACCCTGCGGTCGCAGTACCCGCTCGGCTACGTGGACGACCCCGACGACGGGCTGCTCGCTCCGCAGGCGGTCATCGAGGCGATCGGCAAGCTCTCGGGCCCTGAAGCGGTCTACGCCGCGGGCGTCGGCCAGCACCAGATGTGGGCAGCGCAGTTCATCAAGTACGAGCGCCCCGGCTCGTGGCTCAACTCGGGCGGCGCCGGAACGATGGGCTACGCCGTGCCCGCCGCGATGGGTGCCAAGGTCGCCCAGCCCGACCGCCTCGTGTGGGCGATCGACGGCGACGGGTGCTTCCAGATGACGAACCAAGAGCTCGCCACCTGCACGATCAACAACATCCCCATCAAGGTCGCCATCATCAACAACTCGTCGCTCGGCATGGTGCGGCAGTGGCAGACGCTGTTCTACGACGGCCGCCACTCGTTCACCGATCTCGAGACCGGGTCGAAGAGCGCCGGCGAGCAGACGCGCATGGTGCCCGACTTCGTCAAGATGGCCGACGCCTACGGAGCGCTCGGAATCCGCGTGACGAAGCCCGAAGAGGTCGAGCCGGCCATCCGGTTGGCGATGGAGACCAACGACCGCCCGGTCGTCATCGACTTCATCGTGAGCCGCGACGCGATGGTGTGGCCGATGGTGCCGCAGGGCGTCGGCAACTCGTCGGTGCAGTACGCCCGCGATCACGCCCCCGACTGGTACGAGGAGTAAGCCCATGACCTACCACGTGCTCTCTCTGCTCGTCGAAGACAAACCGGGCCTGCTCACGCGCGTCGCGGGCCTGTTCGCCCGGCGCGGCTTCAACATCCGCTCGCTCGCGGTCGGCACGACTGAGGTCGAGGGGCTCTCGCGCATCACGGTCGTGGTCGAGGTCGAGGGCCTGCCCCTCGAGCAGATCACCAAGCAGCTCAACAAGCTCATCAACGTGCTCAAGATCGTCGAGCTCGACCCGACGAGCTCGGTGCAGCGCGAGCACATGCTCGTCAAGGTGCGCGTCGACAACTCGACCCGCTCGCAGATTCTCGAGGCCGCGAATCTGTTCCGTGCGCGCGTCGTCGACGTCGCGACCGACTCGCTCGTCATCGAGGTGACGGGCGACACCGCCAAGGTCGAGGCGCTGCTGCGCGTGCTCGAGCCCTACGGCATCAAAGAGATCGCCCAGTCGGGCCTGCTCGCGATCGGCCGAGGCTCGAAGAGCATCAGCGAGCGCGTGCTCAAGAACTGACATCGAACGTTTTCACCCCACCGAACAAGGAGAACCCCGATCGTGACCGAGATCTACTACGACAACGACGCCGACATCGCGCTCATTCAGAGCAAGAAGGTCGCCATCGTCGGCTACGGCTCGCAGGGCCACGCCCACGCCCAGAACCTGCGCGACAGCGGCGTCGAGGTCGCCATCGCCCTCAAGGCCGGCTCGAAGTCGATCCAGAAGGCGAGCGACGACGGCTTCAGCGTAATGACCGTCGCCGACGCCGCCGCCTGGGCCGACGTCATCATGATCCTCGCGCCCGACCAGCACCAGCGGTCGATCTACAGCGAGAGCATCAAGGATGCGCTGAAGCCGGGCAAGACGCTGGCCTTCGCCCACGGCTTCAACATCCGCTTCGGCTACATCGACGCCCCCGAGGGCGTCGATGTCATCCTTGTCGCCCCCAAGGCCCCCGGCCACACGGTGCGCCGCGAGTTCGTCGCCGGCCGGGGAATCCCCGACATCATCGCCGTCGAGCGCGACGCGACCGGCCACGCCTGGGATCTCGCCCTCTCGTACGCCAAGGCCATCGGCGGCACGCGCGCGGGCGTCATCAAGACCACGTTCACCGAAGAGACCGAGACCGACCTGTTCGGCGAGCAGGCCGTGCTGTGCGGCGGAACCTCGCAGCTCGTGCAGTACGGCTTCGAGGTGCTCACCGAGGCCGGCTACCAGCCCGAGATCGCCTACTTCGAGGTGCTGCACGAGCTCAAGCTCATCGTCGACCTCATGTGGGAGGGCGGCATCGCCAAGCAGCGCTGGAGCGTCAGCGACACGGCCGAGTACGGCGACTACGTCTCGGGCCCGCGCGTGCTCGACGCGAGCGTCAAAGAGAACATGAAGGGCGTGCTCGCCGACATCCAGTCGGGCGCCTTCGCGGCGCGCTTCATCGCCGACCAGGACGCCGGCGCGCCCGAGTTCATGGAGCTGCGCCGCAAGGGCGAGCAGCACCCGATCGAGGAGACGGGCCGCAAGCTGCGCGCCCTCTTCGCGTGGAAGCAGCAGGACTCGGACTACGTGGATGGCTCGGCTGCCCGCTAGTCACTGACCTTCCCGGCCATCCGCCGGGAACCCCACGAGGCCGCGACCCCCGCAACCCGGGGTCGCGGCCTCGTGCTCTGCGCGCGCACCCCCGGTCGTTCACGCGACACACCCGTAGAGGGCGACATCCGTTCACCTGCGGGCGAGACCGTGGCGACCGTGACCGCGACGCTCGAGCGCACCCCTCCCCGCCCCCGGTTCCGCCCTCTCATCGCCGCGACGGCCGGCCTCGCCGCGATGGGCGCCGCGCTCATCTCTCTGCCCGCCGCCGCGCAACCGCAGGGCGGCAGCAGCGGATCCCACGAGCAGCGCGCCGATCATCCCGTGATCATCAGCGAGATCGCTCCGGGCTGGGGCGACCGGCTCGACGCGAGCTACGTCGAGCTGCAGAACGTCTCTGATGCGCCGGTCGACCTGACCGGCTGGAACCTCTACCGCTGCTCAGAAGAGGGTCTGCGCGCGAAGCGGGGCGCACCCGACTCCGAGTTCTCTGGGCTCGTGCTCGAGCCGGGCGAGCACTACCTCATCGCCCGCGCGGGCGAGCGGCCCGCGGGGGCCCAGCCCGACGACGTCATGAGCGCGCCCTTCGGGCCAGGCGGGTACGGGTATGTGCTCGAAGACCCGCAGCAGCGCATCGCCGACGCGGTCGCCGTCTACCCGACGACACCGTGGATGATGCGCAGCGAGTGCGACCCGAGCGGGTCGCTGCCCGACATCGTCGACGCCGCTGCCGGCGAGAGCTACCAGCGACTCGACGCCACCACGACCGCAGACGGCCGCTTCGTCATCGCGGCGGCGACCCCCGGTGCCGCCAACGCCCCGAGCGCGGCAGGGCCCGTGAACGCGAGCGGCGTCGTCATCGCCGAGATCGCGCCGTTCGGCCCGGGCGGCAGCGGCGACGATGTGGTCGAGCTGCGAAACGACGGAGCCCGAGAGGTCTCGCTCGCGGGGTGGACGCTCGAACGGTGCACCGCCGAGGGCGAGCGCGCTCAGGGCGCACCGCAAGCGACGTTCGGTGCGGGTGACGTGCTTGCTGCGGGAGAGCAGCTCGTGGTGGTCGGGCCGCAGTCGAGCATCCGGCACGCCGCCGTGGTCATGCCCACCTCGCTCGCCGACGGCGCGTACGGGCTGCAGCTGCGCGATGCCGCGGGCGCGCTGATCGACGAGGTCGCCTCGGCGCACACGCGCGACAGTGCGTGCCAGTCGGGCGCCGAGAAGTTGCCCGCCGCGCTCGACGCCGTGCGCGGCGAGAGCCATCAGCTGCGGCCCGACGGCGAGGGCTGGATCATCGCTCCGCGCACCCCGGGCGCCGACAACGCGCGAGCCGAGCGGTCGTTGCGCGCCGAGCGCGTGCTCGACACCGGCGTGGTCGTCAGCGAGCTCGGCACCGACCCGCTCGACGTGCGCGCCATCACGCGGCCGCACAACTTCGTCGAGCTGAGCAACCGCTCGACCCGCCCGGTCGACGTCGGGGGGTGGCGCGTCTGGGCCTGCGACCGCGACGGTCTGCGGCGCGCGCAGCCGCTCGTCTCGCTGCCCGCGGGCACGACGCTGGGCGCCGGTGATTCGCTCGTCATCGCCGCGGAGGAGACGGCGATGGATGCGGCATGGCGATACGCGCGCCCCCTCGATTTTCTCGGCACCGGTGTGCTCGTCGAGACGGCCGACGGCGGCGTCGCCGACCGCGTCGGGGTGTTCCACGTCAATGAGATGGATGAGAGCGTCGAGCCGCCCTCGCCGTGCACGAACGCCGTCTCGCTCGTGACCTTCCAGCCCGATCGGCTGCGGGGCGAGACCTACCACCGAGTGGGGCGATCGGGGGTCGACCTCGCCGACTTCGTGACGGCGGCGGCGAGCCCGGGGCTGGCGCAGACGGCCCTGGCGCAGGCCGGGGGACTCGCCGAGCCGCGGGACCGCGCGGCGCAGGGCGCGAGCAGCGCCGACGGGTCGAACTCGGCACCCGGAGCGCAGGCCGACGCCCCCGCGGGCAGCGCTACCGCGACCTCCTCGACGACCGACGACCTCTCGACCGATCCGGCGCCGAGCGAACCGCTCGTGGCGCGCGCCGTCGCCGGCACGACGGGGGCCGATGTCGCCGTCTCCTGGCGGCTCGCGGCCGAGCGCGAGGTCGGTGCCGACAGCGCGGGAACGCTCGCGGCGGCCGCGAGCGGGTACGACCACCCGGCGCTGCGCCTCGAGCTCGCGGCCGCCGTCGACGGCATCGTCACGTGGTCGGGCGCGGTGAGCCCCCGCCACCGCGTCGTGCTCTCGGCGTGGGACGCCGCGGCCGCGCGGTGGCGCGTGATCGGCGAGAGCGTCGCCGATGCGCGCGGCTCGGCGACGGTGGGCGGTGAGACCGCCGCGACCGAGGCGCTGCTCGTGCAGGTGCTGCCGACGCCGCGCGCCGCGGCCGACCTCGAGCCCGATGCCGCGTTCGAGCGGGTCGACGACGTCGACGCGTCGATCGTGCACCTCACCGACACCCAGTACCTGAGCGAGGGGTATCCCGAGGAGTACGAGCGCATGACGCGGTGGATCGTCGAGCTCGGGCAGCAGCGCGAGCTCGCGGCCGTCGTGCACACGGGCGACCTCGTGCAGAGCTGGGTCGACCCCGACCAGTCGGAGGCACGGGCGCGGATCGAGTTCGCGCGCGCATCCGCCGCCCAGAAGGTGCTCGAGGATGCCGGGCTCGTCACGACCGTGCTGCCCGGCAACCACGACACCAAGCGCGGCATCGACACCGCGCTCTACGCCGAGTACTTCGGGCCCGACCGGTACGCCGACGCGCCCGGTTTCGTCGCGCCCATCGCGCCGGGCGATGCGACCTCGAGCTACACGATCGTGCAGGCAGGCCCCGCGCCCGTGCTCGTGCTCTCGATCGGCTACGGCTACGGCGAGCGCGAGCTCGTGTGGGCCGAGGGCGTGGTGCGGCAGCATCCCGGCCACAATGTGGTGATCGCGACGCACGAGCACCTCACGCCGCTCACGCGCTGGGATCCGGCGCGCCGGGCGACCGACAACCGGTGGCTGAGCCGTGCCGACGAGCTGTGGCAGCGCGTCGTCGAGCCGCACCGCAACGTGGTCGCCGTGCTCGCGGGGCACTATCACGGCCTCGGCGCGATCGTCACGCCCGACGCCGGAGGCATCGAGGGGCACGATGTCGTCGAACTGCTCGCCGACTACCAGGAGTTCCGCACCGACTCGGGCGAGCGCGCCACGGGCTTCTTGCGTCTGCTGCAGTGGGATCTCGCCGCCGGTCAGCTGCTCGTCGACACCTACTCGCCGCGCCTCGACGCGACCGTCTCGGCCGCGTACGACTACCCGCAGTTCGTGCTCGAGAGCGGGGTCGAGAGCCGCCCGGCGAACGGCCGGCCGTGGAACATCGTCGCCCTCGGCGCCGAGGGCCGATACGGCGTTGCCGACGACGAGTTCGCGGTGCCCCTGACGCTGCAGTACGACAAGACGCTGCGGATGACCGGTCTCGCGCTCGTGACCCCCGACGCCGACCCGCTCGAGGGCGAGCAGTCCGATGCGGTTGGCAGCGGCGCGCACCACGCAGCGCCGCGCGTCTGAGGCGACTGCACGGGGGCGTTCGCAGTCGGCCTGCGGCGACGCCCTCTACAGTGGCCCCCATGACGACGATCGGTCTCGGGATGCCCGTCGCGCGCCGCGCGGCCCCCGACACCTCCGGGCGCCCCGACACGCGTGAGCTCGTCGACCGCTTCGGCCGCGTCGCCCACGACCTGCGCATCTCCCTCACGAGCGCCTGCTCGCTGCGGTGCACCTACTGCATGCCCGCCGAGGGGCTGCCCGTCGTGCCGCGCGACGAGCTGCTGACGGCGGAGGAGATCGCGCGGCTCGTGCAGATCGGGGTGCGCGACCTCGGCGTGCACGACATCCGCTTCACGGGGGGCGAGCCGTTGCTGCGCCCCGACCTCGTCGAGATCGTCGAGCGCAGCGCGCGCGGGGCGGCAGGGGCATCCCTGGCCCTCACGACCAACGGCATCGGGCTCGAGAAGCGCATCGAGGCGCTGCTCGCCGCGGGGCTCACGCGCCTCAACATCTCGCTCGACACGGTCGATCGCGACCACTTCGCGCGCCTCACCCGGCGCGACCGCCTGCCGGCCGTGCTGCGCGGCATCGAGGCCGCGCGACGGGCGGGCATCGCCCCGCTCAAGATCAACGCCGTGCTCATGCGCGACACGCTCGACGGCGCGGGCGACCTCGTCGCGTGGGCGATCGAGCACGGGGTCGAGCTGCGGTTCATCGAGCAGATGCCGCTCGACGCCGACGAGGCGTGGGTGCGCGACAACATTGTCGAGGCGGCCGAGCTCGTCGCGGCGCTCGCGCCGCGCTTCAGGCTCAGCCACCCGCACCGCGACGACCCGCACGCTCCCGCCGAGACCTGGCTCGTCGACGGCGGACCGCACGCGATTGGCATCATCGCCTCGGTCACGCGCTCGTTCTGCGAGGCCTGCGATCGCACGCGCCTGACGGCCGAGGGCACCGTGCGCTCGTGCCTGTTCGGGGACGACGAGACCGATCTGCGCGGGATGCTGCGCTCGGGCGCTTCTGACCTCGAGCTCGCCGATCGCTGGCGCGCGGCCATGTGGACCAAGCAGTCGGGTCATGGCATGTCGCTCGACACCTTCCGACGGCCCGCGCGCACGATGGGGGCGATCGGTGGCTGAACTGCGGGTGCGCTACTTCGCGGCGGCAGCCGAGGCCGCCGGACGGGAGGAGGAGGTGTTCGCCGCGGCGCAGGCCGCCTCCCTCGCCACGGTCGGCGCGGTGCGCGCGCGACTGATCGCGCAGTACGGCGAGCCGATGGGGCGCGTGCTCGCGAACGGCTCGTTCCTCGTCGACGGCGTCGTCAGTCGTGACGACGCGATGGCGGTCGACGGCCTCGTCGACGTGCTGCCGCCCTTCGCCGGGGGGTGACCCCAGCGCGCGACCGGGCAAGTTACAGGCCGACCCACTCGGTCGTGCCGCCCGCGACGTGCTGCCGCTTCCAGATCGGCACCGTGCTCTTGATGTCGTCGACGAGCCTGTCGATCGCGGCGAAGGCCGCCACGCGATGCGGCGCGGCGACGGCGGCGACGAGCGCGAGGTCGCCGATCTCGAGGGGGCCGGTGCGGTGCGCCGCGGCGACGCGCAGCCCTGTCTCGGCGGCGACGCGCTCGCAGGATGCCCGGAGGAAGTCTTCGGCGTCGGGGTGCGCGAGGTAGTCGAGCCCCGTGACGGCCTGCCCGTGGTCGTGGTCGCGCACGATGCCGCGGAAGGTCACGAGGGCGCCGTCGGCCCGCGTCGCGACCGCGGCCTCGATGGCCGCGGCGTCGAGGGGCGCCGCCGTGACGAGGGCCGTGGGAGCCGCCGCCTCACGCGTCATGATCGCCGCCCGCGAGCTGATCGAGCAGGTGCGGCAGCAGCTCGTCGAGCACGGCGAGGCCGTCGCGCACCCCGCCGCGCGAACCCGGCAGGGTCACGATCACGGTGCCCCGCGCGATGCCGGCGACTCCCCGGCTGAGCGCCGCGGTCGGCACCGCCTCGCGCCCGCGTGCGCGGATCGCCTCGGCGATGCCCGGCAGCTCGATGTCGATCTCGGCGGCGACGGCGTCGGGGGTGCGGTCGCTCGGGCTCGGCCCCGTGCCTCCGGTCGTGAGGATGACGGCGGGCGCGCTCGCGAGCGCCGCCTGCAGGGCCTCGGCGACACCGGCATCCGGTGCCACGACGACCTCGTCGACGGCGATGCCGTGCTCGCCGAGCCACGCGGCGATGACGGGGCCCGTCTCATCCGGCCGCTCGCCGCTCGCCGCCCGCGTCGACGACACGAGCACGATGCCCGTGCGCGGCCGCACGGCCGGGTGCTCGGGGGCGCTCTGCGCCGGCTCGGCCGCCGTCTGCGCGAGAGCCGCGGCGTCGCGCGACCACGGCCCCCGCACGCCGCCCGTCTTCTCGAGCAGCCGGATCTCGCCGAGAACGCCGGCCGGATCGACGGCCTTGACCATGTCGTGCAGGGTGAGGCCGGCGACGGCGACGGCCGTGAGCGCCTCCATCTCGACGCCCGTGCGACCCGTCGTCGTCGCGGTGGCCGTGATGACGACGCTGTCGATGTCGAGCTCGAGGTCGACGGTCACGGCATCCAGCGGCAGCGGGTGGCACAGCGGGATGAGCTCGCTCGTGCGCTTGGCGCCGCCGATTCCGGCGAGCCGCGCGGTCGTCAGCACGTCGGCCTTCGGCAGGGCGTCGTCGCGCAGCAGCGCGATGACGTCGGCGCGCGTGCGGTATCGGCCGCTCGCGACGGCCCGCCGCACCGAGGGGGTCTTGCCGCTCACGTCGACCATGCGGGCGCGCCCATCGGCATCGAGGTGGCTGAGGGCGGGGTCGTCGGTCACAGCACCCATGCTGTCACCTCGCTGCCCGCGGGCAGATGAGTGGCCTCGGCCGGCACGACGATGACCCGGTCGGCGTGCGCCATGGCGACGACGAGGTGCGAGCCGGGGCCCGCGACGGGCGTGATGCCGACTCCGTCGTCGGCGCGGGCCCGCACGAGCTGCACGCGGTCGGCGACCGAGTCGAGGTCGACGGTGAGCCGGCGCGACTCGGTCGTGCGCGCGGGCAGCCCCGCGAGCTCGCGCAGCGCGGGGGCGAGGAAGAGCTCGAACGACAGCTGGGCGCTCACCGGGTTGCCGGGAAAGCACAGCACGGGAACGCCCGCGACGCGGGCCGTCGCCTGCGGGCCGCCGGGCTGCAGCGCGAGCGAGCCCACCCAGGCCCCGTGCGGTTCGAGCACTTCGCGCACGACCTCGAAGTCTCCCTGCGAGATGCCGCCCGCCGTCACGACGATGTCGGCCGACGCCGCGGCCTGCGCGAGCACGCGCGCGAACTCGTCCGGGTCGTCGTTCGTGCGCTCCTGCAGCACGACCGCGCAGCCCGCGGCCCGGGCGGCAGCCGCGAGCGCGGGGCCGTTGGCGTCGAAGATCTGCCCGGGCGCGAGCGTCGCACCCGGTGGGGCGAGCTCGGCTCCCGTGCTGATGACGGCGATCTGGATGCGCCGCGCCACCCGCACACGATCGTGCCCAGCCGCGGCGAGCGCGGCGAGGTGCCGCGAGGCCAGCACCGTGCCCGCGGAGAGCACCTCGCCGCCCGCGGGCAGGTCTCCTCCGGCCTCGCGGATGAAGGCGCCCGCCTGCACGGCGTCGGCGACGGCGGCGGTCTCGCCCGCATCCGTCACCGTCATGACGACCCGCTCGATCGGCACGACGGCGTCGGCCCCCTCGGGAACGGGGGCGCCCGTCATGATGCGCACGGCCGTGCCGGGGGCGAGGGGCGCGACGGCGCCGGGAGCAGCAGGGATCGTGCCAACGACCGGCAGCCGCCGGCCCCCGGTGAGGTCGGTCGCGCGCACGGCGATGCCGTCCATCTGCGCGTTGCGGAACGGAGGGAGGGCGACGGCGGAGTGCACGGGATCGCTGAGCCGCCGGCCGAGGGCCGCGTCGAGCGCGACCGTCTCCGTCGCGGTCGACCGCAGGCCGGCGAGCAGTGCGGCGACGCGGGCGTGGTGCTCGTCGACGCTCGCGCGGTGATCGGCGGGTGTCGTGGTCATGCGGCCTCCTTCTCCGTGCGTCGGCCCGTGCGGTGCCACCATCGTCTCCCACGCGTGCTCGCCGCGGTGAGGCATCGGGCGCGGCCGTAAGACTTCTGAAAGGTATCGCCCAGGCCGCCCGGGGGCGCGGCGGCTTACGCTGGCGGCATGTCTCTGCGCCGCGCCACGCTCTGGGCCGCGGCCGTGGGCCTCGGGGCGGCCGCAGTCGTCATCGCGGTGACCGAGGTCGTCGCCCTGCTCGTCGCCCCCGCCAGCAGCTCGGTGCTCGCCGTCGGATCGCTCGTGATCGACCTCGCGCCGCCGTGGCTCAAAGACCTCACGATCGCGCTGTTCGGCGAGGCCGACAAGATCGTGCTGCTCGTCATGGTGGGCCTGCTCGTCGCCGTGCTCGCGGTCGTCGCCGGGGTGCTCGAGCACCGGCGCCGGCCGTGGGGCGCCGTGCTGCTCGGCATCGTCGGCGTCGTCGCGCTCGTCGCCGTGCTGACCCGTGCCGAGGCCACGCCGCTGTGGGCGGTGCCGACCCTGCTCGGGGTCGTGGCGGGCATCGTCGTGCTGCGCCTGCTCATGGGGCGTCTGGCCCGCTGGAGCTCGGCGCGCGGTACCAGCACGGCGGCCGTGCGGTCGGCGGGTGTCGCCCGACGGTCGTTCCTCACCGGTCTCGCCGCGACCGCGGCGGGGGCGGTCGTCGTGGGGATCGCGGCGCGTGCGGCGAACGCCGCGAGCTCGGTGGCCGAGACCGTGCGCGAGGCGCTGCGGCTGCCCGCGGCGACCACCCGGGCCGCTGCTCCGCCGCTCGGTGCCGAGCTCGACGTGCCCGGCATCACCCCGCTCGTCACGCCCAACCGCGACTTCTACCGCATCGACACGGCCCTGCAGGTGCCCCGCATCGACGCCGCGCAGTGGACCCTGCGGGTGACGGGCCTCGTCGAGCAAGAGGTCGAGATCGGCTGGGACGAGCTCGCCGCCCTGCCGCTGCAGGAGTCGTACGTGACGCTCATGTGCGTCTCGAACGAGGTCGGCGGCGACCTCACGGGCAACGCCCTCTGGCTCGGCTACCCGATCCGCGACATCCTGGCGCGCGCCCGCCCGCTGCCCGAGGCCGACATGGTGCTCTCGCGCAGCCAAGACGGCTGGACCGCCGGCACCCCGCTCGACGTGCTGCAGGATCCGGGTCGGGATGCCCTGCTCGCGATCGGCATGAACGGCGAGCTGCTGCCGCTCGAGCACGGGTTTCCCGCCCGCCTCGTCGTGCCGGGCCTCTACGGCTACGTCTCGGCCACGAAGTGGGTCGTCGA
>JAESGX010000465.1_pt1 | contig 14803 bp, 12 predicted proteins | sample 9269801 | NCBI WGS metagenome assembly JAESGX01 (sample SAMN16773122, study PRJNA677054) | algae metagenome | isolation source: Pleurocapsa minor GSE-CHR-MK-17-07R and co-occurring heterotrophs from wet... | place: USA: Lower Calf Creek Falls, Grand Staircase Escalante National Monument, UT ... | reverse complement strand
TTCGATTACATCGAGGTCTACTACAATCGACAGCGGCTCCACTCCACGCTCGGCTATCTCAGCCCAGTGGGGTTTGAGCTATCCCGTGTCGCTTAGACGGGTGTACGGAGTTCCGGGGCAAGATCAGCCTTTGGCAAGACAGGCCGCACTCGCCGCCATGCAGGCGCTGTGCTCGTCGTATTCGCGGCCCATGCTGGCGTCGAGGCGGCGCACGGCTTCCTGGGCTTGCGAATGTAGAGGGTCTTTAGTGTCGGGCCCTTGATGCCCGTTTCCGGGCAACGCGCCTTGCGGATTGAGGTACCGCGGCAACCCGGGATCGACGCCACGGCCTTGTTCCGGATCGTTGACTTCCGGCGGAAAAATGCGTGGCGCGATTGCGTTGAGCGTGACTTGATCAATGTCGCCGGTCTGCGGCAGGCCGCGCGCTGCCTGATAGTTGATAACCGCGGCCTGCATGGACAAGCGATAGACGCCGTCCTCCTGCAATGGCCGATTGTCCGCGCCGCGGAAGCCTTCGGCATTCAGGTGCTGCTGAACGGTAAGCACGGTCCCGGACGATTCACCAATCCGGACTGTGCCGTCATTGAGGACAGGTCTGGCCTCGATGCCTGCCGTCTGTCTGGCGGGATCAATGGAGAGACGGCCACTCACCAGATCCGCCATGTAGTTTTCGTACTGCTGGTAGTGCCGGGTGTCGATTTCCATGTGGACGTGGATGGCGTCAGCAGCGCGATCGCTTTGCGTCCCGACCGCCTGTCCGTATTGAATGCGATCTCCGGATTCGACGGGGATATCACGCATATGTCGTATGCGCGCAATCACTTCGCCGCCCTCCTGATCAAGGATATCCACCAACCCCGATCGATGATTGACCGTGCCGATAACTCCACTAACCGGAGATGGCACATCAACCGCGCGCGATCCCGGACCCGTCGGCAGTCGTGAATCCTCCAGCATGAAATCCTTTTTTAGCAACACCTGATCCAGCTGCAATCCGTAATTTCGTCCCGGCTCTACCACCTCGATTTCCTGTATTTCGCCGCCAATCAACGCGTGTGCACGTCCTTCCTCTCCATTAACGACAACGCCTCGTTCAACTTCAGCACGCCTGTTGCTTTCCGGATGATGCGTAACAAGATCGTCGAAGTTTTCAACTCCTTCGTTACTGAATCCCCGCCGCGCATTCCATTCAAGTTGAATGACACGGTATTGCGGTAATTGCTCGGCTTCGTCCCTGGGCATGGGTGCTCTCCTTAGTCTAGTCGCGTGGATTAATGGCGCGCGTCATGTACCAGCAGTTGTCAGCGCGTTTGAATTTGTAAACATCAACTTCGTATTCCAGTCCGAAAACTACCTTGCGCCCGCCGTTGGGCTCTGCAGTAATGCTGATCGGATATTTCTGCGTTTCCGTTTTCGAGGGCTCGACTGCAGCCAGATCGTTGCCTGCATCAAGACGGTTGAAGGCACGCGACTTTTTGGAGTAGCGATAGAAAAAATATTCCAGGCGCGCGATTCCGCTTTTCTCGGACACATGCATCGCAGGAGAAGTGCTTGTCTCGTCCTGTACGGTATGAAAGGGGACTTCATACTCGAGAGGATCTCCCGTGAAAAAGCGACGAACACTGTCGTCTTCCGAGTCGGCATACAGCTGCAGGAAGGTTACGAAGTCCTGAGAAGGGCAAGAGGCTGCACTCCAGGGGCCAACCGGAGTCTTGCCGACCTTGGATTCGGCCGTGACGGCTGGCGAAACCACAGCACACCCTGTTATCAAAGCCAGGAAAACAATCGCGGCATACGAGGCTAACCGGTTGTTCTTGATTTTGGCATCCATGCAAATTCCTTATTTCTTAATTTAAACCGAATGTCGGGATTCATTCTGCGCTGCAAAACTATCAGAACTTACAGGGAACTTACAGGGGGAACTTACAGGAACGGGGGCAGTTAGTTCACCAAATCGACGCCAAAGCCGAGTCAGAGTGGACTTTTCCTACAAACAGCAGCGGCCAATGCCGATTTTCTCGACTGCGCGAGTGAGCCACGCTACTCGCATCCGAATTAAAGGGGTGCCGCCATGCCCAGACTTCCACGCCTTGAACTCGCAGGCGTGCCTCTACATATCGTGCAGCGTGGCAATGACCGCCAGCCGTGTTTTTTCGCGGAAGAAGATTACGCGCGCTATGTGAAGGAGTTGAGGGAACTCTGTTTTCGGGAAGACTGCCAAGTGCACGCCTACGTGCTCATGACCAACCATGTGCATCTGCTGGTCACCCCGCTGGCCGCCGGGCGCATTGCGAAAGTGATGCAGTCCCTAGGGCGCCGGTATGTGCGTTACATCAATGATCGTCATCACCGTACCGGCACGCTGTGGGAAGGACGCTACAAATCCTGCCTGGTGGATTCGGAAACCTATCTGTTGCAATGCTACCGTTACATCGAACTCAACCCGGTTCGGGCCGGCATGGTTGCCGCTGCACACGATTACCCGTGGTCCAGCCACCAGCACAACGCTTTCGGCAAGTCCGATACTTTGGTGCAGCCCCACCCCCTGTACTTGTCGCTAGGCGACACCGAAGCAGAACGCTTTGACCGCTATCGCGGCCTGTTTATCGCTGGCGAAGACCCAAACGAAACCCAAGCGATCCGCCTCAACCTGCAGCGACAGCACACGCTGGGCAGCAACCGCTTCCGTATCGCTATCGAGCGTCAACTGGAACGGCGCGCGGGTCCTGCGAAGATTGGGAGGCCTTGTAAATCGCACGACGTTGGAGAAAGTGCACTCTGACCCGGGTTTTGCGATCACGGCTTGGAAGCGGGCAGATCCCCAGGCTCGCTGCTGTTGCAGGTAGGTGCGTATGTCTTGCACCTGCGTTTCATCGAGCACCTCGTCGAACAAGGCCCGATAACACTGCTGTCTTGCCTCTCGGGTGTCGGCGAGCGAGGCGAGGATCGGGTGCTGGCTCAATCGCGGATCGTCGTGTCCGTGCGCATTGGCAAGATAGCTCGACCAGGGGTATTGATCAGGCGCGGGCACCATGGCCGCGCGCACCGGGTTGAGCTCGATATAGCGATGGCACGCCAATACGTAGCTGTCGCCATCAACGAGACAAGATTTGTAGCGCCCTTCCCACAGCGTACCGGTTCGCCGGTAGCTGCGATTAACGTAGGCAACATAGTGCCGTCCCAAGCATTGCATCATTCGCGCGATGGCCCCCGACGCCTGTGGCGTGACCAGCAGGTGCACATGGTTGGTCATCAGCACATAGGCATGCAGCGCAACGTCATAACGCACGCACGCGGCGTGGAGGTTCTGCAGATACCGGCTGTAGTCCGCCTCGGTATAGAAGCAAGGTTGCCGATCGTTGCCACGCTGCACGAGGTGTTGGGTGATGCCGGGCAAATCCGGGCGCGGTTGACGTGCCATCAGGTAGGCCAGTGAACAGGAGACGCCAGCCTCTTATGGTTAGCGACCCGTTGGAATCGGGAAATCCCTAGAGGCACTGTCAGGGTTTAGCGGCGCCGTGGGTGGGGAAAGGCACTCTGACCCCGTTCGTTAGCGACCCCGTTCGTTAGCGGTGTAGCCCACCAGCAATTCAGCCAACTCTTTCGGGTGGCTGAGCGCAACGCAGTGGCAGCCGGGAATCTCGTCGGGGGTGATGCCCAGGCGCTCGGCGGCAAGCCGGCGCAGGAAGTCGGGCGGGAAAAAGTGGTCGTCCTTGCAGAGCACGAATCTGGTCGGCACGTCCGGCCACGCGTCCAGCGGCCACGGGGTGCGGTAGGCGGTCGATGACTCGTCGCGCTCCTTGCGCAAAGCCTCATCGGCCAGCGTGCGAGGGACACCGTTGTAGTAGGCGACGAGCGGGTCTTCGTTGCCGGTCTTGCCGCCATCGCGCCGGGCCTGTTCCCGCGCCGCCTGGCTGTAGCCGGTGTTCGCCCACCAGTCCTCCGGGGTCTCGCCCGGAGACGGAATCATCGCGGCCAGCAGCACCAGCAGGTCAACCGGGAGCCGATCGGCCACCAGCGGTGCGGTGAAGCCGCCATACGATTGGCCCACCACCACCAGATTCCTGCGGTCGCCGACCGCCTCGACCACGGCGTCCGCGTACTCACCCAGGCCCGCGGAGTCGTCGTCGCACGGCAGGTCCGGCGCGACCACGTCGTGCCCCCGCGAACGCAACTCCGCCTCCAGCAAATGCCAGTACCAGCCGACGTCTCCGCCGCCATGGATCAATACGAAGGTCGCCATGGTTGCGACTCCCTGCATTTGAGGTCGTTATTTGGCTGAAAAGGGTATCAAGAACTATTTGCCCCGTCAGAAGCAAAAGGTGACATCCGATCCGCCGATACGTGCAAGTGTTTCCAGCACATAGGTTGGGGTGAGCTTGCGAACCCCAACGTCATTGCACATCAGACTCCGAAACGTTGGGGATCACTTCGTTCACCCCAACCTGTCTTGCTGTCACCCGACCGGGTTTGTCCGAATGCTTGAGAAAGTGCACTCTGACCCCTGCTTTGGTTTACAGGGATTGGTTGTCCACAGGCATGGAGGCCGACGAACTGGCCACACTCCGCCGCTACCTTGCACAGCAGCGCGCGCTGGGCGATGAAAGATTCCAGGCCATGGTGGAGAAGACCTTGAACCGCAAAGCGGCTTATCGGCCCAGCGGGCGGCCTGTGAAGAAAGCCGATTAACTGCCTCCGTCCCCATTAGTCTCCACGACTACCGGTGGTCCAGCCACCAGCACAACGCTTTCGGCAAGCCCGATACCTTGGTGCAGCCCCACCCCCTGTACTTGTCGCTAGGCGACACCGAAGCAGAACGCTTTGACCGCTATCGCGACCTGTTTATCGCTGGCGAAGACCCAAACGAAACCCAAGCGATCCGCCTCAACCTGCAGCGACAGCACGCGCTGGGCAGCAACCGCTTCCGTATCGCTATCGAGCGTCAACTGGAACGGCGCGCGGGTCCTGCGAAGATTGGGAGGCCTCGTAAATCGCACGACGTTGGAGAAAGTGCACTCTGACCCGGGTTTAAGTTTTGCGAGTTTTGCAGTTTTGCAGCGTGGCACGTCAGGCGGCTAGGGTTTCTGGGCCGCAGAATCGTATTGCAGCGGCAAGATCACGCGGAACGTGGAGCCTTCGCCGTTGCTGGTGTGGAGTTCCAGCGTAGCGTCCAGCAGTTCGCACAACCGCTTGACGATCGATAGGCCCACGCCTTCGCCAGGCTGCTGGTGCAGCGGCAGTCTGTTGGACTGTGCAGGCAAAGTGGGCGCAGCGACGGTTTGATCCTGCGCCGGGTCGCCAGTTGCCTGCTCGCCCTGCGTATCCTGCGCTTCCTGCGTAGCCTGCGTGGCCTCGTGCAGCTTCTGCGCGAGCGGCGCTAGGGTGCCCAGGCCCGGCCCCGTGTCCTGCACGCAGAACATCCAGTTTTGCGTCTTGTCGTCCTCCACCGAACCCCACAGCACGGTCACGCCGCCGTGCGCGGTGTACTTAAGGGCGTTGAGCAGCAGGTTCTGCAGAATGCGCTGGAGCTTGGGCCGATCGCCTTGCACCATCAAAGAAGAAGGGCCTTCGAGCTTCAGGTAAAGACCCTTGGCTCCGGCCAGCGGCCGCGAGCTGGTGCAGAAATCATCGAGCAGCACCGCTGCATCGAAATGCGCCAGGTTGCGCTGCTCCTGGCCCGCTTCCAGCCGGGCCAAGCTCATCAGATCGTTGAGCATGTCGTGCAGCGACGACACGCCTCGCTGCAGCATGTCGAAGAACTTTGACCGCATCGAATCGGAGTAGGAAGGGTTTTCCAGAATTGAGGTCGCACCGGTCACCACCGTGACGCTGCCTTTGAGATCGTGCGCCGCCTCGCGCCATGCGGATGCGCGCGCCTGGTCCAGCTCGTTCAGCGTCGCCAGAGCGTCCTGCAGATCGCGCACTTGCCCGGCGGCTTCTGCTTGGTGCAATTTCCAGTACTGCGTCGTGCTTTCACTGACCCCATCCCAGCACAGTCGCGACGCCAGCGCGCGCGCCGTCGGCATTACCGAGGTGTCCAGTTCGGGATGCTCCCGCGCGTAGGTTTCAAGCGGCTGCATCAGCGCGCGCTGGAAATGACCCCATTCGCGCGTCAACTCGCGCAACTGGTAGCCCTGCTGCCAACGTTCCAGGCCATGCCCTGCCACCTGCGCCTGCTCGTTGCCTGATTTCGCCACATCATCGTCTGCAGGCGGGGACCTCAACTTGGTATCCAGCACGTCGAGCAGACCAGGGATATGGTCGTTGAATTGCGTGCGGGTCAATGAAGACACGATGGACAGCTCCGGATCGTCCTCGGTCGCTTGACGCCAGCGGGCCAGGATCGACGTACGCTGCCCGGCCAGATAGTCGGCCAGCGCCGCCAGTTGTCCGCGTTCGGGTTGCTTTACTTGCATAGACGGGATCCTGCGGGAAGGTGTTGGAAACAGCCGGCGGCGGTGCGCTGCAAGGCGCGGCGGCAGGTGGTCGTGACGCGACTGTAACGCAGCTACCCGCCTCACGTTCATATGCGGCCAAGAAAATCAGCCGTGAAAATGGTGAAATGGGGTCGGGTTCATTTCCTACTCGCCGATGCGGCTTACACCTATGGCGGCTGACCCAGGCAAGCTAGATGCTAGGGCCTCACTTCCATGAGAGCCACGGATGGCCCGCCTGCCTCGCCTCGATCTACCCGGTATTGCTCAGCACATCGTCCAGCGCGGCAACGACCGGCAGGCTTGTTTCGCCGACGACGCGGATTACCTGCACTACCGACAGGAGCTGGGCGAAGCCGCACTGAAGCATGGATGCGCCCTGCACGCCTATGTGCTGATGACCAACCATGTGCACCTGTTGCTTACCCCGAGCGAGCCAGGCGCGGTATCGCGGATGATGCAAGCGATTGGCCGGCGCTATGTTGGTAGCTTCAATACGCGCTATCGGCGTACCGGCACGCTATGGGAAGGACGCTTCAAGGCCGCGCTGGTCGATAGCGAACGCTACCTACTGACCTGCTACCGCTACATCGAGCTCAATCCGGTGCGGGCAAGGATGGTGGTCCGCCCTAATGAATACCGGTGGTCTAGCCATCATTGCAACGCCAACGGCGTTGACGAGCCGCGCATCACGCCGCACCCTTGCTACCTCGCGTTGGGCACCGACCCGACAGAGCGCCGGGAAACCTATTGTTCTCTGTTTGACGAGTCACCGTCGTCGGAAGAGGCCGAGGCAATACGTGCGCACACTCGTCAGCAGCGCGCCTTGGGCAGCGACCGTTTTCAGGCGCAGGTCGAGGCGTTGACGCAACGCGCGGCCACCCTGAGACCACGTGGTCGTCCACGCACTACAGATAAATGAACCTGACCCCTGTTTTCGGTCCACGCACTACAGATAAATGAACCTGACCCCTTTTTTACCAGCTCCTCATCTCCGGCTGCACGCTTTGCGCTCTCTTCTGCCTGGCGCCGCCCACCATGCCCCGTCGTGCCCGACTTGTACTGCCGAACGTACCCCTTCACGTCACCCAACGCGGAGTCAACCGTGCCGCGATCTTTCTGGATGACGAAGACAGACATCACTACCGACGGTTGCTGCGCCAGGCATGCGTGACGCATCAGGTCGCCGTCCATGCTTTCGTCCTGATGGACAACCACGTCCATCTGCTGATCACGCCAACAAGTGCGACGTCGCTGGCTATGACGATGCGCATTGCCGGCCAAAGCTACGTGCAGTACTTCAACGCGCGGCACAGACGAATCGGCACCCTGTGGCAGGGTCGTTTCAACTCCTGTCTGGTCGATTCCGAACGTTACCTGCTCACGCTCTATCGCTATATCGAAATGAACCCGGTCCGCGCGACCATGGTGGCCGCGCCTGAAGACTATCGCTGGTCCAGCGTGCACACGCACCTGGGAAAGGCCAGCGACCCGCTGATCACGCCGCATCCGCTGTATCTGGCGCTGGTTACGACCTTGGAGGCGCGCGCCCTGGTTTACAGGGATTGGTTGTCCACAGGCATAGAGGCCGACGAACTGGCCACACTCCGCCGCTACCTTGCACAGCAGCGCGCGCTGGGCGATGAAAGATTCCAGGCCATGGTGGAGAAGACCTTGAACCGCAAAGCGGCTTATCGGCCCAGCGGGCGGCCTGTGAAGAAAGCCGATTAACTGCCTCCGTCCCCATTAGTCTCCCCATTAGCCCCCCCGTTCGTTGTGGACCCCGTTCGTTGTGACCCCGTTCGTTGCCGTTCGTTGGGGTCTATCGCAAGAATTAAGCGTAAGCCGGTCGAGATTCGAGAATAGCTTCACAGAAAGCTCCTGTAGGCCAAAAGATACTGATCTACCGAAGCTCAGGAACGAAGCTCATGAAGGCTATTTTGTTCTTGTTATTGCTGATGCCATCAGTATCCGCAAGTGCACAAGCTTGCGGGATCACCCTTAGCTCTGGTGGCGATCTGCGGGCTGCAACAATCAGTCATGCCGGCCAGATTATCTGCCTAAATTCTGGGACATACAATCTGGGTCCGAGCACCTTGGTTCTTGCTCCAAGTACGACGATTCAAGGCCTGGGGCTCATCCGCGATAATGTGATCATAAACTCGTCGGCTCAACGCGCTATCGTCACGGCAGATAATGTCGTCTTGAAAAATTTCTTGCTAAGCGGTGCACCGCAACCAAACGAGTTCGGGGTTTTGGTAGCGCACGATAACGTCCTACTCTGGAGCTTACGAATCCAGTTTTTCAAGATCAACATCGGTGTAATCCAAAGTAATAATGTCGGAATATGGGACACATTCCTTAGCGACAACGGAGATTTGACAGACGGTTTGCCCAACCCGAATGTTTGGATCAACCAGTCCAGCAACGTCACGATTTTTTATGGAACCTTCTACGGACGAGCCAATGGTCCATTTGGCGATGGCGAGGTCGCGGCACACAATTCCAGCGATGTTCGCATTGAAGGCACCCAGTCCATCGATGCGGGGGCTAGCTCTTTCTATTTTGTCAATTGCGATGACTGCGAAATTCAAGATGCGTTGTCAGAACGAAGCGACGAATGGGGCCTAGATGTCGTGCAAGGTTCGGATAACTTCTATGCGAACGGCAACTCGATCAACAACGCATACTTTGGCGGCGCAGTCTTCACCGAAAATACAGCCATAGGCGGAACGTTTACCAATAATATTTTCTCCAACAACAATTCAGCTGGCGGGTTCTGCAATGGAATCAACGTAGTCGGCTTGATCGCGGGTGTGGTACAGCGCGAAAATACCGCAACACCTGGTCCCGTCATCTGTGTTGTTCCCTAGGAATTTCCGATCGCATAACGGTTAGATGCAGCTGCAGTGAGTTCATAGGTTGGGGTGAGCTTGCGAACCCCAACATGCGATCACATTAAACTCCAGAGCGTTGGAGTTCATTTCGTTCACCCCAACCTATCTCGCTTCCAGCCGACTATGAGAGCTGGCGCCATGTGAAGAGCCAGATCATCCAGGAGGGCCCAGGCTTTGAACGTTTCGGCGGGATGCACCACATCTACGCCAATGAACGCGCCCTGCAGGGGTTGCGTAGCCGACGCTTTGAGGAAGGAGCCGTGCTCGTGGCCGAGTTTCTGACATTGGCGCGACAAGACAACGTGATCGACGCCGGTGCCATCCGCATGGTGGATGTCATGGTGTTCGATCCACGCAGATTCGCTGACACAGATGGCTGGGGCCACGCAGAGTTCGTGGGACCGGAGCTGAAAGTTAGAGCATTCGACAGCCGCACCGAATGCCACGCCTGCCATGCGACACGCGCTGACAAAGGCCATGTATTCGCCGAGTTGCCAGCGCGATGAGGCGAATGCTGATGCGTCCCCTGCCGCAGTGAGAAAGGGGTCGAGAAAGGGTCAGGTTCATTTTGAACCTGACCCTTTTCTTTGTAGAGCCGTGAAGATCAATCGCTTCGGACACAAAGAGCGATGGGTGTCGCTACGCTCGACCCATCCTACGGGGTCTGCCTCCGTCCCCATTAGTCCGTCCCCATTAGTCCCAACGTCACTGCACTCCGAAACGTTGGGGATCACTTCGTTCACCCCAACCTATCTTGCTTAGTTTTCTACGTCTATTATTTTGTGTAGGAAGTGGATCGCGTCTTCCACACGCTTTCGGATGACTCCGAGTTGAGTCAAGTTAAAATTACCTGCTGAGCCGTGTGTGCCGTCGTTGAAGTATCTAAAAAGCTCCACAACATTTTGCATATCTTGTTCGACGAAATCTTCAACAGCATCATCTACCATGCCATTTCTGGAAAGAAAGTATTTGATTTTGGAGCGCCGTGTAGGCTTGCCCTGCTCAGTAGTCTCGCAATGAGGTGCTAGCGCGAAAACTTCGGCGTCGGGGGCTTTTACTTCAAGGATTGTAGAAATAATCTCACGGGCACTAGTGCAAAAGTGACGTGCGGCGTCTGGATTGTTTGGACTGAGAGCGAATACTGCCCCCTTCCATCGCGCATCCAAGTCTGGAGAAATGCTGGCAAGTTCAACCGACAGATCAGCATGCTCAGAATTGCTCTGCTGATCAAATACTTGATTGGACTCGTCCAGCAAAACGTTGAGTACACCAATGTTGTTCGCCGTCTCTCGTTCTGAAAGATCTAACAGTTCGTTATATCGGCCGTCGTATTGAGACTCTGCTCGTTCTTCAAGCTGTCGGTATGCTGTGGTGACTCGCTCTGCCGATACGCGATAGGTAACTAACTGGCTTCTAACAGGCTGTCTGGCTAGTCGGGCAATCTCATTCTTAAGCCTTTGTTGGTCCGCGCGAACGCGGGCGTTATGCGCATTAACTTGACGATTATAGTTGTTGATAGATTGCGTTACTTTCTGATTGTGTTGTCGAACTTGCAGATTGTAATTATCGACAGCCTGCTTTTGCTTCCTCTGAGCTTCACGTACTCGTCTTTGATACTCGGCTGGCGTTATAGGTCTCATACGATTTCCCGTTATCTAGAGATGCGTGAGTGCATAGCGGGCTGGGTTGATGACGCCAACACTAGCCTGCGGTCTTCTATGCCAAGGCAAGAGTGTCGCTGTACAGTTTTCTCAGGTGATCGTCTGACATATCTAAGATCGGTTCGTACATGAACGAGTTCAAGTGGATGTTTTCCGGTGTCATGAGCCCCACGCGTTGAAGAACTGCGATCGCCGCGATCTCTCCAGGAAACAACTGTCGAAATCTCACCAGAAGCTTGATCATCTGATTGGAGTCGATTGTTGCCGCGAAGGCGGGATCATTGATCTTGTTTAGCATGAACCGCTCAGCCGCAAGGCGCGTTGCGATTGAAAGAACTACCTTGTTCTCGAAGTTTATTCCTTCCGGCGCCGTCAAACATTTATCGGCTTCATTTTTGATTAGAGTTACTACGGATTGCGCCCCGTCAGCTGACACACCGGCGCTGGAGAAAAGCCTGTTGTAGATCCCGTCCAGATCCGAAACAGAAATTTTATCTGAATCATCCTTTGTGTGCAGGAGCGACGTAAGCCGAATAAAGTCGGCGTCAGCCTCCCCCTTCGTATATTCAATGAGGTTTCGCATAAAAGGAATCGATGCAATTTTCTTCTTTGGGTCAGTAAAGAAATTGAGCTTCCAGTCCTTAACGAATACATTCTGAATCCCTGTCGCCTTTACCAAGGCCACGCCAGTGCTCGTCTTCGATGCCATGAAACAGTCGCTGTACTTGACGAACCTGCTCTGAACCGTCCGGTAAAAATCAAAGTTGTGGGTAAGAATGATTTGCTTGAATTGCGCGTCTTCTGAGATATCCATCAGGTACTGGATGATCGCGTATTTATTCTTGTAATCGAATGAGTCTGCGATATCGTCGACTACAATCAGGCTCTCTTGCCCCGCCTTCCTCCGTACTTCTATCTCAAATAGTAGATTCAAGACGTACAGAGCTTTTTTCTCGCCAGTACTCAAGACTTGCATCAATGCCGCCCGATCGAGCGGCGCCTGCTCTTTTCCATCGTGAAAGGTGAATCCGAGGGTGAGCATCTCCTGCTGACCTAGGATAACTGCCTCCCGGTTGACGGCCTCCAATTTGAACGGCACGAAGAAGCGCGCATTGAAGATGTCGATTACGTCTTCCCAAAGAGTTCGCTCCTTGGCTGCTTCTTCTTGAATTTCCTTTCGCCGCGTTTCTGCCGCTTGGTATTTGTCCAACAACGATTTGTACAGATCGAAGCGGGCCTTGATGTAGGATTTCCAGACCTCCTCCTTGAATACCGCGAGATTCGATAGTTTCGTCAACAACTCTTCGTGATTAAGGAGATAGGACTCGAACTCACGGACCGTTACATTCTTCTGGATCAATTTTTCAATCTCTGCGAATTTTTTCTTTAACTCTGCATCGCCCGTGATAGCCTCCTTCTCCTTGGCTATTAGATCCTCTAGTTCTTTTTGTGTTGTTATTTCAAGTTTCTTATCCGCATTTAGATTCACGGAGTGCTTGGCCGCAAAAAATCCATTGTCTGCGAGCTGCTTAGCGATTGTCGAAGCGTTGTAGTACGTGAATGTGCCCTTCTTAAAGTAAGTTGAGGCCGCCAATAGCTCGTTGTACTTCTTGATGAATTCATCTATCGCAGTCTTGAAATCCTTCGTGCCGAGGAAGCCTATGACTTTCTCATCGAAGACAACGTCGTATGGAACATCCGCCAACGGAGCATCGGGTTGAGCAACGACTTCATCTTTGATGCGATTCAAGGCAACATAGAAATTATCGTCGCTTGCGGTGAAGGTGGAGGAAACTTCCTTCTCCAAGTCTTTCTTAGACCCGGACTGTTCCTTTAATGCCTTCAGTAGCGCGTCCTTAGCAGCGTCTATTTCTGCATGCAGTTCTTCGTACTCCTTACGTAGGGCTTGATTCACGAGGAGCGTCGATGTTTTCGCCGTATGGCCCATCACCTCGTCGTATGGCCGAACAACGAGCACGCCGTCTTTAGACAGGTCGGCGCCATTCTCGTCTTTGAGTACCCGCTTGCTAGGGCGAGCGGGAAAAATACGATCTTTTGAGCCGACTCCGCTAGCCACGTCCTGAAAAGTTTGCGCGAGCGACGTTTTCATCGATCCGTTGGGGGCGTAGATTGCGATGGCTTTCGCAGTAGCGAACTCAAGCTTGGTCTCCAGCTTCCGTATGCCGTAGCAATTTTCCAGATCGACCGTGAGTGTTTTCATTTCGACTTATCCTCAGCTTCTTTTTCAGCCTGATCAACGTAGTTAATCGATTTCCAATCTCATTGGTTGAGACTTAGCAGGGTAGTGCCTGTAGGGATCGCTTACGCTATAAAAAAAGGCGGCCTAGGCCGCCTTTTCTGATTGAGTTGCTTCAAACCCCAACCGGATTAACCTTCTCCACATCAATCCTGTACTGCTTGATCGCCCTGGCCACATCCTTCCCCGTCATCTTGCCGTCCGCCGCCAAGGCCGCAATCGCCGCATGCGCGATGTAATACCGGTCAACCTCGAAGAACCGCCGCAGGTTGGCACGCGTATCCGAACGCCCAAACCCATCCGTCCCCAGCACCGTGTAATGCCCCGGCACGAACGCACGGATCTGGTCCGCAAACGCGCGCACGTAATCGGTCGCCGCGATCGCCGGCCCCTGCCGCCCTTCCAACAGCTCGGTGACGTAAGCCTTGCGGGGGGTCTTAGCTTCCGGGTTCATGCGGTTCCAGCGCTCCACATCGAAACCATCACGTCGCAGTTCGTTGAAGCTGGGGCATGACCAGATATCGGCGCTGACGCCGAAATCCTTGTCCAGCAGTTCGGCCGCGGCGATGGCTTCGCGCAGGATGGTGCCGCTGCCCAGCAGCTGCACGCGCAGCTCGCCCTTCTTCGGCTTGCCGGCGTCCTTCAACAGGTACATGCCCTTGATGATGCCCTCGGCCGCGCCCTCCGGCATGTCCGGATGGGTGTAATTTTCGTTCATCAGGGTGACGTAGTAGTACTCGTCCACCTGCTCCTGCATCATCTTCTGCATGCCGTGCTGCAGGACCACCGTGACTTCGAAACCGAAGGTTGGGTCGTAGCTGCGGCAGTTGGGAATGGAACCGGCGATCAGGTGGCTGAAGCCGTCCTCGTGCTGCAGGCCTTCGCCGTTGAGCGTGGTGCGCCCGGCGGTGCCGCCCAGGAGGAAGCCGCGCGTGCGCATGTCCGCCGCTTGCCAGGCGATGTCGCCCACGCGCTGGAAACCGAACATGGAGTAGTAGATGTAGAACGGCAGCATGGGCACGTTGCTGACCGAGTAGCTGGTGCCGGCGGCCATCCACGACGAAATCGCGCCGGGTTCGCTGATGCCCTGCTGCAGCACCTGGCCGGACTGGTCCTCGCGGTAGTACATCAGCTGGTCGGCATCGACCGGCTTGTACTTCTGCCCGAACGGCGCGTAGATGCCAATCTGGCGGAACATGCCTTCCATGCCGAAGGTGCGCGCCTCATCGGCCACGATGGGCACGATGCGCGGCCCCAGCTGCTTGTCGCGCAGGGCGATATTGAGGGTCTGCACGAAGGCCATGGTGGTGGAGATCTCGCGCTCGCCGGAGGATTTGAGCAGGCGATCGAACACTTCCAGCTTCGGCGTCTCGAACGATTCGTCGGCCTTGCGGCGGCGCTGCGGCAGGTAACCGCCCAGTGCGGCGCGGCGTTCCTTGAGGTACTGCACTTCCACCGAGTCCTCGCCCGGGTGGTAGAACGGAATCTGCCCGTCGGCCAGCTGCGCGTCGGTGACCGGGATGTTGAAGCGGTCGCGGAAGACCTTGATGGTTT
>JAESGX010000464.1_pt1 | contig 14815 bp, 10 predicted proteins | sample 9269801 | NCBI WGS metagenome assembly JAESGX01 (sample SAMN16773122, study PRJNA677054) | algae metagenome | isolation source: Pleurocapsa minor GSE-CHR-MK-17-07R and co-occurring heterotrophs from wet... | place: USA: Lower Calf Creek Falls, Grand Staircase Escalante National Monument, UT ... | reverse complement strand
CATATGGCCCGGGCGACTACAACTGCCTGCACCAGGATCTCTACGGCGACCACGTCTTCCCGCTGCAGGTCGCGATCCTGCTGTCGGCGCCCGGGCGGGACTTCACCGGCGGCGAGTTCGTGTTGACCGAACAGCGGCCGCGCCGGCAATCGCGCGCCGAAGTGGTGCCGCTCGTCCAGGGCGAAGGCGTCGTCTTCGCCGTCTCCCATCGCCCGGTCGCCGGCACGCGCGGCGACCACCGGGTGACGCTGCGCCACGGCGTCAGCCGCGTTCGCACGGGGCGCCGTCACACGCTCGGCGTCATCTTCCACGATGCTCGATGACAGCCCGCCGCCGTGGTTCGGCCGCATTGGCGCTGCTTCTCGCAATAGCGTAAGATTCTCACGCTAGGATCACCGAAGCGCAGCGACGCGAGGAGACCGACACTTGCCGGCCGACGCTCAGAACGCCCTCCTCGTCTATCCGAAGTTCAACGCCGCCTCCTTCTGGAACTACGGCGAGACGTGCGAGATGGTCGGCGCCAAGTACCCGGCCTCGCCGCTCGGGCTGATCACCGTCGCCGCCATGCTGCCGAAATCGTGGAACGTCCGCCTCGTCGACCGCAATGTCGAGGAGCTGACCGACGTCGATCTCGACTGGGCCGACATGGTGATGACCGGCGGGATGCTGCCGCAGCAGCGCGACTGCCTGTTGCTGATCGAGCGGGCACAGGGCCGCGGCAAGACCGTGGTCGTCGGCGGCCCCGACGTCACCTCCAGCCCCGAGATCTACGCCGTCGCCGACGTCCGCGTGCATGGCGAGGCGGAGAGCGTCGTCGAGGAGTTCCTCGCCGCCTGGGCAGCCGGCACGCGCCGCGGCGACTTCGTGGCGCCGAAGTTCCAGGCGGACGTGACCGCGAGCCCGGTGCCGCGCTTCGACCTCCTGAAGCTCGACCGCTATTTGCACGTCGGCGTGCAGTTCTCGCGCGGCTGCCCGTTCACCTGCGAGTTCTGCGACATCATCGAGCTCTACGGCCGCCGTCCGCGCATGAAGACGACGCCGCAGATGCTGGCCGAGCTCGACGCCCTCTATGCGCTCGGCTACCGCGGCCACGTCGATTTCGTCGACGACAACCTGATCGGCAACAAGAAGGCGGTGAAGGCGTTCCTGCCGCACCTCGCCGACTGGCAGAAACGCAACCATCACCCCTTCGAGCTCTCCACCGAAGCCTCCCTCAACCTCGCCGAAGACCGCGAGCTGATGGAGCTGATGCGGGGTGCCGGCTTTTTCTCGGTGTTCGTCGGCATCGAGAGCCCGGACCCGGAAGTGCTCGCCGCCACCAGCAAGAAGCAGAACACCCGCGGCGACATCTCCGAGAGCGTCCACAAGATCTACGGCTCGGGCATGTTCGTGCTGGCCGGCTTCATTGTCGGCTTCGACAGTGAGAAGGGGCGCGTCTCCGCCCCGATCACGCATCTGATCGAGGACGCGGCGATCCCCGTCGCCATGGTCGGCATGCTCTACGCACTGCCGAACACGCAGCTGACCCGCCGCCTCGCCAAGGAGGGGCGGCTGCATCCCGACCACGGCGTCGATGTCGATGACGGCTCGGCCGACCAGTGCCTGTCGGGGCTGAACTTCGACACGCTGCGCCCGCGCGGCGAGATCCTCGCCGACTACCGTGCCGTCGTCGACGCCGTCTACGAGCCGAAGAACTATTTCGGCCGCGTCCGCCGCGTCGGCCGGCTTCTGAAAATCCGAATGTCACCGGGCGACATCAATCTCGGCGCCGCCTGGAAGGACGTCGTCCAGGTTGTCCGCCTGATGACGGCGATCACCTTGCGCAAGCCGCAGTTCCGCGGCGAGTTCTGGAAGACGATCGTGCTGACCGCGGTCCGCAACCCGCTGGCGCTGAAGGCGGTGCTGCAGATGTCCGCTCTCTACGCCCACCTCGGCCCGTTCTCGCGCCACGTCGTCACTGCGATCGGCGAGAAGATCGAGGCGGTCGAGAGCGGCGCCTGGACGCCGCCGACGGCTCTAGCGGGCACTGCCACCACGCCGGCCCACACCCATGCACCCGCCCCGAGCCCGGCTCGGGCGGCGGCTGCCGTCTCCGCCGCCTGAGCCGGGTCGCGGCGCGAAACCGTCCGCGCCACGGCCGGGCGGACGCGCGCCGCAGCGTCCGTCGATCCGCCGAAATTTCTGGCGGCTACCAGGTCACGGCGCCGCCCAGCGGCGTCAGTGCGACCGAGCCGAGGTTGACGGCCTGACAGCGGCGAGCGCCACGAACAGCCCCATCGCCTCGCCGGCCAGCGTCTCCATCTCCATGTAGGCGCCGATGGCGCCGCCGATATCGCCCTTGCTCGTCTTGTCGACGATGTCGGCGCCGAGCCGCGCCAGCACGGGCGTCATCTCGCTGAGACGCCGATGTTCCCGAGTGGCGGTCACGGCCGGGTCGTCGATGCGGCCGAAGTGGGGGCCGAAGGGCTCGTGCTTCGCGGATGCGCCGAGCGACGCCGCCGTCCGCACCCCGGCGAGCACCTCGGCCAGCGAGCGCTTCCAGACCATGTGGTCGGCCCGCAGCCGCTGTGCGGCCGCAGGGACACCGATGGCGGCGGCGCTGTCCTCGATCAGCGTCGTGACGATGCCGTCCGTGCGGCCGACGATCTCCGCGGCGGAGCGCGAATCGGTTTCGTTCTGGCTGGCGAGGCGGGCGATCTCGCCGAGCCGATCGGCGAGGTCGCGCAGTGCCTGGCGACGGTCGCCGAGCATTCCGGACATTTGACCGACACCGACGGCCGTCTCGCCGACGCGTCCGCCGATCCCATCCATGTTGACGACGACGGCGTCCACCGCCTCGCGTCCCTCGCGGACCTTAGCGGCACCGGAAGCCATCGCCGCCAGCATTCCCGTCATCACGCTGGAGAGGGCGTCGAGCTGCTCGCGGATCAGATTGGTGGTCGCCGAGGCTTCCTCCGACAGCGCCTTCACCTCGGCCGCGACGACGGCGAAGCCACGACCCGCCTCGCCGGCGCGGGCCGCTTCGATGGTGGCGTTGAGGGCGAGCAGTTTGGTTTGGCGGGAGACGCTGCCGATCGCCTGGGCAAAGCCGCTGATGCTGTCGGTAGCGGACCGCAGCTCGGCGAGCTTGCCCTCGAGGTTGCCGAAGGCCCCTGCGATTCCCACCATCGCCGCGCCGGCCGACCGTGTGCGGTCGGCGCCGTCGGCGACGAGCCGGCGCGCCTCGGCCGAGTGGCGCTCGGCGAGGGCGCCGAGATCGGCGAGATTCTCGATGGTCTTGGCGATTGCGCCGACAACGTCGGAGGCGGCGGCGGTCTCGCCGGTGAGCTTGCGCGCATTGCCGCTGGACCACGCCATCAGGCACAGCACGTCGCTGAGATTGACGGAGGCGTCCACCGCTGCGGCAAGCGCCACCGGACTGGTCTTCGACGGGTCCGCGGGACGCATGAGGGCCGGGTTCCCGGGCTGCTCGATTTCCTGCAATGCCGTGGTCATCGCGTCTCCCCTTCTTGCCGTTCTTCTTGCCCAGTCCATGCGGGATAATCTGAAATTCTGTCTATCCGGTCTGAAGGAGCAAGCTTGCACGAGCCTTTCGCGGAATTTTCCCTGCCTCGGCTCTTATGGTTCTGGTGAATGACGCGAAGGATCGGGATGTCGGCTAACGTGAGCCGCCCTGCTCGTGCGATTCGGCGGCGGTCCGCCTCCGGCCCCACCTTCCCTAAGGCGAGACGCCATGACCGTGCGTACCGGCATTCCCGGCCTATCGTCCGTTTCCGCTCTCGGCGTCTTGCTTGGAACGCTGTGCTTCGCCGCGGCTCTGACGCCGAGCCTGGTGCCGAGGCCACCGGTGGTCCAGGGGGCTCTGGGCGGCCTCGCCTTCGCCGTCGGCTACGGTTGTGGCGTGCTGGTGCGGGCGATGTGGCTCTGGCTGCAGTTGCCCGGGCTCTCCGACCGTCTGCGCCGCACCGTCGTGGTCGCCGCGCTCGTCGCCTGCGCCGCCGCCGCCGGGCTCTGCCTTTGGTGGGCGACGGGATGGCAGAACCGCCTGCGCGCCCTGATGGAGATGCCGGCGATCGACAGCGCCGGCCCCATCACGATCGCCGCCACGGCGCTCGGCGTCTTCGTGGTCGTGCTCCTCCTCGTCCGCGTCTTCGGCTTCCTCGCCCGCCGCCTGTCGGAGGCGCTCGCCCGCTGGATCCCGCGCCGGCAGGCGATCATCCTCGCCCTCGGCGTCACCGCCCTGGTGTTCTGGTCGATCGGCAACGGCCTGCTCGTCGACGGCGCCCTGCGCTTCCTCGACAACCTCTATGCCGAGCTCGACCAGCAGTTCGAGGAAGGCAGCCCCGAGCCGACGGACGCCGCGAAATCAGGCGGGCCCGGCTCGCTCGTCGCCTGGAGCGGCCTCGGCCGGGCCGGGCGCCGCATGGTCGCCGCCGGGCCGGACCAGGCGGCGATCGAAGCCGTCGCCGGCGCGCCGGCGCTGGAGCCGCTGCGCATCTATGTCGGCCTCAACTCTGCCGACACCCCGGCCGAGCGGGCGGCGCTCGCACTCGCGGAGGCGATCCGCATCGGCGCCTTCGAGCGCGAGAACCTCGTCATCGTCACGCCGACCGGCACCGGCTGGGTCGACCCCGAGAGCCAGGCGGCGCTCGAATATGTGCTGCGCGGCGACGTCGCCAGCGTCGCCGTCCAGTACTCCTATCTGGCGAGCTGGATCGCACTTCTCGCCGAGCCCGATTACGGCGTCGAGACGGCGCGCGAGGTGTTCGCCGCCCTCTACGACCACTGGCGCACGCTGCCGCGCGAAACGCGCCCGCGGCTCTATTTGCACGGCCTCAGCCTCGGCGCCTTCAACTCCGACCGCAGCCATGACCTCCATCAGGTGATCGGCGATCCCTACCAGGGGGCGCTGTGGTCGGGCCCGCCGTTCAACAGCCGCACCTGGACCGCCGTCACCGCCGAGCGAAATCCCGGCACACCGGAATGGCTGCCGACCTTCCGCGACGGCTCGGTGATCCGCTTCACCGCCCAGAAGAACCACCTCGACGACGCGGCCGCCCCGTGGGGCCCTTACCGGCTGATCTACCTGCAGTATGCGAGCGACGCCGTGACCTTCTTCGACCCGCACGCGGCCTGGCGCCGGCCGGCCTGGATGACCTCGCCGATCGGACCCGACGTGTCGCCGGACTTCGTCTGGATCCCCGTCGTGACGCAGCTGCAGCTGATCGCCGACATCATGATGGCCGTGCTGCCGCCCAAGGGCTACGGCCACGTCTACGCCTTCCCGCACTATGTCGATGCTTGGGCGTCCCTCACCGACGCCCCCGGCTGGACGCCGGAGGGGCTCGAGGCGCTGAAGACGCAGATCGGCAACGTCGCGCCGTGAGACTGCGATCGGGCGCGCCTCAGGCCGCTCGCCGCTCCAGCGCGCGGCCGGCATAGGCGCTGAAGGCGCGCGTCTCGTCGGCGGCGCCGCGGGCGGCGACGAACTGGTCCGGCCGCACCAGCACCCAGCCAGCGACGTTGATGCCGTAGCGCTCGGCGGCGACGCCATCGGGGTCCGACGCCCCGTCGAGCACGACGATCTCCACCGTGTCGACGTGCGACACCGCCTCCGCCATCAGCGCCGACTGCAGGCCTGCGTCGCCGAAGAGCAGCAGCGTATGGCGAACCGCCGACAGGCGCGGCCACAGCCGCACGCGGGTGCCGGTGGCGGGGTCGACGATCTCCGCATCGAGCGCGCGCGCGCCGACGGCGGGCTCGCCATGGCCGCTGGTGCTCTTGCCGATCTCGACGAGCGGCCCGTCCGTGTAGACGATCTCCGTCTCCGACATCTGCGCCTGCAGCTTCCGCCGCGCGGCCGGAATGTGCGAAATGATGGTGACCATCGCCTCCCGTGCCAGCCGGACGGCGGCGCCGTGGGCGACCATGCCGACGCGCAGGAGCTGTGTCGCGCGCGTCACCACGCCGTAGGCCACCGGCCGCCGCTCGGCTTCATAGGAATCGAGCAGCGCCGCCGCCTCGCCGTGGCCACGGATGACGGAGGCGAGCTTCCAGCCGAGATTGAAGGCGTCCTGGATGCCGGTGTTCATGCCCTGCCCGCCGGCGGGACTGTGGATGTGGGCGGCATCACCGGCGATCAGCACGCGGCCCTTGCGGTAGCCGGAGGCGAGCCGCTCGTTGACGTGGAAGGTCGACAGCCAGGTCGGGTCGCTGGCGACGATGCCCGGCAGCCCGTTCGCCGTGAGGTGCGCCTGCATTTCCTCGAGGGTCGGCGGCGCGTCGCCCGCCGCCTCGCCGCGCATCGCGAAGGTGCGCCAGACATCGCCGCCGATCGGGAACAGCGCGACGCTGCCGCCGGGACCCCAGCTGATGTAGATCGACGTCGGGTCGAGATCGCCCGCCATGCGGGTGTCCGACAGGATGAAGGTCTGCGGCTCGGTGATGCCGTCGAACTCGACGCCGAGCACCTGGCGCACCATGCTGCGGGCGCCATCGCAGCCGACGACGAAGTCCGCCTCGACCGTCTCTTCGGTGCCGTCGGCATGCTTCAGCACCGCCCGCACGGTCTCGCCGGCGGGCTCGACGGCGACCAGTTCGACAGGCCGCTCGATCCGGACGCCGGCGGCGGCGAGGTGCTCGGCCAGGATCGCCTCGGTCTTCGACTGCGGCACGATGATGGTGAACGGAAAGGCGCTGTCGACTCCCTCGGCGACCTTCAGCGCCGCGAGCTGCCGGCCGCCGTCGCTGACCCTGAGCTCGGTCAGATGCAGCCCCGCATCGAGGAAGGAGGAAATGACGCCGAGTGCGGCGAACGCCTCCAGCGTGCCGCTCCACACGGCGAGCGCCTTCGACACCTCGATCGGCTGCGGGTTCCTGTCGACGACGCGGCAGGCGATGCCGTGGCGGGCGAGCGAGAGCGCCAACGTCAGCCCGGTCGGACCGGCGCCGGCGATGAGGACGGGCAGGCGCGGTGTCGACATGGCGGTATTCCCCCGAGAGAGCCTGGATTGGCGCATGCCCCGGAGGGAGCGTCAAGGCGGGGAGAAGCGGACCCGTTGTTGCTTGCCCGAGCCTGACATAGGCTGACATTGGGCGGGGGGACGAGGTCATGGGCGCACAGAGTAGCCGGAATGCTGAGCGCGCTGCGCCAGGTTGGCGTACCGGGACACACCTCTTCCCGCCAACCCGGTGGACGACGCGCCATTCCACGACCCGCATCGCTTCAGCGCTCCTGCTCGTCGCCACCCTCGCCGTGCCGAACGCGGCGGCGCAGTCCACGCAGCCCGCCTCGGTCGACACCATCGCGCGCGAGACGAGCGACCCGACCTCTAACATCTGGATGGTGCCGACGACGTTCGGCTTCACCGATACGCCGTCGACGCCCTATCGCCGGTCGAACCAGTTCTCGATCGAGATCCAGCCCTCGATGCCGGTCAGCTTCGACGACCGTTGGCGGCTGTTGAACTTGCCGACCCTCAATCTGGCGAGCGAGGGAACCGCCGCGAACACGCAGGCGACGGGCGTCGAGAGCTTCACCTATCTCGCCGCCCTCAGCCCGCACACGAGCGGCGTGTTCGCCTGGGGGCTCGGGCCGTATGTATCCTTTCCCGTCGCAACCGACCCGGCTCTCGGCGTCAACCAGTGGCAGTTCGGTGGCGGCGGCATGGCGCGGATCAGGACGAAGGACCACGTCGCATCGGTGACGGTGAAGGCGGGCCTGGCCACGGCCCGGCAGCGCCGGCAGGCCGGCCAGGTGCAAATTGAGTACAACATCCAGCGCTTCCTGAAGGACGGCTGGCAGGTCGGCCTCGGCCGGCCGACGATCGAGTACACGTGGCGGCGCGGCGGCGAAGGTGTCTGGAACGTGCCGGTCGGTCTCGACGTCGCCAAGACGACCTACATCGGCAAGCAGGCGATGAAGTTCATGGTGCAATATGAGTTGATGGTGGTGAACGCCAACCGCTGGAAGCCACAGCACCAGGTCAGCCTGGTCGTCATTCCCGTCCTGCAGGGCCCGCATTGACGGCGATCGCGGCCAAGCCCCACGCCCTCACACCGTCAGGTGCCGCCGCACCTCCGCCTCGTCGCGCGCCATGACGGCGCGGTCGCCGGCGACCACCACCTCGCCGCGGTCGAGCACGACGAAGTCGTCGGCGAGGTCGCGGGCGAAGTCGAAATACTGCTCGACCAGCACGATCGCCATCGTGCCCTGGTCGCGCAGCCACTCGATGGCGCGGCCGATGTCCTTGATGATCGAGGGCTGGATGCCCTCGGTCGGCTCGTCGAGGAGCAGGAGCCGCGGCCGCGTGACGAGCGCCCGGCCGATGGCGAGCTGCTGCTGCTGGCCACCGGAGAGGTCGCCGCCGCGCCGGCCGAGCATCGACTTCAGCACCGGGAAGAGCTCGAAGATCGTGTCCGGCACGGTGCGGTCGCGGCGGGCGAGCGGCGCGTAGCCTGTCTCGAGGTTCTCCTTCACCGACAACAGCGGAAAGATCTCGCGGCCCTGCGGCACCATCGCGATGCCGCGGCGCGCCCGGTCGTAGGGCGGGATGCGGCCGAGGGGCGTCCCCTCCCAGTCGATGGTGCCGGCCGAGATCGGCTGCACGCCGGCGATCGCCCTCAAGAGCGACGTCTTGCCGACGCCGTTGCGGCCGAGGATGCAGGTGACCTTCCCCACCTCGGCCTTCAGCGACACCGATTTCAGCGCCTGCGCGGCGCCGTAGTGGAGGTTGACGGACTGGACCGAAAGCATCGCCCTCACCTCCCCAGATAGACTTCGATGACGCGCTGGTCGTTCGAGACGTGGTCGAGCGAGCCCTCGGCCAGCACCGAGCCCTCGTGCAGCACCGTCACCTTGACGCCGAGGTCGCGCACGAAGGTCATGTCGTGCTCGACCACCACCACCGAGCGCGTCTTGTTGATCTCGACCAGCAGCGAGGCGGTCTCGGCCGTCTCGGCGTCGGTCATGCCGGCGACCGGCTCGTCGACGAGCAGCAGCTTCGGCTCCTGGGCGAGCAGCATGCCGATCTCCAGCCACTGCTTCTGGCCGTGGCTCAAATCGGCGGCGAGTGCCGCCCGCCGGTGCGTCAGGCGGATCAGCGACAGCAGCTCCTCCAGCCGGTCGCGCTCGATGCCGGAGAGGCGGTGGCGCAGGCTCGCCCACGGGCTGCGCGGGCTCTTGAGCGCGAGCAGCAGGTTGTCCTCGACGGTGTGGCTCTCGAACACCGTCGGCTTCTGGAACTTGCGGCCGATGCCGAGGCTGGCGATCGAGGCCTCGTCGAGCTTGCGCAGGTCGACGCGCCCGTCGAAGACGACGTCGCCGTCGTCGGGGCGCGTCTTGCCGGTGATGACGTCCATCATCGTCGTCTTGCCGGCGCCGTTCGGGCCGATGATCGCCCGCATCTCGCCGGGCTGCAGGACGAGCGACAGGTTGTTCAGCGCCCTAAAGCCGTCGAAGGAGACGGAGACGTGGTCGAGATAGAGGAGCGAGTCCTCGGCGATGACGGCGGTGTCGGTCATGGCTCTCACTCCGCCGCGGCGCGGGCGTCGGTGCCGACGCCGGCCTCAGAATCGACCGGCGGCGCCGGCTTCTTGGCCCGTTTGCTCGAAAGCTTGGCGATCAGCCCGACGATGCCCTTCGGCAGGAACAGCGTCACGGCGACGAACAGGGCGCCCAGCGCGAACAGCCAGAAGTCCGGCAGCACGCTCGTGAACGTCGTCTTGCCCCAGTTGACCAGGAAGGCGCCGAGGACCGCGCCGACCAGCGTGCCGCGCCCGCCGACGGCCACCCAGATCACCGCTTCGATGGAGTTCGCCGGGGCGAATTCGCTCGGGTTGATGATGCCGACCTGCGGCACGTAGAGCGCACCGGCGATGCCGGCCATCACCGCCGACAGCGTCCAGACGAACAGCTTGTAGTGCTCGACCCGGTAGCCGATGAAGCGCGTCCGGCTCTCGGCGTCGCGGATGGCGACGAGCACCTTGCCGAGCTTCGAGCGGGTGATGAAGCGGCAGACCAGCAGCGCCCCGGCGAGCGTCAGCGCGGTCGCCGCGAACAGCGCCGCCCGCGTCGTGTTCGCCTGGATGTTGTAGCCGAGGATGTCCTTGAAGTCGGTCAGGCCGTTGTTGCCGCCGAAGCCCATGTCGTTGCGGAAGAAGGCGAGCAAAAGCGCGAAGGTCATCGCCTGGGTGATGATCGACAGGTACACGCCGGTAACCCGCGAGCGGAAGGCGAACCAGCCGAAGACGAAGGCGAGCAGCCCCGGCACCACCATCGCCATCAGCATGGCGAACCAGAACATGTCGAAGCCGTACCAGTACCAGGGCAGTTCCTGCCAGTTGAGGAAGACCATGAAGTCCGGCAGGTCCGGGTTGGCATAGACGCCGCGGTCGCCGATCTGGCGCATCAGGTACATGCCCATGGCGTAGCCGCCGAGGGCGAAGAAGGCACCGTGGCCGAGCGAGAGGATGCCGCAGTAGCCCCAGACGAGGTCGACCGACAGCGCCAGCATGGCGAAGGCGAGATATTTGCCGAACAGCTGCACGGAGGTGTTCGAGACGTGCAGCGGGCTGTCGGGCGGCAGTGTCAGGTTGGACAGCGGCACCAGCACCGCCGCGGCCACCAGGAGCGCGACCAGCAGCAGGACGCCGCTGTCGCCGAGGAGCTTGCGGGCGATCATGCTTCCACCGCCCGGCCCTTGAGGGCGAACAGCCCGCGGGGACGCTTCTGGATGAACAGGATGATGAAGACGAGCACCAGGATCTTGCCCAGCACGGCGCCTGCATAGGGTTCGAGGAACTTGTTGGCGACACCGAGCGTCAGCGCGCCGACGAGCGTCCCCCACAGGTTTCCGACGCCGCCGAACACCACCACCATGAAACTGTCGATGATGTAGCTCTGGCCGAGGTTCGGACTGACATTGTCGATCTGCGACAGCGCCACTCCGGCGATGCCGGCGATGCCCGAGCCGAGGCCGAAGGTCATGGCGTCGACCCACGGCGTGCGGATGCCCATCACCGAGGCCATCCGGCGGTTCTGGGTGACGGCGCGCATCTGCAGCCCGAATGGCGTGTAGCGCATCAACAGCATCAGCGCGGCGAAGACGGCGAGCGAGAAGACGACGATCCACAGCCGCCCGTAGGTGATCGACAGCTGGCCGATCTCGAAGGAACCCGACATCCACGACGGGTTGCCGACCTCGCGGTTGGAGGGGCCGAAGGCGGTGCGCACCGCCTGCTGCAGGATCAGCGAGATGCCCCAGGTGGCGAGCAGCGTCTCGAGCGGCCGGCCATAGAGCCAGCGGATCACCGACCGCTCGATCGCGACGCCGACCAGGCCGGAGACGCAGAAGGCGAGCGGCAGGGCGATCGCCAGCGACCAGTCGAACAGGCCGGGGAACGAGGTGCGGATGATCTCCTGCACGACGAAGGTCGTGTAGGCGCCGATCATCACCATCTCGCCGTGTGCCATGTTGATGACGCCCATCACGCCGAAGGTGATGGCAAGCCCGATGGCGGCGAGCAGGAGCACCGAGCCCAGCGAGATGCCGTACCAGACGTTCTGCGCCGCGCCCCAGACGGCGAGCGAGGATTCGATCTCCGCGGCCGCCTCCGTTGCCGCCAGCGTGACCGGACCCGGCGCACCCGTCGACAGGCCGGTCAGGATCGACAGCGCGTCGCGGTCGCCGCGCGCCGCGACGATGCCGATCGCCGCGACCTTCTCGTCGTCGGAGGCGTCGGAGCGCAGCACCGAGGCGGCGAGCGCCTGCTCGAGCAACGCGCGGATGCGGGCGTCCTGCTCTTCGGTGGCGGCGGTGGCGAGCGCCGGCACCATCGCGGGGTCCGCGGCGCGGAACATCGCCTCGGCGGAGGTGCGGCGCACCGCCGGGTCGGGCGAATGCAGGCTGAGGCCGGCGACAGCTGCCGAGATGGCGCTGCGCAGGCGGTTGTTGACGCGGAGACGGTCGGTGTCGCGGCGTCCGACCGGGCCGAGCACTTCGCCGGTCAAGGGGTCGACGGCGACGTCGGCGCCACCCTCCTCACGGACCCGGACGACGCGTTTGTCCGCCTTGCGGACGTTCAGCTCGCCGGCGGCGAGTGCCTCCAGAATAGGCAGAACAGCGGGGTCGCCGGTGGCGGCGAGTGCCGCGATCGCCTTCTCGGCGCCGTCGAAGCCGCCCTGGCCGAGCGCGTCGACGAGCGGGCGGAGCGTCTCGGTCGATGTCTGCGCCATCACCGGAGCGGCGACCAGCGCCAGCATCACGAGGAGGGTCGTCAGCGCCGTGCGAAAGATGGACATGCGGAGAGCGCTCCCGGCCTTCGATCCATCCGGCGACGCTTGGGCGGGCCGGGGGGGGCGGCGGGCGGAAGAAACTCCGCCCGCCGCCGTCATCGTGTGGCGTGGTGTCGTGAAGCAAGCCCCGCGCCCGCCCCTGGGGGCGCGGGAGCCGCCTCAGATCACTGGCTGGCGCCGCCGCATTTGCCGGTGGCGACGTTGAAGTTTCCGCACTTCATCGGCGCCCGCCAGTCGGCGATCAGGTCCTTCGAGTCGGGCAGGAAGTCCGACCACTCGTCGCCGACGACGAGGCCCGAGGTCTCCCAGACGACGTCGAACTGGCCGTCGCCCTGAATTTCGCCGATCAGCACCGGCTTGGTGATGTGGTGGTTCGGCATCATCGCCGAGAGGCCGCCGGAGAGGTTCGGCACGGCGACGCCGATCATCGCGTCGATCACCGCGTCGGTGTCGGTGGTGCCGGCCTTCTCGACCGCCGCGACCCACATGTTGAAGCCGATGACGTGGGCTTCCATCGGGTCGTTGGTGACGCGCTTGTCGTTCTTGATGAACGCCTGCCAGGTCTTGATGAACTCCTCGTTCTCCGGCGTGTCGACGCTCATGAAGTAGTTCCAGGCGGCGAGGTGGCCGAGCAGCGGCTGGGTGTCGAGACCGGCGAGCTCTTCCTCACCGACCGAGAACGCCACCACCGGGATGTCGGTCGCCTTGATGCCCTGGTTGCCGAGCTCCTTGTAGAACGGCACGTTGGCGTCGCCATTGATGGTCGACACCACCGCCGTCTTCTTGCCAGCCGAGCCGAACTTCTTGATGTCGGCGACGATGTTCTGCCAGTCGGAATGACCGAACGGCGTGTAGTTGATCATGATGTCTTCGTCCGCGACACCCTGGGCCTTCAGGTAGGCTTCCAGGATCTTGTTGGTGGTGCGCGGGTAGACATAGTCGGTGCCGGCGAGCACCCAGCGCTCGACGCCCTCGGCGGCGAGATAGTCGACGGCCGGGATCGCCTGCTGGTTCGGGGCGGCGCCGGTGTAGAAGATGTTCTTCGAGGACTCTTCGCCCTCGTACTGCACCGGATAGAACAGGATGCCGTTCAGCTCCTCGAACACCGGCAGCACCGACTTGCGCGACACCGAGGTCCAGCAACCGAACACCGCGGCGACCTTGTCCTCGGTCAGGAGCTTGCGGGCGAGCTCGGCGAAGCGCGGCCAGTCGGAGGCCGGATCGACGACGACCGCCTCGAGCTGCTTGCCGAGCAGGCCGCCCTTCTTGTTCTGCTCTTCGATGAGCATCAACATGACGTCCTTGAGGGTCGTCTCGGAGATGGCCATCGTGCCGGACAGCGAATGCAGGACGCCGACCTTGATGGTGTCCTCCTGGGCGGAGGCGGCCGAGAGGCCGGCGGCGGCGAGGCCGGTGGCGAGACCGAGGACGCGGCCCGCCCGCAGCATCGAGGCGGGGAGCGCGTATGCGACGCGCGTCGCCGCCTCGGCGAACGACCGTGCCGCCTCACGATGGCGTAATGTCATGGCAATCCTCACTGTGATTGTCGGTGGTGGAGCGGCACCGAGCCCGTTGCCGCCTGCCTCGACTGTGACCATGACTGCCAAATGGGCATATACGTCGATTGACGTACCGGGTCCCACGCCCGGCGCCCGCGCGCCGTGCTATCCGGGCGGCACGGCACCATTCTTGCCAGTCGCGCGGTGGGAGTGATCGCTTCCGAAGCGGGGAACGACGACGGGCTCATGGCGGGACGGCAGCGCATCCTACCGGTCCGGCGCGACTACAATCGCTGGGTCGCCAACCAGACCCTCGAGGACTATGCGCTGCGCTTCACGGCGAAGAGCTCGCGGCGCTGGGCGTCGGGCCGCGTCGCACAGACCGCCATCGGGGCGATCTCGTTCCTGGCGCTGGAGGCGATTGGCGGCGCCATCACGCTGTCCTACGGCGTCGCCAACACGATGCTCGCCACCCTCGTCGTCGGCATCATCCTGTTCCTCACCGGCCTGCCGATCAGCCACTACGCCGCCCGCTACGGCGTCGACATCGACCTCCTCACCCGCGGCGCCGGCTTCGGCTACATCGGCTCGACGATCACCTCGCTGATCTACGCCACCTTCACCTTCATCCTGTTCGCCATCGAGGCGGCGATCATGTCGTCGGCGCTGCAGCTCTGTTTCGGCATGCCGCTCTGGCTCGGCTACATCGTCAGCGCGGTGGCGGTGATCCCGCTCGTCACCCACGGCATCACCTGGATCAGCCGCTTCCAGATCATCACCCAGCCGCTCTGGATCGTCCTCAACCTCCTGCCGGTCGGCTTCATCCTGATGCAGGACTGGCCGTCCGTGCAGGCCTGGCTCACCTTCCCCGGCCTCGCCGCCCAGGCGGCAGGCGAGGTCGACGGGCTCGACATCCTGAAGTTCGGCGCCGCGGCCTCCGTGATCCTGGCGCTGATGCCGCAGATCGGCGAGCAGGTCGACATTCTGCGCTTCCTGCCGCCCGGCAGTGGTGCACCGGGCG
>JAESGX010000462.1_pt1 | contig 14885 bp, 15 predicted proteins | sample 9269801 | NCBI WGS metagenome assembly JAESGX01 (sample SAMN16773122, study PRJNA677054) | algae metagenome | isolation source: Pleurocapsa minor GSE-CHR-MK-17-07R and co-occurring heterotrophs from wet... | place: USA: Lower Calf Creek Falls, Grand Staircase Escalante National Monument, UT ... | reverse complement strand
AGCACCACGTCCCATTCGGCCTTGTTCCACATCACTTTCGCAGTTCCGTGCGGGTTGCCCCAGGTCACGCCCTTCAGCGGGGCCTTCACGGTGAGCGTCTGGGCTGCATCATAGCTCGACCAGCCATGGTGCGCACTCAGCGCAAACATGGGGAGCATCGCCAGGATCGCTGCTGCAAGCGCCTTTTTCATTGCCTCTCTCCTCCAAGCCGGGCGCCGCAGCACTTTTCAACGCGCGTGCGCGCCCCTAAAGCCCATGTCATGGCAGGACATTCCAAGTTCAAGAACATCATGTACCGCAAGGGCGCCCAGGATGCGAAGCGCTCGCGGCTGTTTTCCAAGCTGGCCCGAGAGATTACCACGGCAGCCAAGGGCGGCAATGCCGACCCGGACTTCAACCCCCGCCTGCGCGCCGTCATCTCCACCGCCAAGGCAGCCTCGATGCCCAAGGACAATATCGAGCGCGCGCTGAAAAAGGCCGAGGGCAATGACGGCGAGCTTTACGAGGAAATCCGCTACGAAGGCTTCGGCCCGGGCGGCGTCGCCATCATCGTGGAAGCGCTGACCGACAACCGCAACCGCACCGCGACCGACGTGCGCACCGCCTTTTCCAAGAACGGCGGCCATGCAGGCTCGTCCGGCAGCGTCTCGCACGGCTTCGAGCGGCTCGGCCTCATCAGCTATCCGGCAAAGGCCGGCGACGCGGAAAAAGTGTTCGAAGCCGCGCTGGAGGCCGGCGCCGACGATGTCGAATCGAGCGAGGACGGGCACGAGATCTGGACCACAGCCGACGCCCTGCACGGGGTCGCCAAGGCGCTGGAAGGCGCGCTTGGCCAGCCCGAGGGCGCAAAGCTCGCCTGGCGGCCCAAGGAAAGCGTGGTGGTTGCCGCCGACACTGCGGCGCAATTGCTGAAGATGATCGACGCGCTCGAGGAGTCGGACGACGTGCAGGCGGTGTACGGCAATTACGAAGTGCCCGACGAGGTGCTGGCCGCCCTGTGATGCGCGCGTGACACTGATCCTCGGCCTCGACCCCGGCCTTGCCCGCACCGGCTGGGGCCTGGTCGTGGCCGAGGGAAACCGGCTGTCGCACATCGCCCATGGCGCCATCGTCACGCGCGCCGCCGACCCGCTCGCTAGCCGCCTGTCCGCGCTGCACGCCGGGCTCCTCGCGCTGCTGGCAGCGCACAGACCGGACGAGGCCGCCGTGGAGGAGGTGTTCGTGAACAAGAACCCGCAATCGACGCTGAAGCTGGGGCAGGCGCGCGGCGTGGTGCTGCTGGCGGTCGCGCATTTGCCGGTGGCGGAGCATGCGACCAGGCTGGTGAAGAAGGCGATCGTCGGCACCGGCGCTGCCGAAAAGGCGCAGGTGATGGCGATGGTCGAGCGGCTGCTGCCGGGCTGCGGGCCGCTGGGCGAAGACGAGGCGGACGCGCTCGCCGTCGCGATCGCGCACGCGCATCTGCGCACTGCATTGGCAAGAACCGCGGCATGATCGCGAGCCTCACCGGCCACGTCCAGATGGTGGGCGCCGACCATGTCGTCATCGATGTGAACGGCGTGGGCTATCTGGTGCAGGTGTCGCCCCGCACCGCCGAGCGGCTGCGGCCGAAGCCCGTCTCCAACATCGATCTCGGCAACATCCCCGAGGACAGCCGCGTTTTCCTGTTCATCGAGACGCAGGTGCGCGAGGACGCCATCACGCTGAACGGCTTCCTGACCCTCCAGGAGCGCAACTGGTTCCGCCGCTTCACCGGCATCCAGGGCGTCGGTTCCAAAGTCGCCTTCTCGATCCTGGGCACCATCCCGCCAGACGAACTCTCCCGCGCCATCACGCTGGAGGACAAGGCGATGATCGCCCGCGCCAACGGCGTCGGCCCGCGGCTGGCCGCCCGCATCGTCACCGAGCTGCGCGGCAAGGACCTGCCCGGCCCCGGCACTGAACTGGCTGCAACCGAGCTCGCAGCCGCCGCCGCAATCCGAACCGCAGCGCCCGCCACCCCCGCCGCAGAGGCCGTCTCGGCGCTGGAAAACCTCGGCTTCCGCCCCCCCGAGGCGCTGCGCGCCGTCGCCGAAGCGCAGCGCGCCTGGTCCCAGAAAGAAGGCGGCTCCGACCTCCCCGTCGCCACCCTCATCCGCGAAGCCCTGAAACGCGCCACCCGATGAGCGACCCGGATCGCCTCCTCGCGCCCGCGCCGCGCCCCGAAGACGCCGACGCCGCGCTTCGCCCCCGAACCCTCGTCGACTTCGTCGGCCAGCAGGCCGCCCGCGAAAACCTCCGCGTCTTCATCGATGCCGCCCGCCAGCGCGGCGACCCGCTCGATCATGTGCTGCTGGCAGGCCCCCCCGGGCTGGGCAAGACCACGCTCGCCGGCATCGTCGCGCGCGAGCTTGGCGTCGGGTTCCGCGCGACCTCGGGACCGGTGATCGCAAAAGCCGGCGATCTTGCAGCGCTCCTGACCAACCTCGAGCCCAACGACGTCCTGTTCATCGACGAGATCCACCGGCTGTCGCCCATGGTCGAGGAAATCCTCTATCCGGCAATGGAAGACCGCGCGCTCGACCTGATGATCGGCGAGGGGCCTTCGGCGCGCTCGGTCCGCATCGACCTGCCGCCCTTCACGCTCATCGGCGCCACCACCCGCGCCGGGCTCGTCACCCAGCCGCTGCGCGACCGGTTCGGAATTCCCATCCGCCTCATCTTCTACACCGAGGCGGAGCTGCATTCGGTCGTCACCCGCGCCGCCCGCCTGCTCGACCTTGCAATCAGCGAGGACGGCGCGCGCGAAATCGCGCGCCGCGCGCGCGGCACCCCGCGAATCGCCGGCCGGCTGCTGCGCCGCGTGCGCGACTTTGCCGCCACCCGCGCCGAGCCCGTGGACGCGCGCTTCGCGGACGAATCCCTCTCCCGCCTGGAAGTCGACAAGCTCGGCCTCGATGCACAGGACCGCCGCTACCTCTGGATGATCGCGGACCTCTACAAGGGCGGCCCCGTCGGCATCGAGACGCTGGCGGCGGGCCTTTCGGAAGCGCGCGACACGCTGGAGGATGTGGTGGAGCCCTATCTCATCCAGACAGGCCTCGTCGCCCGCACGGCAAGGGGCCGCGTGCTGAACGGCGCGGCCTGGGCGCATCTGGGGCTGAAGCCCCCCGCCACCCAGCCGGTGCTGCCGCTGGACGACGACACGGCGGGTCCACTGTAAGGCTGGGATTACAGTGGCGCACTGCATCGCGCGTCGAAACACGACCTTCTGTTGCGGATTCAGCATGTTGATCACGCCCCAGGGCGTGGCATGAAACTTGCTCCGAAATCAGGGCAAACGCCTTGCCAGCCGAGAGGTCGCCGGATGAACTTGCCGCTCCTGTCCATCGCATGTCTTCTGGTTGCAGCGCCGGCTGCGGCGGCAACCACCTACACCATTCACCAGGTGCTTCCGCTCTCCGCCGTTGGCCCCGGCGGCACGGTGACGCTGGACACGCCGGTTTCGCTGGAGGTCGGCGACACGCTCGACATCCGCTACACCTTCGCAGGCGGCGCCCGCGTCACCATCTCGGGTGCCGAACAGATCTGGCCGCAGGTCTTCGGCCTCGGCGACGCGTTCCACGCCTATAGCGGCACGCTGGAAGTGCTGGAGCCGGGTTCCAACCTGCTTGCCGGTCCGCTGGTGATGGAACCGATGGAAGCCGGGAACGCGATCGGCTTCCTGTTGACGGACGCCTTCCGCACGGGGCCCGGCCCGGTCAGCTTCTCGGGCCTGCGCCAGGTCATCACGCTCGACGGGAGCGTCGGCCCGGGCGGCACCATCGTCCCCGTCACCTTTTTCGAGACCGGCGGCCTCTACACCGATGGCGCCGTGCGCTTCTCGTCCGCGGTGCCGGAGCCTGCAAGCTGGGCGCTGTTGATCGCCGGCTTCGGGCTCATGGGCGCACGGCTTCGCCGCCTTCAGACGTCCCCGGCCTGACGCGCCCGAAAGCGCCCGTGCAGCCCGTTTCAGGCGTGTTGCAAGCCTGACGCACGTCGCCCGGCGTGGACTCAACACTCCGTAACAGTTTGGCCTGTTGCGCGAATTGCAGTTAATGTGCACAAAGCATGCACGGGCCCCGGCGCAATCCGGAGGACCCGTCATGAAAGAAAAAACAAATGGTCGCACGATTTCTGATCCCCGCCCTGCTGCTGCCGGTCATGATGGCGGCTGCCCCGTTCGACAGGCCCGCCCATGCGGCGACGGCACTGACGTTCGGGCCGGCCGCGCTCACCGAGGGCTGGTTCGAGTTCACCGGCCTCGACGGGGTCGCCGGCTCCGAGTCGCTTGCAGCGCGCCTGTCGCTCACCCTCGTCGAAAGCGGCAGCAAGAGCTTCACCTTCGCCTACACGGTCGCCAACCGCACCGGCGGTGCCTTCACCCGCGCCCGGCTGTTCGGCTTCGGCTTCGATGTGGACGCGAGCCTGTCGGGCCGCAGCGCCACCGGCGATTTCAGCCGTATCTCCAGCGGCAACGTCCCGGGCTTCGGGCCCATCGATGTCTGCCTCCTCGCAGGCGGAAACGGCAAGAACTGCGCCCAGGCCGGCAAGCAGGGCCTGCTGATCGGCGACGGCACGGCCAGCGGCCGCTTCACCCTCCACCTGCCGAGCGCGGTCACCGACCTGACGCTCGACAATAGTTTCGTGCGCTGGGAGGCGCTCAACGCCCCCGACCTCGACCTGAAGGGCGGCGGCGGGGCGGCAACGGCCGGCCTCGCGCTCGACATGCTGCCGCTGCCGGAACCCTCGACCTGGGTCATGATGATCGCCGGTTTCGGTCTGGTCGGCAGCGCCGCCCGCAGGGCCCGGTCAGGCGGAATCCGGGAGACTGCTGCACGCTGAGCGCATCTCGATCGCACCATCGTAAACGCCTGTTCGCTTCGTTGCGGCAGTCGTTAACCATCATATTTGACGACCCCCAGGCCGCTTGTGCTATGGGACTTGCTGTTCCGGAGTGAGGGCATACATCGTGCCCTCAGGTCCGGAAGCGTAGTTCGGACTGCCCCCGGGGGAACTAGGGAGCGGCACGAGGTGCAACAGTGAGGGCTCGGTATGAATAATCTGCTTCGAATGGGGCTCGGCGCGGTTGCGCTCGCGGCCGTTGCGGTTCCGGCATCCGCCGTGAGCTTCGTCAACGCCGGTGACACCCACATCATCACCTTCAACGGCTTGACGGATGCCTATCTCGGCGGCGCGACGCCGCTCCCGGGGCTGACGGCCGAGCTGACGCTCGAGCTGACCGGCATCGCCGGCAATGTCGCCACGTTCAACTACTCGATGTTCAACAGCTCGGGCGGCGCGGTCACCGCTTCGCGCTCGTCGATCTTCGCGTTCGACGTGACGTCGGGCGTCGTCACCAGCGCTTCGGCGACCGGTGAGTATGACATCGATGTCCTGAACGACGATTTCCCCAATGTCGGCGGCATAAACCGCATGTTCGAAGTCTGCTTCAAGGCCGGCGGCGGCGGGTCCAACTGCAGCTCCGGCGGCGGTGGCGGCACCAGCCTCGGCGGCACCGACGCAGGCGAGTTCACGCTGACGCTCGATTCGGACATCGCCTCCATCACGCTGGAGAAGTTCGGCATCCGCTGGCAGACGCTTGATGCGCCGGCCTTCAACATCGAAGGCGGCTCGGGCATCGGCCTCGGCGGCGGCACACCGCCGATCGACGCCGTCCCGGAACCCGCCACATGGGCGATGCTGATTGCAGGCTTCGGCCTGGTCGGCGCCTCCATGCGCCGTCGCCGCGGAGTCCTGGCACACGTCCAGGCCTGAACCGGTACGACCGACTGAAATCAGGGCGGCGCCGAAAGGCGCCGCCCTTTGTCGTCGGCGCGGCAAATCAGGCGCCCGCCACAATCCCGGCCGAAGGCCGCGAACCGAAGGTCAGCCTACGGCTGAACGCCGACCGGCCGCCCGCGCCAATGCGCGGAACGCCCGCGCAGCGGGCCAACAAAAACCGGCCGCAGGCCGCAAGCGCGACTGCGCGCCCGCGCAAGTGCGCGGAACACGCCGCCGGAGGCGGCTTCAAACAACCGTTACCCCGCCGTCGATCACCATCGCCTGCCCGGTCGTGAACGCCCCCGCCCGGCTCGCCAGGAACACCGCCATTCCGGCAATCTCGTCCGGCTCGCCGATCCGCCGCAGCGGCGTGGTCCGCGTGCTCTGCTCCAGGATGTCGGGGTTGTCCCACAAGGCCTTTGCGAAGTCGGTCTTGATAAGCCCCGGGCAGATCGCATTCACCCGCACGCCGGCCGGCCCATATTCGGCCGCCAGGTTGCGCGCCAACTGCATGTCCGCCGCCTTGGAGATGGCATAGGCCCCCAATATGGTGGAGCCGCGCAAGCCCCCGATCGATGAAATGATGGTAATCGAGCCCGAGCCCCGCGCCACCATTGAGGGCGCCACCATGCAGATCAGCCAGTGGTTCGAAACGATGTTGTTCTTCAATATCTTGTCGAACTGCTCGTCGGCGATCCCCGCGCTCGGCCCGAAATAGGGGTTGGAGGCCGCATTGCACACCAGCGCATCGATCGCCCCGAAGCGCGCGACGCTGCCATCCACCAGCCGCTGCAGATCCTCCTTCACGGCGATGTTGGCGGGGATGGCAAAGGCGGCCTCGCGGCCCACGGCAGCGTTGATCTCGGCAACGGCAGCGTCACAGGCGTCGGCCTTGCGGCTGGAGATCACCACGTTCGCGCCATGCTCCGCCATGCGGTGCGCGATCGCCTTGCCGATGCCGCGCGAAGACCCGGTGATGACCGCGACCTGGCCGGTCAGGTCGAACAGATTGCCCATGTGCACTCCCCTTCATCTGCCCCGGGATGTGCACCGCTTGCGGGGCTGCTGCAACCGTGCTTGAGAACCGGCAATGACATCCCGCCGCAATCCCCAGGCCATCCGCGCCATGTTCGCGGCCTGCCTGTTCTACGCGGCGTTCGGCGGCCTCATCCAGTGGTTCCCCATCTGGCTCATCGAGGAACGCGGCTTCACCGGCGAACAGCTCGGCCTCGTCATCTCGCTTGCGGGCATCGGCCGCATCGTCGCCGGCCCCCTCACCAGCGCCTGGGCAGACGGCCAGAAAGACCGCCGCGCCCCCATCCAGCTGCTCGCCGGCATCACCCTGATGGCGCTCGGCGGGCTCTGGTTCTCGCAAGCCTTCGGCATCAGCTTCTTCCTCGCCTTCGCCGCCGAAATCACCTTCTGGGCCCTCATCGCCTTCCTCGAAGCCGCCCTCCTGCGCCTCACCCGGCCAGATGCCGTCCCCAACTACGGCCTCGCGCGCGGCCTCGCCTCGCTCTCGTTCGTGGTCGGCAACGTGGCGGTCGGCATGCTGGTGGACCGCATCGGCAACGACGGCATCTGGTGGTGGCTGGCGCTCACCGTCACCGGCCTGCTCGCCGCCAGCTTCACCATGGCGCCCGAACCCGTCGCGCGCTCGCGGGAAAACGGGGCAGCGGAACCCCCCTTCGCCCAGCGCCTCGCAGACGGCTTCGCAATGGTGAAGCGCCCGGAATTCGCCCTCCTCATGTTCGGCTGCGGCCTCATCCAGGCCGGCCACCAGTTCTACTATATCTTCGGCACCAAGCTCTGGATCGACGAGCTCGGCATCTCCGCCACCATGGCCGGCTGGCTGTTCGCGTTCGGCGTCATCATCGAAGCCCTGTTCCTGATGCTGGTGGCACCCCGCATCGAACATGTCCGCCCCGCCACGCTCATGCTGATCGGGGGCCTGGGCTCGCTCGTCCGCTGGGGCCTGATGGCCACTTCGCCCGGGCTCACCCTCCTCATCCCGCTCCAGGCGCTCCACGCCGTCAGCTTCGCCTGCACCTTCCTCGGCGCCATGCGCGGCATCCAGGCGCTGTGGGGAGACGACCGAACCCCCACCGCCCAGATGATGTTCATGGCCCTCGCCACCGCCCCCGCCCAGGCCCTCTCCAGCTGGATCGCCGGCCGCGTCTTCGACACCGGCGTGGGCAGCCAGGGCTACATCGCCATGACCGGCGTGGCCGCCGTGGGGACGGTGCTGGTATTCCTCCTCTGGCGCCGCCCGGCGGTGTCAGCGCCGGCTTAGGGTTTAGGCAGAAAGGTTTTTTGCCTCCGGCGGGAAGGGAAATGATTTCCCTGCACCCTCAAATTTTGGTGCGCTCTTATGTCGGCCGGGTTGGTGTTGTCGCTTGGTCTGACTGCCTGCGGCGCCAGGCCTGTTCATGCTGCGATATAGGCTTTCGACACTTTTCGGACATCGCCAGCTTCGCTATCCTACATGAATGTCTTTGCTCCCATGGGAAACCAGAATTCCTGACATTGTTGCCGATGTGCGCCTTTACGCGACTTCGCAAGGCGGCAAAGCTCAGGCAGCACGTTCTGGCTACGGCTGCCCCTGCTTCCCGAAGCCTGACTTGGGTGGCACCGGGTGGGACGCTCGCATGCAGCTTAAAGGCGAGCTTTTTGAACCTGGAACGGAGCGGCGCGTTGGCTTCGTTTTCCTGACCGAAGAAGGTGCCGAGACAATTAAGCGGGCCGGCCACTTCTTTTTGTGGGAGGGTCGGTTCATCGGCGAGGCGACCGTTGTTGGCTGAAGTCCGATCTCCATCCACTATGCAGGTCTAGCACCCGCGCCGAAGGCGCAGTAAATCCCATCGCCAGGCGCAAGCTCGCCGTCCGCGCACCAACTCGAACGATGAGGGTGCAGGGAAATCATTTCCCTGCCCGCCGGAGGCCCTCTTCTTGAGCCTCAAGCCGCCTTTGCCAATCCCCGCCGACCCCCACGCGTGATCTCGGCGGCGAGATCGCGGCAGTAGATATCGAAATCCACCTGGATGGTGTGCCGCTGCGAGGCATAATAGTGCCCCCTGTGCAGCGTCTCGTCCGCCGTGATCGTGGTGGCCATCTCGGCGGGTGGGGGCAGGGTGTAGCGGCCCGCCACATAGGCTGCGAGCAGCTTCGACTGTTGCTCGGCGAAGTTCACCAGCGTTGGCAGCGGCTGGGCCAGGCCCATGAACCAGAGGCTGTGGAGGCGGGGGTCGGCCTGGACCATGCGCTTGAACAGCGGGATGTGGTTGTTGCGGACGGGGGCGTCGGCGTCTGACAGGAAGGGGAAGCTGTGGCGGTAGCCCGTGGCGTGGATCAGCACGTCCACCTTTTCGCGGGTGCCGTCGGCGAACAGCAGCGTGTCGCCCTGTTTTTCGGTCACCATCGGCTTCACTTCGATGTCGCCGTTGCCACAGCGCAGCAGGAATTCCGAGCTCACGGTGGGGTGTGCGTCCAGCGGGGCGTGGTCCGGCGTGGGGAGGCCATAATCCTCCATGTTGCCCACGGCGCGCCGCACCGCGATCGCGCCGACGCGGCGCTTCAGCCACATCGGGACCCACGCCGGCATCGGCGTCTTGTCCATCGGCTTGCCGTTCAGATATTTGGGAAACACCCACACCCCGCGCCGGGCCGCCACGATGAGCCGCGTGTCCAGCGATCGCTGCCCGAGCTCGGAGGCGATGTCGACGGCGGTGTTCCCCAGCCCGACCACTACGATGGTCTTGCCCCGCATGTCGACGGGGTCGAACGGCGTCAGGTACTTGCGCGCATGGAACTCGGTGCCGGTGAAGCTGCCGGGGATGTCCGGGATATTGGGGTGCCAGTGGTGCCCGTTGCACACGGTGACATGGCTGTAGGGCCCATGCTGCGTCGCGGTGCCGCCATTGATCCCGTCGTGCACCACCTCGGCGTACCAGCCGGCGCCCTCCTGCCACACCCGGCGCACCTCGCGGTTGAACTGCACATGGGGCCGCAAGCCGAAATGGTCGACATAGGCGTTGAAATAGCCGGCGATCAGGCTGTGGTGCGGAAAATCCGGCCAGCCGGCGGGGCAGGGGAAGTCCTCGAACTGCAGCCGCCATTTGGACGTGTCGATGTGCAGCGAGGCATAGGCCGCAGACCGCCCATTGGGGTTCTGGAAGGCCCAGTTGCCGCCGATCCGGTCCGACATCTCGAACCAGTCGAAGGCGATGCCGTCGTCCTGCAAGCGCTTGGCCGTGGTGAAGCCGGAACAGCCGGCGCCGATGATGAGGACGTTGGTCATGGCCGAACCTGTGGCGCTCAGGCCGGAGGCGTCAACTCCTTCTCTTTGGGAGTGAGCGCCAGTGCGGCCGCCACCAGCGCCGCCACGGCGGCCGCGATCCAGAGCCCGTCGCTGCCGATCCGGGCATAGGTGAGCGCGCCGGCGATCCCGCCCGCCACCAGCCCCAGCCACAGCATCAGGAACGGCGCCCAGCCCCAGCGGTCGCCGCCGGTCAGCGCGGTTGCCACCCGCTGGCCGATCTTCACCAGCGTGCCGGTCATGTAGGTCAGGCCGAAGCTGACGTCGCCGTTGCGCTGGAACACCATGTTCTCGGCCCCCATCGCGAACGCCACCAGCAGGAAGGCGCCCGGCACTGCCCCGGGCTGCGCAAGCGCGGCGGCCAGCGCCAGCACACCCGCCACCAGCAGCAGCACGGCCGTGCGCCGCCTCCGGCCCGCCACATGCCCTACCAGCGCGCCGGCCACCACGCCGGCGGTGAACGCCAGCACCAGCACCCCGGCGACGAGCACGGCCCCGGTCTCGATCGCGACACCGACACCCAGCCGGGTGGAGTTGCCCGACATGAACGAAACAAAGAAGCCGCCCGTTGCCATGAATCCCACGGCATCCACAAAGCCTGCAAGCGCGGCCAGCACGGTGGCGAGCACCTGCGCTCTGCGGTCCAATAGGGTCATGCCCGCCACTGTGGCGCTGTGGCACGATGCGTCAAGCGTGCGGCCCGGGCGGTTCATTGACTTCGGCGCTGGGCGGGATAGCTTGCCCGAAACAGGGGGAATTTCATGAAAGCGACGATCACCGCCGTTTCGATGGCCATGCTGCTGGGCGCATTGCCGGCAGCGGCGCAGGATACCGCCCAGCGCGAGGCCATGCTGGCCCGCGCCCGCGCCGCCGAACTGCCCGGCGACTGGGTGCCGCCGCCCGGCGAGCGCCTCTCCCACTTCACGGTCGCCTACGCCAAGCTGATGTGCACGGCCGTCTTCGTCAGCGGCATGGACCCGGACTTCGCGCGCCAGACGCTGGGCGACGGCAACGCGCTCGTCGCCGTCGCCCACCGCACGCAGTCGCTGCCGCCCGTGGTGGACCGGGAGCGCCGGGAGGTCCGCGTGACCACCCGCGACGGCCTCACCCGGACCGCGCGCCACTATGGCGATCAGGGCTGCATCAGCCTCCCCGACGGCAAGGACGGCATCGGCTTCACCCCCAGGACCATTCCGCGCAACCTACCCCCGGCCGCCAGCACACCCTGGCCGATGGGCGATGTGCTCCCAACGGACCCGCTGCCCGGGCTCGACATGGCGAAGGTGGAGGCCGCAGTCGATGCCGCCTTCGCGCCGGACGACGCGCTGACCCAGGCCTTCGTCGTCACCTGGAAGGGCCGCATCGTGGGCGAACGCTATGGCGCAACGGCGAACGCCGCCATTCCGCTCGAAGGCTGGTCCATGGGGAAGAGCGTCATCGCCACGCTGATGGGCATTCTCATCCAGCGCGGCGACTACAGCCTGGATCAGCCGGCGCCGGTGCCCGGCTGGCAGGCCGATGGCCGGCGCGACATCCGCATCCGCGACATCCTCAACATGTCGAGCGGGCTCAGGATCCGCGCCGAGCAGGACCCGGAATATACCTATGATGGCCGCTATCCGGACCATTGGTACTACTACACCGGCAACGACGCCTTCGCCTATGCCACCACCCGCCCGCAGCAGTGGCCGGCCGGCACGATCGGCCGCTATCGCAACACCGATCCGGTGCTCGGCAGCTACCTTGTCCGGCGCGCGGTCGAGGCAAAGGGCGAGGACTATCTCACCTTCCCGCAGCGCGCCCTGTTCGACAAGCTCGGTATCCGCTCGGCCGTGCTGGAAACCGACGCCACCGGCAATTTCCTGACGCAGGGCTACGACCTGATGACCGGGCGGGACTGGGCGCGGCTCGGCAACCTCTATCTGCAGGACGGGGTCTGGAACGGCGAGCGGCTGCTGCCCGAAGGATATGTGAAGTTCGTCAGCACCCTGGCCCCGGCCTGGGTGGCGGACGGCCGCCCCATCTATGGCGGCCTGTTCTGGGTGAACGGCGACGGCGCCCTGCCGATCCCGAAGCAGGCCTATTACATGGCCGGCGCCGGTGGGCAGTATGTGTTCATCATCCCCTCGCACGACCTCGTGGTGGCGCGGCTCGGCCGTTACGCCGGAACGCGGCCGGGGGCCGCGAGCCTCAACAAGGCACTCGCGCTGCTGATGCAGGCCGTGCCCGCGCGCAACTGACCAGGCACCAAAAGAGCGGCCGCCCGTCACCGAGCGGCCGCTCCCTGTCATGGCCCGACGAGAAGATCAGGCGCTGACGGAGGAGATGCCGCGCTGGCGGCCGCGGGCGGTGAAGCCCACGAAGCCGAAGCCGACGATGAGCATGGCCCAGGTGCTTGCCTCCGGCACCGCGGCGTAATCGATGACGGCCGCGCTGCTGAAGCCGCTGTCCAGGCGGTTCCGCACGCCCAGCTCGAACGTGTAGTTGCCCGCGGTCGGCGCGGTGAAGCTGAACGCCTGCCAGCCGCTGTTGCCATAGTCGCCGACGCTGCCGACACTGGCGGTGAAGATGTTGACGCCGTTCACGGCGAGATAGCCGTCATCGTCATAGGGCAGGTAGTCGCCCGCCTGGAAGCCGACGACGCCGTGGATGTTGGAACCGGCGCCCAGCGTGAAGACGCGGGTGAGCGTGGAATAGACATCCGCCTCGCCCCCGATCACAAGGCCGAAGAAGCTGCCCGCGGCCGGGGTGAAGGCGCCGTAGCTGGTGGTCGCCCCGGTGTTGCCGCTGGCGGCCCAGCCGGCGGTGGTGCCCGATTCGAAATCCAGGCTTGCAACGGCAACGGCGGGCGCCGCGAGTGCCAGAAGGCCGGCGAGAATGACTGTGCGCATGTTGTACCACTCCGTTTATTGTTATTGGGCACTTTTGTGCCACGACCCATTTTTTAACACCGTGCTGCCAACTCTGCGGGTCGCCCCATCAATTGGCCCTTCAGGTGTTGATAGCCTGGTAGCAAAGGTTCCGTGCCGATGCTGTAAACAAAGGTTAAGCTTTAAGGCACCTATTCGGCCGCAATCGCATACCCCGTTCCAAGGCCGAGGCCGGTCAGGTCCGGCAACAGCCGGCCCAGCACCGATGCGATGCCATGGGCGAGCGCAGCGAAGCCCGCATGCGGCACCAGCGAGCCGGCATTCATGTAGAGCGCACGGTCGAATTCGAGCTGCACGGCGTGCACGCCCTGCAGGGGCTGGCCATGGCGTTCCGTGGTGTGGCCGCCCGCATAGGGGATGTTGCGCGTGGTCCGGAAGCCGTCGCTTGCGAACGCCTGCTGCAGCCAGTCGACCAGCTGCGGCGCGGCACTCACGCCATGCATGTCGCCCAGCACCAGCTGCGGCGGCTGCGGCCCGTCCAGGCTCGGCATGGAGTGGATGTCCAGCAGCACGGCAAAGCCGTGCCTGGCACGCGCGGCGTCCAGCCCCCGCGCCAGCGCCGCGTGCCAGGGCGCATGCAGGCCGGCGATGCGCTGTGCGCCGAGCGCGGCGGGCAGCCGGCCGGCGTGGATCGGCTGGTTGGAGCCCGCCACCCGGGGGAACAGGCCATAGCCGCGGCGGACCCGCTCGGTGATGCGCGGCTGCGGCGTCACGGAACCGTCGAACATCGCCGGGTCCAGCTCGTCGTCGGCGCGGTTCAGGTCGATCACGACCCGGCTGTGGGTTGCCTCCAGCAGGGGGATGCCAAGCGCCGCCGCCGGTGCCAGCAGCCGGCCGACATGCGCATCCTCGATCCGCCGCAGCACCGGCACGGGGAGGCGGGCGCGGGCCAGGAAGCCGGGCGGCAGATAGCTGCCGCTGTGCGGCGAGGCCAGCAGCAGCGGCGAGCTGCCGTCGAGCGCACCCGTCAGCGCAAAGGGGCTCACAGCGCCAGCTCGCCGCGCCGCTGCACCGAGTGGAGCAGGTCCGGGCCGAGCAGGTCCGGGATGTGCGCCCTGAACTGGAAGAAGCCGCGCGTCGCCTGCGGCCACGCAACATCATCCCATCGGCGGCGGACGGGCACGAGGCGGATTCCCGCCGCGCCGAGCGCGGCCCCGACGGTTGCCACACGATCCGCGACCGGGCCGACCGGGGCATAAGGGGTCAGCAGCTGGCTGAGGCCGTGGCACCGTGCCCAGTCCACCATTGCAGCCGCCATGTCGGCCTCCGGCAGCCGCTCAACGCCGGCCCGCCAGTGCGCTGCTGCCCGCGCCACGCCGTCCTCGAGCGCGGCGTTCACATAGCCGCGCTTCATCTCCGCCGGCGCGCCGCCGATGCCGTCCACGGCGGCGATGGCGCGAATCGGTGCCGGCCAGGCCATGGTCTCGGGCGACAGGTCCTCGGTGTGCAGCCAGAAGCCCGAGGCCGCGTCGGGGTCCGCTGCCGGCAGCGGCGGAAGCCCGGCAGGATGCACCGGCGCCTCGGCGGGCAGCGGCGCGGCGGACGTCGCAAGGCGCGCCTCCACCCGGAAGCGCCCGCCCGACGTCTGGCGGATTCGCTCGGCCGAGGCGAGATAGGTCTTCCCGACCGTCTGCAACCCGGCCACCCAGCGCCAGCCCAGCGTGTTCGACGCCGGGCAGGCATCCAGCAGGTGCCGATGAAAAAACGCCGCCCCCAGCTGCCAGGGCAGCCGCAACGTGAACACCCAGATGCTCGCGAAGTTCATCCGCGCATGGTTGTGGAGATAGCCGGTTTCCACAAGCTCCCGGGCCCAGAAATCGAAGCAGTCGATGCCCGTC
>JAESGX010000461.1_pt1 | contig 14904 bp, 12 predicted proteins | sample 9269801 | NCBI WGS metagenome assembly JAESGX01 (sample SAMN16773122, study PRJNA677054) | algae metagenome | isolation source: Pleurocapsa minor GSE-CHR-MK-17-07R and co-occurring heterotrophs from wet... | place: USA: Lower Calf Creek Falls, Grand Staircase Escalante National Monument, UT ... | reverse complement strand
GAAGCCGTGCGCATCTTCACCGGCGCGTTCGTGCCGGCCGGCGCCGACACCGTTGCCGTGCAGGAGGATGCCGTTCTCGACGGCGGCAGCGTAAGCTTTCCGCAGGGTGGCCCGCCGTTCGAAGGTGCGCATATTCGCCGGCGGGGGCTGGATTTCGCCGCAGGGGCGGTGCTGGCCGGGGCGGGGGACTGGCTGACGCCGGCCAGGCTCGGCCTGCTGGCGGCGGCGGGGCTTGCAACGCTCGGCGTGCACCGGCGTCCGCGGGTGGCGCTGCTGTCGACCGGTGACGAGCTGGTGCCGGTGGGCGCGCAGCCTGCCGCGGGGCAGATCATCGGCTCCAACGCGCTGGTGATCGCAACGCTGCTGGCCGGGCTGGGCGCCGATGTGACGGACCTCGGCATCGTGGCCGATCGGGCTGACACGCTGGCGGCTGCGATTTCGGCGGCGCAGGCGCATGATCTCCTCGTCACGATCGGCGGCGCGTCGGTCGGGGACCATGATCTGGTGAGGCCGGCGCTGGCCGCGGCGGGCGCCAGTATTGACTTCTGGCGGATCGCGCTTCGTCCCGGCAAGCCGATGCTGGCCGGGCGTTTTCCCGGAGGCCCGCTGGTGGTGGGGCTGCCGGGCAACCCGGTCTCGGCGTTCGTGTGCGCGCGGCTGTTCCTGGCGCCGCTGCTGCGGCGGATGGCGGGGAGCGCGCGGCCGCACGACAGCCTGTCGACCGCGATCACGACGCTGCCGCTCGCCGCCAACGGGCCGCGCCGCGATTTCCTGCGCGGCACGCTGGGCGCGGGGTCTGACGGACCCACCATCACGCCCGCAACCGCGCAGGACAGCTCGATGCTGTCGGTGCTTGCGGGCGCGGATGCGCTGCTGCTGCGGCTGGAGCATGCCCCGGCTGTTCCGGCGGGAACGACCGTTTCGGTGCTAAGTCTTTGACTCGGCGTGTTGGCGCCACTTGACTTGTTCCGCCGGGTTCCACTAATGTTCTTTTCATGTTCCGGATCGACGCAGGTGGAGCCCCAGGATGCTGACCTCGAAGCAACATGAACTTCTGCTCTTCATCCACACCCGTCTGGCGGAGAGCGGGGTTTCGCCCTCGTTCGAGGAAATGAAGGACGCGCTCGACCTGAAGTCGAAGTCCGGCGTGCACCGGTTGATCGGCGCGCTGGAGGAGCGGCAGTTCCTGCGCCGCCTGCCGAACCGCGCCCGCGCGCTGGAAGTGATGCGCCTGCCCGAGGATGCCGCCCCCTTGAAGCGCGGCACTGCGCCGGTGACGGATATCGCGACCGCTCGAGCCCGCCGCAGCAACGCGGCGGGCCCTTTTTCGGATGCGCCGTCGCTTTCTGTCCCCCTCGTCGGCCGCATTGCCGCCGGTCTTCCCATCGAAGCCATCGAGGACCATGAGCAGCTCGCAGTGCCGGCGACGCTGCTGGGTCCGGGGGAGCACTATGCCCTGCAGGTTTCTGGGGACAGCATGATCGATGCCGGCATCTTCGACGGCGACTTCGCCCTCATCCGCAAGTGCGACGATGCCCGCGACGGCGACATCGTGGTCGCGCTCATCGACAACAACGACGCCACGCTGAAATATCTGCACCGCGAGAAGGGCATGATCCGGCTCGATCCGGCCAACGCTGCCTATGCGCCGCAGCGCTATCTGCCCTCCCGCGTGAAGGTGCAGGGGAAGCTCGCCGGCCTGTTGCGGCGCTACTGACGAACGGCCGGTTCAGCCGGACAGATAATCGGACCGGGCATCCGGGCAGGCATTCGAACTGGCCATCCGGACTTCGCATCCCGACGGGGCATCCAGACTGGGCATTCGGGGGTCGCCATCCGCATCTGAACGCGCGATCCTCAGGTTTCACATGCTGCAGTGCCATCCCGCGTTGCGCGCTGCCTGCGTGTCGGGCACAGCTGGCGGCGGGTGTCTGCTCGCGGGCCCCGGTATGGTGGCGGGAGGACGGGTGCAGCAGCACGGCATGCGGCGGGCGATCGGCCATCCCGAGCGGATCGTGCCGCTGGCGTTCCTGGCAGGCATCGCGATCGGCACGATCCTGCTGATGCTGCCGCTGGCGCGCGCCGGCAGCTTCGCGTACAGCGGCGGTGCGCCGTTCATCGTCGCGCTTTTCTCTGCAACCTCCGCGCTCTGCGTCACCGGCCTCGCCGTGGTGTACACCGCGTCCTACTGGTCGCCGTTCGGCCATATCGTGCTACTCCTTCTCGTCGAGGTGGGCGGCATCGGAATCCTCACCGGGGCGACATTGCTCGGCCTGCTCGTCTCCCGGCGCATCAAGCTGCGGCGGCGCCTCATGGCATCGGCGGAAATGCGCAGCCTCGATCTCGGCGATGTCCGCCATGTGCTGGTCCTGGTCCTGAAGACGGCGCTCCTGGTGCAGACCGCCGTCGCCCTTGTCCTGACGCTCCGCTTCTGTCTCGGGCTCGGGTTCGCACCCGGCCCGGCGCTCTGGCACGGGCTGTTCCACTCCGTCATGGCGTTCATGAACGCCGGCTTCACGACGCTGCCCACGGGGCTCATGCCCTACGCTGCGGACTGGCTGCTGCTGTCGCCATTGATGCTGGGTGTCATCATCGGCGGCATCGGCTTTCCCGTCATCTACGAGCTGCGCAACGAGTGGCGGGTGCCGGAGGGCTGGTCCATCCACACCAAGCTCACGCTGTTCGGCTCGGCCGCGCTCCTGCTCATCGGCGCGCTCGCCGTGCTCGCGGGGGAATGGTCCAACCCGGCAACGCTCGGCCCGGCCGGCTGGAGCGAACGCGTGCTGGGCTCGCTTTTCCATTCCGTGATGACCCGGTCGGGCGGGTTCAACGTGCACGACACATCCGCGATGGAGGCGCACACGCTTCTTGTCTCCTCCGGGCTGATGCTGATCGGCGGCGGCAGCGCCTCCACGGCGGGCGGCATCCGCATCACCACCTTCCTGCTGCTCGGCTTTGTGGTCTGGTCCGAAATCCGCGGCCATTCGGATACGGTGGCCTTTCGCCGCCGGCTGGCGCCCGATATCCAGCGCCAGGCGGTGGCAATCGTGCTGACCGCGGTGGGGTTCATCGCAGTCATGCTGCTGGCGCTGGTGGTCATCGTGGACGCGCCGGTCGACCGGCTGCTGTTCGAGGCGATCTCGGCCTTTGCCACGGTCGGCCTCTCGGTCGGGCTCTCGGCCGAGATGCCGCCGGCTGGTCAGGCGATCCTCGTGCTCCTCATGTATGTCGGCCGGGTCGGCACCGTCAGCCTCGTGACCGCGCTTGCACTGAAGGTTCGTCACACCCCCTATCGCTATCCAGAGGAGAGACCCATTGTCGGCTGACCCCAAGTCCGCGCCCCCACCCGTCATCGTCATCGGCCTCGGCCGCTTCGGCGGCGCGGTCGCACGCTCGCTCGCGCAGCTGGGCCATGAAGTGCTCGGCGTCGATCAGGACATGGAGATCGTGCAGGCCTTTTCCGAACAGCTGACCCATGTCGTGCAGGCGGACTGCACCAACCCGCTCGCGCTGAAGAAGCTGGGCGCCGGCGAGATGGCGCACGCCGTGGTCGGCATCGGCACCAACATCGAGGCGAGCGTGCTGACGGTGGTCGCGCTGTCGGACGCCGGTTGCAAGGACATCTGGGCAAAGGCCGTGAACAGCAGCCATGGCCGCATCCTGGAGCGGGTCGGCGCGGCCCATGTCGTCTTCCCCGAAGCCGAGATGGGCGAACGTGTCGCGCATCTGGTGACGGGACGGATGATGGACTTCATCGAGTTCGACGACGGGTTTGCGATCGTGAAGACGAAGACGCCGCAGTGCCTTGCGGGGAAGACGCTCGCCGAGACGGACGTCCGCAAGAGCCATGGCGTCACCGTCGTGGGCGTGAAGCGACCGCGCGAGGCGATCGTGGGGGCGCACCCCGATACCACAGTCTATCTCTCCGACCTCCTCATCGTGTCCGGTCCCACGGACGCCGTGGAACGTTTCGCGACACTGGTCTGATTTTCAGCCAGTCCGTACCTCAGGCCGTCTGGGTCACATCATTGTCGATGCCGATGTCCAGCGCGTCCGCCTCGTCGACGCCGAGCGCCTCGGCTGCGAACGCCCAGTTGAGATGCTGTTTCGTGACCGCCTCCAGATAGGCTTTCCTGTCCTTCTGGTGGTCGAGATAATAGGCGTGCTCCCAGAGGTCGATAACGAGCAGCGGCTTCAGCCCGGGGTCGATCACCGGCGTCTGGGCATCGTGCGTGGACATCACGCGCAGCGCGCCGTCATCGGCCACCAGCCAGACCCAGCCGCTGGCGAAATGATCGGCCCCGGCCTCGACCATTTCCTCGGCAAGCTTGTCGACCGAGCCGAAGTCGCGCTCGATCGCTTCCAGCAGCGCACCGTCGGGCTCGCCGCCGTCCGGGCTCAGGCTGTGCCAGAAGAAGCTGTGGTTGAAGTGCTGGGCGGCGTGCACGAAGAGCTCGCCCGCCGAGACCTGCGCCGACACTTCATCGGGCCCCGCGTCGGCGGTTTCGCGAATGATCTCGACGAGGGTCGCATCCGCAAGACCCTCCGCTTCGGCCAGCGCGTTCAACTTCTCGACATAGGCCTTGTGGTGCCCGCCATGGTGCTGCGCGAACGTGTCCGCGGAGATGGTGGGGGCAAGCGCATCGGCATCGAACGGGAGCGGCGGAAGCGAAAAGGCTGCTGGCATGGCTGGGGTCCTTCAACTGCGACCTGCGGGTGCAGGCATTTGCGGGGAGGCAGGCGCGAGCATGCCGCATGTTGGTTGCAAACAATTCAGTGCGGCGGGGGTTCCCGTGCAAGATGCTTTCAGGGCGAGAAGGAAGTGAACAGGAAGAAGGCGAAGATGACGAGGTGGACAGCCCCCTGCAGCACGGTGGTGCGGCCGGTGCCGAGCGACATGCTGGCAACCAGCAGCGTCAGCGCCAGCAGCGTGATGCCCTTGGCATCGAGCCCGAGCGTCAGCGTCCAGCCGAACATCACCGAGAGCGCTGCGATGATCGGCACCGTGAGGCCGATGGTCGCGAGCGCCGAGCCCAGCGCCAGGTTCAGGCTGGTCTGCAGGCGGTTGGCGCGGGCGGCGCGCACGGCGGCGACGGCTTCGGGAAGCAGCACCACGCCCGCGATGACGACGCCGACCGCAGTGAGCGGCGCGCCGCTCTGGACGATGAAGGCCGCAAGCGGATCCGAGAGGATCTTGGACAGCAGCACCACCGCCCCGAGGCAGGCGAGCAGCATGGCGAGCGCAAGCCACATCTGCCGCGTGGTGCAGGACTGCGAGCCATGGTGGCTGTCAGCATCGTCCGGGTCGGCCAGGAAATAGTCCCGGTGCCGCACCGTCTGCACCACCACGAACAACAGCCACAGGATGAGGCTCGCCGCCCCCACCAGGATGAGCTGCGATTGCGAGTAGGTCGGCCCGGCCGTGCTGGTGGTGAAGTTGGGCAGCACGAGCACCAGCACGGCGAGCGCCGCGAGCGTGGTGTTGGCGGCCGACACGCCGTAGAGGCCGAAGCGCTGCACATGGTGGCGCGCGGCGCCCACCGTGATGCAGAGGCCGACGACGCCCCCCAGGATGATCATCACGGCGGAGTAGACCGTGTCGCGCAGCAGCGCCGCCGACGCATCGGGCTTCGCCAGCATCAGGGTGACGATGAGCGCGCATTCGATGATGGTGACCGCGAGCGCCAGCACCAGCGTGCCGAACGGCTCTCCCACCTTCACCGCGATCACCTCGGCGTGGTGGACGGCGGCAAGCACGGCCGGGAGCAGGAGGGCCGCGAGGCCGAGCGCGATCGCCGGCTCGCCGACGCGATGCTGCAACAGGGCGAAGGCTGCCCACGCCGCCAATGGTGCCGCCCAGCTCCAGAAGGGTGCGGTGCGGCCGAAATCGAGCGGACTGCGGGCCGGGCCCGTCTCGCTCATGCCGCCTGCTTCATGCGGCAGCGCGCGCTTCGGGCAGCAGCGGCGCGGTCGCCGCCAGCAGCCAGTCGCGGGCGTCGCCGGCCAGATGGTCGGCGTGGGCGTCGCGGACCCGGGCGTGGTAGCCGTCGAGCCATTCGATCTCGCTCGCCGTCATCAGGCCGGGCTCGATCAGCCGCCGGTCGATGGGGGCGAGCGTGATGGTCTCGAAGGCGAGCATGGGTTCGATGTCGCCCGGGCGCGGATCCTCCACCACGATCACCAGATTCTCGACCCGGATGCCATATTCGCCGGCGCCATCCGGGCCTGTCTTGTAGAAGCCGGGCTCGTTCGACAGCACCATGCCGGGCTGCAGGATTTCGTCGACGCCCATGGCGCCGGGGGCGGAGGCGATGCGCTGCGGGCCTTCGTGCACGCCCAGGAAATGGCCGACGCCGTGGCCGGTGCCGTGCGCATAGTCGAGGCCCGCCGACCAGAGGAACTGCCGCGCCAGGATGTCGAGCTGGCCGCCGCGTGTGCCCCTGGGAAAACGCGCGGTGGCAAGCGCGATATGGCCCTTCAGCACGCGGGTGAAGCGGTCGCGCATCTCGGCGCTTGGGGTGCCGACCGCGACGGTGCGGGTGATGTCGGTGGTGCCGTCGGGATATTGCCCGCCCGAATCGATCAGGTAGAGGCTGTTGCCGGTGAGCGGCAGGTTGCTTTCGGGCTCGGAGCGGTAATGCGGGCTCGCGCCGTTGGGGCCGAAGGCGGAGATGCTGTCGAAGGAGAGGTCCTTCAGCAGGTTGGATTCGCGGCGGAAGGCCTCCAGCCGGGCCTGTGCGGCGAGCTCGTCGGCGGGCGGGTCGGCCTCCAGGCTGTGCAGGAATTTGGAGACCGCCAGCCCGTCGCGCACATGGGCGGCGCGCATGCCGTCGAGCTCGACCGCGTTCTTGGCGGCCTTGGGCGCGATGCAGGGGTCGCGCCGCTCCACCAGCATCGCGCCGCCGCGCGCCAGCGCCTCGAACATGGCAGCGACGCACCAGGCCGGGTCGAGCATGACCGTGCCGCGCAACGCCTCCAGCGCCGGGCCGAACGCGGCGTAGGGCTGCACATCGACATTGGGCCCCAGATGGGCCGCGACCTCGGCGGAAATCTTGGCGAGGTCGGTGAAGAGCGTCGCGGTCGCATCGTCGCGCAACAGCGCGAAGGCGCGCACGACGGGCGTGCGCGCCACGTCGGTTCCGCGGATGTTGAACAGCCAGGCGATCGAATCGAGCGCGGCGATTGCGAGCGTGGCGGCGCCGGCCGCCTTCAGTTCGCCCGCGAGCAGCGCAAGCTTGTCGGCGGAGGACTGCCCGGTGAACTCCAGGCCCAGCACGTCGGCCGGGGCGGCGGACGGCGCCGGCTGGTCGGTCCAGACGGCGTCGATGGGGTTGCTGTCGACCGCGACCAACGCCGCGCCCGTCGCCGTCAGCGCGGCTTCGGCGTTGCGCACGAAGGCGCGGGTCGTGAGCCAGGGGTCGTAGCCGATGCGCGCGCCGGCAGCGGCGTTCGCTGCCAGCCAGTCGATCAGCGGCTCGGAGGGAACCGAGCGATATTCGTAGAGGGCGCCGTCCACCTGCTGGCGCACTTGCAGCGTGTAGCGACCATCGACGAACATCGCGGCCTTTGCCCGGAGGACAGCAGCGTTCCCGGCACTGCCGGCAAAGCCCGTCAGCCACTCCAGTCGTCGGGCGTAGGCGCCGACATATTCGGACATATGCTCGTCTGTCAGCGGAACGATGAAGCCGTCGAGGCCCCGGGTTGCGAGTTCGGCGCGAAGCGCGGCGAGTCGGTCTGATTGGGTGCTCATCCCGGCAGGTTAGGGAATCCCGCAGGCGCTGGCCAGCCGGGCGCGACGATCGCGAGCGCCTGGAACAGCCGCCCCATGGCACCCACCGACACCAGCCGCACGCGGGCCGCCTCGATTTCGGCGCGGGTCTCGATGGAGGCCATGGCTTTCAGCCGGTCCGCGCGCCCCGCCATGCCGATCGACTCCAGGAACATCCCCTGCGCTTCCGGGCCGTGCACTATGGCGTGCGGCGCGGCGGCGCGGGCGATGGCGCCGAAATCGACATGGGCGGAAATGTCGGCGTCGCCCAGCGTCGCCAGCGGATCGGCGTGGGTTCCGCGGCGCAGCGCCTGCAAGGTGTCGCCAAGCGCCGGGCCGGTGTAGCCATAGTCCACGAACAAAGCCGCGCCGCCCTGCGCCGCCAGACGCTTGGCGATGCTTGACGCAACGGCTTCGGCGGCGAAACTGCGCTCGTGCACCCGCCCCGGCGCCGCCGCGCGGAACGGCGCGGGAATGAAGGCCGGGTTCGCTGCCAGATCCAGGTCCCAGCCGTCCGGTCCCACCCGCCGCAGCGCCCAGCCGTCGGCCGTGCGTTCGAACTGGGTCAGCGGCAGCGCGTCGAGGAATTCGTTCGCCACCAGCAGCAGCGGCCTGTCGGTCGGCAGGCCCTCGATGCTGCCGTGCCAGCTGGCGCCGGGCAGCCGCTGCGCCTGCTGCGCCCGCAGCCGCGGGCTTCGCTCCACCAAGTGCAGCTGCGCCGCTGCAACCAGCCCGGGCGCGGCCTGTGCGATCGCCCTCAGCGCATCCGCCATCAGCGTGCCGCGCCCCGGCCCCAGCTCGGCAATGGCGACCGGAACCGGCGCCCCGGCGCGCTGCCAGAGGTCGGCAAGCCACAGCCCGACCAGCTCGCCGAACATCTGCGAGATTTCCGGCGCCGTCACGAAGTCGCCCGCAGGTCCGAAAGGCTCGTGCGTGGCGTAGTAGTGCTCTGCCGCCAGCGCCATGGCGCGCGCAAGCGAGATTGGCCCCTCGCGGGCAATCACATCGGCAATGGCCGGGATCACACCCCGGCCGGCCCCGGCCGGTTCTTCATACCGCCACGGTCTCCCGGCGCTTGAAGGTTGCCAGCAGGTAGAGCCCGAAGCCGATCAGCGGCAGCGACAGCGTCTGCCCCATGGTGAGGCCGAAGCTCAGCACGCCGAGCTGGTGGTCGGGCTCGCGGAAATACTCGATGACGAAGCGCGAGAGGCCATAGCCCGCCAGGAACACACCCCCCAGCAGGCCCGGCTTGCGGCGGGAGTCGGTCAGCCAGAACAGCGCCGAGAGGATCACCAGCAGCAGCAGCCCCTCGAGTGCTGCTTCGTACAGCTGGCTCGGGTGGCGCGGCTCGGGCCCGGCATCGGGGAAGATGATGCCCCATGTGCCATCCGTCGGCCGCCCCCAGAGCTCGCCGTTGACGAAGTTGGCGAGCCGGCCGAGGAACAGGCCCACGGGGCTGACCGCCGCCACATAATCCAGCACGCGCAGCGCCGGGATGCCCTGGCTGCGGGCGTAGAGCAGCATGGCGACAACCACGCCGGCAAGGCCGCCGTGGAACGCCATGCCGCCCTCCCACAGCTTCACGATGCTGAGCGGGTCGGCGATGAACTGCCCGGGGTTGTAGAACAGCACATAGCCCAAGCGCCCGCCCAGAATCACGCCCAGCGTTGCCCAGGTGATGAGGTCGTCGACCTGCTTTCCCGTGATCGGGCTGCCGGGGCGTTTCACCATCTGCAGCAGCAGCCACCAGGCGGCGAGAATGCCGCAGATGTAGGAGAGGCTGTACCAGCGCAGCGCCAGCGGGCCGATCTGGACGGCAACGGGATCGAGGCCGAGGCTGGCCCATTCGACAGGTGTCTGGAAAAATTCCATGCGGCGCTCCATAGCTAGGCTCGAGGTCAAGCGCCACAGGGCGCTTTTGGGGAGAATTCTGCATGGACGAGGCGCCCGAACTGTCGGCGTTCCGCAGCGAAACGCGGCAGTGGCTGGAAAGCAACTGCCCGCCCGAGATGCGCGGCGCGATCGAAAGCGACAGCGATGTCTGCTGGGGCGGCCGCACGTGGCGCTTCAAGTCCGAGGCGCAGAAGATCTGGCTGGAGCGCATGGCGGCGAAGGGCTGGACCGTGCCGGAATGGCCGAAGGCCTATGGCGGCGGCGGGCTCGACCGCGACGAAGCGAAGATCCTGGCGCAGGAAATCCGCAGGCTGGGCGCCCGCTCGCCGCTGTCCAGCTTCGGCATCTGGATGCTGGGGCCGGCGCTGCTGAAATACGGCAACGAGGCGCAGAAGCTTGAACATCTGCCGCGAATCGCGCGCGGCGAAATCCGCTGGTGCCAGGGCTATTCCGAGCCGGGCGCAGGATCGGACCTGGCGGCGCTCAGGACTTCCGCGCTGCTGGAGGGGGACGAATTCGTCGTCAACGGCCAGAAGGTCTGGACCAGCTACGCCGACCGCGCCGACTGGATCTTCTGCCTGGTCCGCACCGACCCCGCCGCGCCCAAGCATCTGGGCATTTCCTTCCTGCTGTTCGACATGGCGAGCCCCGGCGTCTCCACCTCCCCCATCAAGCTGATCTCGGGCTACAGCCCCTTCTGCCAGACCTTCTTCGACAATGTGCGCGTGCCGAGGGAAAACCTTGTCGGCGAGCCCGGCAAGGGCTGGGACATCGCCAAATATCTGCTGACGCACGAGCGCGAGATGATCGGCGGCATGGACATGGGCTCCATGGGCCGCGAGTCGATGCACCAGATGGCGACGTCGGCGATCGGCACCGGCAAATCCGGCAAGCTGAAGGGCGGCCTGCTGCGCGCCGACATCGTCCGCCACGAGATCGACGCGATGGCGTTCGGGCTGACCATGGAGCGGGTGAAGGACGAGGCGAAGGCGGGGCACGGTGTCGGCGCGCTCAGCTCGATGCTGAAATACTACGGCACCGAGCTGAACAAGCAGCGCCAGGAGCTGATGATGTCGATCGGCGGGTCGGACAGCCTGACCTGGGAGGGGGCCGACAAGCATGATGGCGACCCGGCAAAAACCTGGCTCAGGAGCCGCGCCAATTCGATCGAGGGGGGCACCTCCGAAGTGCAGCTCAACATCATCGCGAAACGCGTCCTCCAGCTGCCGGAGGCCTGAGCGATGGCCCTGGCGCTGACCGACGAACAGCGGATGGTGAAGGATTCGGCCGATGGCTTCTTCGCGAGCGAAGCTCCGGTCGCGCAGTTGCGGAAGCTGCGCGATGCGAAGGACCCCGACGGGTTCGACCGCGGCCTGTGGGCGAAAATGGCCGAAATGGGTTTTGCAGGCGTCGCCATTCCCGAGCAGTTCGGCGGCGCCGGACTGGGGATGGTGGCCGCCGGCCTCATCCAGGAAGCCATCGGGCGCAACCTCACGCTCTCGCCCTTCCTGTCGTCGGCGGTCGTGGCTGCGACGGCGATCGCGAAGGGCGGCTCCGACGAGCAGAAAGCCGCGCTGCTGCCGAAGATGGCTGCAGCTGAATGGATCGTGGCGCTCGCCGCCGACGAAGCGCCGCGTCACGCCCCCGCGCACATCGCCACCCGCGCCTTACCCTCGGGCAACGGCTTTCGCCTGACCGGTGCCAAGCCCTTCGTGCTGGACGGCCATGTGGCGGACCGGCTGATCGTCGCGGCGCGCACCTCGGGCGACGACAGCGACATGGCCGGCATCACGCTGTTCCTCGTCGACCCCAACGCCGACGGCGTCTCGGTCGACCGCCGCTGGATGGTGGACAGCCGCAACGCCGCTGCCGTCACGCTCGACGGCGTGCAGGTCGACGGCGCCGATGTGCTGGGCAAGGTCGGCGAGGGGTTCGCAACCCTGGAAGCCGCGCTCGATGCCGGCCGCGCCTGCCTTGCTGCCGAAATGCTGGGCGTGTCTGCGCAGAGCTTCGAGACCACCATCGACTACCTGAAGCAGCGTGAGCAGTTTGGGCAGAAGATCGGCAGCTTCCAGGCGCTGCAGCACCGCGCCGCGCATTTGTTCTGCGAGGTGGAGCTCGCCCGTTCCGCCACGCTGAAGGCGCTGACCGCGCTGGACGAGGGAAGCGACCGCGCACCCTTCTACGTCAGCCTCGCCAAGGCCAAGGCGGGCGATGTGGCGAAACTCGCCACCAACGAGGCCGTGCAGATGCACGGCGGCATCGGCATGACCGACGATTACGACATCGGCTTTTACATGAAGCGCGCCCGCGCGGCCGCCGAAACCTTCGGCGACGGCGCCTTCCACGGCGACCGGCTCGCGCGCATGATGAACTATTAGCGGAGAATGACGACGTGCTGACCGACCTCGACAAGGCAATCGACGCCGCAACCGCCGCCATCACTGCGCCCGGCGGCCAGCTTGCCGTGGGCAAGGCCACCATCCGCGGCGTGGAGCTGCCGGTGTTCGAAAACGCGCCGCCCAGCTTGCGCGAGTATTTCGCCTTCTTCATGCCGGCGCACGCGGCCAAGGAGTTCCTCGTCTATGAAGGCGAGCGGCTGAGCTTTGCCGACATCCAGGCGCAAGCCATGAAGATCGGCGCCATGCTGCAGCACCGGCACGGCGTGGCGAAGGGCGACCGCGTGACGATGGCGATGCGCAACTACCCCGAATGGGTCGCGGCCTTCATCGGCGCCATCATGGTGGGCGCCATCGTCGTTCCCATGAACGCCTGGTGGAAGACCGACGAGCTGGCCTATGGCCTGAAGGATTCGGGCAGCCGCGTGGTGATCGCGGATGAGGAACGCGCGCGCCGCATCGCCGAGATCGACGACCTGAAGCTTCCCATCATTGCGGTTCGCACCAGCCGCGCCGTGGCCGACGGGCTTGGCGCCGAAACGCTGGAGGATGCGCTGGCGGCGTCTCCGCCCGAGCCCTGGTATCTGCCGCCGCTCTACCCCGAAGACGACGCCACCATCATGTACACCTCGGGCTCGACCGGGGCGCCTAAGGGCGCGGTCGCGACGCATCGTTCCGTCGTCTCCGGCGCGCTCAACTATCTGGTGCAGGGCCTCTCCATGCTGCAGCTGGCCATGGCGCAGGGGATTTCGCTGCCGGCGCAGCAGGTGATGCTGCTGAACGTGCCCTTGTTCCACATCACCGGCAGCGTGCCCGTGATGCTGGTGTCGGTCGCCATCGGTCGCAAGATGGTCATCATGCACAAATGGGACGCGGGCGACGCGCTGCGGCTGATCGAGAAGGAGGGCTGCACCTATTTCGTGGGCGTGCCCACCATGAGCCTCGAACTGATGCAGCACCCCGACCGCGACAGATATGATCTCTCGACGCTGCTCGACATCGCCGGCGGCGGCGCGCCGCGCCCGGCCGAGCATGTGGACCGGCTGGCGCAGGCCTTCCCCGGCAAGAACCCGGCGATCGGCTATGGCCTCACCGAGACCAACGGCGTCGGCGCCGGCAATGTGCGCGACAACTACCGGCTGAGGCCCAATTCCACCGGCCGCGCCTCGAAGCCGCTGGTGGAGATCATGATCGCCGACGACGACATGCGGCCGCTGGGCACGGGCGAGGTCGGCGAGGTCTGCATCCGGACCGCGGCCAATGTGCGCGGCTACTGGAACAAGCCCGAGGCGACGGCGGCCGCCTTCACGCCCGATGGCTGGTTCCGCTCGGGCGACTTGGGCACGCTGGACGAGGACGGCTATCTCACCATCGTCGACCGCAAGAAGGACATCATCATCCGGGGCGGCGAGAATATCTCGGCGGCCGAAGTGGAGGCCGCCATCTATGGCCACCCGGCGGTCGCGGAAGTCGCGGTGGTCGGCCTGCCGGACGAGCGGCTCGGCGAGATCGTGGGCGCCATCGTCCACCTGAAGGCGGGCGAGAAGCTGGAGGGCGAGGCGCTGATCGAATATGTGAAGCGCGAGCTTGCCGCCTTCAAGGTGCCGGCGCGGCTGTGGCTGGTGGACCAGCCGCTGCCCAAGCTGGGCTCGGGCAAGACCGACAAGGTGGCGCTCCGCGCGCACTTTCGCGGGGTGCATCTGGGGAAGGCGGCATGACCTTTCGACTTCGCCCGGCAACCGAGGGCGACGCCGCCGCCATTTCCGACCTGTTCCACCGCAGCTTCACCGCCACCTTCGGCCATCTCTATCCGCCCGAGGATCTCGAAGGCTTCCTGGCGGGGTGTTCAATAGCGCGTTTTCGCGCCGAAATCGCCAGTCCCGATTTCGCAGCCATGCTGGGCGAAAGCATCGATGATGACGGATCGGCCGGCCGGCTGCTGGGCTATTGCCTGATTGGACCGCAGGATCTGGGCATCGACAGCGACCGTCGGGGGTGGGTCCTGCGCCAGCTTTATCTCGAGGACGTCGCGAAGGGCAGCGGGCTCGCGCAGGAGCTGATTGACTGGGCGATTGCCGAATCGCGCGCCCGCAACATGCAGGACCTTTATCTCACGGTCTGGGTCGATAATCATCGCGCGCGCCGCTTCTACGACCGGCAGGGCTTCGTCGAGGTGGGCAGCTATGCCTTCAAGGTCGGAAACACCGTGGACGACGACCGCATTCTGAAATTCACGCTGTGAGCTCCCCGGCCGCGCTGACCCGGTTGCAAGCGCCATCGCTTGGCAGCCCACACGGCTTCCTCGGTCGCACCGGGGGCGTGAGCATGGGCATCTTCGCAAGCCTCAACGTCGGGCTCGGATCGTCGGACGACCCCGCCGCAGTCGGCGAAAACCGCGCCCGCGCGGTGGCCGCAGTCGCGCCCGGCGCGAGGCTGGTGACGCTGTACCAGGTGCACAGCGCGCTTGCCGTCGAGGCGGGGGATTGGCCCGACAGCGAACGACCGCGGGCGGACGCGCTCGTGACGGCAACGCCCGGCCTCGCGCTCGGCATTTTGACGGCGGATTGCGCGCCGGTGCTGCTGGAGGATGCCTCGGCCGGTGTGATCGGCGCGGCGCACGCCGGCTGGAAAGGGGCGCTGACGGGGGTGCTGGAAGCGACCGTGCTCGCAATGGAGCGGCTGGGCGCGGCTGCGGAGCGGATTACGGCAGCCATCGGCCCCTGCATCGCGCGGCGCAGCTACGAGGTGGATCTCGCCTTCCGTGCGCGGTTCCTGGACGCCGACGCGGACAATGAGTGCTTCTTCACGGATGGCCGGCCCGGCCACGCGCAGTTCGACCTGGAG
>JAESGX010000459.1_pt1 | contig 14920 bp, 13 predicted proteins | sample 9269801 | NCBI WGS metagenome assembly JAESGX01 (sample SAMN16773122, study PRJNA677054) | algae metagenome | isolation source: Pleurocapsa minor GSE-CHR-MK-17-07R and co-occurring heterotrophs from wet... | place: USA: Lower Calf Creek Falls, Grand Staircase Escalante National Monument, UT ... | reverse complement strand
AAAGCGCGGCGCGGTCCCGCCGGCGTCGTCCGGCAGGTCCTGCAGCGTCGCGCCGTGGAATAGGTGCTCGTCATAGGCCGCCGCCACATGCTCGCCGATCGTGCCGGGCAGGAAGATTCCGCCGAGGATGGCGTTGCGGTCCAGCGTTCGGCTTGCCAGCGCACGGAGCGGGGAGACGAAGTTCGGGACGAAGTCGTCCTGCAGCTTCGCGGCATCAAAGCTCAGCCTGGGCCAGGCGAGCGCCAGCACGCCTGCGGTGATCGAGCCACCCGAGACGCTCGAGATGCGCTTCATGCCCCGCAGCAGGCCCGTCTCGTAGAGCCGCCACACCACGCCGAGGTGGAACAGCATGGCTCGGTATCCGCCGCCAGAGAGACATAGCGCGGCTCCATCCTCGACCAGCGCGCGGTCTGCAGGGTCCGTAGCGACGTTGGCGGGACTGCCACGGGCAGCCGCATCGCTCTCGGTTAGTGGCATGGCACCTCTCCTTCAGTCGTCTGCGCCCGGCCTGCAGTCCAGCTAGAGGTAAGGCAGAACGAGTCCTTTACTTGGTGTGTCTGACGGCCGCTGCAGATCGGTCGCGTTCGCCAAGCCTTCCAGGGCATGTTGCCCAAGCCGAGACTGCGCCGCAACGAAAAATCCATTGGACAGGTTGTCTCAGCGCCATCTACAAAGTGGGTAGCCGTCTGCTCGCCTCGCCGCCCCCTTGAATGCCGCGCACGTACCGGCTGGTTTATCAGAGACGTCCTCGACGGTAACGCCATGCCGTTACCTCCCCCGTGATGCACTCGAAATAGCTTGCAACTTTCGCAAGGGTCCCGACAGGATTGGGCCAAACAGCCGATTTCGAACGTCGCTTAATGCGACATTCATGCTGCGGGGGCTTTTCGCAATGTGGTTGTCGCACCGAAAACGCAATCATGGCAGACGCGCAAGTCGATCGTGCCCCGAGGCGTGGTGTAGGAGTTGTGCTCCTTAGCGGGCTGAGCCGCCGCGTCATCCCGCCACGGCAGGCAGGTTGACGGTGGGATTGTCGCTCACGGAGGCGATGGTTTCCAGCGTCATGTAGCGGGCGCGCTATGTGGCCCATTCATCGGACTGCTCCAGCAGGATGGCGCCGATCAGCCGGGAGATGGCGGCCTCATTGGGAAAGATGCCGACGACATCGGTGAGGCGCTTGATCTCGCCGTTCAGCCGCTCGATGGGGTTGGTGCTATGGAGCTTGGCGCGGTGCTCGCGCGGGAAGTCCATATAAGCCAGCACATCGTGCTCGGCGGCGTCCATCAACTCGGCGAGCTTGGGCACCTTGGGGCGGAGTTGGTCGGCGACGCGTCGCCACTGGGTATGGGCGGCGGGCGCATCAGCCTCGGCGAAAGCGGTGCCGATCCAGGCGGAGACCAGGCGGCGCTGGGTCTTGCCGGCGTGCGCCGTGGCATTGCGCATGAAATGCACGCGGCAGCGTTGCCGGGTTGCCCGCAGCACCTTGGTCACGGCGGCTTTCAGGCCGTCATGGGCGTCGGAGATCACCAGCTTGACGCCACGCAGGCCGCGGCGCGTGAGCGAGCGGAGGAAGTCGAGCCAGAAGGTCTCGGCCTCGGAGGCGCCGATGGCCATGCCGAGGACCTCGCGCCGGCCATCGCTGTTGACGCCGACGGCGATGGTGACGGCGACCGGGACGATGCGGCCCGCCTCGCGCACCTTCACGTAGGTGGCGTCGAGCCAGAGATACGGCCAGTCGCCCTCGATGGGTCGGTTCAGGAAATCCTGTACACGGTCATCGGTTTCGGCGCAGAGCCGGCTGACCTGGCTCTTGCTGACCCCCTCCATCCCCATGGCACGCACCAGCTCGTCCACCGAGCGGGTGGAGATGCCTTGGATGTAGGCTTCCTGGATCACCGCGGTAAGGGCCTTATCTGCGGTGCGCCGTGGCTCCAGGAAGGCCGGGAAGTAGCTGCCCCGCCGCAGCTTCGGGATGCGGAGTTCAACGGTGCCGGCGCGGGTCTGCCAGTCACGCTCGCGGTAGCCATTGCGCTGGTTGACCCGGCTTTCGCTGCGCTCGCCATGGCCAGCGCCGGTCAGGCCGCGCACCTCCAGCGCCATCAGACGCTCGGCGGCAAAGCCGATCATCTCGCGCAGCAGGTCGGCATCGGAGGACTTCTCCAGAAGGCCGCGCAGGGCCATCGTGTCGTCGGTCATCGTGGTGGGCTCCTGGTCTCAGGTTGGAGGTCTCGACAACCCAAACCCTACCAAGGATCACCGCGGTGCCCGCCGGGGGCGCTCCGCTACGCTTCGCCAAGGGCTTCGCTACGCGCCCCAGGCTCGGTCGCTCCTACACCACCACAAGGGACACGACCATGGACGACCACTCACGCGGCGGCATGGTCCGTTCCTTTTCGGTCTTGTTCAAGACCAGAAACAGCAGCTTCAGCGCGGCTTCGTCGGCGGGGAAGTGGCCCCTGGCACGGACGGCGCGGCGCAGTTTGGCGTTCAAGGCTTCGATGGCATTCGGGGTGTACAGCAGCCGCCTGACCTCCATCGCAAACGCGTAGAACGGCACCACCTCGCCCCAAGCGCGGCGCCAGCTCTGGCCGATGGCGGCGTATTTTTGGCCCCAGGGACCGGCCTCGAACGTCGCCAGGGCGGCCTCGGCGGCGGTAGGATCGATGGCGCGGTAGATGTCCTTCAGGGCAGCCGCCACCGGCTTGCGGTCTTTCCAGGCGACGAAATCCAGGCTGTGGCGCAACAGGTGGACGATGCAGGTCTGCACCATGGCCTCGGGAAACACCGCCACGATCGCCTCGGGAAAGCCTTTCAGGCCGTCGACCACGGCCAGCATGACATCCTCGACGCCGCGGTTGCGCAGTTCGTTCATGACGCGGAGCCAGAACTTGGCGCCCTCGTTCTGCTCGAGCCAAAGGCCGAGGATTTCCGAGGTGCCGTCCGCTCGCACGCCAAGCGCGATGTGCACCGCTTTGTTGCGGACCAGCCCCTCGTCGCGGATCTTCACGCGCAGCGCGTCGAAAAACACCAGCGGGTAGATCGGCTCCAGCGGTCGCGCTTGCCAGGCCGCGATCTCGTCCAGCACCGCGTCGGTGACCGTGCTGATCAGGTCCGCCGGAACCTCGACGCCATACAGATCCAGCAAGTGGCCCGCGATCTCGCGTGTACTCATGCCCCGCGCATACATCGAGACGATCTTGTCGTCGAAGCCCGGGAAGCGCCGCTGGTACTTGGCGATCAGCAGTGGGTCGAGGCTCGCCTGCCGGTCGCGTGGGACCTCCAGCGCCATTCGGCCAGTGTCGGTCACCACGCTCTTGCGTCCATAGCCATTGGGGCTGTTCCCGGCGCCGCCCTCACCCGCCAGATGGTGGTCCATCTCGGCATTCAACGCCCGCTCGGCCAGCGCTTTCTTCAACTGATCCAGCAGGCCGCCCTGGTCAAAGGCGGCGCTGGCGGCCGTCCCGGACAGCAGCTGGTCCAGGATCGCGTCAGGTATCTGCGGCTCTTTCCGTCGGGCCATGGGGGATCTCCTTCTTTCCCATCATGACCGGACACACACGAAATTCCCGACAGTCCCGGATTTCTGGCTCATCTTCACTCTCCTGGGGGTTACGATGAGCCAGAAATCCTCCGTTCCTCAACCGCGCCGTTTTGTCCCAAGGGTGCTGACGCCGGACATCATCGCATCGGCCACGACGCGGGCGCGATCGAGGGCGTGTTCGTCGACCTCTTTCTCGACGCCCACCGCAAGGCGCCGCCCAGGCAGATCATCCTCGATCTCGACGCCACCGACGTTCCCCTGCACGGGCACCAGGAAGGCCGCTTCTTCCACGGCTACTACGACGCCTATTGCTACCTGCCGCTCTACGTCTTCTGCGGCCGGCACCTGCTAGCGGCCAAGCTTCGCCGCGCCGACATCGACGCCTCGGCCGGCGCGGTCGAGGAGGTCGCGCGTATCGTCCGCCAGATCCGCGCCCGTTGGCCAGGGGTGCGCATCCTGCTGCGCGCCGACAGCGGCTTCGCGCGCGAGGCGCTGATGGCCTGGTGCGAGGCGAACCGCGTCGACTTCCTCTTCGGCCTCGCCCGCAACGCCCGCCTCGTCGAAGAGATCGCAATCGATCTCGTCTGGGCGGAAGATGAGGCGACCCGCACCGGCAGGCCGGCGCGCCGCTTCCGCGATTTCCGCTGGTCGACGCTCGACAGCTGGTCGCGCCGCCGACGCGTCGTGGCCAAGGCCGAGTGGACCCGCGGTGAGGCCAGCCCGCGCTTCATCGTCACCTCGCTCCGTCCCGCCGAGATCGACGCAAGCAGCCTCTACGAGCTCGTCTACTGCGCGCGGGGCGAGATGGAAAACCGCATCAAGGAATGCCAGCTCGATCTGTTCGCGGGTCGCGCTTCGGCAGCCAGCATGCGCGCCAACCAGATGCGCCTGTGGTTCGCCTCCATGGCCTACGTGCTGCTCTGCGCGCTGCGTCGCATCGGCCTCGCGCACACCCAGTTCGCCACCGCAACCTGCGGCACTTTGCGCCTCGCGCTCATCAAGATCGGCGCCCAGGTCCGCAGGTCGGTCCGACGCGTCGCCATCGCCATGGCGTCCGGCCATCGCTTCCAGGACGAGTTCGCCCTCGCTCACGCCAGGATCACAGCCGCCGTCATCTGACGAACTAGACACCGCAGAGCCGACATCACCACCGCCAAAGCCGCCCACCCGGCAGTGACGGAGCAGTTCGGCCGCGTCACGGCAATCGCGCCGCCGAAAGGCCATTAAAGCCCCACGCGACAACGCCAGCGCCATCACCGCGCACCCGCACGAGGACCTCGTGAGATATCCGGGCTACCGCAAGGGGCCGGGCAAGGAGGCGAAGCTCTGCTTCATGGGCCATGCGCTAATGGAGAACCGCCATGGCCTGATCGTCGATGTGCTTGGGAGCTTCGCAACTCCACCCTAGCCGCCAGGTCCGATGGCCACCCAAGCCCTACACCACGGCCAACGCCGGAATTTCCACCAACTCCGCGGACGCTACCCCTTTGCAATCGGCGGTGTTCCGATTGTTCCGCCCCATAAGCGGGTGTGCTTCCTGCACCGTGTGCTACCCGCAATATCCCGGTGCTGCACGGTGCATGACATAGCCAAGTGTTCGATAAAGATGAATCACTCTGCGCCAACGGTCGTCAAATTTCTCGGCTGTAGCGTCCCGCTGTCGCAGGCAAGCAGGCTGCCGGAACACCGGAACACGGAACACCTGCATAAGTAGCGCCGGACGCTCCTGGCGCCCTTCTCCTGGACAACACGGCCCAGTTACAGGTTCGGCTACGAAAACGGGCGTTGGTATCGCGGGTAGCTGGAGTTAGCTTGCGGGTTTGTCGCTGCCAGTTCATCGAGGCAGTGGCTTTTGAGTCCCGAGGTGGCGAACAAACAGATCGCCAGTCTGAATCCGGACTTCGACAGCACGGGCAAAAAAAGCGTAAAAAGGAGATAAGCAAGCCATGCGGTAAACTGCGATCCAAGCTGGATACCCCGCCTTGCAAGGGGCTTCGCCCCGTTGACCCCGAATCTGCGAGTGCCCATTGACGCCTTCACGCCAGCGGTTCCGTCGGCCAAACTTGTCCTAAATCAGACACGGGCGGTTTGCGGTCAAATTCGACTACGGAACTTTGTGTTTGATACCCAAGATCCCACACTCAGGGTTCAGAGCGGGCGAAAGGGCCCGTCTCCCGCAATGGGGTCGCTGCCTGCTAGCTATCTGCTCAGCCCGCAAGCGCCAAGTTGAGTCAGTGCGCTGACAAAGCTAGGCCTTCGGTACCTGCCGGGGCTACCAAAAAAGCAGATAGAAGGGCCAGCGGTATTGTTAAATGGCATGCAATGACAGAAAATCTCGAATGTGCCGAATAGGTACCGAGGGGATCATGTGAATCAAGATGTGGTCAACGATCTGAAATCCAAGAAGCTTTTCCATGCATGCGTTGGCGAAGCTTATCTAAGTACCGAGATCCGGCGAAATGGCAGGCGCTCCACTTGCCATTACTGCGGTAAAACGCGGCGGTGCTATCTAATCAGCAATGTGGCTGCACGCGTGCAGTTAGCCTTCCAGCAGCATTATATGCGCACGTCGGACCAGCCGAATTCGTGGCAGTACACACTGATGAGCGACCGGGAGTCGAGCTACGACTGGTCGCGGGATGGAGGTCGGGTCACGGACACAATAGCAAACGTCACAGAAGTCCCACAAGAGGCGGCCGAGGACATCCAGCAGATTCTTGAGGCGGAGCATGCCGACTTTGAGTCCGCCACGATGGGCGAAGAGACCGATTTCTCCGGCGATACCCACTACGAGGAGAAGTGTGCGAGTGACAGTGTTTGGCAGGAGGAATGGCGAAACTTCGAGAGTTCGCTGAAGACCGAAGCGCGGTTCTTCAGCAGGACCGCCGCACGCCACCTTGCATCGATCTTCGACGGTATCGATGACCTTCGCACGCGAAGCGGCCATCCCCTGGTCGTGGACGCCGGACCAGGCATGGCCTTCAATTCGGTTTACCGAGCGCGGGTGTTCCAGTCCGACGACAAGCTCGAAGAAGCGCTTTGCCGTCCCGACACTCATCTTGGTTCGCCGCCAGCCTCCGTCGCGGCCGCCGGGCGCATGAATGCCCGCGGTATTTCGGTGTTTTATGGTTCCAACGATCCAAAGGTCGCAATTGCGGAGGTGCGTCCCCCTGTCGGCAGCCAGGTCGCTGTGGCGCGGTTCGAAATCATCAGGCCGCTGCGTCTGCTCGACCTGACGGCGTTGACCGCCGTGAGCGTGACGGGGAGCATTTTCGATCCGGATCATGCAGGCCGAATGGAACGCGCGATGTTTCTGCGAACGCTGAGTGCGCGGATCACACGGCCGGTCATGCCGGACGACGAGCATTTCGAATATCTGCCGACCCAGGCCGTTGCCGATTTCCTTGCAACCGAATCGTCCGTTCCAATCGACGGGATCATTGTTCCGTCGGTCCAAGCGGCAGGAGACGTCGTGAACGTTGTGCTATTTCACAAGGCAGCCCGCGTCGAGGCCCTAGCTTTGCCCAAGGGAACGGAAGTCAAGGCGCGAATCGGCCAAATGGAAGAGGACGGCTGGGCTGAAGACTACATGGGGATCGAGGAGGTTACGCCCGCCCCGAAAGAGCCGGCACCGGAGACGAAGCCGAAGGCCGATTGGCCCGATTTTGTCGCGCTCGCCGCGATGCCGCGGGAATCGCACGACCCGGATTGGCGCGATTGCAGTCTCCGTATCGTCCTCGAAAGTGTGACCGTAAATAAGGTGCGGCGCGTCGAGTTCCAGACTGACGAATTCATCGTGACACGCCGGCGTAGGGTGAAGCGGGAGCCGGAATTTTAGCGCCGTCGAGAGGTTTTACCTGCCCCTCAATACGCGACGCCGCGCGACTGATTGCCCGAATGGCAGGTTTATCGTTCAAAGATGTTGACATTGTCAGGTTCGTCGGCCATCTCAGCTGACAGGAGGGCTTCTCATGAGCGATGGTCCGTACCGTTCCTTGCCGATGTCACCGAAGTGGAAGCAGGCCGCGAAGCGCGCCTACCTGTCGTCATTTTCGAGGCACGAGATTTCCGAGGCGTTGCAGCAAGCCGCGGAACGCGACTGCCGTGCGGAGCTCTCCACCGACCTCGTGCGGCGCGTGACGGCCCTGATCATCGGCCCCGATGAGCCCGGGCTCTTTCGTGACCTGCCGACCGCCGATCTGAACGCGCTCCACCGCATATGCTCCTCAACTATGGAACATGGGCTTGTGAACAACGCGATCGATGCTTTGCAGGACGGCCTTCGCGGGCAGGCGGCGCTTCAGCAGGCCGCGGAGGCCAGCGTGTCAGAGCGTATCCTCGCCGGCAGCCGCCAGATCGAAGAGCATATGCACCGCGAAGCCTCGGATGACCGGGCGCGGGCTACCCGCTCGAGACTTGAAGAGGCGCACGCCGGCGTGGATGTGTCCGGCGTTGCTCGCATGCTATTGCGGGCAACGGACGCTCCGGCGCGGACCACTACCGTCGTTTATTCCGGCCTTGACGATGGAGTTCCGCTTTGACCACGAAATCCTATCATGTGGCAGACGCGGTGCCGCACCGTGTTGACGTCATCGAAATCGGCAAAGCGCCACGTGAGGACTCGCGTGTGGCGACGCTCGATCAGACCATTACCCTCTCGATAGAAGGACTGAAGGACTTCTTCTTTGCCGACTGGCGGTGCGATTTGATCGACCTGCTAGTGATCGCAGCCGCCGTTGAATATTGCGACCTGAGTGTACGACGGCCGTCTTGGGGTTGGGCGCGGTCGTTCGATCTGCTGGTCGCGGTGCACGACGAGGAGCAATGGAGCGCGCCGCCCGTACGCGACGCGCTCGAAGACGCACTCGCCTTCCTGACCGGCGATCGCTGGAGCGTCAGCTTCACCAAGCGGCTCGATCCGGTCGTGAAAATTAAGCCGCGCCGCTTCGTGTTCGACACCCCCGACAGGGTAATCATGCCATATAGCGATGGCCTAGATTCCCGTGCGGTTGCCGCGATCGTCGAGGACGATGAAAGCGGTGGTCTCGTTCGCGTCCGTCTCGGCTCCAAGGGGGTCGACAGCGCGAGGATCCCGCGCAAGAAGCGGCGCTTCGCGACCGTCCCGTTCGAAGTAAAGCTGGGCAAACGCCAGCGCGTCGAATCGTCTGCTCGCTCGCGGGGCTTCAAATTCGCGGTCATCACCGGCATTGCCGCTCAACTCGCGCCCGTGGATCGTATCGTAGTGACAGAGAGTGGACAGGGCGCAATTGGGCCGATCCTCGCCTCGTCCGGACAGAGCTATCCCGATTATCGCGTCCATCCTGCTTTCACCCGACGTATCGAGCGGCTGTTTAAAGTCCTGACCGACAAGGCCCCAACTTATGAATACCCGCGCATTTGGAAGACCAAGGGCGAAACTCTCGCCACGGCGAGCGCACTCGCCAACCCGCCCACCTGGCATGATACGCGATCATGCTGGCAGGATTCGCGCCGCGTCAGCTTCGAAGGTGTGCGCCGCCAGTGCGGTGTCTGCGCGGCCTGCATGTTGCGGCGTATGAGTATGCACCGTGCACGTATCCACGAACCGGCATCGGAATACATCTGGGAAGATTTGGGCGCCGCCGAGATGGAGGACGGCGCCGTGGCGGGCTTCTCCGGTATGTCGCCGGCGTTCCGCAATTATGCTCTCGCAGGGATCCTCCATCTTGACCATCTCGCCGCGCTCAGCGGGTCCAACCTGCACCAGCGGACCGTCCGGCGTGTCGCCCGCGAAACCGCCGAAGCGCTCGGGATAGAAAAGTCTGAAGGCGAGCGCGCCCTGATTGGCTTGCTCGAGCGACACCGGGCCGAGTGGCTGGATTTTCTTGTCAGCCTCGGCAATCGCTCGTTTGTCGCCGGCGTGGCCAGGGTGTCGCCATGGCACTAATTCCGGGGGGGCTGTCGCCGCAGGACATTGGAGACCTGCTGCGGCAAGCCCGCGAGAACGCTAGGATCACGCAAGCTGCGGCGGCGGCCGCACTAACTGTCGCACGAACCACTTTGGTCGCGATGGAGCAGGGGCTGCGCCGGCCGCGCGTCGACGAGCTTCAAAAACTCGCGGTTCTCTACGGCCTGTCGCTCAACGAACTGCTGCGCCAAGATGGCATCCGCGTCGATCTGCGGCCGCGCTTCCGTCACACCGGCGACCAGAGCGGGAAGCTGCAAGCGGCTATTGAATTACTCAATCGCCTTGTTCAGGCAGAGGTCGAGTTCGAGGATCTGCTTGGTATTCAGCGCGCGCGGCTCGATCCGCCCGAGCGCCCTATTCTACCGGGTAATGTGGCACTTCAGGCCGAACAGGATGCCGCCGAATTGCGCCAATGGCTGGGACTTGGTCTGGCACCAGTCCACGATATTGTGAGCCTGCTCGAACTGCAACTCGGCGCACGTGTGTATGTCCGCAAGCTCGATCCGAAGATCTCCGGGCTCTACGCTTTCGACCAGCGCGCGGGCGCCTGCATCCTACTAAATGCCGATCACCCGCGCGACCGCCGCACGCAGACTGGCGCGCATGAGATGGGACACTTCATCTCGACCCGCCAGTCGCCAGACACCCTTCACGACGGGACGCCGGAGTCGACCCGGGAGGAGCGCTATGCCAACACATTTGCGCGGTGCTTCCTGACTCCGGCGCGAGCCGTGCACGTCAAGTTTCAGGAGCTGACCGCTGGAGCATCGAAGCTAACCCGCCGGCACATCATCCTGCTTGCCCATGTCTTCGGCGTCTCCCGGGAAGCTATGGTCCGGCGTCTTGAAGAGTTGGGCCTGGCAAAGCCGGGAACCTGGGAGTGGTTCGTCCAGCAGGGTGGGATCACAGATACCCAGGCGCTTGAGGTGCTCGGTGACCTGGTCCCGCCGGATGACGCGAAGGTCGACGCGCGCCGCCAGATCTCAATGCGCATGGGCGTGATGGCCAGCGAAGCCTGGCGCCAAGCACTCCTTAGCGAAGGCCAGATTGCCCGGCTCCTTCACATCGACCGCGTCGATGCCCGGACCCTCATAGACGAGTTCGAAGCGGAAGGAACTGAGACGGATGGATCCCGTTCGTTTTCGGCCTGAACCGCTGCTCGTCGCGGACGCTAGTGTTTGGATTAACCTCGTCGCCAGCGGGCGCGCGATTGATGTTTTGCGCACGTTGGCAAGGCCCGCAATCATCCCGAGCATCGCACTCGGCGAACTCAAACGCGGGCGCGACAAGGGCCGTATTGCACACGCTGGCGTCACTCCACTGATCGCGGCCGGCTACGTCACCGCCGTCGACCTGCCAGAAGAGGCGGAGGAAGTCTATTTGAGCCTAGTCGCCGGACGTGCCAGCCAGACGCTAGACGACGGCGAGGCTGCCACGCTCGCACTCGCCCTTCATCTCGGCGCGACCGCGCTGATCGACGAGCGCAAGGCGATCTGCATCGCCGCGACTCGATTTCGGAGCCTAACCGTCGCCACGACCACTGATCTTCTTTTGAGCGCGCAGGTCCGCGGCGTATTGGACGCCGGCCAACTCGCCGACATGTTGTTCGCCTCACTCATGGAAGCGCGCATGAGAGTTCCCGATCATTTGCTTGAAGAGGTTTGTACCTGCCTTGGGTCCGACAGAACACAGAAGTGCCTCAGCCTTCCAGCGCGCGTGAGGAGCGCTCCTCGAAGCAGCTCGGGGGGGCGCTGATCCGCTATCTTGGGCGCCAAACTCCGATAAACCTATTCCCGTTGGCACTTCGATGGCTCGAAGCGCTCCGCTGGAACGACCGTCCGCTTTCACAACTCGTCGTCGGTAAACTGACAGTCCGTTGTTCTCGGTCATTTCAAGCCAGTCTGCATTCTCCTCCTGCTTCGTCACCCTGTTGGCATAGACGACGGTCGTCGCCTTCTCGCCCTTCCGCACCTGCCCGCCCAGCTCCGCAATCTGGCGGTAAGACATGAAGTACGACGACGTGTAGCCGTTGGCCTCCATCGTCATCCAAAGCACCATGACGTTGATGCCCCGATAGAACTCCCCTGTATGGCGACGGGGAAGGGACGCGCCCGACGTGTGCCATGGACGCTTCCAGGGCTTCAGGCCAAGCTCGAGCTGCTAGACGATCTGCGCGTTGATACGCTCATAGACGTCTGCGCGATCGGGGGCGGGGGTGTAGGTCTTTCTCATAAGTCGATCCTTCCGAAACAAAACATGTTTCGGAGGAACGGCCCTCGCCGAGAGCGGGGGAGCATCGGTCAAGGTCAGCACACCCGGTGGGGTATCGCCCTGCCTGCACGAAGCGCAGCAAAGGAAGGCTGGGGATACCGGGCGTGCTGCCTGCCAAGGAGGGTCGCCTTGACCGAGGCAGGGGGCAGCGCCCCCTCGAAACGTCAAAATGCTCCGCGACTTCCACCGCGGTACGTGGCTGTGCTGTAGCTTATAAATCGGTCATTCCTGGGAGGCACCAGATGCCAGCAGCACGTGAAAACTCTGCCACGGTGGGGTACAGGCGCCCGGGTCGCATCATAGGCGCCATCGCCAGTATTGGCGTGGGGGTACTGATGGGCATAGCAATGGTGCAAAAGCTAGGCTTCATGGCGACCTGCGATGCGCTGGCTGCGTCATCATTCTACGTGAGCATCTCGATCCCGATCGCCGCCGCGGCCGCGCTGGGCGTTGTCCTGCTGCTCGAGCGAAAGCAAGCTGGCGAAATCAAATCCAAGTTCGTCGGTGCCGAACTGAGTGGGCCGGGCAGTCCCATCTTGCTTTGGGGCGTGACATGTTGCCATCATCGGAACAGTGAAGCTGTTCACCTGAGCGGCTGACCTCTTCACCCGCGCGAGGTAGCTAGCAGGCCGCGTCTGCGGCCAAAGCGCTTTGAGCGATCAGAATCTATCGGCAGGAGTGACATCGATTTGCTGGTCGGGGAGCTGAGGTGAGTGCGATCGACACGGCGCGGCTCGGGGTCGGGATCAAGCGGCATATCCTTTCGCTCGATGTGGCCGATGACCGGTTCATCCGCATCGTCGACGACATCGCGTCGCTGATCGCCGCTGCCGAAGCAGCGTGCGAGCGAGCAATTCAGGCTGGCAATGATGACTATGTCGACGCGGTCATCACCACGGAGACGGATTACCTGGAAGATCTGATCGGCACCGTCTTCCTCATGCTGCAGACCAAGATCCGGCGCGTGGGTGAATCGGCGTCTGACCTATCGACAAAGCTACAGGTGCTGGCGGCTCAGCCGGCGAAGGTATGGGCGGATCCTGCGGCGGTCCGAGCAGAGGGCGGTGACTACAAGGGAACGGGCTACAGCTTGCCCGAGCTCGTCTGGGCGGTTGGAAACTATTTCAAGCACCGCGACGAATGGCCGCACGGGGTATGGTCGCCACCGACGCCGACGCCAGCAGCTCTGCGGCAGTCTATTGCCACCCGTATGAAAGTCCAAAGTGTGGGTGTCGTCGAAAGTTCAACGGGCAATATGCGGATAGCGCTAGTGTTCTTCGGCGTTAATCCGTACTCGCGGTGTGGAGCGCTAGCGCGGGACGTGCAGAGCTGGGCTGATGCTGTGCTCCAGAAGGCAGAAATGACCGCCAAGGCGAGCGGCTATCCGTAACAGCGCAGCACGACGGATGTGCCTGCGCTGACGTCGTGGAAGCCCACCCACGATAGCGTATATCTCAGGGCTTCTTGGGTGCCGTCTTCAAGAGCGAGATGACCGAGCCGGCGATGCCTAGAATGGCGGTACCGCTCTTCAACAGTGTGACGACACCGCCCATCTTGTCAGCCTCGTCGTTCATGAGCTTGGTTTCGGCCCTCAGTCTACGGACGAGTCCATCGACATCGAGGATGGTCGCAATGTTGGCGAGATAAGCATCTCCCAGACGAGCGCTTCGACGTTCCAACTCACGAATCTGGATGTCGATATCCTGTTTCTGTGAGCTGGTAGCAGCGCCCCGTTTGGCCTCGAGCTGACCTATCTGTCGGCCAATGCACAGCAATTGCTTGTCGATCTGTTCGCGAGCTTTTTCCATCGCATCAGTGCTCGCGTCTGGTGCACGTGCAGTGTCACTCATGTCCCGGCTCCCTAGGCGTTTGCTGCGCTGTAGGCGTCACGTAGCTTCACGACAGCCGCGAGAAACTCAGCTACGGCCTGCGCCACAGCGAGCGACTGGCGACTCTGATCATTCAGGGCCTCGAGCAGCTTACCGTGCGCAGTAGCCATTGCCGTCGCGGCGCCTGCAGGATCGGCTCGCAGCAGTGCGCGTGCCGTAGCGACGTTGTCGATGAGCCGCCTTGTCGTGCGCTCCGGAACGGTAGCTCGGCCCGACGCTTGCGCTGATGTGTCATTGAGCAGGTTGGTATCGCTCCGTATCAGCGATCCAATGGCTATCAAGCGTTGCCGCGTGGTCTCTGTGAGCTGTTGCCCGAGAAAAGTCTGCGCGAGCGGCATAACCTCCGCGTCAACGCGCCGCACTGCAGCAAGCAAAACGTCGTAGCGGGCCTGGTTCATCGCTAGGACGAGGCCGACACTCGCCAGACTGCAAGCTGGTCCGAACACAGCGGCGGGCACGATCGCTGCGGCAGCTGCGATACCAGCCACAGCGGTACAAACGCCGCTCGCGGCGTCTTGCAAGGCCTTGCTATCGCGGGCGTCTGTGATCGCCGCAAGTGCGTCTCCGTAATCTTGCAAAGCCTGAAGAAGCGCCGCGGACTTCGCGAATGCCTCCTCGGTCGGGTAGATGTTTGCGGTGACGGACTCGCGTCCCAGCGAGTGGGAAACGATGTCGCAGTCCATGGTTGGCCGCGGCGTCAGTCCCAGGGCCGAACGGACTTGCCGCAACGCTCCGTCGCAAGCTGCGGTGATCTCCACCGTGCTCCTGCGTGCCGACGCACGAGATCGCAGATCGACCGCTTCCAGATCACGCCAGTTCGAAGTGTTCGCCGCCGACGCCTCCGTTACGCTGGAGCGAAGTGCCGTTAAGCCATCGCGGAAGCCTTTGATTTCCGTTTCGTACAAATAGGGTGAGCAGCCCGTAAGCAGCGCCGCCACAGTGGCCACCGAAAGGCGTGATGATACCCGCTTCATCGGCTTCATCCCGATCATAATGCCAAGGCAAGGATAACTCTGACCTATCAGGAAGCGAAATAGAAATATGAACTGAGCTCGTCGAAACTACGCTCCTAAAAAGCGTTGCGGCATTCTTGAGTAGATTCATGGCGTTGGGATTGGTGAGGCGTATGCGGAGCCGCGCCGGATCGAGTAGATTGGCTGCGCTACAGATCGAGGACGCCTTGGCCGGGCACCTCGGCCCGACGACGCAGGAGGCGGCCAACATGGGAGCGCGGTGCGATGGAGTGTGAATCAGCATCGAAGTGGGACCCCA
>JAESGX010000452.1_pt1 | contig 15189 bp, 14 predicted proteins | sample 9269801 | NCBI WGS metagenome assembly JAESGX01 (sample SAMN16773122, study PRJNA677054) | algae metagenome | isolation source: Pleurocapsa minor GSE-CHR-MK-17-07R and co-occurring heterotrophs from wet... | place: USA: Lower Calf Creek Falls, Grand Staircase Escalante National Monument, UT ... | reverse complement strand
CGTCGATGCCGGCATGTTCCTGCATCAGGTCGAAGCGGACGCAGGCGGGCTTGTTCTGCGTGCCGGAGGTGGCGGGCACCGCGCGCCAGGCACCACGGTGCTTGCCGAGGAACTCGGCCGCCGGGTTGACGGCGCCGTAGCGGGTGATGAGGCGTCCCATCACGTCATCCACCGGCTCCAGCTGGTCGGCATAGGCGCCGATATCCCAGGGCGAGAGCGAGAGGATGTCATGCCCGCTGCGCGACTGCGCCTGGGCGGCGGCGGTCAGCTGGAGCTGGTTGCCCACGGTGGTGATGAAGTCGAGGTTGACCGTGACGCGGTTGCGCTCGCCGAACTGGCGGGCGAGCTCGCGCATGGCGTTGTTGCCGGTGGGAACCCAATGGTCCCAGAAGGCGCAGCGCAGCGTGGTCGTTGGCTGGCCGAAGACGGCCGGCGCGCTCAGCGTGCCGGCGGCGACAACGCCCGCACCCGCGCCGAGGGCGGCGCGACGGGACAGATCCTTGTTCGACATTTTTGAACTCCCTTGGATGTTTCCGCGCGGTCTCCGCCGCTGCCGGGAAGGTTACGCACTCTCAGGCATACAGCGCAACCGGCTTGCCGCCCGCGCGACCCGGGACGAGGATGGGGCCCATGGACACCCATCATTTCGACGCCCTGGTCATCGGGGCGGGCATCGCGGGCGCGACCGCCGGCGCGCATCTCTCCACCACGCACCGCGTGGCCCTGCTGGAGGCGGAGAGTGCCGCCGGCTACCACACCACCGGGCGCTCGGCCGCCATCTGGATCCTCAGCTATGGCAGCGCCGATGCGCGGCTGCTGACCGGCGCCTCCCGCGCCTTCTTCGAATCGCCGCCGGAAGGTTTCACGGAGGCGAAGCTCGCGCATCACCGCCCCGTGCTGACGGTGGCCGATGCGGCGCAGGCGGAGGACCTCGCCGCCTCGCTCGATGCGGGGCGGGTGGCGCTGCCGCTGGAGGAAGCGCGCGCCCTGGTGCCCGCCATCCGCGCCGACTGGGCGGTGAGTGCGGCCATCGAGCAGGATGCCTTCGACATTGACGTGGCCGCACTTCACCAGGGCTTCCTGGCGCAGCTCAAGCGTGCGGGCGGTGTGCTGGCGCTGCGGAACAAGGCCGGGCGCATCTGGCACGAAAAGGGCCTCTGGCACGCCGAGACGAGCACGGGCGATGTCTTCACCGCGCCGGCCCTCGTGAACGCCTCCGGCGCCTGGGGGGACGTGGTGGCCGGGATCGCGGGCGTGCAACAGATCGGCCTGCAGCCCAAGCGCCGCACCGCGCTGATCGTGGACCCCGGCCGCTACAACAGCGCCGATTGGCCGCTGGTGGGTGACATGCACCACAGCTGGTATGTGCGGCCCGAGGCGCGCGGCAAGCTCATGGTCAGCCCGGCCGACGAGACCGACAGCGACCCCTGCGACGCCCAGCCCGATGAGCTCGACGTCGCCATCGCGGTGGACCGCATGCAGCAGGCGCTGGACATTCCCGTGCATCGCGTCGAGCACCGCTGGGCGGGCCTGCGCAGCTTCACGCCGGATCGGGGCCTCGCCATCGGGCCCTGTGCGGCGCCGGGCTTCTTCTGGCTGTGCGGCCAGGGTGGCTATGGCATCCAGACCGCGCCCGCCGCCGGCCGCCTGCTGGCGCAGCTGGTGCAGGGCGTGCCGCCCGATGCCGACCTCGCCGCCATCATCCCCCTCACAGACCCCCAAAGATTCGCAGGGAGATTTGCCGCGTGACCCCGAGCTTCGATGACGTCCGCGCCGCCGCGCAGCGCCTGAAGGGCCGCATCCGCCGCACGCCCATGCTGCGCCACCGCGCGTTGGACGCGGCGGCCGGCGGCGTGGTGCTGGTGAAGCCCGAGCCCTTGCAGGTCACCGGCAGCTTCAAGCTGCGCGGGGCCACCAATGCCGCCCTGCTGCTCCCGCCCGAGGCGCGGGCGCGCGGCATCGTCACGCACTCCTCCGGCAATCACGGCCAGGCCATCGCCGCCGCCTGCCATGCGCTCGGCATGCCCGCGCTGATCGCGATGCCCGAGGACGCCCCCCGCGTGAAGGTGGAGGCGACGCGCGCCTGGGGCGCCGAGATCCATTTCTTCGACCGCCACGGCGTGGACCGCGACGCGCTGGCGGCCGATCTCGCGCGCCAGCGCGGCGCCACCCATATCCCGCCCTTCGACCACCTCGACGTGATCGCGGGCCAGGGCACCGCCATCCTCGAATTGCTGGAGGATGCGCTGACCGAGGGCTTCAAGCCGGATCAGCTCGCCATCTGCACCGGTGGCGGCGGGCTGCTGGCGGGCTCCGCGCTCTCGACCAGGGCGCTGGCGCCGCAGGCGCGGCTCTACGCCGTGGAGCCGGAGGGCTGGGATGACTACGGACAATCGCTCCGCGCCGGCCATCGCATCGCCAATGACGGGCTCGGGTCGGGTCTTTGCGATTCGCTGCTCTCGAAGCAGCCGGGGCAGATCACCTTCGCGGTGAACGCGCCGCGCGTGACCGATGGGCTGGTGGTGACGCCGGAGGAGGTCTTCGCCGCCATGCGCTTCGCCTTCACCCACCTCAAGCTGGTGGTGGAGCCCGGCGGCGCCGTGGCGCTGGCCGCCGTGCTGGCCGGCAAGCTCGCGACGCGCGATGCGGTGACGGGCATCATCCTCAGCGGCGGCAATGTGGATGCGGGCGTCTTCGCGCAGGCCATGGCGGCCTGAGGCGGGGCATGCGTCTCTGGGGCAGCCTCCGGCGCGGCTTCACCCTGCAGGGCCTGGCGGTCGGCCTCGCGGTGTTCCTGCTGCTGAAGCTGCTGGGCCTCTCCTGGGAATCGGCGGGCATGCTCGGCTGGTCCGCGCATGTCGTCACCTATGCGACGCTGCTGCTGCGCCGCCTCGGCAACGCCCAGCCCAAGACCATGCGCAACCGCGCGCGGGAGGTGACCGAGGGCCGCGCGATGGTGACGGGGCTTTCCGTCCTCGCCTCCGGCGCCTCGCTGGTGTTTCTCGTGTGGCGGTGGGATGGCCTGGGCGGCGGCCTCGCCATCCTCGCGATCATCCTCTCCTGGTTCTACGTGCACCTGCTCTTCGCGCAGGACTACGCGCATGAATACTGGACGCAGGAGAGCGGGCTCGTGTTTCCCGGCGGCGACGGCACGCCGGAATTCACGGAATTCCTCTACTTTGCCTTCACCATCGGCATGACCTTCCAGGTGAGCGACGTGACCACCGACAGCGCCGGCATGCGCCGCCTGGTGCTGATCCACGGCCTCGTCGCCTTCGCCTTCAACGCGGTCATCCTCGCGGCCACCGTGAACATCGTGGCGGGTGCGGGCAACTGACTCAGTCCACCCGCGCGCCGGACGCGCGGATCAAGGGCGCGAAGGCGGCCTCGTTCGCCGCGCGGAAGGTCGCGAAATCCTCGGGCGTGGTGTACCAGGTGGAGGCGCCATTCTCCTCGAAGCGGCGCTTCAGGTCGGCGCTTTCCAGCGATTCCTTCGTGAGCTGGTTGAGGCGATGGATGATGGCGGGCGGCATGCCGGCCGGACCCATGACACCGCCCCAGGAGGTGATCTCGAAGCCCGGCAGGAATTCCGCCATGGCCGGGATCTCCGGCGCCTGCGGGCTGCGCGTGGCTCCCGTCACGGCCAGGGCGCGCAACCGTCCTTCCCGCGCCAGGGCCAGCCCTTGGGGGATGTTGTCGAAAATCATGTGCACGCGGCCGCCCTGGATATCCACATGCGCCGGTGCCGCTCCGCGATAGGGGACGTGCAGCATGTCCACGCCCGCCATCGCCTTGAACATCTCGCCGGAGAGATGGACCGTGGTGCCCGAGCCCGAGGAGGCATAGGCGTAGCGCCCCGGATTCGCCTTCAGCAGCGCGATCAGTTCCGGCACCGAGCGCGCGGGCACGTCGTTGTTCACCACCAGCAGGTTCGGCAATTGCCACAGCCCCGAGACCAGCGAGAAATCCTGCGCGGGGTTGAAGGGCAGCCGCCCATAGAGCGTTGGCCCGATGGAGAGCGGCGCCACGCTCGCCAGCCCGATGGTGTTGCCATCCGGCGCCGCGCGCGCGATCGCCTCCGTGCCGACATTCCCGCCGGAGCCCGAGCGGTTCTCGACCACGAATTGCTGGCCGGTGATCTCGCTCATCTTCAGGCACCAGAGGCGCGAGAGGATGTCGGTGCCGCCGCCTGGCGGAAACAGGCCGATGAAACGGACCGGGCCGGTGGGCCAGAGGCCCTGGCCCAGGGCCGGCGTGGCGAGGGTGGCGGCGGCGAGGCTCAGCGCCGCGCGGCGGGTTGTGGCTGTCTGGCGCATCTTCTCTCCCTGGCCGCGCTTTGCCGCGCGTGCCGGGCGCCATGCACGGCCGGGAGACCCCTTCCGGTCAAGCCATTTCTGCCCAATCCGGACTTGTCGCGCTCCGGATTTGCCGACATGTTTCCCGGCATGTTTTCCACCACCGTCTGATGTCCGCCCGGTCGCCGGCCTTGGCCCTGCTGGGCCTGCTGCTGCTCGGTGCCTGCGGCCTTCCGCCCAATACGGCCGTGGGCGACTGGTCCCGCACCGCCAGCATCGGGACCGACCGGCCGAGCCTCGCCGCGCCCCCCCATGCCGAGGCGATCCGCGCGATGCAGCAGGGGCTCGGCACCTATTTCTTCGCGCTCGGCATCCTCTGGGACAATGCGGCCCTGCCCTTCCGCGAGGCGGATTTCGCCCCGCTCGCCGCCCCCGCCGCCCGCTTCGACCCGGCGGCGGGCGAGGCGCTGCAACGCCTCACCGTCAACCTGCGCGCGGCCAGCTCCGACACGCCGTCGCCCTGGCTCCCGCGTGACAATTCCGGGCCGCGCCCGCTGCGCGAGGATTGGCGGCTGGTGGATCTGATCGCGGCGAGCGACGGCGCGGTGCAGCTTCTGCTGGCGAGCCTCGCGCGCGCCGTCACCGCCGAAGCCGCCCCCGCCGTCGCACCCGCGGGGCCCCTCGCCAGCACGCCCGCGCTGCGGGAATTGCAGGAGGAGGCGCTGCGGGACGATGCGGCCTCCCGCGCCGCGCGCCGCGCCGCGCGGCAGGATTACGCTCGCCTGCTGGGCGAGATCGGCGCCGGGCATGCCGCCCTCAAGGCGCAGGGCATCCGGATCACCCAGCGCGAGGTGGAGCGCCAGGTCTTCCTCGCCGATGACCGCCTGCGCCGCGCCATCGCCATCCTCCCGCGCGAGGCGCCCCAGGACAGGCCCGATGCCCTGGCGGCGGTGCTGCCCCCGGCGCCGGCAGCGCCCCGATGAGAAAGCCCCGACCCATGCATCGCCTGCGCCTCCTGCCCGCCGCGCTGCTGGCCCTCGCCGCCTGCGACGCGCCGGATTACAGCCCGGTGCGCGACTGGGCCTCGACCGCGAGCTTCGCGGTGGATTATCCGCGCCTCGCTGGCGCGCCGCAGGGCGATGCCGCCATCCTCGCCATGCAGCAGGCGATGTCGGTCTATCTGCTGGCCATCGCCACCCTCGCCTCGGATGGGGTGCTGCCCTATCGCGAGGATCCCTTCATCGAGCTGGCGGCCACCACGCGCGCCAGTTCCGAGCGCGGCAGCGCCGCCATCACGGCGCTGGGCACGCTGCTGCGCCGCGCCTCGCGCAATGCGGACCAGGCCCCGGACCTGCGCGACAACATCGTGGCGGCCGACCCGCATGTGCAGGCGCTGGTCGCGGCACTCGCCACGGCGGTGGCGGCGGGCGCCGGCGCGGATGCGGCGGCGCGGGCGGATGCGGCGGCCGGCTACACCCGCCTCGCCGGCGAGACGCGCGACCCCGTGGCGCGGCAATTGGTGGCGACGCGCGCGGCGGAGCGCGACACGGAGCTCGCGGCGCGCGAGGCGGCGCGGCTGCAATACGGCTACATCCTGACCCGCATCGGCGAGGGGCACGCGCTGGTGAAGGCGCGCGCGGCCACCATCACGAAGGATGAGGCGGTGCAGCGCATCCGCGCCGCGCAGGATGACCTCCGGCGCAATGCCGCCAGCCTGCCGCGCGGCTGGCCGGGATGAAGCGCGCCCTCTTCCTGCTGGCGCTGCTCGGCGCGGCGCTGCCGGCCCGGGCCGAGATCTTCGACGGCACGATCCGCTCCGAAGTGCTCGACGCCGCCGCCGCGCGCGCGGCCGAGGTGCGCAGCAACCTGCGCGTGCGCCGCGGTGGGGTGCTGGGCCTGTTCGGCTATAATGTCGTGCCCGATGGCGCGGCCAATGCGCTCTCCATCACGCGCGGCACCACCATCTCCGGCGATGGCGCGAAGACGCTCACCCTCTCGCAATTCGGGTTCGGCTATCAGGTCAGCGAGTCCTTCCCGCTCTACCTCGAGAACTACCTGGGCACGGCGCGCTACGACCCCCGCACCTACATCTCCGGCGGCACCGAGACGCGCAGCGTGCCGCTGCGCTGGAACAACCTGGCGCTCACGCTCGGCGTCGGCTGGGGCATTCAGCTGACCGAATACATCTCGCTCACGCCCATCATCAACGGCTCGCTCGGCTATGCCGCGTCCGACGCCTCGCTGCTCGGCTCCTTCGTCAATTGGCGCACCGGGCGGGAGGTCTCGGCCCTGACCGACCAGCACATGAATGTCTATGGCATGGGCGGTTCGCTGCTGCTGGGTTACGCGGATTTCCGTCCGGAGCGCGATATCGAGGTGCAGCTGCGCTACACGCAGATCCGCCTGGAGAGCTTCGGCGACACGCCGCAGCGCATCGGCGGCACCTCCACCGCACGCACGCTGGGCCTTTGGGGCCGCTATCGCGCGCCGATCGGCGTCGAGGCCTTCGGGCGGCCGATGCGCTGGGTGAGCGACAATTCCGTCTCGCTCTACCTCGGCGATCAGCGCGAGGCGCTGGGCTTCGCCTGGTCGGTCAAGGTGGGCGCGGGCATCGAGTTCGACATCGGCCGGCATGAATTCGGCGCGCTCGGCCTCACCGTCTCCCGCGTGCGGCTGATGGGATATTACTTCTACGGGGATGGCGGCATCACCGGGACCTCGATCGGCATCGGGATGAGCTTTTAGCGCCTTCAGGCGCCGGGCGGAGATTTGTTTGCGCCCTCAAGCGCCGGGCGCCGGCTCCGCCGGCTTGGCTTCGCGCCGCCACGGGTGTGCCGGGGGATAGGTCGGTCTGGGCGCGCCGGCCGCGTTGCGGCCGGATGGTTCTGGGAACTCCCTGAAGCGTCGCCCCTACTGCGCCAGGAAGGCGCGCTCCTCCTCGCCCACCGGTTGCGCCATCGCGCGTTCCAGCACCTCCCAGATGATCACGCGCGGCGGCGCCTCGCGGAAGGTCGCGCCGGCGAAATAGGCGCGGGCCGCACCGGCGAAGCCGCCGCCGGCCTGGGCCAGGTTGGTCACGGCCGCGCCCAGCGCCTCCTGCAGGAAGCCGTGGAAATTCGCGTTGAGCGAATAGGAGGAACCGATCAGCGCCACCTGGGGCTGGGCATCATCATCCAGCAGCCCGCCGCCGCCCGCAGCGGGGGCCGTGGTGGTGGCCAGGTGCTGGCGGTCCGGCGCGGGGCGCCAGCCATCGGGCATGATGTCGAGGCCCATGAGGCGCAGCAGGTCGCCCGGGCCGTTCGTCTCTTCCGCCGCGAAGCGCGTGGTGAAGCCGCCGGGCCGCTCGATGTTCAGGCCCCGCGCGGCGGCTGCGATCTGCCGCGCGGCGAGGGCTGCGCCATCCTGGTTCCAATGCGTGTCGGTGCGCCAATAGGCCGGCTTCTCCCGCGCCAATGCGCGCAGCGGCTCCAGCAGCGGGATGGGCGTGATGCCGCGCGCCGCGAAGGTGGCGACGAGTTCGGCATAGCGGCCCTCCGCCTGGGCCGAGAGCGGCGCGCCGCAGAGCTGGTCCGCATGCACCCGCGCCTTGTCGGGGACGATCGCCACCAGCAGCGTGACGTTCTGCGCCGCCAGCCGCGCCTGGATGCGGGCCAGGCCCTCCACGCGCTCGCGCATCGCGGCCGAGGGGTCGGGCCAGGGGCGCAGCTCCTCGGTCAGGAAGAGCCAGTCATTGCAGCCCACGCGCACCTGCGGCCCGCCGGAATCGAAGAAGCGCCAGCGGAAGAAACCACCGGCGGCGCGCACATAGGGATCCACCGGAAGGTTGTGCGCCATCACGTAGTTCACGGCCGCCGCGAAGCGCCCGGCCAGGAAGGCGTCGAGGTTCAGCGTGGGCGCCAAGCGCCGCTCCGCCGGCTCCGAGGCGATGGCCGAAACCCCCTGCCAGGCACCCCAGCCCAGGATGGCGATGATCACCGCCGCCTGGATGGTCGCCATCCGCTTGATCCAGTTCTCGATCATCGCGTGCTCCTCAGAACTGGAAGTAGAGGAAGGGAACGGCGGCGCGGCTGTAGAGCAGGATCATCCCCAGGATGAACCCCGCCGTCGGCGCCCAGAACCAGCAGAGGCGCCAGAAGCCGCCCATCGCCTCCACCGGCCGCTGCCAGGGCAGGCGGGTGCCAAACAGGGGCAGGTAGACCAGCACGACGCCGATCAGCACGCACCACCACTGGTCCGGCGTCACCTGCCAGGCCAGCGCATCCGAGAGGCCGATGCTGGAGGGCATGAACATTGCGCCATACATGGCGAAGGCGCTGGTCACGTCATGCGCGCGGAAGGAAACCCAGCCGAGGATCACCGCCAGCATCAGCAGCGCATTGCCGAGGATATAGGGCATCGGCCCATTGCCCGCCGCCCGCCAGTAGCGGTGCAGCGCGAGCAAGCCGCCATGCCAGAAGCCCCAGAGGATGAAGGTCCAGTTGGCGCCGTGCCAGAAGCCGCCGATCACCATGGTCATCAGCAGGTTCACATAGGTGCGGACCGGGCCTTTCCGGTTGCCGCCGAGCGAGATGTAGAGGTAGTCGCGCAGGAAGCGGCTCAGCGTCATGTGCCAGCGCTGCCAGAATTCCTGAATGTTCCCGGAGAGATAGGGGTTGTTGAAGTTCTCCGGGAAGCGGAAGGCGCACATCTGCGCGAGGCCGATGGCCATGGCCGAATAGCCCGCGAAGTCGAAGAACAGCTGCAGCGTGTAGCCGACGGCGCCCGCCCAGGCATCGGCCATGGAGGGGTTGGGCAGCGCATAGACCACGTCCACCATCGGCGCGATGGTGTCGGCGATCAGCACCTTCATGCAGAAGCCGATCATGAAGCGCCGCGCCCCCAGGCCGAACTTCTCCCAGGTGTGGATGCGGTATTTCAGGTCATGCTCGATCTCGGCGTAGCGCACGATCGGGCCGGCGATGAGCTGGCTGAAGATGGCCTTGTAGGCGGCATAGGCGACGAAGTTCCGGCTGACCGGCACGTCCTTCCGCCAGACGTCGATCAGGTAGCTGACCGATTGCAGCACATAGAAGCTCAGGCCGATGGGCAGGATGATCTCATGCCAGGGCGTGGGGGTGAGGCCCATCGCCGTCACCACCTGGTTGAAGCTCTGCACGCCGAAATTGGCATATTTGAAATAGGCCAGCACGCCGAGATTGCCGACGAGGCCCACCATCATCCAGCGGAATCGCGCCTCCGATCCATCGCCGGCCGCGTTCACGCGCAGCGCCACGAAGAAGGTGAAGAGCGTGACACCCCCCAGCAGCGCCAGGAAATCCACCCGCCACCAGGCATAGAAGGCCCAGGAGAGGATCAGGATCGTCCAGTTGCGGAAGCGCGCCGGGGTCAGGAAATACAGCGCGAAGAAGAGCGGCAGGAACAGGAACAGGAATTCGAAGGAGGCGAAGATCATGCGCTCACGCCTTTCGGATGCGCCGAGACCGGGCCAGGCCCGGCCGGGCGCGATGGCACGCAAGCGCAGAGCCCATTGAGATCCCCCGATCTGTCCAAAAATGGTGATTCCGCTTACCATCGTGCGAAATGATTCCGCAATGGTCAGCCGGACGCGGCATGGAAATCCGCATCCCGGATGTTCCGGCGGCGGCGCCTGGGCTATAGGCTGGGCCCCAGGCTCAATCTCAAGGCGTGCGCGTGCAGGACCAGATCACCGACCCCGATGCCCTGACCTATATCGCCCGCCGCGGCGTGGCGCCGCAGTGGCGGGTGTTTTTGCGCGCGATGATGGAGACGCTGGAAGGCCATCTGGACCATGGCGCGCGGGAGGGGCTGCTGCGCATGGTGGGCGCCCGGATGGCGGCCCTGATGCCCCTGCCGCCCTGCGCGACGCTGGGCGAGCTGGAAACCCGCATGAATGACACGCTCGCCATCGCCGAGTGGGGTTATGTGCAGCTCAGCCTCGATGTGAACAACCGCACCGTGTTGCTGCGCCATGTGGCGGCACCCCTGGTCGGCACGCATGCGGACCTCACCGGCGGCTGGCTGGGTTCGGTGCTGGAGGGGCTCTACGGCGCCTGGTTCAGCAACCAGCCGGGGGCGGAGCCCGGCATCCATGTGCGCCGCTGGGGCCCGGATGGCGGGGCGATGCTGCTGCGCTACGCGCGAGGGTGATTCACCCGGGGTTGCGCAGGTTTTCGCGCAGCGTCCTGCCCGCATAGTCGCGCCGGAAGATCCCGCGCCGCTGCAATTCCGGCACCACCATGCGCCCGAATTCCTCGAAGGTGCCGGGGAAGACGGTGGGCGGCAGGATGAAGCCGTCGCAGGCGCCGGAGGTGAACCAATCCTCCATCATATCCGCGATCATGCCGGGCGTGCCCGCCACCAGCGCGCGCGGCTGGCGCACCGCCTGGGCGAAGGTGATGCCCTTGGCCTTCGCCACCTGGAGCATGCGGTCCCGGTGGCCCTGCACGCCCTGGTTGGTGTCGCGCGCTTCCATTGCCTCCGGCGTCTCCACCAGGCTGAGATCGGCGGCGACCGACCAGGAGCTGGAGGCGATCACCAGCTCGGGGTCCACCAGCGACTCCAGATGGGCCGCCTTCTCGCGCGCGATGCTCTCCGTCTCGCCCACCACCACCGTCATGGAGGGCAGGACGGCGCATTCATCCGGGTTGCGGCCGATCGCTTCCATCCGGGCGCGGATATCCGTGCGGTAGGCGAGCGAATCGGCCTTCGTGGCCGGCGTCGCGAAGATCATCTCGGCCCAGCGGGCGGCGAAGGCGCGGCCGCGCGGCGAGGCGCCGGCCTGCATGATGCCGGGCCGCACCTGCGGGCTGCGCGGGATGGAAAGCGGGCCCCGCGTGCTGATGTATTTGCCCTCGTAATTCGCGTAGCGCACCTTGGACGGGTCGGCGAAGACGCCGCTTTCGCGGTCCAGCACCAGCGCGTCCTCGTCCCAGCCATGCCACAGCGCGTCGCAGGCCTCCATCACCTCATCGGCCATGTCGTAGCGCTCCTCCTTGGGAGGCAGGCCCGGCATGCCGCAATTCTGCGCCTCGAAATCGCGCCCGGTGGTGACGACGTTCCAGGCCGCGCGGCCCTGGCTCATCAGGTCGAGCGAGCCGAGATAGCGGGCGATGACATAGGGCGCGATGAAGCTGGTGGAGAGCGTGACACCGATGCCCAGATGCTCCGTCACGCGCGCCATCAGGGGCGCGATCACCATCGGGTCCATCAGGCTGAGCTGCCCGCCACGGCCCAGGAAATCGTCGTACTTCCCCTTGTAGAGATCGGGGATGCCGAGGCCGTCGGCGAAGAAGCAGGCATCGAAGCGCGCCGCCTCCAGCACGCGGGCGCAATGCTCCCAACGGCGCGGGTCGAACAGGTCATCCAGCGTGGCCGAGGGGTGGCGCCAGGTGCTGGGGTAGCTGAAATTCGGGCCGGACTTCAGATAGGCCACCAGGTGCATCTTGCGCGCGCTCATGCGACGCGCTCCTCGGAGATGGATCGCAGATCCACCTCGAAGGCGAGGCCGGTGACGGGCGGATGCGCGGGCACCAGCGTCAGCCCGCCCCAGGCCAGCGGCAGGCGGCCGGTGACGATCTCCAGCACCGGCTCCAGCGGATGGATGGTATAGGCCTGGGCGCCGGTCACGCGCGCCCAATCCGCGCCCAGCTCGGCCATGCGGGCGCTGAGTTCGCCCATCACATATTCGGCCTTCACGCGCAGCCCGGCGGGCGAGACATCGGCGCCGCCGACGATGCTTTCCTCGAAGGTCGCGGCCGGGCGGTTCTCGGGCTTGCCGGAGATGAAGAAATCCGTGCCGCCCGCGCCTTCGGTCGGCACTGTGAAGGTGATGGCGAAGAGCACGACCTCGGCCGGCGGCGCCAGGATGGGGGCGAGGTTGCTGCGGCCGATCGGATAGGGCGGCGCCGCGCTGAAGCCCGCGGCGCTGAGCGCCGTGAGATAGCGCAGGTTGAAGGCCATGAAATCCGCGATGTCCAGCGGCAAAGGCGAGCGCAATTCGCAGGCGGCCAGCGCCTCGGGCGGGCGGCCGGCGGCGGCGATGATGGCGCGCGCGGCGGCGAGGCCCTGGGCCAGCGGCAGCGGCTCGCGGAAGCGCACGCGGCGGAGCGCGAAGCCGGGCTCGGCCGCGACGCCGCCCGAGAATTGCCGGCCGGGGACGAAGCGGTAGCCGCCGGGGGCGAAGGGGATGGCGCTGGTCATGCTCAGAAGAACCGCAGGCGCTGGCCGATGCCCTGCGCCTTGGCCTTGCTCCAGATGGCGTGGCCGAGCGCGATGTCGCTCAGCGACAGGCCGCGATGCCAGAGCAGGATCGTCTCCTCGTCACTCTCGCGCCCGGGCTTGAGGCCGGCCACCACCTGGCCGAGTTCGGCATGCAGCGTCTCGGCGGAGAGCTTGCCGGCATCCACATGCTGCCGCATGGCGCCGAGCTTGCCGGAATGCGCCTGGCCCCAATCATCCATCAGCATCTTGTCCATGATGTCGGTCAGGCTGAGTTCCAGCGCGCTCATCGTGCCATAGGGCATGACCAGCGCGCCCTTCTTCACCCATTCCGTCTTGAAGAGCGGCGTCGGCTCGCTGAGCCGCGATGCCTCGACCACGATGTCGGCGCCGCGGATCACGCTCTCCCAATCGGTGCAGCGGGTGATCTTCTTGCCGAGGTCGCGCTCCAGCTTCTGCGCGAAGGCCTCCTGGCTTTCCGGGCGGCGGGAATGCACGCGGATCTCGTCGAAATCGAACAGGCGATCCATCAGCCGGACGTTCCAATAGGCCGTGCCGCGCGCGCCGATATGGCCCAGCACCTTCGAGGATTTCTTCGCGAGATACTTGGCGCCGATGGCGCTCACGGCGCCCGTGCGCATGTCCGTGATATGCGAGGCGTCGAGGATGGCGACGGGCATGCCGTTGGTGGGGTTCAACAGCAGCAGCGTGGCCAGCTCGCTCGGCAGGTTCTGCTTGTAGTTGTCCACGAAGTCGCCCACGACCTTCACGCCGGAGAGGCCGATCTCATCGCCGACATAGCCGCGGAGAACGTTGAAATGCCCATTGGCCACGCCGGGCATGTGGTGCAGCCGCGGGTCCACCACCGCGTGGCCGCGGCCCTGGGCGGCGAGGCTCTTTTCGATGGCGGCGAGGATCTCGTCATCGGTCAGCGCGAGCCGCTCGATGTCGGGGCCGTTGATGAAATCGATATGGACCTGTTCGAAGCCGGCCATCTCTCTCACTCCACCCGGATATTGGCGGCGCGCACGATGCCGCCGAAGAGCGCGCGTTCGCGCGTGACGAGCGTGCCCAGCTGCGCGGGGCCCAGCGTCTCCGGCGTCAGGCCCAGCGCTTCCAGGGCGGCGCGCAGCGTGGGGTCCTGCTGGCCGGCGGCGACATCGGCCGCGATCTTCTCCAGGATCTCGGGCGGCGTGCGGGCCGGCGCGAAGAGCGCGAACCAGGGCACGGCGAGCACGTTGGGCAGCCCGGCCTCGGCCGTGGTCGGCACCTCCGGTAGGGCGGCGCTGCGCCGGGGGGCGGTGACGGCGAGCGCGCGCAGCCGCCCATCGCGGATCAGCGGCAGGGCGCCGGGCTGGTTCTCGAACATCACGTCTATGCGCCCGGCGACGAGGTCCACCAGCGCGGGCGCGCTGCCGCGATAGGGCACATGCGTGCCGGCGATGCCGGCCTCACGCAGGAAGAGCTCGGCCGAGAGATGCACGAGGCTGCCCGCACCCGGCGAGCCGTAGAGGATCGGCCGGTTGGCCGCGCGCATGGCGGCGAGGAATTCCGCGACATTGGTGGCGGCGCTGCTGGCGGGCACCACCATCACATTGGGCAGGCTGCCCAGCATGGCGACGGGCGTCAGGTCATTCTCGATGGAGAAGCCGAGGTTCGGGTAGAGGGACGGGTTCACTGTCATCATGCCGGTCGGCGCCACCAGCAGCGTCAGCCCGTCCGGCGCCGCGCGCGCCACGAATTCCGCGCCGATATTGCCGGCGGCGCCGGTGCGGTTCTCCACCACCACGGATTGCCCCCAGCGCGCTTCCAGGAAGCGCGCGAAGAGCCGCGATGTCGCGTCCAGGCTGGCGCCCGCGGCGAAGGGGGCGACCAGGCGCACCGGGCGCGGCGGGAAGGGCTGCGCCATCGCCGGCAGCGCGGCGAGGGCGGGGAGCGCGAGGACCGCGCGGCGGGCGATGCGTTGCATGGGAAGGATGCTGCGCCATTCCACGCGCGATGCAAGACGATTTCTGGCGCGATCTCGGCCCCCATGCGCCTTCTGCCCGCTTCGCGGGCAGGCTCAGGGCGCCAGCAATTCCCGCGTCTGCGCCACGGCCTCGGCCAGCGTGACACGGCGCGGTGTCACACCCTCCGGCAGGCCGGCCAGCACGCGGGACGGGCAGGCGCGGTCCAGCAGCACGAAGACGCCCTTGTCATCGGCGCGGCGGATGAGGCGGCCAAAGGCCTGGCGCAGCTTGTGCCGCGCATGCGTGTCGTCATAGCCCTGCGGTGCGCCTTCGCTCAGATGCAGGCGGCGCTCGCGGTGCAGGATGGTGCGGCGCGGCCAGGGCACGCGATCGAACACCAGCAGGCGCAGCGCGCGGCCGGGCACGTCCACGCCGTCGCGCATCGCATCCGTGCCGAGCAGGCAGGAATTTTCCTCGGCGCGGAAGATGTCCACCAGCGTGGCATTGTCCATGGCATCCACATGCTGGGCGTAGAGCGGGATGCCCTTCGCCTCCAGCCCGGGCGCGATGCGATGCGCCACCTCCCGCAGGCGGCGGATGGCGGTGAAGAGGCCGAGCGCGCCGCCGCCGGAGGCGAGGAAGAGCTGCTGCATGGCGCTGCCCACGGGGCCCGATTGCCGCGCATCCACATCGGTCACGATGAAGGT
>JAESGX010000451.1_pt1 | contig 15231 bp, 15 predicted proteins | sample 9269801 | NCBI WGS metagenome assembly JAESGX01 (sample SAMN16773122, study PRJNA677054) | algae metagenome | isolation source: Pleurocapsa minor GSE-CHR-MK-17-07R and co-occurring heterotrophs from wet... | place: USA: Lower Calf Creek Falls, Grand Staircase Escalante National Monument, UT ... | reverse complement strand
GGGTCTCCCCGCCTGCGACCAATCATTGGCGGGGTGAACCCCGCCCTACGGAGAAACTGAAATGTCCGTCCTCGTAAACAAATCCACTCGCCTCATCTGCCAGGGCTTCACCGGCAGCCAGGGCACTTTCCATTCCGAACAGGCCATCGCTTATGGCACCAACATGGTCGGCGGCGTGACCCCCGGCAAAGGCGGCACCGAACATCTGGGCCTGCCCGTCTTCGACAGCGTCCATGACGCCGTCGCCAAGACTGATGCCAACGCCACCGTGATCTACGTCCCGCCGCCTTTCGCAGCCGACTCGATCCTTGAGGCGATCGATGCCGAGATCCCGCTGATCGTCTGCATCACCGAAGGCATCCCGGTGCTGGACATGATGAAGGTCAAACGCGCGCTGATCAATTCCAAGTCCCGCCTGATCGGCCCGAATTGCCCCGGCGTGATGACCCCCGGCGAATGCAAGATCGGCATCATGCCGGGCAGCATCTTCTCCAAAGGCTCCGTCGGCGTCGTCTCCCGCTCCGGCACCCTCACCTATGAGGCCGTCAAGCAGACCACCGATGTGGGCCTCGGCCAGACATCCGCCGTCGGCATCGGCGGCGACCCGATCAAAGGGTCCGAACATATCGACATCCTCGAAATGTTCCTCGCCGACCCCGAGACCCATTCGATCATCATGATCGGCGAAATCGGCGGTTCCGCCGAAGAAGAGGCCGCCCAATTCCTGGCTGACGAAAAGAAACGTGGCCGCTGGAAGCCGACCGCGGGCTTTATTGCAGGCCGCACCGCTCCTCCTGGCCGCCGCATGGGCCATGCTGGCGCGATCGTTGCAGGGGGCAAGGGCGACGCCGAGTCCAAGATCGAAGCGATGAAGTCCGCAGGCATCGTCGTCGCCGAAAGCCCCGCCCATCTGGGTGAGGCGGTGATGAAGGCAATCGGCAAGTAAAGGGGCCAACGCGATGGAGGAAACGACGATGGATATCCGCACGAAAACGGTAATCGCCTCTTTCCTGGCCCTGCTCGGCCTGTTGGCCCTCACTGCATGGGCGTCGTTGAACCAAGCTGAACCGAACCGCGCGCTGCAAGGTGCGCTGTTCGGACCTTCCGAATAAGGGCCATCCGCCGCATGGGACCGTCCCAAGCCTTGCGCACATCATTGCGGAACACCTTCCGCTTCTCGGGCCGCGCCACGCGGTCCGAATTCTGGTGGAGCTGGGCCGTCTTTTACGGATTTGCTATGCTCGCCCTTCTGTGGCGCGGCCTTCCTGCCACCGGGCCGCAAACTGACGCCTATCTCACCCTGTTCCTGTTCGCCCTCGCTCTGCCGATGATGTCGGTCGGCACCCGCCGCCTTGCCGATGCCGGGGTCTGGCGCTGGCTCTTTGTGATCACCCTTCTTCTTGGATGGGCGCAGCAGGGTATCTACATGCTGGGGATGCCATCGCTCAGCGATCTTTACGCCATGTCCTTTCAGGCGGAACGAAACGACGTTTCGCTTCCGCTCGGCGGTTACGAAATCAATCATATCCTGCGCGCCCTGCGCGATGACGTGCTGCCCTGGACCGGCCGTATCCTTGCCGCTCTTTGCCTGATCCTCGCTGCGCTCCCGTCCCGTGGGACCGCGCGCCAAACCGTTCTCAATGCCCCCGAGGTGCACCCATGACCGAGCACACGCCCAACGACCAGTTCCACGCCTCCAGCTTTCTGCAAGGCCACAACGCCGATTACATCGACCAGCTTCAGGCCCGTTATGCGGCAGACCCGAACGCCGTCGATGCGCAATGGGCCGAGTTTTTCCGCGCCCTTGGCGACAGCGATCTGGATGCCAAACGTCAGGCCGCCGGTCCGTCATGGGCCCGCGCTGACTGGCCGCCGCAACCCACGGATGACCTGACCGCTGCCCTCACCGGAGAATGGCCCGCCCCCCCAGCACGCGAGGCAAAGGCTGCTGGGCAGAAGATCGTTGAAAAGGCCGCCGAGAAGGGCGTCTCGCTGACCGATGCACAGGTGCAGCGTGCCGTGCTGGATTCCATCCGCGCGCTGATGATCATCCGCGCCTACCGTATCCGGGGCCATCTGGTGGCCGATCTCGATCCGCTGGGGATGCGCGAAAACACCCCGCACCCGGAACTTGACCCCGCCTCCTATGGCTTTGCCGAGTCCGACCTTGATCGCCCGATTTTCATCGACAATGTCCTCGGCCTTGAAATGGCGTCGATGCGCCAGATCGTCGACATCGTCAAACGCACCTATTGCGGCACTTTCGCGCTGCAATACATGCACATCTCCGATCCGGAACAGGCAAGTTGGCTCAAAGAACGGATCGAAGGCTACGGCAAGGAAATCGCCTTCACCCGTGAAGGCCGCCGCGCCATCCTCAACAAGCTGGTCGAGGCCGAGGGGTTCGAGAAATTCCTGCATGTCAAATACATGGGCACCAAACGCTTCGGCCTTGATGGCGGCGAGGCGCTGATCCCCGCGATGGAACAGATCATCAAGCGCGGCGGTGCGCTGGGTGTGAAGGAAATCGTCATCGGCATGCCCCACCGGGGCCGCCTGTCGGTGCTGGCCAATGTGATGGCCAAGCCCTACCGCGCGATCTTCCACGAATTTCAGGGCGGCTCTTACAAGCCCGAAGATGTAGGCGGCTCGGGCGATGTGAAATACCACCTCGGCGCGTCATCCGACCGGACCTTCGATGGCAACACCGTCCACCTGTCGCTGACCGCCAACCCCAGCCACCTTGAGGCGGTCAATCCCGTCGTGCTGGGCAAGGTCCGCGCCAAGCAGGACCAGCTCGGTGATCAGACCGACCGCCACTCCGTCCTTCCGATCCTGCTGCATGGCGACGCGGCCTTTGCCGGTCAGGGTGTCGTGGCCGAATGCTTCGGCCTGTCCGGCCTGCGCGGCCACCGCACGGGCGGCACCATGCATATCGTGGTGAACAACCAGATCGGCTTCACCACCGCGCCGCACTTCTCGCGCTCTTCGCCCTACCCCACCGATATCGCACTGATGGTCGAAGCCCCCATCTTCCACGTCAACGGCGACGATCCCGAGGCCGTGGTCCACGCCGCCCGCGTGGCCACCGAATTCCGCCAGAAATTCCACAAGGACGTTGTGCTGGATATCTTCTGCTACCGCCGCTTCGGTCACAACGAAGGCGATGAGCCGATGTTCACCAACCCGGCCATGTACACCCGCATCAAGCGGCAGAAGACCACGCTGCAACTCTACACCGAACGCCTCGTGAAAGACGGCCTCATCCCCGAGGGCGAGATCGAGGATATGAAAGCCGCCTTCCAGGCCCGCCTGAACGAAGAGTTTGAAATCGGCAAGAATTTCAAACCGAACAAGGCCGATTGGCTCGATGGCCGCTGGTCCGGGCTCGACCGCGAGAAAGAGGAATATCAGGCCGGCCAGACCTCGATCAAACCCGAAACGCTGAAAGACATCGGCGCAGCCCTGACCCGCATCCCCGAAGGGTTTGACATCCACAAGACCGTGGCCCGTCAGCTGGAAGGCAAGGCCAAGATGTTCGAGTCAGGCCATGGCTTCGATTGGGCCACGGCCGAGGCGCTGGCCTTCGGCTCGCTCGCCACCGAAGGCTTCCCCGTCCGCCTGTCGGGTCAGGATTGCACGCGCGGCACGTTCTCGCAGCGCCATTCCGCCTTCATCGATCAGGCGACCGAGGAACGCCACTACCCGCTCAACCACATTCGCGCCGGACAGGCACGGTATGAGGTGATCGATTCCATGCTGTCGGAATACGCAGTCCTCGGGTTCGAATACGGCTACTCCCTCGCCGAACCCAACGCGCTGGTGATGTGGGAGGCGCAGTTCGGCGATTTCGCCAACGGCGCGCAGATCATGTTCGACCAGTTCATCAACTCGGGCGAGGCGAAATGGCTCCGTATGTCCGGCCTCGTCTGCCTTCTGCCGCATGGCTATGAAGGCCAGGGTCCGGAACATTCCTCGGCCCGGCTCGAACGCTTCCTGCAGATGTCGGCCAATGACAACTGGATCGTGGCGAACTGTTCAACCCCGGCCAACTACTTCCACATCCTGCGCCGCCAGATTCACCGCACCTTCCGCAAACCGCTGGTGCTGATGACGCCGAAATCCCTGCTGCGCCACCCGATGTGCATCTCGGACGCCGAAGACTTCACCACCGGCTCCACCTTCCACCGTGTCTTGTGGGACGATGCGCAAAAAGGCCATTCCGACCTGAAGCTGAAGCCCGATGCCAAGATCAAGCGCGTCGTCATCTGCTCGGGCAAGGTCTATTTCGATCTGCTGGCCGAACGCGACAAGCGCGGTCAGGACGACACCTATCTTCTGCGCCTCGAACAGTTCTACCCCTTCCCGGCCATGTCCATGGTCAAGGAACTGGAACGCTTCAAGACGGCCGAAGTGATCTGGTGCCAGGAAGAACCGAAGAACCAGGGGGCCTGGTCCTTTGTCGAACCCAACCTCGAATGGGTGCTGTCCCGCATCGGGGCCAAGCACAAGCGCGCCACTTACGCCGGCCGCACCGCCTCGGCCTCGCCCGCCACCGGCCTCGCCTCGCGGCACAAGGCCGAACAAGAGGCGCTGGTGAACGAAGCGCTCGGCACGACCGCCTGATCCGATCCCGCCCGCGCCACCCCGGCGCGGGCACCCCAGTATTGACCACAGGCGCCCGAAAGCGGCGCGGAGGAACCGAAGATGACCGATGTTATGGTACCCGCCCTTGGCGAAAGCGTGTCCGAGGCAACCGTTTCGACCTGGTTCAAGAAGCCGGGCGATTTCGTAAAGCAGGACGAAATGCTTTGTGAACTGGAAACCGACAAGGTGTCGGTCGAAGTGCCGGCCCCCGTGTCGGGCGTGCTGTCCGAAATCCTCGCCCCCGAAGGCGCGACCGTGGCCGCCAATGCCCGCCTCGCCATCATGACCGAAGGCGCAGCAGCCGCTGCCCCGACCGAGCAGAAACCGAAAACCACCCAGCCCGAAGTGCAGGCTGCCGCCGAAGTCGGCTCCCCCGGTGGTGGGCCGGAGCAGCTCGTCGCCCGCACCGATGTCGAAGACGCCCCCGCCGCGAAGAAAGCCATGGCCGAGGCTGGCCTCACCCGCGATCAGGTACAGGCCACCGGTCGCGATGGCCGCGTGATGAAGGAAGACGTTGCCCGCGCCGTCGCCGCCCCGGCCCCTGTCGTGGCCGCCGCCCCCGCGCCCGCAGCCATGCCCCGCGCGCCCGTCCCCGCCGACGATGCCGCCCGCGAAGAAAGGGTCAAGATGACCCGCCTGCGCCAGACCATCGCCCGCCGCCTGAAAGACGCGCAGAACACCGCCGCGATGCTGACGACCTATAACGAGGTCGACATGTCCGGCATCATGGAACTGCGCAACGAATACAAAGACGCGTTCGAGAAGAAGCACGGCGTCAAGCTGGGCTTCATGTCCTTCTTCGTGAAAGCCTGCACCCATGCCCTGAAAGAGGTGCCCGAGGTCAATTCCGAAATCGACGGCACCGACATCGTCTACAAGAACTACGTCCACATGGGTGTGGCCGTCGGCACCCCCTCCGGCCTCGTCGTCCCCGTGGTGCGCGACGCCGACCAGATGGGTTTCGCCCAGATCGAAAAGAAAATCGCCGAACTTGGCCTGCGCGCCCGTGATGGCAAACTGTCCATGGCCGAAATGCAGGGCGGCTCCTTCACCATCTCCAACGGCGGCGTCTACGGCTCGCTGATGTCCTCGCCCATCCTGAACCCGCCGCAATCGGGCATTCTGGGGATGCACAAGATTCAGGACCGCCCCGTCGTGGTAAACGGCCAGATCGTCATCCGCCCGATGATGTATCTTGCGCTGAGCTACGACCACCGCGTGGTCGACGGCAAAGGCGCCGTGACGTTCCTGGTGCGCGTGAAAGAGGCGCTTGAGGATCCGCGTCGGTTGTTGATGGATTTGTGAGGTTGGAAGGTAAGCGGCAAGATACACGTCTTGAGGCGGAGGGCGCGGAATTCCTCGTCTGCGCCCATCTGCTGATCGAAGGCATTCCCGCTTACAAAACCTACACTCAAATGCCGGGATATGATCTCATAGCTGTAAACCCGGAAGCGGGAACGTCAGCTAGGATTCAGGTGAAAAGCCGCTGGGCATCAGACTCTGACCACGGGTTCCCTTTGAAGAACCTCGACGCAGATTTTGTAGTCTTCGTGCTTTTGAATCGGGGAAACCGGTACCGGACGAAAGAGATCATAAAGCAAGCGCCTGAAATGTTTGTCTTTCCAATTAACGTAGTCGCTGAAGTGCGGCGGGACGATGGATGGAAGAAGGTCATGACTAGGAAGATCCCAGATCGAGATTCCTACCGCGAAAACTGGGAAATCATTCGAAGCTTCTTGGCTAACGATCGGACAGTAGCCCCATGACCCCCGAACTCACCGCCCTCGCCCTCGCAGGCCTCCTCCAGATGGTGCAATTCGTCCTCTTCGCCGTCCCCGCGAACATGGAACTTGGCACCGGCTACACCAGCAGCGCCCGCGACCGCCCGCCGTCGCAGCCCATGTCGCCGCGCACAGCCCGCCTGCAACGGGCGATGAACAACCATTTCGAAGGGCTGATCCTCTTCACCCTCGCCGTCGTGGTCGTCACGCTCGGCAATCAGTCCACCACCCTCACCCAAGCCTGCGCCTTCGCCTATCTCGGCGCACGCATCCTCTACATCCCGGCCTATGCCTTTGGCTGGCGTCCGTGGCGCTCGGCCATCTGGTTCGTGGGCTTTGCGGCCACGCTGATCATGATGCTGGCCGCCTTGATCTGACACATTCGTATGCACAGCGTATGCACAGCCATCTGCACTGCACGTCTGCACCAGCAGCGGCACAGCCCAAATGGCCCCGAACAGAAGGAAACGACCCATGGCAGAGTTTGACGCAATCATCATCGGCGGCGGCCCCGGCGGCTATGTCTGCGCCATCCGGGCCGCGCAACTGGGCCTCAAGGTCGCCGTGGTCGAAGGGCGCGAGACGCTGGGCGGCACCTGCCTGAACGTGGGCTGCATCCCCTCCAAGGCGCTTTTGAACGCCACCCACCACCTGCACGAAGCCCATGAAAACTTTGAAAAAATGGGGCTGATGGGCGCCGCGCCAAAGGTCGATTGGGCCAAGATGCTGGGCTACAAGGATGATGTGATCGGCCAGAACACCAAGGGCATCGAGTTTCTGTTCAAGAAGAACAAGGTCACCTGGATCAAGGGCTGGGCCAGCATCCCCGCCCCCGGTCAGGTCAAGGTGGGCGAAGACACGCACACGGCAAAAAACATCGTGATTGCAACGGGTTCCGAATCCTCCCCCCTGAACGGCGTGACCATTGATGAGCAGGTGATCGTCACCTCCACCGGCGCGCTGACCCTGAAATCGATCCCGAAAAAGCTGGTCGTCATCGGCGCAGGCGTGATCGGCCTCGAAATGGGCTCGGTCTATGCCCGCCTCGGCTCCGAGGTGACGGTCATCGAATACCTCGACGCCATCACCCCCGGCATGGATGCAGAAGTCGCCAAATCCTTCCAGCGCATCCTGCAAAAACAAGGGCTTAAGTTCATCCTCGGTGCCGCCGTGCAGGGCGTGGACAAGGGCAAGAAAGGCGCCACCGTCCGCTACAAACTCCGCAAGGATGACAGCGAGGCCAGCCTTGACGCCGACACCGTCCTCGTCGCCACCGGCCGCCGCCCCTATGTCGCGGGCCTCGGTCTCGATACCCTGGGCGTTGAGATGCTGCCGCGCGGGCAGGTCAAGACCGACGCGCATTTCTCCACCAATATTAAAGGCCTATACGCCATCGGCGATGCCATCACCGGCCCGATGCTGGCCCATAAGGCCGAAGACGAAGGCATGGCGCTGGCCGAAATCCTCGCCGGAAAATCGGGCCATGTGAACTACAACGTCATCCCCGGCGTGATCTACACCACCCCCGAAGTCGCCTCCGTCGGCCAGACCGAGGAACAGTTGAAAACCGAAGGCCGCGCCTACAAAGTCGGCAAGTTTTCCTTCATGGGCAACGGCCGCGCCAAGGCCGTGTTCCAGGGTGACGGGTTCGTAAAGATCCTCGCCGACAAGGCCACCGACCGCATCCTCGGCGCGCATATCATCGGGCCGATGGCGGGCGACCTGATTCATGAAATTTGTGTTGCGATGGAGTTCGGTGCCTCGGCCCAAGACCTCGCCCTCACCTGCCACGCCCACCCAACCTTTAGCGAAGCCGTGCGCGAGGCCGCACTCGCCTGCGGCGACGGCCCGATCCACGCCTAGATCAAGCACAGCCAAGCCCCCTTCATCTTGGCTCAAATACCCATTTCCCCGGCGGCCAGCCCAAGCCTTCGCCGGGGGTTTCGCGATGCAGGGGCGCGCGGGGGGACAGACGTCCCTCCGCGCGCGCCTCACCGCAAGGACCGCCGCCGCAGCGCATCCCCAAGCGCGGCCAGCACACAAACTGCCGCCAACACGGCACAGGCCGCAAAGCCAAGCCGCGCTTCCACTGCTCCAAAGACCGGCGTGGCCACGAACATCGCCAGATAGGTCACGCCCGAATTCAACCCAAGCACCGCCCCCCGACGTGCTGCATCCAGCCCCGCCAACCGCCCGACGATCAGGTTCAGCCCAAGATGGTTGATCATCCCCCAAGGCAGGCAGGCCGCTACCAGACCCCATCCCGACCCCGCCACCGCCGCGATCCCCAGATAGAGCACCACCAACGCCCCAAACACAAACGGCGCCACCACCCGCGCGCCAAAGCGGTCAATCCACGGATCCCCCAGCGCCGCCGCGCCAAAGCCGATCCCATAGACCAGTGGCACCGCCCCCACCATCCAGACCGGCCAGCCCAGCCCCGCCTGCAGATGCGGCGCGACATAGGCATAAAGCCCATAGAACGCTGCCATATAGCCCCCGGCCACCAGCAGCGCAGGCCCGATCCCCGGCACCCGCAAAGCGGACCACGGGCTTCCCCCCTGCGCCGCACGCACTGCCCCCATCCGGGGTGACAATACCAACGCCAACAGCACCAAGCCGCCTAGAACAGCTAGTGACCCATGCACCGCCCGCCAGCCCGCCACTTCGGCAATCAGCGCGGCGGCTGACGCGCCAAAAACCAGCGACAGCGTCCACCCCATCAGCACGCGGCCCAGATAGGTGCTCTCACGCCCCTTGGGCGCGATCTCCGCCGCCAGCCCATAGGTCGCGGGCAGCGCCACGCCGGACCCGACTCCCGCCACCGCCTGCGCCAACCACAGCACCCCCAGCGACGGCGCCAGCGCCGTCCCCGCCATGCCCAGCACCAGCACCGCCAGCGCCAGCCCCAGCGAACGCGACAACCCGATCCGGTCCGCCCAGGGCGCAACTCCCACCGCCGACGCCGCCGTTCCGGCGCCGAACAACGACGCCGCGATCAGCACCTCCTGTGCCGATGCTTCACCAAACCCCCGCCCCACCTCCAGCGCGATGGGCGACAGCGCCAATGAGTTCGACCCCACCAACGAAACCGCCGCTGTCAGCAGCACCAAAGGGGACAGTCGGATCAAATCATCACCCGGCCAGATGCCGCAGGCCCTGCGTCACATCCGTGCGCACCGCCAGCCGCAGACCCGGCTCATCCCCCGCCTTCAGCGCGGCAAGGATCATGCGGTGATGCTGCGGCGGTTCCTTGCGGCGCAGCTTGGAATAGAGCGCCCGCATGGTGGGCCCCAGTTGCAGCCAGACGGTTTCGCAAATGGCCAGCATCGCCGGGGCCTGCGCGCGCAGGTAAAGCGTGCGGTGAAACTCCAGATTGGTGCGCACATAGGCCACCGCGTCCTGCTTCACCACCGCCTCGGCATTCAGTGCGTTGATTGCCGCCAACCGCTCGATCAGCGCGAAATGCGCCCGCGGCAGCGCCCGCGCTGCCATCTCGGGTTCAAGCATGGCCCGGATCGCTGCCAGTTCCTCGATCCGCTCCGGCGTCAGCTCTGGTGTGGAAATGCGCCCGCTGGAGGACAGCGTAAACGCCCCCTCCGCCACCAGCCGCCGCACCGCCTCACGCGCGGGGGTCATGCTCACCCCGAACTGCTTGCCAAGCCCCCGCAACGTCATCGCCTGCCCCGGCGGCAACTCGCCGTGCATCACCTGCTGGCGCAGGCTGCGATACAGGCGCTCATGCGCGGCGGCGTTGGGGTCAGTCTGGCGCGGGGTGATCGGCATGATGCGCAGCCAAGCACCGCCAGCGGGGGAAAATCAATCCCCGAAACGGTATTGATGCAGCGCCTGCCCTTCGGCATGCAGCCAGTTGCGCTGCACCTGCCAGCCGGGATAAAGCCGGTCCACCACGGCCCAATAGGCGGAGGAATGGTTCATCTCCTGCATATGAGCCACCTCATGGGCGGCCACGTAATCCAACACCGACGCAGGCGCCATGATCAGCCGCCAAGAATACATCAGCGCCCCGTCCTGCGCGCAGGATCCCCAGCGTGACCGCGTATCGCGCAAGGTGACCCGCTCCACCCGCCGCCCGATCATCGCGGCATAGCGGTCTGATGCCGCCACCAGCCGCTCCCGCGCCAATGCCCGCAGAAAGGCCCCCGCCCGCGTGCCTGCCTGCGCCGGATCTCCGGGGATCAGCAGCGAATCGCCCTCCACCCGCACGGCACGCCCGGCGCCCTGCTCCAGCCGCAGCATCCGCCCCTCCACCGGCAGCACTGACCCAAGGCCAACCCCGGCCCGCTGCGGCATGTCGGCCAGCGTCTCACGGATCCACCCCTCCTGCGCGCGGGCAAAGGCCATCGCCTCGGCCTCACGCGCACGGGCCGGCAGCGACAGCGTCACCCGCCCGTCAAGCCGCGACACACGCAGCGAAAACCGCCGCGCGCGGGCCGAACGCTTCAGCACGATCTCAACCGGGGGTGAACCGGGAAGCAGGGGCATTGCGCATCCTCTTGATTTCCACGCACAGGATAGCCACTTGCACCCCAAGGGCAACAGGGCCAACCCGCCGCGAAAGCCTTTGACACCCGCCTTGCCTTGTGGCAAGCGACCACGACTCTGGACATTCCAGCCCAACGACAGCCAGCCTGAACAAGGGGACCACCATGCCCAATCCTGAATGGGGCACGAAGCGCATTTGCCCGACCACCGGCAAGCGCTTTTACGACCTGAACCGTTCGCCCATCGTTTCGCCCTATACCGGTGAAGTCGTCGACATCGAATCCGCCCGTCGCAAGATGGCCGCCGCTGTCATCAGCCGCGCCGTTCCGGAAAAGGACGATGACGTTCTCGTCGACGATCTGGAAGCCGATGACGAACTGCTCGAAACCGGCGTCGCCGATGATACCGAGCTGGACGATGATCTGCTCGAAGATGATGCCGATGACAACGTCTCGCTCGACGATCTGGCCGATGTGGCCGGCGACGAGGAAGAGGTTTAAGGCCAGGCTGTCGGCCGTTGCAGGGCGCGGAAATCGGGTGCTTTTTTCACTTGCACCCCACCGCGCCCTCTACTAGACAGCGCCCAACGAGGCGGCAACGCCTCGCCCATCGAAGCCGCAACGCTTCGACCTCCGGTGGGGTCATAGCTCAGATGGGAGAGCGCTTGAATGGCATTCAAGAGGTCGGGAGTTCGATCCTCCCTGGCTCCACCAATTTAAGTTATAATATTCAAGTATTTAGGATGCCGCGAAACGAGTGGTGCCTTGCTGGCTTTCGTGGAGTCATCACCGAGTCATCACCCGGCCCTACCGCGCAAGATGCGGATCTGCGAAAAATCCCTGGCTTGGGCCAAGCTTACCGACTGACCCCCGCCTTGATACCGAACTTCACTATAGGCGGTCTCCATGACTTACTGATTGACCGTGTCCGCTCTTGCGACGTCACTTCTGGTCGGATGGCAAAGAAGCGGACAATTTGTTCGGACGCCATCTGTGCAGAATTGGCGCATTTGCCAACGCGTTGCCTAAACGCATTCACCTGAGCGGGGGCACTTGGCGCTCTGTAACGCCCTTTGCCTCAAGCCTTGCCCAGAGCCGTCCCTGAAAAAGCATCCAACTTTCTGTTTAAGTTTGAAATTTATCCGAAGAACTCGGCATAACATACTCCCACTTGTACCCCCAATCGACTTCTGGTGCCGTTTCATGCCGGAATCTGAGAGCGCGGAGCGTTCAAAACACGGTTCACCGCTCCGACACTACCATACGTATGACTGCAGTTCTCAAGTGCCAAGGTGTGCGATCTGATCAGGGACCCCTAAAGCTCCGGTCACCTTCTGGAGATAATCCTCGAAATCTTCGGATCGGCGCGGAGCAGGTTGTTGGGAATCGAGATCTGAGTGTGAATTTGCTTCAGGTTCAGGCACGTTTAGCTTGCCCGACCCCATCGCAGCAGCCAAACTCAGTCCGTTGGGGGGACTTGCGCAATACTCAAATGCAGGTTCTGCGCCCCACTGAACAGCCAACTTCCAGAAAACCCCCATGTGAACTGACCCAGATCAAGGCGCCCACCATCAGTTTATGCGCAAAAGCGCAAAAGCCGAGGTGACACAATGATTCTCGCAGTTCTTTCCGCACTCGCCGAACCGACCCGACTGGCCGCAATGCGGATCCTGCACGATAGGGGCGAGCACTGCGTCTGCGAACTGATGCGCCACCTTGATGCGACGCAAAGCCGGATGTCGCGGCACATGCAGGTGTTGAAGCAGGCGGGTCTTGTGATGGACCGTCGCGATGCGCAATGGGTGCGCTACCGGATCAGGCCCGACCTGCCACCACACCTGTGCGCGCTGCTGGCGGCGGCCTTGGTCGACGAGGTGATGGCGTGAACGTCTTCACCTGGATGAACGACCAACTTCTGCGGATGCAGTGGCTGTCCGACCTGGTGACGGTCGGGGTGCAGGCCGTGGGTCTTGACCCGGCATCACGCATTGGCGGGTCGGTGCAGTTCTTCGTCTACGACGTGATCAAGATCTTCATCCTGCTGTCCGTCCTGATCTTCGCCATCTCTTACGTCCAAAGCTATTTCCCGCCCGAACGCACACGCCGCATTCTTGGCGGCCGGTCGGGCATCGGGGCGAATATCCTCGGGGCGCTTTTGGGCACGATCACGCCCTTCTGCTCCTGCTCTTCCATCCCGCTGTTCATCGGCTTTACCGCTGCGGGCCTGCCGCTGGGGGTGACGTTCTCCTTCCTGATCTCCTCGCCGCTGGTGGACATGGCTTCGGTCATCCTGCTGGCCTCGATATTCAGCTGGCCCATCGCTTTGGCCTATGTCGGCGTCGGGCTCATGGTGGCCATCATCGGCGGCACGATCATCGGCAAGTTGGGAATGGAAGATCAGGTTGCAGGGTTCGTGCGCAACGTGCCGGTCACGGATGCGGATGAAACCTTGACCCGTTCGGAACGTGTAACCTTCGCCCGCGATCAGGTGCTGGAGATTGTGCGCAAGGTCTGGCCCTATGTCCTGATCGGGGTCGGCATCGGCGCTGTCATCCACAATTGGGTGCCGGCCGAGATGATCTCTGCCCTGTTGGGACAGGACAAGTGGTGGGCGGTTCCGGTCGCCACGCTGGTGGGCATTCCGATGTACGCCGACATCTTCGGTACCCTGCCGATCGCCGAGGCGCTGGTGGGGAAGGGCGTGGGTCTTGGCACCGTTCTGGCCTTCATGATGGCGGTCACTGCGCTGTCGTTGCCCTCGCTCATCATGCTCAAACGCGTGGTCAAGCTGCCGCTACTGGCCACCTTCACCGGTGTTGTGACGGTGGGCATCCTGACCATCGGCTTCACCTTCAACGCCATCACCAACTGGTTCATCTGAAAGGACAGATCATGATCATCAAGATCCTCGGCTCGGGCTGCAAGAAATGCGTGACACTGGGCGAAAATGCCAAGGCGGCGGCGGATGCGGCGGGCAAGGAGGCCGAGATCATCAAGGTCACCGACTTTGCCGAAATCGCTGCATATGGCGTGATGTCCACCCCCGGACTGGTGGTGGATGAAAAGGTGCTGTCCGCAGGCAAGGTGCTGACCGCCGAAGAAATCGGTCGCCTGCTGTGACCGAATACCGCGTTCATGCCCGCCACATCGACAGCCACGGTAGCCTTGCCGTGGCGAAAGAGGCTGAGGTGATGCTGGACACCGACATGGCTGGGCGCCGCGATGCGATGAATCCAGTGGAACTGCTGCTGTCGGCCCTGGCCGCCTGCATGCTGAAAGGGATTGAGCGGGTGACGCCAATGCTGGCCTTTCAGATCGAGGGGGCAGAGGTCGCGCTGGAGGCTATCCGTCAGGACGCCCCGCCCAAGCTGACGCTGATTCGCTATCAGATCACTGTGGACAGCGCCGAGACGGATCAGAGGCTGGATCTTCTGCACCGCAACATCTTGAAATACGGCACAATCTCGAACACGCTGTCGGGCGCTGTGCCGCTGGAAGGCACTCTGCGCCGCAAGAGCTGACTGACCAGAGGAATGCAAGAAGCAATGCCATGGGCAAAGATCATCTTCGCGGGGGCTGCTGTCGGCCTTGTGGGCGGACTGATCGGCCTTGGCGGGGCCGAGTTTCGCCTGCCTTTGCTGATCGGCCTCTTTGGCTTTGCGGCCCTTGAGGCGGTGATCCTGAACAAGGCGACCAGCCTGATCGTGGTTGCCACGGCGCTGCCGTTCAGGTCGGCCGCCGTCCCGCTGGAAGAGGTGTTCGCCCAGTGGCCGATCATCTTGAACCTCTTGGCCGGAAGCCTGCTTGGCGCCTGGCTTGGGGCGGGATGGGCGGTGAGAATGAAATCCCGCTCCCTCTACCGCGTGCTGGCAGCACTTCTAGTGGGGATCGCGGTGGTGCTGGCCATCAGCCATGGCACCGCCCTGTCGGCAAGCGCCTTGCTTACCGGCTGGGCGCAGATACTGGCAGGGCTAGTGGCCGGTTTTGGCATCGGGATTGTCGCCGCATTGATGGGGGTGGCTGGGGGCGAGCTTTTGATCCCGACACTGGTAATCCTGTTCGGCGTGGATCTGAAGCTGGCGGGCAGCCTGTCGCTAGCGATCAGTTTGCCGACAATGCTGGTGGGCTTTGCGCGGTATAGCCTCGATGACAGCTTTTCCGTGCTGGCCCGCAACCGAGGCTTCGTGGTCCTGATGGCTGTCGGGTCGGTGATCGGGGTCGCGGTGGGCGGCCAGCTTCTGGGCATCGTGCCAGAGGCGATCCTGCTCCCGGTTCTGGTCGCGATCCTGCTGGTGTCG
>JAESGX010000449.1_pt1 | contig 15249 bp, 14 predicted proteins | sample 9269801 | NCBI WGS metagenome assembly JAESGX01 (sample SAMN16773122, study PRJNA677054) | algae metagenome | isolation source: Pleurocapsa minor GSE-CHR-MK-17-07R and co-occurring heterotrophs from wet... | place: USA: Lower Calf Creek Falls, Grand Staircase Escalante National Monument, UT ... | reverse complement strand
ATAGGAGATCCTGGCCGAGCAGCGCCGCCAGGCCCGCATCGACATGGCCGCCGCCCATCGCCTGGCCGTGATGCACGACTACCACGAGGCGATCGACAACCACTTCACCCTGATGGTGCCCGGCCGCCCCGGCCGCTTCTACCTGAACGCCTTCGGGCTGCATTGGTCGGAAGTCACCGCCAGCAACCTCATCGAGGTGGGCTTCGACGGCACGGTGCTGGAAGGCACCGGCCCCGCCGACCGCACCGCCATCTGCATCCATGCCCCCATCCATGCGATGAACGGCGCCGAATGCGTGCTGCACACCCACATGCCCTACGTCACCGCCCTCTCGCAGCTCGAGGACATGACGGTCGAGATGACGGGCCAGAACGCGCTGCAATTCCACGACCGCATCGCCTATGACTACGACTACAACGGCTTCGCGCTGGAGCATGCGGAGGGTGAGCGCATGGCGGCCCTCATGCAGGGCAAGCCCATCCTCATGCTCGCCAACCACGGCGTGATCGTCACCGGCAAGTCGGTGGCGCAGGCTTATCACCGCCTCTATTTCCTGGAGCGCGCCGCCCGCACGCAGCTGTTCTCCATGTGGACCAACGCGCGCCGCCGCTTCGTGAAATCCGAGGTGCTGGAGAAGATGAAGGCCCAGGCCGCCTGGCAGGACCCGACGCACAGCATGTCGGGCCCCGAATACCATTTCGCCGCGCTCAAGCGCGTGCTCGACCGCACCGATCCCGGCTACGCCGACTGAGCACCGCTTTGCGCTCTCGCCAGGGCGCGCCATATGGAGGGCATGAGCTCACCCGCCCTCGTCTGGTTCCGACAGGATCTCCGCCTCGCCGACAATCCCGCCCTCGCGGCGCTGGAGGGCCGGCCGGCCCTGCTCGTCTATGTCTTGGATGACGAAGCGGCCGGGGCGTGGGCACATGGCGGGGCGCAGCGCTGGTGGCTGCACCATTCGCTGGCCTCCCTCGCGGCTGATCTCGGCGCGCGCGGCGCCAGCCTGCATCTGGCGCGCGGCCCCGCCGCCCGCATCATCCCCGAGCTCGCCGCCGCCATCGGTGCCGGCGAGGTGATTGCCGGACGCCTCTACGAGCCCTGGGCCCGCAAGCGGGACGCCGCCATCGCCGACACGCTGCAGGCCCAGGGCCGCAAGCTCACCCTGCACAGCTCCAGCCTGCTGCACGAGCCGCACCGCATCCGCACGGGCACGGGCAAGCCTTATTCGGTCTATACCCCCTTCTCCCGCGCGCTCTTCGCCCTGGGCGAGCCGCCGCCGCCCTTGCCCACGCCCGCGGTGATCGAGGCCATCGCGCATCCCGGGCTCGCGCTCGACGCCCTGGAATTGCTGCCGAAGCGCGACTGGGCGCGCGACTTCCCGCAGCACTGGCAGCCCGGCGAGGCCGGGGCCGCCGCGCGGATCAACGCCTTTACCGCGATGACGCGCTACGACGCCACGCGCAACCTGCCGGGCATCCCCGGCACCTCCGGCCTGAGCCCGCACCTGCGCTTCGGCGAGATCAGCCCGCGCCAGATCTGGCATGCGGCACGGGATGCCGGGGTCACCGGCGATGCGACCTTCCTGAAGGAAATCCTCTGGCGCGAATTCGCCTATCATCTGCTCTGGCACCGGCCCGAACTGCCCGAGGCGCCCTTGCAGGAGGGCTTCGCGAACTTCCCCTGGCAGCCCGACGACAAGCTCCTGCGCGCCTGGCAGCGGGGCCAGACCGGCTATCCCATCGTGGATGCGGGCATGCGGCAGCTCTGGCGCAGCGGCTGGATGCACAACCGCGTGCGGATGATCACCGCCTCCTTCCTCGTGAAGCACCTGCTGCAACCCTGGCAGGCCGGCGAGGCCTGGTTCTGGGACACGCTGGTGGATGGCGACCTCGCCTCCAACGCCGCGTCCTGGCAATGGGTCGCGGGCTGCGGCGCGGATGCAGCGCCCTATTTCCGCATCTTCGCCCCCGTCCTCCAGGGCGAGAAATTCGACGCCGACGGCGCCTATGTGCGCCGCTGGGTGCCCGAGCTCGCCCCCCTGCCGGACAAGTTCCTCCACAAGCCCTGGGAAGCGCCCGAGATCATCCTGCGCGGCGCGGGCATCCGCCTCGGCGTGGATTACCCACGCCCCGTGATGGACCACGCGCAGGGTCGCGCGCGCGCGCTCGCCGCCTATGCCGAGATGCGCGGTGCGGCGGCATGAGGACCGACCCGGCCAGCCTGCGCGCCCGCGGCTTCTCCGGGCTGCGCGTGGTGGGCGACGTGCATGGCGAGCCCGGCGCCCTCGCCACCGCCATTGCGGGTGCGGCGGAGGCCGGGCTGTTTCTCCTGCAACTGGGTGACCTCACCGACTACGGCTCGGACTCGCCCGAGGTGCTGCGCCTGGTCTTCAACCTGCTGGATGACGAGGCGGGGCTCTTCATCCTCGGCAATCACGACCATAAGCTGCGCCGCGCGCTCACCGGCGCCCGCGTTCGCAGCCCGGCCGAGGCCACGCCCCGCACGCTGGAACAATTGCACGCGGCGGCCGATGGTCCGGCGCTGGCCAGCCGCGCCGTGACCGAAATCGCCGATGCGCCGGCCTGGTGGCGGCTTGGCCCCATGCTCTTCGTCCATGCCGCCTTCCATCCGGGAATGCTGCTGCAGGCGCCCCCGCGCGAGGCGGGCGCGCGCAAGCCCGATGCGATCACCTCCCGCGCGCTGTTTGGCCAGGTGACCGGCGGCACCACGCAGGAGGGCTTCCCCGAGCGGGTGCTGCATTGGGTGGATTCCATCCCCGCCGGCCTCACCGTCTATGTCGGGCATGACCAGCGCTCGCGCGATGGCCGCCCCTGGGAGACGCGGGGGCGGGGCGGCGGGCGGGCCATCTTCATGGATACCGGCTCCGGCAAGGGGGGCCACCTGTCCTGGGTTGATCTGCCCCTGCCCGATCAGCGCGCGATGGCGCACGGCACCTCGGCCAACGCCTGAGCCGCGCCCATGACGCGCGCAGGTCGCGCGCCGGCGGGTCAGACGGTTTATTGGCTCACGCCCCCCCAAACCCTGTACTGCCAAGCTCAGGCTGGATAATGACGATCCCATGATTTGGACCGTTAGGCGCGGGGATTGATTGTGTCGCCGCAAACACAGCTGAGCGAAACGTGAATTTCGCTCTTTAAATGCAAACTCGATCCCGATACTGTTGGGCCAGGGAAATCAAATCTTCGAAGAAAGACGCCGCCATGCTCGACACCGTTGGGTCGGTTACGACGACGTCCCACACCAGCATGCCGGCCGCGCCGCGCCCCGGCTTCATGTTCGCCACCGGCATCGAGAACAGCGCCCCCACCATCGATGGCGGGCGCATCCGTCGCGATCAACTGGCCGAATGCGGGCATTACGAACGCTGGCAGGAGGATTTCGCCCTCGTGCGCGAGATCGGTTGCGGATACCTGCGCTACGGCCCGCAGCTGCACCGCACCCTTCTGGGCGCCGGCCGCCATGACTGGAGCTTCGCGGATGAGAGTTTTGCCGCGCTCCGCCGCCAGGGCACGGTGCCCATCGTGGATCTCTGCCATTTCGGCCTGCCCGACTGGATCGGGGACTTCCAGAACCCGGATTTTCCGGAGCTCTTTGGCGCCTATGCCGCCGCCTTCGCCCGCCGCTTTCCCTGGGTGCAACTCTACACCCCCGTGAACGAGATGTTCATCACCGCGGTCTTCTCCGCCAAATACGGCTGGTGGAACGAGCAGGCGCGCGACGACCGGTCCTATGTCACCGCCATCAAGCACATCGTCCGCGCCAATGTGCTGGCCATGCATGCCATCCTCGAGGTTCGGCCCGACGCGCTGTTCATCCAATCCGAATCGACCGAGCATTTCCACCCGCAATGCCCGCGTGCCCGGCACCATGCCGATTTCCGCAATGGCGAGCGCTTCCTCACGCTGGACCTGAACTACGGCTTGCGCGTGGACAGCGCGATGTATGAGTTCCTGCTCGACAATGGCATGACGCGCGAGGAATACCGCTTCTTCATGTCCCAGGACCTGCGTCGCCATTGCATCATGGGCAATGACTGGTACGCGACCAACGAGCACGTCATCGCCGGCGATGGGCAAAGCCGCTGGGCGGGCGAGGTCTTCGGCTACGGCCCGGTCACGCGCCTCTACCACGACCGCTACCGCCTGCCGGTCATGCACACGGAAACGAACTGCGACGAAGGCCCCGCCGGCGACGAGGCCGAGCACTGGCTGTGGAAGCAATGGGCCGGCGTGATGCGGCTCCGCGAGGAAGGCGTGCCGATGCTCGGCTTCACCTGGTACTCGCTGACGGACCAGATCGACTGGGACGTCGCCCTGCGCGAACAGCGGGGACGGGTGAACCCGCGCGGCCTCTTCGACCTCGACCGGCGGCCGCGCGCCGCCGGCCGCGCCTATGCCGAGCTGATCAGGACCTGGTCCGACGTGTTGTCGCGGCAGGGATCCTGCCTGCACCCGGTGCTGGCGCCGCTGCACTGAGCGGCGGGCCAGTCACACCCCCACGATCGAAGCCGCCTCAGCCACGCCCCCAGATGGCGGGGTTGGCCAGCAGTTCCGCGCATTTCGTGGCGATGGCGTCGAGCAGCGCGGCCCCCTTCTCCGGGCTCGCCTTGCGGGCATCACCCACCACGCCGGTCGACGTGATCTCCTTGAAGCTGCGCCGCATGAGCAGCCCGGCCGGCTGGCCCGGTGCGCGCGAGGAGGAAGGCCCATGCGCCTCGGCCAGGCGATCCGGCCGGACGCCCTCCGGCAGCAGGTTCCATACCATGGAGGTCTCGGCCTCGCAGGCATGCATCAGGGTGGGCTGGTCTTCCAGCAGCGGCGCGATCACCTCGGGCACCATGTGCCAGTAGGTGCCGCCACCCACGCGAATGCCGAACTCCACCGCGAGGTCGGTGGCGGCCGTGCCGATCGCCTCGGCATTGCCGCCATGGCCATTCATCAGGAACACGCGCTTGAAGCCATGCCGCGCGGCGGATTTCACGACATGGCGGAGCACGGCCTGGAAGGTCGCGCTGTCCAGCGTCACGGTGCCGCCGAAGGCCATGTGATGCTCGGCCAGGCCATGCCAGACCACGGGGGTCACCAGGGCGCGATGCCCGGCCTCAACCAGCTTCCGCGCCGTCTCGAGCGCGACATTGCCGCCCAGGATGATGTCCGTGCCGGTGACCAGCGCCGGGCCGTGTTGCTCCAGCGAGGCGACGGGCACGATCAGCAGTGCATCCGCCGCCGCCTCGGCCTGCACCTCGGCGGCGGTGAGCTTCATCCATTCCAGTGAGCGGGCCATGGGCGTTCCTGTCGGTTGGGGTGGCCGCAGCATCCTGCCGCCCCGCCCCTTCCGTCAAACCCCCGGCGGTCTACTCGGCAACGGCGCCCGACGCCTCGACCAGCTCGCGCCAGATCGGCACCTGCGCGCGCCAGAACTCGCCGAAGGCGGCGGGCGAGGCGTCGGGCATGGGCTGCACGGTGAGGCCCAAGAGGCGCGTGCGCACCTCCTCCATCGCCAGCACACGGCCGATCGCGCCATGCATGGTGGCGATGGCGGCATCCGGCGTGCCGGTCGCGGCCACCACGCACCACCAGTTGAGCGCATCGATGCCCGAGCCCGGCAGCAATTCGCCCATGCTCGGCACATTCGCGATCTCGGGCACGTAGTCCACGCGGGCCTGGCTGCCCACGGCCAGGGCGCGGAAGCGGCCCTCGCGAACATGCGGCAGCAGCGCCGGCATCACGTCGAACATCATGTCGATGTTGCCGGAGATGAGGTCCTGGATGGCGGGGCCGCCGCCGCGATAGGGCACATGCGTCATGTCGGCATTGGTCTGGCGCTTCACCCGCTCGAAGAAAAGGTGGCTGATCGTGCCGGTGCCGCTGCTGCCCATGGTGACGCGGCCCGGGTTGCGGCGCGCGAATTCGATCTGCTCCTGGAAGGTGCGCCAGGGGCGCTGGGCATTCACCACCCACAGCAGCGTGCCGATGCCCACGCGGCTGACGGGCGCGAAGTCGCGCTGCGGCACGAAGGGCATGCGGTTGCCATAGAGATAGACATTGGCCGTCAGCACATTGGCCGAGGTGAGCAGCCAGGTATGGCCATCCTTCTCCGCCTGGATCACCGATTGCGCGCCGATATTGCCGCCGGCGCCCGGGCGGTTCTCGACCACCACGGTCTGGCCCAGGATGGGCTGCAGCCGCTCGGCCATCAGGCGGGCGATGATGTCATTGGCGCCGCCCGGTGCGATGGGAACGACGAGGCGGACGGTGCGGCTCGGCATCCAGGCCTGGGCGATGGCCGGCGCCGCAAGGAGGGGGGCGGCGAGCCCACCCAGGATCAGGCTTCGGCGTGGCGTGTTCGGCATCTGCGGGGCTCTCCTGCGTTGCGCCTCTTCAACCGCGCGGGGGGACGCAGGTCAAGGCAAGGATGACGTCTTGTCCAGGAATTTGCCGGCCTCGGCCCGCATCGCGGCGAGCTTCTCGGGCGCCATCTTCCGCAAACCATTCAGCGGCATGGCCATGCGCGGATTTGATGCGAAATCCTCGGCGTGGCGCGCGATGAAGTCCCAGTAGAGGAAGTTGAAGGGGCATGCGCCCTCACCCGTCGCGCGCTTCACATCGAAGCGGCAGCGGCCGCAGTGATTGCCCATCCGGTTGATGTAGGCGCCGCTCGCCGCGTAGGGCTTGCTGGCCATCACGCCGCCATCGGCATGCAGCGCCATGCCATGGGTGTTGGGCAGTTCCACCCACTCGAAGGCGTCGGCATAGACGGCGAGATACCATTCCTGCACCTGGAGCGGATCGATCCCCGCCAGCAGCGCGAAATTGCCCGTGATCATCAGCCGCTGGATGTGATGCGCATAGGCAAGGTCCCGCGTCTGGCCGATCGCCGCATCCATGCAGCGCATGCCGGAATCGCCCCGCCAGTAGAAGGCCGGCAACGAGCGATGCGCGCCCAGCGAATTGGTCGCCCCATAGCCGGGCATCTTGAACCAGTAGAGGCCGCGCACGTATTCGCGCCAGCCCAGGACCTGCCGGATGAAGCCCTCGGCCGCGTTCAGCGGCACGCGCCCCGCGCGATAGGCGGCCTCGGCGGCCGCACACACGTCCCGCGGCAGAAGCAGGCCGATATTGAGGCTGGTGGAAATCAGGCTGTGGAACAGCGTCGCCTCGCCCTCCGCCAGCGCGTCCTGGTAGTCGCCGAAGCGGGGCAGGCGCTCGGTGATGAAGGCCTCCAGCGCGCGCTTCGCCTCGGCCGCGGTGACGGGCCAGTTGAAGCCCGCGAGGCTGCCGAAATGCGCAGGGAATTCGCGCGAGACGAGGGCCATCACCTCCTGCGTGATGTCATCGGGGGCGAAGCGCGGGGGCTTCGGCGGAACCAGGCCCTTGGGGAGCGGCTTGCGATTCTCGGCGTCATAGTTCCATTCGCCGCCCTCGGGCTTGTCGCCCTGCATCAGGAAGCCCGTGGCGCGGCGCATCTCGCGGTAGAAGAACTCCATGCGGAGCTGCTTCTTGCCCTGCGCCCAACGCCGGAAGACGCCGAGATCCGCCAGGAAGCGCATATCGTCGCGGATCTCGACGGGCAGACCGAGCGCCGCCTCCCAGCCCTCCATCGCCTGGCGCACGCGCCATTCGCCGGGCTCGGTCGCGATGATCCGCGCTGCCTTGTGGCGGGCCACCGCGCGCGCGACCTCGCCCGAGAAGCTCTGCGTGTTCGCGCGATCATCCAGACGGATGTAGTCCACCCGCACGCCGCGCGCTTCCAGCGCGCGGGCGAAATGGCGCATGGCGGAGAGGATGAGCGCGATCTTCTGGGGGTGGTGCGGCACATAGGTGCATTCGCCCCGCACCTCCATCATCAGCACCACGTCCCGCGCGGGGTCGAGATCCTCCAGCGCGGAGAGCGAGGCCGAGCACTGGTCGCCGAGAACGATCCGAAGGTCAGGCCGCGGCATAGATCACGGTGCTGCCATCATCGCCCTTGACCTGATAGGCGGTCCAGCGGCCCGAAGCATCGAATTCCAGCACCGCCTCGATCTCGCCGGCCGTGCGCCAGCGCACGCCCGCAGGCAGCGCCTCGCGCGTCCAGCGCAGGTCGAGCGGCTTGCCGGTCGTGGTGCCGAACAGCGGCACGGCACCGCCGAAGCGCTGCGGCTCCCACCAGGCGAGTGGCACGGCCTGGGCGGGAAGGTTCAAGGCACCCTCCGGCCCTCGCAGCGTCACACCCCCTGGGGCGGCCTGCGCCTCCACCTCGGTGATGGTGCCGTTGCGGTTGAGGCTGGACCGCACCGAGGCGAAGCGCCCGCCGCGGCTGACTTCGGTCAGCCGGTGCTCGTAGCGATAGACCACCACGCCCAGCACGCGCGGCGTGACCAGATTCTCCGAGACGGTGATGCGCTCCCCCCCGCGCTCGGTGAAGCTGATGTTGTGCGTGCCGATGGCCGTGCCGTTGCGCATGACGCGCCAGCGGTAGTCGGCCGGGACCTGGGCCAGAGCCGGCGTGGCCGCCACGAGAAGCGGCAGGGAGCGTCTTGCGATCATGTTCATCCGGCCTTGGTGCGGAGGGTGGAGCGGCCGCCATCCACCGCGATCACCTGGCCGGTGATCCAGCCGGCGGCGGAAGACAGCAGCATATCCGCCATCGCCGCAATGTCATCCGCCTCACCCAGGCGGGGCAGCGGATGGAGCTTCGCGATCGCTTCCGCCATGGCCGGATTGCGCGTCAGCGGCTCGGCCATCATGGTGCGCGTCAGGCTGGGGGCGATGCAGTTCACCCGGATGGCGGGGGCCAGCTCAGCCGCGAGCGCCACCGTCATGCCCTCCACCGCCGCCTTGGCCGCCGCGATGGCCAGGTGGTTGGTGAAGCCGGTGCGGGCGGCCACCGTGCTGAACAGCACCACGCTGCCGCCGGTCGCCGCAAGCGCCGGGGCCGCCGCCTGCACCGCCATGGCCGCGGCCACCGCATTCAGCCGGAAGGCGTCCAGCAGATCGGCCTCGGTGGTGCGGAGCGCAGGCTTGAGCACGATGGAGCCGACACAGAAGGCAAGGCCCGAAAGCGGCGCGCCCAAGCCTTGGATGGCCGCCTTCAACGCCGCGCCCTCCGTCACATCCACCACCAGGCTCTCGGCCCCCGGCCATTCCGCCGCGAGCACGGCGAGGCGGCCGGCATCGCGCGCCAGCAGCACCGGCCGCGCCCCGCGTGCCGCGACCCGCCGCGCCAGCGCCTTGCCCACGCCGCCCGTTGCGCCCAGGATCAGAACCCGCTCTGTCATGAAAAATACACACTCCCGCGAACAGGCCCGAGAGGTGGTGTCGCCCGGCCGATCGGTAACCCCCGGCCCTCCAGGGGGCGGGACAGCGCGGCGGAGGCGTGCCATCATCGGCCTGCCATGCGCCAGCTCCTGCTGCTCCGGCACGCCAAGTCCTCCTGGGATGACGCGATGCTCTCCGACCACGCCCGGCCGCTCAATGCGCGCGGGCGGCAGGCGGCGGCGGCCATGGCGCTGCAGATGCAGGAACTCGGCCTCGCGCCCGACATCATCCTCGTCTCCTCCGCGCGGCGCACGCTGCAAACGCTGGAGGCGCTGCAGCCGGTCGAAAGCTCCCCCATCATCGAGGTGATGGACGACCTCTACCTCGCCCCCTGGCAGCGGCTGATGGAGACCTTGCGGACCATGCCGGAGACGGCGCGCTCGGTGCTGCTCATCGGCCATAACCCGGGGCTGCACGAGCTGGGCCTGGCCTTGCTGGGCCCGACCGGAGCGGCGCTGGGGGGCGTGCATGCGCGCCGCCTCTCCGAAGGCTATCCCACCGGCGCGCTGGCCGAATTCACCATCGCGGGCCCCTGGCGACAATTGCAGGATGGCGGCGGCAGGCTGGTGCGCTTCGTCGCGCCGCGGGACCTGCCGGAGGTGGCGGCCTGATCCTCGAACTGGCCCCCTGGGAGATGCCGGGGGCCGCCCCGCCACGCTGCCCCACCCATCCGCGCCTGGCCGCGAAACCCGCCTGGCAGGCCCATCGCATCACCTGGCTGCGCGGCGAGGGCGAGGACGCGCCCCTGCTGGGCCGTCACAACCGCATCTGGCACGCTGTCGCACCGATGCCGCCGGAGGCGGGCCTCTGCTGGCCGGGCACCCTGCCCCCGCCGAGCGTGGTGGAGCCCGAGCCCAACGCCCTGCCCCTCGCGCGGTTCATCGGCCGCCGGGCGCTCTTGGCCGAGGGCGTGACCTGGCTGGAGGGGCGGATCGAGGCCGGGGGCCAGTCCCGGCGGGTCGCTCGCCTCATGCTGGAGGGCGAAGCGACCGAGGTCCTGGCCCTGGCGGCGGAGCTCGCCACCAGCCTGCCGCTGCTGCCCGCGCCGCACAGCCTGGCCGAGGCCGCCCTCGCGATGGCGGAGGGCCGCCCGCCCCGGCCGCGCCGCAGCGGGCCGCCCAGCCTCGCCGGCGCCGAGACCACGGAGGCCGCCTTCCTCTCGGCGCTGGCGCATCTGCTGGATGTCATCCTCGCCGAGGCACCCGGCTGCCACCCCGGCGCCGGCCCGCGTGGCGTGCACCAGTCGCGGGTGGCGATCCGCCGGATGCGCTCGCTGCTCAAGCTGTTCCGCCCGGTGGTGGACGGGCCGGGCTGGCGCGCATGGGATGCGGCGCTGCGCGACGTGGCCCAGGCCCTCGGTGCGGCGCGGGACTGGGACGTCTTCCTGATGGGAATCGGGCCGGGCACGCTCGCGGCGCTCGAAGGTGACGCCCGGGTGAAGCGCCTGCTGGCGGCGGCCGGCCGCGAACGGGATGCGGCCTATGCCGAGCTCGGCCGATTCCTGGCGGGGCCGGCCTTCCGCGCGGCGATCTTCCGCGGCCTGCAACTCGGGCGGCTGCGGCCCCCTGCCGCGCCGGACCAGCCGCTCGCGCCCTTTGCCGCCGCGGTGCTGCGCAAGCGCCTGAAGCGCCTGAAGAAGGCGGGCGCCGCCATGGAGGAGCTGGACAGCACGGCGCTGCATGAGATGCGCCTCGACGCCAAGCGCCTGCGCTACGCGGCCGAGCCCTTTGCCGCCGTCTGGCCGGGGCGGGCCGCGAAGCGATTCACCCGGCGACTCGCGGCGCTGCAGGAGGCGCTGGGCCTTGCCAATGACGCGACCGTGGCCGGACAGCTGGCGCGGCGCCTGGCGGGGCGCGGCGCCAGCGGCTTCGCCATCGGCGCCGTCACGGGCTTCGCCGCGGGGCGGGCCGAGGGCAGCCGAATCGCCTCCATCGCGGCCTGGAAACGCCTCCGTAAAGCGCCCCCCTTCTGGAAGTCCCCGGAAAGACTGGATTTGTAACATGGAGAAACAACCGGGTTGCCAGCCCCCTTAAGGCTGGTTTAACCAACCACCCATGCGCCGACGCAAACTTTATCAACCCGCCCGATTGCCCCGCCGCTGGGGCCGCGCCGTGATGATGGGCGCAACGGCCCTTCTGGGCGGCGGAATGGTGGTGATGGGCCTGCCTGGCGAACTCATGGGCTCGGCCCCCGGCAGCCAGGACTGGTCCACGCCCAACGCGCAGGTCCGCATCCTCGACGGCGACACGCTTCGCCTGGGCGACCGCACGCTCCGCCTCCATGGCGTCGAGGCGCCGGAGCGCGGGCAGTTCTGCACCGATGCCCAGGGGCGGCTCTATGATTGCGGCACCAACGCCGCCGCCGAACTCGCGAGCCTCGTGGGTGAGCGCGGCGTGGATTGCCGCGTGGCCGGGCGGGACCGGTTCGGCCGCGCGCTCGGCGCCTGCCGCGCCGGAAATATCGACCTGAACGCCTCGATGATCATGGCGGGCTGGGCGTTGGCGGATGCAGGCGCGGTGCCTGCCCTCGCCGCCTATGAGACCGCCGCGCGCCAGGCGCAGCGCGGCCTCTGGACCGGTGGCTTCGAGCCGCCGGCGCATTGGCGCCGCGGCTACTGACGCCCGCGCAGGGCGGCCGCATGCAGAACGCCCCGGACCAGCCCGGCTGAGCCCTCCGTAACCTCGCGCGGCTGCGCGCGAAACTCGGATGGACAAGATCGCTGTCCTGCCTACACTGCAATGCAACATCGCGCGGGCGGCTCACGCCCCGCACCCAAACCCGTTGAGGAAGGCTGCACCATGAGCACAAATGGCTCGATCACCGTCACCATCGAGGGCAGCAACAGCAGCACGACCCTGCCGTTGCTGGGCGGCACGCTCGGCCCGCAGGTGGCCGATATCCGCAAGCTCTATTCCAGCCTCGGCATCTTCACCTACGACCCCGGCTACGGCGAGACGGCGAGCTGCGAGAGCAAGATCACCTACATCGACGGCGATGCCGGCGTGCTGATGTATCGCGGCTATCCCATCGAGCAGCTGGCCGAGAAGAGCGACTTCATCGAGGTCTGCTACCTGCTGATGAACGGCGAACTGCCGACGAAGGCCGAGCTCGAGAAGTACCGCAAGGACGTCACCTACCACACGATGGTGCATGAGCAGATCCGTCGCTTCTTCGACGGCTTCCGCCGTGACGCGCACCCCATGGCCATCATGTGCGGCGTGGTCGGCGCACTCGCCGCCTTCTATCACGACAACCTGGACATCAACGACGCGCGCCAGCGCGAGGTCGCGGCCTTCCGGCTGATCGCCAAGGTGCCGACCATCGCCGCCATGGCTTATAAATATTCGCTGGGCCAGCCCTTCGTCTATCCGCAGAACCGGCTGAGCTACGCGGCCAATTTCCTCTACATGCTCAACACCGTCCCGGCCGAGCCCTATGAGGTCTCGCCGGTGCTGGAGCGTGCCATGGACCGCATCCTGGTCCTGCACGCCGACCATGAGCAGAACGCCTCGACCTCGACCGTGCGCCTCGCGGGCTCCACGGGCGCCAATCCCTTCGCCTGCATCGCGGCCGGCATCGCGGCACTCTGGGGCCCGGCCCATGGCGGCGCCAATGAGGCGGTGCTGAAGATGCTCGCGGAGATCGGCCACAAGGACAACATCCCCGCCTTCATCGAGAAGGTGAAGGACAAGAATTCCGACGTGAAGCTCATGGGCTTCGGCCACCGGGTGTACAAGAACTTCGACCCGCGCGCGCAGATCCTCAAGCAGAGCTGCGACGAGGTCCTGAAGGAGCTCGGCGTCGAGAACGATCCGCTGCTGCCGCTGGCCATGGAACTGGAGCGCATCGCGCTGACGGACGAGTATTTCATCTCGCGCAAGCTCTACCCGAACGTGGATTTCTATTCGGGCATCATCCTGAAGGCGATGGGCATCCCGACCTCGATGTTCACCGTCATCTTCGCGGTGGCCCGCACCGTCGGCTGGGTGAGCCAGTGGAAGGAAATGATCGAGGATCCGAGCCAGCGCATCGGCCGCCCGCGCCAGATCTACACGGGTGCGGCCGCCCGCGACTACACGCCGCTCGGCGAGCGCGGCTGAGGCCGGCGGGGGGGGGGGGCTCACGCCCCCCGCGATAAATCCAGGATGCTGCGATACCCCGCGGCGGCCACCACTCCGCCGCGCACCATCCCCGCCCCCACATTTCCCCAGAGCACCGCGGCACCCGCCGGCAATTCCCGGCTGTTGGGCAGCGAGAGCCAGAGCCGATAGACCAGCCGCCGCCGCTCTGGATCCACCAGCTCGGTCCGCGCGTGGTGGGTCACATGGTTGTTGAGCAGCTGGATGTCGCCCGGCTCCATCCGCGTGCGCAGCGCCAATTCCAGAGAGAGCTTGGCCAGCAGGTCAAGCGCGGCCCACTGCGCTTCGGTCAGCCGCGGCGCCGCTTCGAAGCGCTGGGCGGATTCGATGAAGCTGCGGCTGAACTGGCTGGTGAAGCGGCCCTGGTGCAGGGCGAAGACGGTGTTCTCATACCAGGGCGCCTCGCCGGGTCGCTGTTCCTGCTGGCGGCTGATGGGCCATGGCTCGAAGAGCAATTCGAGCAGATCCGGCGCCCGCTCCAGCATGGCATTGTGGATGGCGGGCGTGGAGACGATCAGGCTGTCGCCCCCGCCTTCCGACTGGCGGCAGCAGAGCAGCGCCACCACGTCGCAGCGGTCGGTGTGGAAGCGCAGCGCACCGCCGGTGCGGTAGCCCCGGCTGCCCGGCTGGCCCGGCACCTCGCCGGTGTCGCGCACCTCGCCCAGCAATTCGCCCAGCTTGCTCTGCGAGAGCGCCACGCCGAGATGCAGGCCGATGGCCCAGAGGATGGCGCGCAGCAGATTCGGCGTCGTCTCGGCGATGGGCAGGCCGCGCAGGTTCACGACGCCCGAGCCCTCCTCCAGATCGGCCTGGATCGCGGCCAGCCGCGGTGCGGTGACTGGCAGGGGCAGGTCCTCGCGGCGGAAATCCTCCACCGGGCGGCCGCTCTCCAGCATGGCGCGCCCGCAGGCGAGCAGCTCGGCCAACTCATCGGCACGCCACTGCCAGATCCAGTCGGTGCGCGCCGCCATCCCGGCGCCGGTCCAGACGCTGGGGCCGGTGAGCGGCGCGCGGGCCATGGCTAGCGCGTCGCCACGCGGGCCAGCACCTGGTCCACGAAGAGGGTGGCGCTGCCCAGATAGTTCTCGGGATTGCAGAGCGCCCGCAGCTTCGCAGAATCCACCCGGGCCGCGATGTCGCGGTCCAGCTCCAGCGCGGCCAGCAGGGGGATGCCCTGCGCGATGGCGAGGTCGCAGGCGCGATTGACGATGTGATGCGCCTCGCCCCGGCCGAGCACGGGGGCGAGCCCCATCATCACCTGCTCGGAGGCGATCAGCCCACCCGTGGCCGCCAGGTTCCGCAGCATGCGGGCGGGGTCCACCACCAGCCCCTCGGCCAGGAAGCGGGCCTGCACGAGCGCGCCATGCGTCAGGTTGAAGGCCTGGCCGATGGCCAGCGCCTCCGCCTGCCAGGGGCCGGTACCGCGCTCCAAATCCTGCGCCATGGCGGCCATCATCTGCGGCACCAGCGCGTGCACGCCGCGCGACTGCGCCAGGATGTACTCGCAGGCGATGGGGTTGCGCTTCTGCGGCATGGTGGAGGAACCGCCGCGCCCGGTGACATGCGGCTCATTCACCTCGGCTACCTCGGTCTGCATCAGCAGCATCACATCGGTCGCGATCTTCGAGAGCGCTCCGCAGACCAGGCCCAGGAAGGAGACCGCCTCGGTGAAGCCGTCCCGCGCCACATGCCAGGGGATGTCGGGGCAGGCGAGGCCCAGTTCCGACGCCAATTCCCGCTGCACGGCGAGGCCCTGGTCGCCCAGCGAGGCGAGCGTGCCGGCGGCGCCG
>JAESGX010000448.1_pt1 | contig 15290 bp, 14 predicted proteins | sample 9269801 | NCBI WGS metagenome assembly JAESGX01 (sample SAMN16773122, study PRJNA677054) | algae metagenome | isolation source: Pleurocapsa minor GSE-CHR-MK-17-07R and co-occurring heterotrophs from wet... | place: USA: Lower Calf Creek Falls, Grand Staircase Escalante National Monument, UT ... | reverse complement strand
AGATCCCGGTCACGATGCTCGACGACTCGTTCGTGACGCGGATGTTGGTGTCGCAACGCTGCGCCTGCGCGGCGGTGGTGCCCGCCGCCAGGACAGAAAGGGCGGCAGTCAGGGCGAGCAGCGCAGAGCGCGACAACATGGCGTTTCCTTCGATGAATCGTCTCGTTAATTGAGATGATTCGCGCCAGGACGACAAGGCCCGGCGGCCGGGCGAGGGGATCCTCAGGCGCGCGCCCTCGCCCGCGTGTTCAGCGCGCGCTGATGCCGAAATCGCCGATGGTGATCGGTGTCGCCGTGCAGATGGTGATGCGCCGCTGCTCCGCCGGCTGGCGGTCCGCCCAGAGCAACCGCATATCGTAGACGCCGGGGGCGGGCGCGCGGAGCGTGCTGGACTGCCCGGGGGCGAGCACATCCCGGCCCAGCAGGTCCGGGCCCCAATTGGTCAGCGCCGCATCGCGCAGATGCAGGCGGGAGACGATACGCCGCGAATTGTTGGTGACGCGGAAGGTGCCGTCGCAGGCCGGGCCGCGCGCGGCGGCCTGGCTGGCGGCGGGCCGCGGCTCGGGCGCGTCGGTCGCGCAGGCGCCGAGGGCGAGGGCGCCGGCCAGCAGCGCCCCCGCGAAGCTCAGCCTCATGCGCGCCCGGCTGCCTTGTCGGCCTCGTATCGCGCCTTGTTCTCGGCGTTGGCGGGGTAGAGGCCGGGGAGCGCCATGCCGGCATCCACCTGCGTCATGATCCAGCCTTCCAGCCGCTCCTGCTCCACGCTCTCCTCGGTCACGGCGTCCACCATGTCCTGCGGGATCAGCACGCAGCCATCGGCATCGCAGACCACGACATCGCCGGGGAAGACGGCGACGCCGCCGCAGCCGATCGGCTCCTGCCAGGAGACGAAGGTGAGGCCGGCGACGGAGGGCGGGGCCGCACCGCCGGCGCACCAGACCGGCAGGCCCGTGCCGTTCACGCCGGCCACGTCGCGCACCGCGCCGTCGGTCACCAGCGCCGTCACGCCACGCTTGGCGAGGCGGGCGCAGAGGATGTCGCCGAAGATGCCGGCATCGGTCACGCCCATGGCGTCGGCGACGGCGATCACGCCCTCGGGCATCGCCTCGATGGCCGCGCGGGTGCTGATCGGGCTCGACCAGGAGGCGGGAGTGGCGAGGTCCTCGCGGGCGGGGACGAAGCGCAGCGTGAAGGCCTCGCCCACCAGGCGCACATTCTGCGCGGCGGGGGTGAAGGGCGCGGCCTTGCGCATCCAGACGTTGCGCAGGCCCTTCTTCAGCAGCACCGTGGTCAGCGTCGCGGTGGTGATCTTCTCAAGCTTGGCCTTGGTCTCGGCGGAAAGCGCCATCATCATTCTCCTGGGCTATGCTGCGCTTTTCCGCCCGGACGGGTTCAGCGTCAATCGGATGGGGCCGCGCATGCGCATGGATGATCTGGCGGCGGAGTTCAGCGTAGAGCGGCTGACCGCCCTGCTGCATCCGGCGGGCGAAGGCCGCGTGCTGAGCGTCGCGGTGGAATCCGAGCGCGAGACCGTGCTCTCCCGCATCATCCGCCTGCGCCTGACCCATGCCGGCGCGGGGCCTGCGAGCCTGATCCTGAAGACCGCGCGCGGCGGCCTCTCAGGCCCGCTGCTGCGTGCGGGCCGCAGGGAGGTGGAGTTCTACACCAAGGTCGCGCCCGCCACGCCGGAGGGCCTCGTGCCGCATTGCCTCGAGGCGCGCTGGGAGGAAGCGAGCCAGGCCTGGCACCTCCTCCTGGAGGATCTGTCGGAGACCCATGCCACGCCCACCGCCTGGCCGCTGCCGCCCAGCCTGGCGCAGGGGCGGGCCATCATGCGCCTGCGGGCGCGCTTCCATGCGGCCTGGTGGGATGACCCGCGGCTGGGGGATGGCATCGGCCAATGGGCGGATGATGCGGGGATCGAGGAACATCTCGCGACACTCCGGTCGCAATACGCCGCCCTGGTGGCGCGGCATCCGGACCTGTTGCCCATGGCGCGGCGCGATCTCTATGCGCGCTTCTTCGCGGCCTCGCCCCGGCTGACCGCGCGCTATCGCAGCCGGCGGAACATGACGCTGACGCATGGCGATGCGCATGTATGGAACTGCCTCCTGCCGCGCGATGGCGCGGCAGATGCGCCGCGGCTCTTCGACTGGGATTGCTGGGGCCTGGGCGCGGCGGCGAACGACCTCGCCTACATGATGGCGCTGCATTGGTATCCCGGCTTCCGCCAGGCCCATGAGGCGCCGCTGCTGGAGGAATACCACGCGGCCCTGCTGGCGGCCGGCGTGCGCGGCTATGACCTGGACGCGCTGCGCGCCGATTACCGGCTGGCGGTGCTGTGGCAGATCACCACGCCGCTGCAACAGGCGGCGCATGGCATTCCGCCGCTGATCTGGTGGAACAACCTGGAGCGGATCTTCCTCGCCATGGAGGATCTCGGCTGCGCGGAGCTGCTCTAGAGGAAATGCGCCGGCACGATCCGCCGTTCCCGCGCCTCGCGGCTCAGTTCCTCGCGGTAATCCGGGTGCGCGAGGCCGATGATCGCCCTCGCGCGCTCCGGCACGGAGCGGCCCTTGAGATTCACCATCCCGTATTCGGTGACGACGAACATCTGGTCCGAGCGCGGCGTGGTGACGATGTTGCCCGGCGTCAAATCCATCACGATGCGGCTGCGGCGCTTTCCATGCCGCTCATAGGTGGAAGCCAGGCAGATGAAGGATTTGCCGCCGCGTGAGGCATAGGCCCCGCGCACGAATTGCGATTGCCCGCCGGTGCCGCTGATGTGCCGGTGCCCATCGGATTCCGAGGCCGCTTGGCCCTGGAGGTCGAGCTGCGTCGTGTTGTTGATCGCCACCACGCGGTCATTGCGGGCGATGATATCGGGCATGTTGGTGTCATCCACCGGGCGGCAGAGGAAGTCGTCATTGTGCCTGAGCGTGTCGTAGCTCGCGCGGCTGCCCAGGCAGAAGCTGTAGGTGACGAGGCCCTGGTCCGTCGTCTTGCGCCCGCCGCTGACACGCCCCGCGCGATACAGCTCGATCAGCCCGTCATTCAGCATCTCGGTATGGACGCCGAGGTCCTTCACGTTGGATTCCAGCAGCAGCGTGGTCACCGCATTGGGCATGCCGCCGATGCCGACCTGGAGGCAGGCGCCATCCTCGATCTCGGTGGCGATGAAGCGTGCGACGGCGCGGTCCACATCGCTGGCTTCCGCATTGGGCAGTTCGGGCATGGGCGTGTCGTCGCCCTGGATCAGATAATCCACCTGTTCCCGATGCACGCGCACATGGGTGCCCACCACGGGCGGCATGTCGGGGGTGATTTCCAGGATCAGCGTCGTCGCGCGCTCCACCACCGCCGGATGCCAGATGCTGACGGGGCCGAGGTTGAAGTAGCCCTCCGCATCCATGGGCGAGGCCTTGATGATGGCGATGTCCAGCCGCTCGATGAAGCGGCGGTAGTAGTCGGGGATCTCGCCGAGATGGCAGGGGATGTAGTGGCACAACCCGGCGTCGTGCTTCTTCCGGTCGTAGCCGGAGAAATGCCAGTTGTAGAAGGCGAAATGCGCGCGCCCCGGGTCGGCTTCCAGCGTGGCGCGCGGGCGCATGCTGAGGCAGTTGCGGATGCTGACGTCGCGCAGTTCCGACTTGCGTGCGGCCAGTGCGCGGTCGAAGGCGTCGGGCTGATTGAAGGTCGCGCCATAGTCCAGCCAGTCGCCGGACTTCACCAGCGCGGCCGCGGCCTCGGGCGTGATCTCGCGGGCCGCGCGGCCGCCGCTGCGTTGGATCATGGTCAGGCGGTCTTCTGCTCGGTGAGGCCGAGCTCGGCCACCATCTTCTCGCGCATGATGAACTTCTGCACCTTGCCGGTGACGGTCATCGGGAATTCCTCGACGAAGCGGATGTGGCGCGGAATCTTGTAATGCGCGATCTGCCCCTGGCAGAATTCGCGGATCTCCTCCGCCGTCGAAGCCTCGCCGGGCTTGAGGCGGATCCAGGCGCAGAGCTCCTCCACGAAGCGCGGATCGGGCACGCCGATCACCTGGACTTCCGCGATCTTCGGATGGCGGAACAGGAACTCCTCCACCTCGCGCGGGTAGATGTTCTCGCCACCGCGGATCACCATGTCCTTGATGCGGCCGACGATGTTGCAATAGCCCTCGGCGTCGATGGTCGCGAGGTCGCCCGTGTGCATCCAGCGCGCGGCGTCGATGGCTTCGGCGGTGCGCTCGGGCTCGTCCCAATAGCCCAGCATCACGCAATAGCCGCGCGTGCACAGCTCACCCACCGCGCCGCGCGGCACCACGCGGCCTTCGGTGTCCACGATCTTCACCTCGACATGCGGATGGATGCGCCCGACCGTGCCGATGCGCCGCTCCAGCGGGTCATCCACATGGGTCTGGAAGGAGACGGGGCTGGTTTCCGTCATGCCGTAGCAGATGGTGATCTCGCTGAGGTTCATCTTCTCGATCGCCTGGCGCATCACCTCGATCGGGCAGGGCGAGCCCGCCATGATGCCGGTGCGCAGCGAGGAGAGATCGAAGCTCGCGAATTCCGGATGGTTCAGCTGCGCCACGAACATGGTGGGCACGCCGTAGAGGCCGGTGCAGCGCTCGGCGGCGACGGTGCGCAGCGTCTCCAAGGGGTCGAAGCCCTCGCCCGGATAGACCATGGCGCTGCCATGGGTGGTGCAGGCCATGTTGCCGAGCACCATGCCGAAGCAGTGATAGAGCGGCACGGGAATGCAGATGGCATCCTGCTCCGTCAGGCGCATCGTCTCGCCGACGAAGAAGCCGTTGTTCAGGATATTGTGATGCGTGAGCGTGGCGCCCTTCGGCGCGCCGGTGGTGCCGCTGGTGAACTGGATGTTGATGGGGTCATCCGCCTGCAGCGTCGCCGACACGGCGTGCAGCGCCGATGTGTCGGCCGGCGCCATGAGGGTCGCGAAATTGGTGAAGCCCGGCGCCGTCTCGGCGCCGATCTGGATGCGGTGCCGCAGCAGCGGCAGCCTGGCGGGGCCGAGCGTGTCGAGCATCGCGATGTAGTCGCTGCTCTTGAAGCGGGTCGCGGTGATGAGCGCCACGCAGCCCACCTTGTTCAGCGCGTATTCCAGCTCCGAGAGGCGATAGGCGGGGTTGATGTTCACCAGCACCAGGCCCGCCATGGCGGTCGCGTATTGCGTCAGCACCCATTCGGCATTGTTGGGCGACCAGATGCCCACGCGGTCGCCGGGCGTCAGGCCCAGTGCCAGCAGGTTCGCTGCCACATGCTCGACGCGCGCGAGCAATTCGCCATAGCTCCAGCGGATCCCCTGCTGCCGCACGATGAGCGCGGGCCGGTCCTGCCAGCGTTGCGCCGAGGCGGCGAAATGCGTGCCGATGGTGGTGCCGATCAGGGGTGTCGCCGAAGCACCATGGACGTAGCTCAACATGCCGCGATCCTCCGCAATTGCGCCGTCGCCTGGAGGATGAGGACCTCCGGCGGCGCGGTGATGTCGAGCACCAGCGCCGCTTCATCCGGCGCGGGCGGTTCCAGGGTGGCGAATTGGCTGGCCATGAGCGAGGGCGGCATGAAATGCCCCTCCCGCGCGGCCTGGCGCGCCGTGATCATCCCGGGCTGGCCGGAGAGATGCAGGATGCGCAGCCCGGGAACGGCCGCGCGCAGCCGGTCCCGATAGGCGCGCTTGAGCGCCGAGCAGGCGATGACGCCGCCACCCGCCTGCGCCGCCAGCCAGGCGCCCAGCGCATCAAGCCACGGCCAGCGATCCTCATCGGTCAGCGGTGTGCCGGCCGACATCTTCCGCACGTTCGCGGGTGGGTGGAAGGCGTCCGCGTCGCCGAAGGGCAGCGCCAGCGCGCGCGCCAATTGCGCGCCGATGGTGGATTTGCCGGAACCGGAGACGCCCATGACGAGAAGGTGCAGGGTCATTCCTTCTTGGGCTCCAGATGCCCGCCGAAGCCCTTTCGCATCGCGCTCAGCGCCTTGTCGGCGAAGCTCGCCTCCTGGCGCGAGCGGAAGCGCGCGAAGAGCGCGGCGGCCAGCACCGGCACCGGCACGGCCTGCTCGACGGCCGTGTCCACCGTCCAGCGCCCCTCGCCGCTGTCGCTGACATGGCCGCTGTATTCCGCGAGGTCGGGGTCATAGGCCAGCGCCTGGGCCGTGAGGTCGAGCAGCCAGGATGAGACGACGGAGCCGCGCCGCCAGGCCTCGGTGATGTCGGGCAAATCCAGCGCGAAGGGGGCGGCGCGCATCAGGTCCAGCCCCTCGGCCATGGCCTGCATCATCCCGTATTCGATCCCGTTATGGACCATCTTGGCGTAGTGCCCCGCGCCATTCGGCCCGCAATGCACATAGCCCTGCGCGGGCCGCGCATCGCGCGCCTCGCGCCCCTCGGTGGGCAGCGCGGTGCCCGCGCCGGGGACCAGCGCGGCGAGGATGGGGTCGAGCCGCTTCACCACCTCGGCCGGGCCGCCGATCATCAGGCAATAGCCGCGCTTCAGGCCCCAGACGCCACCGGAGGTGCCGATGTCGAGGTAATGCAGGCCCCGCGCCTCGGCCTCCGCTCCGCGCCGGGCGGAATCCTTCCAGAAGGAATTGCCGCCCTCGATGATGGTGTCGCCCGGGCCCAGCAGGCCGTGCAGCTCGGTCAGCGCGGCCTCGGTGATCTCGCCCGCCGGCAGCATGACCCAGATTGTGCGCGGGGCGCGCAGCAGCCCCACCAGCTCGCGCAGGCTGGTTGCGCCCACGGCACCCTCGGCCACCAGCGTGGCGACGGCCGCGTCATCCCGGTCGAAGGCCACGCCCTCATGCCCCGCCAGCATCACCCGGCGCAGGATGTTCCCGCCCATCCGGCCGAGGCCCACCATGCCCAGCTGCATCTCGCTTCCCCCGTTCATTGCGGCGTGTTCATATGAGCCAAACGCCGTCCGAGGAAAATCATGATCGCAATTCCCGAGCAAGGCCAGGATTGGCCCGCCCTCAAGCAGGCGCTGCTGGAGGCCAAGGCGCGCGACTATTCCTGGAAGCGCGGCCGCATGGCGGTCTTCTTCTACTACCTGGACGAGGCGCTGGAGCGCATCCAGCAGGAGGCCTACCTGACCTTCTGGACCGAGAACAATCTCGGCCAGCGCGCCTTCCCCTCGCTCGCGCGGCTGGAGGGCGAGGTGGTGCAGATGGGGCTCTCCCTGATGCAGGCGCCCGAGGGTGCCGGTGGCACCTTCACCTCCGGCGGCAGCGAAAGCATTTTCCTCGCGATGCTGGCGGCGCGGGAGCGTGCGGGCGTGGCCCGACCCAACATCGTGCTCCCCGACACGGCGCATCTGACATTCGACCGCGCGGCCTGGTATCTCGGGATGGAAGCGCGACGCGTGCCCGTGGATGCCGAGCGCCTGAGCGACGTAGCGGCGATGGAAGCGGCGATGGATGCCAAAACCGTGGCGCTGGTCGGCTCCGCGCCCAACTATCCCTTCGGCGGGATCGACCGCATCGCCGAGCTCGGCGCGCTGGCCGAGGCGCGGGGCGTCTGGCTGCATGTGGATGCCTGCGTGGGCGGCTTCCTCTCGCCCTTCCTGTCACGCCTGGGCGTGGCGCTGCCGGCCTGGGATTTCAGCGTCCCCGGCGTCACCTCGATCAGCGCGGACATCCACAAGCACGGCATGGCGCCGAAAGGGGCCTCGCTGCTGCTGCTGCGCGACGCGGCGCTGAAGGCGCATCACCGCTTCGAGAGCAAGGCCTGGGCGCGCGGGATGTATGCGGCGCACACCGCGCAGGGCACGCGGCCCGGCGGAGCGGTCGCGGCGGCGTGGGCGGTGATGAACCATCTGGGCCAAGCGGGCTATCTCGATTGCGCGCGGCGGATCCGCGAGGCGCGCGCCACCATCGCGGCCGGTGTGGCGGCGATTCCGGGGCTGGAGGTGCTGCCCGGCAATCACGCCATCCTGGTCTATCGCAGCACGGACCCCAAGCTGCCCATCGGCCGGGTGGCGACGGCGCTGGATGCGCGCGGCTGGCTGGTCAGCCGCCAGCAGGAGCCGGACGGCATCCACCTGCACCTGAACCCCCTGCATTCGGAGGTGGCGGAGGAATACCTCGATGACCTGCGCGCCGCCGTGGCGGACGCGCGGGAGGGCGCCGCGCCGGAGATGGCGGCGGGCCGGGCGTATTAGGCGCGCCGCCCCACCCAATCCGCCAAGCGGAACATGAAAGGGTTCACCGCGATCGAGATGATCGCGGCCGCCAGGATCAAATCCCGCCCCGCCTCGGGCAGCACGCCCTCGGTGACGGCAAGGCCCGCCAGGATGAAGCTGAACTCCCCCACCTGCGCCAGCGCGGCGGCGATGCTCAGCGCCGCCTTGGTCTCCAGCCCGCGCAGCCGCGCGATGCCATAGGCGGCGACGGTCTTGCCGATCAGCACCACCAGCACGGTGCCGATCAGCGCCAGTGGCTGGCGCAGCACGATCAGTGGGTCGAACAGCATGCCGACGGCGACGAAGAACAGCACGGCGAAGGCGTCGCGCAGCGGCAGCGTCTGCTCGGCCGCCTTCTGCGACAGCGCCGACTGCCCGAGCACCAGCCCGGCGAGGAAGGCGCCCAGCGCGAAGGAGACGCCGAACAGCACATAGGCCAGGTAGGCGATGCCCAGCGCCGTCACCAGCGCGGCCAGCGAGAACAACTCGCGCGAGCGCAGCCGGCCGACCCAGGAGAGCGCCCAGGGCAGCACGCGCGCACCCACCACCAGCATCAGCGCCACGAAGATGGCGACCTTGCCGAGGGTGATGACGAGCATGAGCGCCACGCCCTCGGCGCCGCCCAGGCCGATCATGAGCCCGGCGGCCGGCCGGTCCTGGGTGACGGCGGCCAGGACGGGCACGAGCACCAGCGCCACGACCATCGCCATGTCCTCCACCACCAGCCAGCCGACGGCGGTGTGGCCCTGGGTGGTGGCGAGCTCGCCGCGCTCGGTCAGGGCGCGCAGCAGCACGACGGTGGAGGCGACGGAAAGGCAGAAGCCGAAGATGATGCCCGCCGCATCGCCCCAGCCCATCAGCCGCGCCAGGCCCCAGCCCATCAGCGTGGCGCAGGCCATCTGCAACAGGGCGCCCGGCACGGCGACGCCCCGCGCATCCGCCAGCTCGCGCGGCGAGAAATGCAGGCCGACACCGAACATCAGCAGGATGACGCCGATCTCGGCCAGCTGCTGCGCCGCCTCCAGGTCGGCCACGAAGCCCGGCGTGGCCGGCCCGATGACGATGCCCGCAGCAAGATAGCCGACGATGGTGGGCAGCCGCACCGCGCGGGCGGCCAGGCCCAGGAACAGCGCGAAGGTCAGGCCCAGCGCGATGGTGGCGATCAGCCCCGTCTCATGCGGCATCAGGCGGCGGCCCCGTCGAGATAGCGGGAGGCGAGATGCGCCTGGAAATCCATGGGGTCGAGCGGCTTCCCCGTCGCCGCCCGCAGCAGGTCCTGGAAGCCGAGGCTCGCGCCATGGGCATGCACGTTCACGCGCAGCCAGCCGACCAGCGGCGCCAGGTCGCCCTCGGCCAGCGCCGCGTCCAGCCCGGGTGTGGCCGCGCGCGCCGCCTTCATGAGCTGCGCGGCGGCCATGGCGCCCAGTGTGTAGCTCGGGAAATAGCCGAAGCCGCCATCATGCCAATGGATGTCCTGCAGGCAGCCCCGCCCATCATCCGGCGGCGTGATGCCGAGCAGGGATTGCAGCCCCTCGGCCCAGGCGCCCGGCAGGTCGGCGATGGAGAGGTCACCACCGATCATCGCGCGCTCCAGCCGGAAGCGCAGGATGACATGGGCCGGGTAGGTCAGCTCATCCGCATCCACGCGGATGAAGCCGCGTGAGACGCGGCGCCAGAGCTTCGCCAGGTTCGCCGGCGCGTAGGGTGCCGCGTCGCCGCCATAGAGCTTGTGCAGCTCGGGGCCGAGGAAGCTCAGGAAGGCATCGCTGCGGCAGGCCTGCATCTCGATGATGAGGCTTTGCGATTCATGCGCCGCCATGCCGGCGGGTTCCCCCACGGGCTGGCGGGCGAAGGCTTCCGGGAGGCCGCGCTCATAGAGGGCGTGTCCGGTCTCGTGCAGCACGCCCAGCAGCGCCTTGGCGGGGTCGTTCGCGCTGTAGAAGGTGGTGATGCGCACATCGGTGGGCGTGCCGCCGCAGAAGGGATGCACGCTCTCATCCAGGCGGGAATGCTCGGCTTCGAGGCCGAGGCGCAGCGAGAGGCGGCGACAGAGCTCGCGCTGCTTTTCCACCGGGAAGGGGCCGGGCAGGGGGATGGGCGCGCCGCGGCGGGCCTGGATCTCCTCGGCGCGGGGCAGCGCCTCGCGCAGCCAGGCTTCGTAGGCGAGGAAGACCGGCTCCACCTCGGCGGCCGTCACGCCGCGCTGGTAGCCCTCCATCAGCGCGTCGTAAGGCGAGAGGCCGGTGGCGGCGGAGAGCGCCTGGGCGGTCTCGCGCTGGAGGCGCAGCACCTCCTCCAGGGCGGGGCGGACCATGGCGAAGTCGGACGCCGCCTTGGCCTCGCGCCAGATCTTCTCGCAGGCGGAGTTGGCGCGCGCGGTGGCCTCGACCAGCGCGGTGGGCAGAGCCGTCGCGCGCGCATGGGCGCGGCGCATGAGGGTGAGGTTCGCTTCCTCCCACGGGCCGTCCGCCTGGGCCGCGTGCAGGTCGTCCGCCACCTCGGGCGCGGTCATCATGTCATGGGCGAGGCCGGCCAGCGTCGCCAGCTGCTCGCCGCGTGCCGCCCCGCCGCCGCGCGGCATCATGGTGCTGGCATCCCAGTGCAGGATGGCCGCCGCCTCCCCCAGGGCGCCCAGGCGGGCGGCGCGCGCGGTCAGGCGGAGATAGGCGGGGTGGCTCATGCGTCGCGGATCCGTCGGCTGGCCCAGAGGAGGAAGATCGCGGTCCAGGCCAGGGCAAGGCCGAACCAGGTCACGGCATAGCCCAGATGCGGGTTGCCGGGGGATGGAAAGCCATGCGCCGCATCGGGCACCGGCCCGCGCTGCGGCGGCGGCGTGGAGCCAAGGCCCGAGGGGCCCAGCGGCGCGCCCGGCACCACCACCACCAGCGCATAGGGGGCCGCGTCCGGCACGCCGAGGCTGGCCGCGATGGCCTGCGGGTCGAAGCTGTAGAAGCGCCGCGCGGCGGGGTCGTCCTTCGCGGCGAAGAGGCTGCGGCGGTCGGCGTAACGGGCGTAGCCGCTGACGGTCACCTCCCCCTCCGGCCGCTGGATCGAGCCGCCTTCCAGCGGCGCCCAGCCACGCTCCACCAGCAAGGGCGGCTGCCCGGGCCGGTCGAGCACCGCGATCAGGCTGCCGCCCAGCACCGGGCCCCGCACCTCAAGCCCCAGCATGGCCTCCGCCCCCGCGCGGAAGCGGCCGGTGCCGGTGATGTGCGCGAAGGGGAGCGGGTTGGCCCCAGCCTCGACCGGCGGGCGGGCCTGGGCGGCGGCGAGCTCCGCCAGCAGCCCGTTCTTCCAGGCGAGCCGCTGCACCTGCCAGCTGCCCAAGCCCAGCAGCAGGGCCAGCACCGGCAGGGCCAGGAAGCTTGGCAAAATCAGGCGTTGCCAGGGAACCGGGCGTTTTTCGGAAGAGGTCATCGCCCCTTCATGTGGCGCAAACCGCCCCGGATGTCAGGCTCAGTTCTTCACTTCGACGAGGGTGAAGAGCGAAAGCGGCGGGCAGGCTTCCATGCGCTCGATCTCCGCCTCACCCTCGCCCAGCAGGTCGCTCAGCTTGAAGTCCGGATGCCAGCCCAGGATGCGGGCCAGCGGCGCCGTCGTGCGCTCCAGCCACCAGCGGAAGCCGTCATCGGCCGCGAAATGGTTCACGAACAGCAGGTGCCCGCCCGGCCGCACCACGCGCGACATCTCGGCGTAGAGCTTGCGCGCATCCGGCACGACGGAGGCGGTGAACATCGCCACCGCGATGTCGAAACTGTCATCCGCGAAGGCGGTGTTTTCGGCGTCCATCTCGAGCAGGCCGTGGCAGGCGGTGATCCGCTCCTGCGCCACGCGCTCCTGCGCCTTCAGCAGCATCTCGCGCGAGAGATCGATGCCGACCACATCCAGGTCCGGCCGGTAATGCGGCAGGGCGAGGCCGGTGCCCACGCCCACTTCCAGGATGCGGCGCCCCGCGGTCTGCGAGATGCGGTTGACGGCCGCCACGGCGCTGCGCCGCCCGAAGGCGGAGACGCCACCGAAAACCAGGTCATAGACGCCGGCCCAGCGCCGGTATGCGTTGCGGACGGATGCAGCGTCCAGCGCGGCACGGGGATGGGCGCGCTCGCCCTCCGAAAGCCCAACGGTTGGAATGTGACGATCCCCTGTTCGATCGGGCCCAGGGGTTAGCGCGGCCATGGGGGGTGTGCAAGCGGGATTGTGGATATCACGTTGCATTCCCGGTACGGCTGCGTTGCGGCGGAGCCGCACGGGCGCGTTGCGGTAGCGCGGTAAGCACGCCACCGGCGGCGATGATCGCGGCCCCCAGCAAGGTGATCTCATCGGGCCAATCCCCGAAGACCAGGATGCCCGCCAGGCTCGCCCAGACCAGCTGCGTGTAGGAGAGCGGCGCCAGCAGGCTGGCCGGCGCCCGGGCATAGGCCAGCACCAGCAGCCCATGGCTGACCGCACCCAGCACGCCCACGCCGACCAGGATCCCCCAATCCAGCGCCCCCGGCGCCACGAACACGAAGGGCTGCGCGAGCGAGGTGGCCAACCCCGCGGCCAGCCCGGTGTGGAAGATGGTGACCCGGCTGTCGTCCAGCGCGGCCAGCCGCCGGGTCAGGATCTGGTAGAAGGCGAACATGGTGGCCGTGCCCAAAGGCAGCAGATAGGCCCAGTGCAGCGGCGCGCCCGTCAGGAAGGGCGGCCTGAGCGCCACCATCACCCCCACGAAGCCCAGCGCCACGCCGCACCAGCGCCGGAGGCTCACCCTCTCCCGCAGCAGCAGCGCCGCCAGCGCCACGGTGATCAGCGGGGAGGCGAAGCCCACCGCCGTCGCATCGGCCAGCGGGATGCGCGCCAGCGCCGCCGTGAAGAGGATGCTGCACCCGCCCAGCAGCAGCGAGCGCAAGGCCTGCAAGCCCGGCGCGCGGGAGCGCCAGGGAAACCGGCCCATGGCGATGCGCAGCGCGATGGCCACCGTCAGGAAGGAGAAGATGAAGCGCGCCCAGATGATCTGGAGCACGGGAAAATCCGCCGCCATCACCTTCAGCAGCGTGTCCATCATGACGAAGATCATGAGGGCGCAGAGTTGCAGGAAGACGCCGATGAGCATGTTGCGCCCTCAAGCGCCGGGCGGCCGCGTTCGCGGCCTTGGCTTCGGAACGCTGAAGCGTTCCGGCTCGGCTATTCGCCTCGCATTCTGGCGGGGCGGCGGCAGGCTTGGCCTGCCAGCCCGTGTCCTGGAGTTGAGGACCGGCCTCAGGCCGCGTCTTCGCGGCGGTCCTTGACGCGCACATAGGCCAGCGCCGCGTGCTCGGCGCAGTACGGCTTGCCGCCCATGGCGGGGTCTGAGCAGAAGCGGAAGCCCTTGGTGCCGGGCTCGCCGATCGGCCAGCAGCAGGCCTTGCTGCTGACGCGCGGGAAGGCGCGCACCACGCTGGCGGCCGGCTTGGGCGGCAGGGCCAGGATGGTCGGCGCCACCGGCTTCGGCTCCTCGCGGCGCGGGGCGGCGGCCACGGGCATGGCGGCGCGCAGCGGCGGCAAAGTGGGGCGGCGGCCGGTCGCGACAGGGCGCGGGGTGGCGGGGTCACGGCGGATCGGGCTCGGCCGCGCGGGCAGGTCGAGGCGATGCGCCTTGCCCACCACGGCATTCTTCGAAATGCCCATCCGGCGACCGATCTCGGCGGTTGAGTGGCCCTCGGCCCAAAGGGCGCGCAGGCGGTCAATGGCTTCGTTCGTCCAGTCCATAGGATGCAATCCCCCGTCCCTGATACTACATACAGTAGCAAAATAGAGGATTGACATACAAGGTCTGGATAATTCCGATTCGACAGAAACTTGTGGAAAAGCCTTGGCGGTTGACTTTCGGATTCAGAAACAGAGGGTTGTGACTCCCTCCGAATCACCGCCGGATCAGCACATAGTTCACCGTGAGCTCGATCGTCACCCCATTGGGGTCCGCGCCCGGCGGAAAAGCCGGCAGCCGGGCCCCCTGGAAGGGGAAGGTCGTGCCGAAATTGAGCGAGGGCGAGGTCGAGGGGCCGGCCAGGCGCACATTGCGCACGGTGCCATCCGGCGCCGCCGTCACCACCACCCGCACCGTGCCATCCTCGCCCAGCGCCACCGCGCGTTCGGGGTAGCTCAAATTCTGGTCCAGCCAGCGGCGGAAGGCCGCGCGCCAATCGGCGCCGACCTGCGCGCCGGTCACCCGCACCGAGGGGTCGGTGCGCGGGCGGCCCTCCAGGAAGCGCGGATCCACCGTCGTGTCGGTGCCGCGCGCCTGGGGCCGGCCGGCCGGGGGCGCGGCGGGGCGGCCCAGCTGCACGCCGCCCGGCACCCAGATGCCCGGCAGGTTGGGCTGGGCCGGCTGGGCGCGCTGGGCCTGCTGCTGCGGCGGGCTCGGCTGGCGCTGCGGCGGCGCGGGCGGGGTGGGCGGTGGCGGCAGGGGCAATGCCTCGGCCAGGCGGTCCGGGATGCGCAGCTCGGTCGGCGGCGCGAAGAGCTCCACAGCGCCCGGCAAGGGCGGAAGCGGCGGCGGCGGCGCCTGGGCCACCACCGGGGGCTGCGGCACGGGCGGCTGCGGGATGGGCGGCTGCGGGATGGGCGGCGGCGTGACCGGCGAGGGCGGCTGCACCTGCGGCACAGGAGGGGGCGGGGGCGGCAGGGGCAGCGCCTGCTGCACCGGCGGCAGCGCGGGCTGCGAGGGCAAGGGCGGCGCGTTGGGCGGCGGCGGCACCGGGGCCTGATTTGGCGGTGCCGGGGTGGCGGGCGGCGTCTCCACCCCCTCCACCGGCTCCTCCATCGTCTGTTCCACTTGCCCGCCCTCGAACACGATGTCGAAGCTGGGGGGCGGCATCTGCTCGTTCGGGCGGGGCCGGAGCTCGGGCCAGAACAGGATCAGCGCCGCCACCAGCAGATGCGCCGCGATGGAGCCGAGCCAGAAGGCCGGGAATCCCAGCACCGGCCGCGGCGGCTCGGGCGGCCGCCAGCGGGCGCGGGGGGGCGCGGGGCGCAAGCTCGGCGGCAGGGGCTCGCGGCGCGTCGTCACGCGCCGCCGCGCGCCGAAGCGCGCGCGGTTGCGGAGGCGAGGCGGTGTGGTGTTCGCGCGCGTCACGAGGCA